>OLPI01002981.1_pt1 | contig 12524 bp, 12 predicted proteins | sample 1672361 | NCBI WGS metagenome assembly OLPI01 (sample SAMEA3136675, study PRJEB25190) | human gut metagenome
CGCCGCCCTCAGCTGCAACTTCCTTCACGTAGTTGTAAGCCTCGTCCAGCTTCTTCACGGTCTTCTGCAGATCGATGATATAGATGCCGTTGCGCTCGGTGAAGATGTACTTTGCCATCTTGGGGTTCCAGCGGCGGGTCTGGTGACCGAAGTGCACACCTGCTTCGAGAAGCTGCTTCATAGAAACGACTGCCATAGTAAAAATACCTCCAGATATTGTTTTGCCTCCGCACACCGTGATCCCGGGCCGTATCGGACGGTTCGGGACTGCCCTCCACCCATTTGGGCACAAAAGGGCATAGTGATGCGTGTGTAATGCCTTGTTATAATATCACAAACAAACGCCGGTTGCAAGAGTTTTTCTCTGTTTTTTACAAAGAAATCGTCTGTTTTTCGCTCATTTGCCTGTGTCCACGCCGCTCAGGCCCGCAAGGCCCATGCGCTGCAGGGCGTATCCCCTGCCGAACATCAGGTCGTACTGCAAAAGCCAGTGCTCTGCGCACCACCGCTGCTGGAACTCGGTAGGCTCCTGCGTGGTGGTGCCGTCCAGATTCATGGTGGTTCCGCGGGTATTGGTGCGGCTGGCCACACGCAGCTGGCGGTTCAGGAACTGGAAGTAGAGCGGCTCTTCCAGACCGTAAATGTCCATCATCACCGGCGAGATATCGTAAGCGGCAATGGTGCCAAGGTTCACCTGCTGCTGGCTGTAGTTGGACCACATCAGCAGCGTGGTCTGGTGCAGGCGGGGGTCTGCGCTGGAATCGCTGGCATAGCCGGTAGTGGTGTAGACATCGTAATTGGAATCGATGGGGTTATAGTGGTCGCCCCAGAACACCAGAATGACCGGCTCGTCCACCTGCGAGAAGTATTCGGTCAGTTTGCCCATCATGGCATCTGCATCCCGGATGCCGGTAGCAAAATCTTCCAGCGCGCCCACGGTGCTGGGCTTGAGGCCCGCCGGGTGGGACAGCACCTTCACCCGCTCGTCGTCCGGGTAGTTGTCCTTGTTATAATTGGTATGGTTCTGCATGGTGACAGCGTGCAGGAAGATGGGCTTGTCCGAGCTTGACTTCATGCTCTCGTACTGCTGGATGATCTGGTCGGCCATGGAATCATCGGTGACAAGGCCGTTGGTCCAGTAGTGCTTGCGCACCTTGGTCACGCCATGCATATCCTCAAGGCTGATAAAATCGTCAAAGCCGAGGTTGGGGTAAGCCTTGTCGCGGCTCCAGTATTTTGCCCAGAAGCAGTGCACGGCTGCGGTCTGGTAGCCCTTGAGCTTGAGGTAATTGGGCATGGCGAACATGGGCTTGGTCACATGCTGCTGGTAGGGCTTGCTGCCGCTGGGCAGGAAGGATACCGAGTAGCCGGTAAGGGCTTCAAACTCCACATCGCAGGTGCCGCCGCCAAAGCTTGGGCTGTAGGCCCGGCCATAGGCGCTGGTCTGCTGCAAGGCGTGCAGGTTCTTGGAGACATCGGTATCAAAGGTGATGCCGTACTGTTCCAGCTCCGAGACATCCCAGTAGGACTCGTCCATCACATAGATGATGGTGGGCTGCTTCACCTGCTCGTCCTTGGGGGTCACGGCGCTGTAGCTGGTGGCGTACAGCGGGCTGGTGGCAAACTTCTGGCTCTCGTCCGCATTGTCCAGCAGGGCATCCACCGCTTCCTGCGAGTATTCCTCGGGCTTCGAGATCTCCAGATTGGTGAGGTTGGTCATAAAGCCGGTGATCACGCCGTAGTAGCGGTAGTAGCGGTCCTGCATCCATGCATCCGGCGTAATGCCCAGCACCTGCGTGACAGCGGGCTGCAGGTACACGCCGAACACCAGCAGGCAGAGGGCCGCTGCGGTGGCGGCACTGCCCGCCAGCCGGGGCAGCCAGCGCTGTTTGTGACGGCCGCGGTACAGGAAAAAGCTGCCTGCCATCAGCACCAGCACCACGATGATGGTCACGACCATGCTGGGCTGGATCTTGAGGCCCGCAGCGGATGCCACACCGGCAGCCTCCGACACCTGTGTCAGATCCCACGGCAGAAAGGGCTCGCCGCGCAGCTGCAGGGTGTAAAAGTTCACCGCGCAGGGCGCACAGCCCAGCACCGCCATGCCCAGCGTGGACAGCGGCGGGCAGCGGAACACCCAGTCCAGCAGCAGCCACACCAGAAACAGCAGCAGCCACGCCAGCAGATAAGCCCCGATGTGTGGGAAGATAAAACTTGCAAAAACGTCTGCGCTCAGGCTCCCGCGGGCGATCCCCTCGCCCAGCAGCAGCACGATCAGCGATGCCGCCAGCGGGAATACCATCCGCAGCGCCAAAAGCGGTTTGGGAGTTTTCATAATTCCTGTTCCTTTCCTCATCCTTGAAACCTCAGATCATACGCAAAAGCACATTTCTTTACGCTTTTTGCACAAAGCTTCTGCGATTATTATAGTCACTTCCACAAAAAAGTCCACCCTGTTTTTGCAAAAAATTTACAAACCCAGCTTCACGCGCAGCTTTTGCCACCATTTGAGCTGTTCCGGCCGCGGCGGCGTTTGCGGCAGGGCCGTGTGCACCAGCACCGCATCCGTGCCAATGGTCTCGATCTCCTGCCATGGAATGGTCAGGCTATCGTCCCGGCCAAGCAATCCGAACAGCCTTGGCCGCCCCAGCAGGATCAGGCTCTGCAGCCGGGCGGTGGCAGGGTCAAAGGTCAGGTCGTCGGCCCGGCCAAGGCAGACCCCCTGCTCCAGCTGCACCACCTCTTTTTCACACAGTTCCCGGATGGTCAATGCCCTTCTCCCCTTTCTGCCACAGCTTATGCAGCCGCCGGGCACATCATGCAAAAAGCAGTGGAAACCGCATGGCAGATTGTGGTATACTGTGGTCAGAGCATTCCATGAGAAACAGAGGAAATTTTAAATGTATAAAAGCATCGTGTTTGATCTGGGCGGTGTCATGGTGGATTTTGCCCCCCGCGCCTATCTGGTAGACCGCATTTGCAATGAAGAGATCGAAGAGCAGGTGTACGACCTGACCTTTGGCAGCGAGGAGTGGAAGCAGCTGGATGCGGGGCTTGTCTCCCGCTTTGACGGCAATCAGGCCATGCTGCGCAACGCCAAGGCCGCCGGGCGCGAGTTTGAGGTGCAGGGCGTGCTGGACGACTGGCTGCACATCCTGCGCCCGCGCCGCCGGATGCAGGAGCTGGTGCGCCGCCTGAAGAACCATGGCTACAGCGTGTACTATCTCAGCAACATCCCGGAGGACGTGCTGGCCCTGCTCAAGGAGCGCGGCGTGCTGGACCGCTTTGACGGCGGCGTAGCCTCCTGCGAGGTGCACATCAACAAGCCCGACCCCCGCATCTATCAGGCCCTGCTGGATCAATACGGCCTGAAGGCCAGCGAGTGCGTGTTCATCGACGACAATCTGGCCAATGTGCAGGCCGCATTCACGCTGGGCTTCGTGGGCATCCGGATGAAGGAGAGCGTGGGCACCCTGATCCGCAGCCTTGCCACCTGCAATGTGGCCCTGCGCTGACCTCCGTGACCCAAAACAGCTCCTGCCGGAAATGCTCTGGCAGGAGCTGTTTTGCTGCTTTAGGAATTACTTTTTCTCGTAGCTCTGGCAGTAGTGCGGGGTCTCCACCTGCTGCGTATCGCAGGTGCACTGCTCGGTCACTTTGATCTGGGGCAGGTCGCACTTGCAGCCGCTCACATTGTGGCTGCACTCGCAGACATCACAGGTAACGCCGATGTTTTCCATATTTATCACCTCTCTGTCCACAGTATGGCCTGCGGGCAGGGTGTTTATTCTGGAAAACTCAGCCAGTCTTTTTCGCTTCGTGCTTAGACCGGAGTGTGACTGCCGCATGCCGGATGGAAAGCACTGGGTGCACTGGCAGCATCCGCGGGCCTGCCCAGCGCATCACCGCGCGGATCTTCTCCCGCATTTCCGGCTTGTAGCAGTGCACTTTGCAGGCCGAGCAGAAGGTCTTGGTCTCCATGAACGGGCATTTGTCAATGCGGGTCAGGGCGTAATCGTGCAGCTGCCGGCACTCCGGGCACAGGCTGCCTTTGGGTGTTTTGTGCTGCCTGCGGCAGTAAAGAGCGATCATCTCGCTCACCAGCATCTTTTCATCTGCGCGCTTCTGATCCAAGTTCTTCGGGGTATCCTGCATGGGACGGGGCCTCCTGCTGCCTTATTTTTTTCTACGGTCCGACCGCATTGCAGCGCGGCGCACCGCACGGCGCAAAAATGCAAAGCCTACCGTAACACCAATTGCTGCAGCCACTGCCATATACACCGCCTTCTGAAACCAAAGCGGCAGGAGCGCAGACCTTTCCGTCTGCTGTCCCCTGCCGCAGTTTTGATGCATTCTGTACAGAGGCTGCTGCTTTTGCGCGGAAGTTAGCATTTACTAACTTTCAACTCTGCAAAAACACCGTTTTTCGGTGTTCTCATAGTTTATCGCAGCTGTCTCTGTTTGTCAAGAGAAGCTTCTCCTGCTTACCATGCAGCCAGATCTGCACCCAGCTTGCGGCATGCAGCCTGAACATCATCGTCCGGGGCCTCGTTGCAGATCAGGCCCTCACCGTTCAGCACCTGTGCGCCGTCGCCCTGAGCACGCTCCACCCAGTCACGCATCCACTGGCCGTCGCCCCAGCCGTAGGAGCCGAACAGGGCGATCTTCTTGCCGTTCAGAGAACCCTCCAGATCAGAGAACATCGGCTCGAACTCGCTCTCCTCCAGCTGCTCAGCACCCATTGCGGGGCAGCCAAAAGCCACTGCATCAAACTCAGCCAGCTTTGCGGCGTTCATCTCGCTGCAGGGCACGATGGTGCCGTTTGCACCCTCTGCCACGCAGTTTGCCATGGTCTCAGTGTTGCCGGTTGCGCTCCAGAATACGACTGCTACTTTGCTCATAAAGATCGTCCTCTCTCAAATCAATATTAGTTAGATATATCTAACTTTATGTTCCATGAAAATGCGTCCAACCACGCAGACGCATCCCCATTTGGTTAGTATCTTCTAACCACCGATAGAATACCACAGCTTCCCGGCTGTGTCAAGCCTTTTATACAAAAAGAACTGCCGCGGCTGAAAGTACGCCGTAGATCACCGGCTGGTGCAGCAGATACAGCAAAAGCGAGTGCCGCCCCATCCAGCCCAGTGCCGGGCAGACCGAACGGCGCAGCGGTTCCATCCGCGCCCGGCCCACCACGCCGTGCAGAAAGTACCCTGCCCAGAACAAAAACAGCCACGGCAGCAGGGCAAAATAATCGGTGGAATAAAAATCGAAGGGCAGAAAGCCGAAAAACGCTGTAAAGTAATTCGCGTACCATGCATCCGGCAGCGCAAGGCGCAGCCCGCCGAAGCCGAGCCAACGCTCGTCCAGATGATAAGTCAGTGCAAACAGCACCGCCGAAACCGCCAGCCCTGCGGCGGGCGGGATCTTTTTCAGCAGCGGTTCCAGCACACCGGTGAGCAGCATGGCGCTGCCCAGAAAGGTCAGCACACCGAACACCACCCGGTCCTCCGGCATGAAGACCAGCGTCACCACCGTGACCAGTGCCCCGGCAGCAAACACCTGTGCGCCGCGCTTCAGGGTGCGGTGTCCCAGCGGCACGCAGAAGCCGGACAGCAGGATGAACACCCAGCAGATGGTCTGCTGCCACAGACGCCCCGGCATTCCCGCGTACCAGTCCATCCAGATGCCGAACAGGAACATCATGTCCCAGCAGGCATGGTACAGCATCATGCTGACCAGATCCAGCCCGCGCAGCTCGTCCAGCAGGGCGTAGCGGCCCGCCGGGGCCTTTTGCCGGGTGGTGTGTCCGTTTTTCATTCCCCCGTCTCCCCTTTCGCAGTTCATTGAATACGAGATAAATTATAACCCGCCGCCGCTGTGCCTGTCAACGGAACCGTTCCGTAGGTTGAACAAAAAACCGCTGCACAGCGGCAAAGCCATGCAGCGGTCAGAATGGATAACCGGGGAAACCTTATCAGACTTCGGTGTTGAAGTAGCGCTTCAGCAGGCCCTCAAAGCCGCGGCCGTGACGGGCCTCGTCCTTTGCCATCTCGTGAACGGTGTCGTGGATGGCATCCAGATTCAGGGCCTTTGCCTTCTTGGCCAGATCCATCTTGCCTGCACATGCGCCGCACTCAGCCTCGGCACGCATCATCAGGTTCTTCTTGGTGCTGTCGGTGACAACTTCGCCCAGCAGCTCTGCAAAGCGGGATGCGTGGTCTGCTTCCTCGTAGGCATAGCGCTTGTAAGCCTCAGCGATCTCGGGGTAGCCCTCGCGCTCAGCCACACGAGCCATTGCCAGATACATGCCGACCTCGCTGCACTCACCCTCAAAGTTTGCGCGCAGGCCATCCACGATCTCCTGCGGAACGCCCTCGGCCTTGCCGATGCCCACAACATGCTCGGTGACGTAGGTGTTGCCGGTCTTTTCCACAAAAGCGGAAGCAGGAGCCTTGCAGACGGGGCACTGTGCCGGGATCTCGCCTTCAGCAATATAACCACAAACGGTGCAAACGTACTTCTTCATAAGAATAGACCTCCATCATTCTTTTTATATCAGTTAGAAAACAGGCTGGGCGGTGTTGGTACTCACCGGCCCTTGTCATGGCTCTATTATAGCGAATTATTCCTAGTTAGTCAAGGATAATTTTAAGAATAATTCCTATTTATTTTGCCTTACAGATAAATTCCGGCAGGGTCACTAAAAACCATCCTCAAAAACTGTGTGCTTTGCCCTGTGCACCTTAAAAACAGCAAAGCCGCCCTGCACACACAGGACGGCTTCTGCCTTGTTCTTCCTTCTTCTATGGGAGATCAGACCTGCAGGTTGCTGCTGGTAGCGGCTTCGGAGCCGTCGGCAGCATCAAACTCGTAGTCGTTGCCGGGCAGGATAGCGTTCAGCAGGATGCCTGCGATCGCGGCCACAGCCAGACCGGACAGGTTGATGGTGACGCCTGCAACGGCAAAGCTGACGCCGCCCACAGAGTTGAAGCCCAGTGCGCACACCAGAATGACAGCAGCCACGATCAGATTGCGGCTGTTGGTAAAGTCCACGCGGTTCTCCACCACGTTGCGCACACCGATGGCGGAGATCATGCCATACAGCACAAAGCTGATGCCGCCGATGATGCCGGTGGGGATGGTATTGATGACAGCCTCAAACTTGGGGCTGAAACTCAGGATGATGGCCAGGACAGCCGCAATGCGGATGACCAGCGGATCGTAGATCTTGCTCAGAGCCAGCACACCGGTGTTCTCGCCGTAGGTGGTGTTGGCCGGGCCGCCCAGCAGGCCGGCCATGGTGGTAGCAAGGCCATCACCCAGCAGGGTGCGGTTCAGGCCGGGGTCGTTGATATAGTTGTGGCCCACGGTTGCGCTGATGGCGGCGATATCGCCCACATGCTCCATCATGGTTGCCAGTGCAATGGGGATGATGGTGAACAGTGCGCTGATGAACTCCGGGCTGCCGTCGATGGCAAACAGGCCCATGGCCTCCTTGTGCAGAGGGATGCCCACCCATGCAGCCTCAGAAATGCGCTGGAAGTCCACTGCACCGGTCACCAGTGCCACTGCATAGGACACCAGCACACCGATGAGGATGGGCAGGATCTTGACCATGCCCTTGCCCCAGATGTTGCACACGATCACGACACCCAGTGCCACAAAGGCCAGGATCCAGTTGGACTGGCAGTTTTTGATAGCAGAGGGGGCCAGGATCAGGCCGATAGAAATGATAATGGGGCCAGTAACCACCGGCGGGAAGAACCGCATGATGCGGCGGATGCCGAAGGTGGAGATCAGCAGGCTGGCCACCAGATACACCAGACCGGAAAATGCGACGGCAGCGCAGGCGTAGGGCAGCATCTTGGTATTGGCCACAGTCAGGTTGCCGTCTGCATCTGCCAGCATGGGGGCCACGATGGAGAAGCCGCCCAGATACGCAAAGGAGGAGCCGAGGAATGCAGGCACCTTCTTTTTGGTAATGAGGTGGAACAGCAGGGTGCCCAGACCTGCGCACAGCAGGGTGGTGGAAACGCTCAGGCCGGTGAGCAGCGGCACCAGCACCGTTGCGCCGAACATGGCAAACATGTGCTGCACGCCCAGAATGAACATGCGGCCTGCGCCCAGCTGGCGCGCGTCGTAAATGCCTTTGGAGTAATCGATCTTTTCGCTCATGAAGTTTTTCTGCCTCCTACAGAACTCGCAGCCCCAAAAAAAGAGGCACCGCCGTCAGCAAAACGGCAATGCCCTTGAAATTTGGGAACAATGATCCCGCCCGGAAATGAGAAGTGCAATACAGCGCAGTCGATGATTCTTGTGCAGCATGGTGCGCTCCCCCTTTCATTCAGGCTCTTTCCAAACCGCCGCCAAAAGCCCCGCAAAAGGCCGCAGCGGGCAGTCCTTCAAGAGATTATAGCAGACTTTTTGCCGCCGTGCAACCATTTTGCTTAATTCTCCTGTATTTCCAGCCCGGAAGTTTGCGCCGCTTCTCTTGCAATCCGGCCCAAAGCGCACTATAATATAACCTACCATTGTAATCTGTATTATAAGAGAATTATCAGGAGAGTTTATGATCTATCTGGATTATTCCGCCAATACCCCGGTAGACGAAGCGGTTTTACAGCGCTTTTGCGAGGTGGAGCGCAATTGCCCGGGCAATGCCAATTCCCGCCACGCAGCAGGCACTGCCGCAAAGGCTGCCATCGATGCCGCCACCCAGAGCATTGCCCGCAGCCTGAATGTGCAGCCCGCCGAGATCATCTATACATCCGGTGCCAGCGAGGCCAACAACTTTGCCATCAAGAGCATCGCCCGGCTGGAGCGCCACCATGGCAGACACATCATTTCCACCCCGCTGGAGCACTCCTCGGTGAGCGGCAGCCTGACCGCCCTGCAGGAGCAGGGATACGAGATCGACCTTGTGGACATCCGGCAGGACGGCACGGTGGACCTTGCCCACCTGAAAGAACTGCTGCGCCCGGACACCATTCTGGTGGCCGTCACTGCCGTGGACAGTGAGCTGGGCGTGGTGCAGCCGGTGGCCGAGATCGCGGAAATGTTGAAGGCCTGCCCCCACTGCCACTTCCATGTGGATGCCACACAGGCCGTGGGCAAGCTGCCGGTCAGCTTTGCGGGCATCGACACCATGAGCCTGACCGCCCACAAATTCTACGGGCTGAACGGCATCGGTGTGCTGGTCAAGCGGCGCGGCCTTGCGCTGGAGCCGCTCATCCATGGCGGCGAGAGCACCACCCTCTACCGCAGCGGCACCCCCACCGTGGCGCTGGCCTGTTCGCTGGCGCTGGCGCTGGAAAAGGCAGTGAGCGAGCTGCCCGCCCGGGTGGAGCACATCCGCGCCCTGAACGCCCGCCTGCGCACCGAACTGGCAAACTACCCCAAAGTGCGCATCAACAGCCCGGAAAATGCCGTGCCGCAGATTTTGAACCTGAGCGTGAAGGACGTAAAGGGCACCGTGTTCCAGCGGGAGCTGGACGCGCATGGCGTGTGCGTCTCGGTCAAATCGGCCTGCTCGTCCGACGGCCTGCCCTCCCGGGCCGTGTTCGCCGTGAGCCGCGACCGCCGCAACGCTCTTTCCTCCTGGCGCATCAGCCTGAGCCACCGGACCACCGATGATGAGATCACCGGATTTTTACAGGCTTTCGATGCCTGCTACCGCACTCTGACCCAACCGTAAAACGAGGTAACCCATGAAAAAGACTCTGGAACCCTATCAGCTGATCGAACGCAGCATCATCAAAAAATATCGCAAAGAACTGTGGACTCCCTTCATCGTGGCGGTCAAGCGCTACGAGCTGGTGCAGGCCGGTGACCGCATTGCCGTGTGCATTTCCGGCGGCAAGGACTCCATGCTGATGGCCAAGCTCATGCAGGAGCTGCAGCGCCACAGCGACGTGCCCTTTGAGCTGGTATTTCTGGTCATGGACCCCGGCTACAACGAGATCAATCGCCAGAAGATCGAATCCAACGCCGAGCTGCTGCACATCCCGGTGACCATTTTCGAGAGCAACATCTTTGCCGTGGCCAACAACACTGACAAGAACCCCTGCTACCTCTGCGCCCGGATGCGCCGCGGCCACCTGTACAGCAAGGCCAAGGAGCTGGGCTGCAACAAGATCGCGCTGGGGCATCACTTCAACGATGTGATCGAGACCACCGTGATGAGCATGTTCTACGGTTCTCAGATGCAGGCCATGCCGCCCAAGCTGCACAGCACCAGCTTCCCCGGCATGACCCTCATCCGGCCCATGTACTGCATCCATGAAGAGGATATTCTGGCCTGGAAGCGCTACAATGAGCTGGAGTTCATCCAGTGTGCCTGCCGCTTTACTGAGAACTGCACCATGTGCGACAACGGCGGCGGTGGTTCCAAGCGGCAGGAGGTCAAGACCCTGCTGCGCCGCCTCAAGCGCGACAACCCCAACATCGAGAACAGCATCTTCCGCAGCATCCATGCGGTGGCGCTGGACACCATGCCCGGCTACAAATCCGAGGGCGTGGAGCACAGCTTCCTGGAGCGGTTCAACGCCATGGAAGCCGCATCCGACGAGAACGAATAAAGCTCTTTTCATAGAAAAACGGCACGGTGCATCGCTGCATCGTGCCGTTTGTTTTTTGTTTATCTGCGCAGAACTGAGACTTCCGTCACGCCATAGCGCTGCATCAATTCCAGTGCCGCCGGGGTGATCTCTTCCCCGCTTACCGCGATGGGGATAGCCGGCGGGCAGGACACCGTGGGCATCGCACAAATGCGGCCCAGCGCCTGCTGCACCGGGATGCGCTCCTGCGGGGCAAACACTGCCTGCCGGATGGTGCAATGCGCCCGCGCCTGCTGCGCCAGTGCCATGAACTCCCCAGCCAGCTCTTCCGGCTGTGGAAGCCTGCCCGCTGCGGGCAGGCCGTGCAGACACTGCCGGAGCACCGTGCGCAGGCGCGTGTAGTCCTCCGGTGGGTTGCAGGGGGTGAACATCAGCACCACATAACGCGGGTCGGCATATTCACACTCAAGCTGCCCGCCGCGCAAGGCATCCGCCAGCGCGGTGCCGGTCATGCCAAGGGCCGCAGCGTCCAGCGTCAGCTTCAGCGGTTCCCGACCCGGACCGTCCAATGCCAGCAGCACCGGGCAGCCCGCCGCCTGCGCCGCTGTGTTCAGCTCCCCGCGCAGAGCAGAAAGCCGAGAACAGCACCGCTGCAACCCGGCGGGATAGCTATCCGTCAACTGCCGGTTGCAGGCATCCAGCGACTGCAAGATCAGGTAGGACGGGCTGGTGGAGCCGAACAGTACCAGTGCACCGCGCACTGCAGCTTCCTCCTGTACCGGGGCCTTGCTGCCCAGGTGCAGATATGCGCCGCCGGTGACCACCGGCAGGGTCTTGTGGGCCGAGTCGCAGCACATGGCAGCCCCCAGTGCGATGGGGTGCAGCGGCTCTCCGGGCAGAAAGCGCAGGTAGGCCCCGTGGGCGTTGTCCACCAGCAGCGGCATCCCAAAGGTGTCGCACACAGCCGACAAGGCCCGGATGTCCTGCATGCCGCCCAGATAATCCGGGCTGGTGACGTAGACCCCAAAGGGGGTACTCCCCTGCCCGATCAGCTCCTGCAGCGCTGTTGTCAGCATCTGTGCGGAGATGGGGCAGCTGCACAGCGCCCCGGCATTCTCTGCCGCAGGCCAGAGCCACCGGATGTCGAAGTCCAGCAGTGCGGCAGCGTACAGCAGGGCTTTGTGCGCGTTGCGGGCCGCCAGCAGTACCGGACGTTTTCCAGTCCGGGGTGCGGCCTGCAGTGCCAGACACAGCATGGCCCGGATGCACTGGGACGAGCCCTCGGTGCTGTAATAGGTGTGCTGTGTGCCGAACAGCCGGGTAGCGTTTGCTTCGCTTTGGGCAATGATGCCCTCCGGCTCGTACAGCTCGTCGGCGCCCCGGATCTCGGTCAGGTCCAGCGGCTCAAAGCCCAGCAGGCTCTGACCCTTGTGGCCGGGCATGTGCAGGCGGGAGGTGCCGGACTGTGCATAGCCGCGCACAAAATCCACGATGGGTGTGTCCATGCTTATTCGCAGGCTTCGCCGTCTGCGCAGGCGTTGCAGGTGGAACCCAGCTCAATGGGCACCTCGATGCCCTGAGCAGCCAGTTCCTGGTTCTCCGCCACCTTGATCATGATGGCGCACTCCATGCGCTTCTTGAACAGCTCACAGCCGTACTCGTACACACCGGTAATGCTGCCGGTGGCATGATAAGAGTTGGCAGCGCAGCCGCCGGAGCAATACAGCTTGGCCCAGCAGTCCTTGCACTCCTTGCGGGCATAGGCGTTGCAGTGCTTGAACTCATCCCGTACGGCCGTGTTGGTGACGCCCTTCCAGATGTCGCCCATCAGGTACTTGGGGTCGCCCACGAACTGGTGGCAGGGGTACAGGTCGCCCCAGGGGGTCACGGCCATGTACTCGGTGCCAGAACCGCAGCCCGAAATGCGCTTGTAGATGCAGGGGCCGCCGGTCAGGTCGATCA
>OLPI01002982.1_pt1 | contig 12523 bp, 6 predicted proteins | sample 1672361 | NCBI WGS metagenome assembly OLPI01 (sample SAMEA3136675, study PRJEB25190) | human gut metagenome
GGCGGAGCCGTTGAGATAACCATGAACGGCAAGCGCGAAGTAAAAGCCGTTTCCATCAAGCCCGAGGTTGTTGACCCCGAGGACGTTGAAATGCTCGAAGACCTTATCGCAAGCGCAGTAAACGAGGTTCTTTCAAATATCGAAACCGAATCCAGCGAGGGTATGTCGAAAATCACAGGCGGCATGAGTATGCCGGGTCTGTTCTGATGGCTGAATCGGGCGCACTCCCGCTGACGCTTTTGGCAGAGCAATTTGCACGTCTGCCGGGAATAGGAATGAAAACCGCACAAAGGCTTGCCTACTTTGTAATGTCCATGTCGGACGATGAGGCACAAGCCTTTGCCAAGGCGATATTATACGCCCACAAAACCGTTCACAGCTGTTCTGTATGCCAGAACCTTACCGACAAGGCGGTATGCCCCATCTGCTCAGACGATAAGCGTGATCACGCCACCATCTGCGTTGTTGAAAACCCCAAGGATGTTGCGGCGTTTGAGCGCACCCGCGAGTATAACGGAGTGTATCACGTTCTGCACGGGCTTATATCCCCCATCGACGGCATAACGCCCGACAAGCTGAGGATCAACGAGCTTTTGGCGCGTATCTCGAAAAGCGAGATTAAGGAGGTAATAATGGCAACCAACCCCACCCCCGAGGGCGAAGCCACGGCGATATATCTTTCAAAGCTTTTAAAGCCGCTGGGGATAAGGGTCACGCGCCTTGCGTTCGGTCTGCCAATCGGCGCAATGCTTGAATATGCCGACGAGATGACGCTGTTTAAGGCGCTTGAAAACAGAAACGAGATTTGATATGCCGCTGCTTGACGACGAATATTATATGCGCGAGGCGATTTCTCTTGCCAAAAAAGCGTTTGATTTGGGCGAAGCTCCCGTCGGGGCGGTTGTTGTAAAAAAGTCCTCCGGCGAGATAATCGGTAAGAGGGGAGTCTGCCCCACTTCCGTCGGAAAGACAAAGCTCCCAGTTTCCGTAAGTCTGAGCCTCAATAGAGTCCACCAGCTGCTGGAGATATTTCTCCGGAGTCTTATAAAGCGGGATCACAATGCTGAACTTTGGATTCCAGGAAAATTTTGTTTTTCTTTCTTCCGCAAGTTCAGCCTTATCCGGCAGGTGCTTCACGATCCATTTGGAATAATCCACAGGACGATTTTTCCGGTTCATCACTTTTCCGAAAACTTTTCCGGTGAGGGCTGCTGCCCCGTGAAGTTTCATGTAGCGGCTTCCTTTCCGGAAATATACGGCAGCTTTCTCCGCAAGGCGCTTCTGTGGCTGCAGATGTACCAGACGAAGTGTCCGCACATTGCCGGCCTCAAATACAATATAGAATTCCTTCACACTGTCATAATGGAATTCAAAGAAAAATCCGCTCTTCTCATCAATTTCTGTTTCCTGGTACTGGTTCTGCACGTCCACACGTTTCAGTCTGGTGATCTCGCAGGGGATCTCCTTCCGGCTGCGATCTTCCAGGCGGATGGTCAAGGGGCGGTTAAAAGCTGCCCATCCACGGACACGGCAGATTTTTTCCCCGGATTCCACCTCAATACTTTCGATAAAGTACTGCGGTTTTCCCTGCTTTTTGTAAAGCTGCGCTGCAGAAACAGAAAACCACTGGATGCGTTTTCCGCCTTTTACTGCATAAACAACAAGCTTCTTTTTGCCTTCCAGATCCGGCAGACAGATCTCCATCTGTACACGCTCTCCGTTTACCAGATCCAGATCTTTAAAGCGCTCCAGGGCGCTGACACGCTCCTGGGCACTGATGGCTGCCGGAAGTTTTTCCCCGTCAAGAACGGCTTCCGGCTTATGGTCTTTCGGCCAGGTTCCCTGAAGGTGATACAGGGAACTGTCCTTCAGGTCAAACCTGTCTTTTTCTACTTCGTATAGCTCTCGCTGCATAACAATTCCTCCATTGCGTCCTTTCCGGTATTCTCTGTCAGGTAATGTTCCATGACTTTCTCATGTGCCGCCTCTCCCATGGCTTTTCTGGCCTTCTCATCCGTTACCAGAGATTCCAGGGCACTGACCCATTCTTCTTTCGTGGCGCACATCCAGCCGTCTTTTCCGTTTTCGATCACATATTCCATCTCACGGTTGCGGCTCATGACACTTGGAACTTTTACAAGTGCTGCCTCCGTCCACTTGTTTTCGGACTTGCAACAGTGGAACAGGCTGTTCTCCAGCGGCATCAAATTGATGTCCAGCCCTGCGATCACGCCAGGCAGCTGTCTCCAGTCCATAAACGGAAGTTTCTCAATACGGTTCTGTACCGGCTCCATTCCGGATTCATCCAGCACGCCCACCAGTTTCAGATAAACCTCCGGGTGGCGCTGCATCACTTCCAGAAGTGCGGCTTCCACCTGGGCAAAATCCTGGTCATGGGTCTTGGAACCGCTTAAATATCCTATATAGATCCGGTCTTTATCTTTGTCTGTCTGCTCCACTGCTTCGTGGGACAGAACCTCCATCTCCATGCTCATGCAGTTACGGTTGATGACCACCGGTTTTCCCGGAAATTCTTCCCGGATCTCTCCTGCCAGTGTCTCCGTAGATGTAAAATATCCGTCGCAGAATCCCATACATCCGCGGATACGGTCTGTAGTTGTGCGGAAGTCACTGTACTCGCTTCCCTTCAGGAAATGCAGCCCGGAGATTTTTTCGTAATCAAATACCAGGTCATCCACATCATAGTAAACAGGGATTCCGGCTGCTTTCGCCCGGTTGACCAGCATCTCCGCTTCCATAAGTTTGCTACAGCGGTACATCACAACTGCCGTATATTCCTCGATGTTCTCCTGCTCTGTCTGGTCCATCTGGATAAATTTCGATGCATATCCGTTAAGGATCAGCTGTTCCCGGAAATGTTCCACACGATATCTGGATGCAAAGGAGATTTCCTCCCCGACGAAAAGAATCTTGCGGTTTTCCACAGGAAATTCATTTTCGCCGAGAGTTTTCCACAGGGAAATCATCTCTTCCACAATATTTTCCGGCTGCTCATTCTTAAGGACAAGGCCTTTCTCATAACGTTTCACACGTTCCACAGGTGCACCTACCGGAAGTACGGCTACCGGGAAGCCCATGGAGATGATCTCGGAAGTTGTGTAGGAGAAAGTCTCCGGCCATACGGACGGGATCAGGAACATGTCAATATCCTGCTCCAGGGTAAGTCTCGGGATCTCTTCTCTTGTATATCTTCCAGTCTGGGAAAATACCGGGCTTTCGATCTCTTCGTCGGAAGTACCGATCAGTCTCAGACGGATGTTCAGATCATTCTCTTCGATATATTTTACAAGCGCCTTCACAACTTCCAGGCCTTTTTTATAGCAGAGCACACCGATGAGGCCAATGTTAAAGGTCTCTGTGGTCTTTCTGGTTTTCTTCACTGCCGGAAGATAATGTGGTGCATGCGGAATCACATGGAGATTGTATACATCCGGATAAGCACGCTTGAACAGCTTCGCCGTATCATCGGAAAACGCACGGATCTCGTCACAGTTCAGTAAGAATTCACGGAATTTTGTACGCCAGAGAGTTCCACTTCCGTACTCTGTGCAGGCATTGCTGCGGTTGTCCGGAACGCATTTGTCGCAGACCTCACAGGATGGCACGCCGCAGTATTTTCCCCTGGCATCGATCAGGTTCACTGCCGGACAAAGGGCGAAAAAGTCATGAAGAAGCATGAGGATCTTCGCCCCCTGCTCTCTCTTAAGACGCAGGATACGCTCCAGGGTTTCGTAGAGATTCTGGTAAGTTACAAGCTCGTTGATCCAGATCTCGTCCACACGCATCAGCTCGTCAAGTGCAGTTTCCAGATCATTGGCAAAAAATTCCATCTCGTACTGCTTATACTGATAAGTAAAGTAAAAACGATTGCTTACGATATTATAGCGGATGGTCACAAAACGGTATCCTTCCCGCAGTGCCAGACGCCTTTTCTCCACAAGATAAGCCGTAGCTCCGCCGCCCAGATCATGGTCAAAGGCCACAATGGTAGGCACATCCAGCTTCTTATTGAGAAGTTTCATCTCCACATAAAGTCTTACCGGACGGAGCGGATCTCTTCTGCAGTAGTCTGCGGTATCCTTGTTGTAATCCGGATGTTTGCGGAGCAGTGCGTCGCTGTGCTCTTTCAGAAGGCGTTGTTTCTCCTCGGACGGGAAGCTTCCACCGTGTTTGTGATATACGAACAGGTTATCCACATGTACGTTCTCATAACCTGCAGCTATGGCACGCTGGCACCAGTCGTTTTCCTCTCCGTAGCCTTTTCCGAAGTTCTCCTCATCCAGAAGTCCGACTTCTCTGATGGCTTTCAGGTTCATACCCATGCAGAATCCCACACCTGTAGGCATGGATGGATACTGCGGGCGGATCATGCGGAATTCATCATCGATCTCCCACAGCGGCATTCCCTCAAACAGTTTGTTATCCCGGCAGAAATCCGGGAAACTGCAGATGGTTCCGCAGGTGGTAAACGGTGTGGTGGTGGCGATCTTTTCCTTTGCGAAGATCGGAAGCATCAGGCGCTCCAACCATTCTTCCGGAACCTCCACATCTGTATTTACAAGGGCAACGTGATTTTCCGCCATCTTTAACGCACGGTTTACAGACGGAAGGAAGCCCATATTGGTCTCATTATTCAGAAGTACCACATTGTCATGCTCTGCGGCATATTTTTCCAGATAGTTTCCTACCTCAGGATCCGGACTCTTGTCATTTACGAGGATCAGACGATATGGAACCTTTGTCTTTTCAATTCCGGAAAACAGGGCATCAAAATACTCCAGTCCGTTGTAAACCGGCACGATCACATCCACCTTCTGCTGATAAACAGCCTGTGGATAATCTTTTCTCACACTGCGGACATAACGCTGTTTGAAGTGGCGGAGATTTCCGATACTCTTCGGATCTTCAATGGCATATACCAGAAGTTCCTTCTGATCTCTGGTTCCGGGAATCTTTCCAATGAGGAATCTTCCGGTATCTGCTGCTGTTCCGTATTCCAGAAAAACAGAAATCTCTGCCGGCGCAAGAACCGTTGCCAGGAAAGAAAATCCCGCACTTTCCGCCTCCGGCTTTCCAATGGCATTGGCTACATCCGTACGGTAGATCGTAGTACAGGAAGCTTCCTGAAGCTTCTGTGTTCCCTGATAAAATACGATCCTTGGCTGTCCCATGGAAGCAAATGTAGGATCAAATGCCCAGCCAATGGCATTTAAAGTACCATTTTCATAATGGAAAAAATCAACACTTCCCATACAGGTAGGAGTTGCCTCCACTCCCATCACAGTTGCTGGCTCTGTATGATAATGGAGAACTTTTTTGACCAGCCTTTTCACCTGAGCTTTTTTGCCAGGATGACGCAGTGCCTCTTCCTGCATACGGGCTGCCTCTTCCGCCGCCTGTTTTGCTGCACGTTCGGCCTCTTTTTTAACTCTTTCCTGTTCCCTGCGTACTTCCCGTTCTTTTTCAAATGCCAGAAGCTTTTCCACATCCGGAAGCTCCAGACAGTCAAGTTTTCCCTCAATTACGATCTTATCTACATTTTCCGGGTGTGTAACGTGAATAAGATAAAAACCATCGGTTGTAAAAAATGCGGTTATACTGTTGTCCACCTTCATATGAACACCCTGCGGCACAAGTTCTGCACTGCATCCGCAGTCCAGGCGCTCTACTTTTACTTTCAGGAAATGACCGTTTGCCGGATTCCATCGGAGATTCTTTATCCCCTCAATTTCGGAAAGATCAAAATCCACCCGAAAACGGTTTCCTGTAAGTTTTCCCTCTGCATAAAGCGTATGTTCTTCACAGAAGCCCTCACCAAGATCATAGTAAATCTTACTGTGCATCTGGTGTTTTTCTCTTTCTCTGTTCACCAGCTCTGTTACGGAAACCGGTACTTTTTTCTGTTCAAACGGAAGCAGGGATCCACATCCAACATACTCATAAACAAAATGCATGGTCCATTTCATGAAGATCTCATAATCTGTGTAACCGATTTCAAATTCTGCCATCATATCATCTTCATGTATCAGCTGTGGCAGCTCCGGAATATGAGTATACAGTTCATGGATCAGACGCCACATAATGAAATTCACCGGTACAGGAAAATCAAACATCCATTCATAATCAATGATCTGATTTTGGCTTTCACCCATGAAAATATTACTGCAGATCAGATCCACATTGGCAGGGCAGACACATTCATAATCTGTTCTTCCGGGATATTTTCCAAATACCTCACAGAACTCTTTCGTTCTGTAATCCATGATCCTGCGGGACTGGAAAAAATCCCGATGGAAATTCTTAAGAAGTCCTTTGAGCTCCCCGGTTTTTCCTTCATGAGCAAGTTCAGCGATTTCCTGATGAAGAGTTTTTCCGGTAAGAAGCGGATAGCTGACTTTTCCGTTTTCTGCCTTGCATGGAAGATTTTTATATTTATCAGAGCCTGTTTTTTACGCTCCAAGCTTTTCCAGGGTCGTCAGGAACCACTCTGCCTCAGGCACCATGGCCTCTTTTTCTGCACGGACCTCTCCGTTCTCACGAACGATCTTTGTCAGAAGCCGAAACTTTTCCTTTCGTTCCTGATTCAGTTTTACATAGAGAATTTCTTCCTTCTCCTGTCTTTCTGTTCTTCCGGCCTCCACAAGGAAAGAATTCACAAAACTGCTCAGGATCTTCTCTTTTTCAAAAGCTTTTACCCCTGCATGTTCTGAGAAAAGATCCGCTGTCTTATCTGTGTACACCGGATAGTTTCTTCCATAGGAATTGGTATAAAGGCTCTCATCTGTAAAAATTTCTGTAGGAAATTTGTAATCCGGGTACGGGTAATAAAAGTGCAGAAAAGGAAAGCCGCTGTTTTCCAGCAGCTCTCCCAGTTCATTCTTGGAAAAGGTGCGCACAGACTGATTTCCCGGATATCCGTTGATTCCGAAAAAGTGAAGATCTGTGTGATCCTCCGGTGCTCCGGCAAAGTACTTCAGTCCCAGTCGGTTCTCGATGGCGATCAGAAGTCTTCCCTCCGGTTTCAGGTATGCACCCATACGCTGAAGAAATGTCTCGTAAGGAGTTTTTCCTTCCGTAAAACTCATGGCATACTCCAGAACACCGTTTACTACCACATAGTCGAATTTCTCCGGAAAAGTCATGTCGTTGAGATTTCCAACCATGATCGTGAGATTTTCTTTATCATTGTTTCTTGCATAATTTATGTCTGCACGACGCTTGGAAAGCTCCACTGAAGTCACATGCCCGGCCTTGCGGCAAAGCATTCCGGTAATAGCTCCGCATCCGGCTCCGATCTCAAGAACGGAATCCGTCTCTTTCAGAGGGTACCAGCTTAAAATATTCTCCCGCAGTCCGGAAAAATGATAGACAATGGGAAAACTCACTTCATCCTCCGGCAGGTCCTCAAACGATTTCCCTTCCTGTGCCATTTTCAGAAGTGTTTCCTCGATATCCCCATCGGAATAATGATCCTTCGCCGTATAATAATCTAAATTCAACTCCGCCATAGTAGTTCCTCCACTTATTTCACAGATACTTTGGAAAACATGTCAAAATATCCCACTGCTTTTTTATCTGTGATCACCGTCAGATTGCACACATCATAAAGCCGGTGAAATACGGTAAAATCGCCGTCTTTATATCCTGTGCAGCCCAGACAAAGCATATATTCTCCTGCCTCCAGCGGCATTATCTGTTTAAAAGTAATCTCCCGCACATCACCGGCTTTCTGCGGTTTCACAGGAGTGTGTTCATACATGGTGTTTGTTCCTGTGATTTCCGTACCTTTCAGATCTTTCAGTGTGAATGCAAAAATCGGGTCATTGACATCTGCCTGAAAGCGTACCTTCATCTGAACAGAAAATTCTTTACCTTTTTCGATCACATTTGTAATCATTCCGGTATCATCCCGGATCGCAAAATCCACGATCTCTCCAAGCTTACTGCCATACTCAAGAACCTTCGGATTCAGATTCAGACTGTCTTTCATAGCCCTGCCGCCTCCGGCATGCTCTTTTTTCGACACATTTTCTCCAGCTGTGCCATCTGTCAGCTGACCATCCTGCCCTGCTTCTGCATTCTCTGCACCTTCCTCCAGATCTGCATCATCATACTGATTCACCAGCACACGACGGTAGAGATTGACCATCTCCTTGGCGCCACCTTCCGCAAGCTTTTCTCCTTTGTTGAGAAGAACAACCCGATCGCAGTATTTTCCGATACTGCTCAGGTCGTGGCTTACGAACAAAATGGTCTTACCCATTTCCTTGAACTCCTCGAATTTTCGGTAACATTTTGCCTGGAAAAATACATCACCTACGGAAAGCGCCTCATCAACGATCAGGATCTCCGGATCGATATTGATGGCCACCGCAAAAGCCAGACGCACGAACATACCACTGGAGTATGTTTTTACCGGCTGATGGATAAACTCTCCAATATCTGCAAAATCCAGGATAGACTGCAGCTTGGCATCAATCTCCTCTCTGGAAAAACCGATCATACTTCCGTTGAGATATACATTCTCAAGTCCGGAATATTCTCCGTTAAATCCTGCTCCAAGCTCCAGAAGAGCGGAAATCCTTCCATTTACGGAAACTTCTCCACCTGTAGGAGAAAGTACGCCTGTGATGATCTTCAGGATCGTAGATTTACCAGATCCATTGGTTCCGATGATTCCTACTGTTTCCCCTTTATGCACCTGAAAAGATACGTGGTTCAGAGCATAGTGCTCTTTATATTTCTTTTTTCTGGATAATCCCAGAGACTCTTTAAGACGGTCCATGGGATTATCGTAAAGTTTATACATTTTACTGACATCATTTACTGAAATCGCAATATCTTCTGCCATTTTTAACCTCACTTTTGTGTAAATCGTTCACTCTCACAATCTGTCGCCGTTTTGCTGTTTTTCTGCGTACTGAGCAAGTTTCCGCAGGAGACTTCCCTGATTCGATCAAAGAACGTCTGCAAAATGCGGTTTCAGACGTTTGAATATTACAGATCCCAGTCCGAAAAGCAGGATCGTAACCACCCAGAAATAGATCGTCCATGAAGCATGGTTCCAGATTCCGACATGACCAAGCATGGAATCACGATAACCCGTAACTACATAGTACATCGGATTCAGCTTGAACAGCTTGATCAGCCATGGATGTGAAGACAGCATATTGATATCCCACATGATCGGTGTAAGCCATACGCCAACCTGGAGAAAAATGCTGATGATCTGGGTCAGGTCCCGGAAAAAAATGACGATTGCACTTGTGGCATACACAAGCCCCAGTACCAAAAGGAAGGTACAGATGGAATAATAAATGATCTGCAGTGTATATAAACTTGGTGTATATCCATAACATGCGCACAAAATAAGTGCGAACACTACAAAAAACACATGCACAAAAAGTGCGGAAATGATCTTCACGATGGGAAGAATACTGATCTTAAATACAACCTTTTTTACAAGGTAATTGTACTCAATCAGTGCATTGGTTCCACCGTTTAACGCATCCTGGAAGAAAAACCACGGCACGATACCGGATACCAGATAGAGTACAAAAGGATAATCCGATACAGTTCCGGCTTTCAGTCCCACGGAAAATACAAACCAGTAGACCAGGATCGTCACGATAGGCTGGATGAATGCCCAGACAATGCCAAGATAGGATCCTGCATATTTTGTTTTGAAATCATTTTTTGCAAGGCTTAAAACCAGCTTTCGATTCTGGTACAGCTCTGCCGGCAAAGCTAATATTTTCTTCATTCTGTAATTCCTTATCGATTCTTATATTCCTCGAAGCTTCCCCACTTCTGATCCTTGTCGGAGAAAATAAGCTCCATGCCTTCCGGGATCGGCCACTCTACATTGATATCCTTGTCATTCCAGATAAGACCGCCCTCGTCGTTTGGATGATAGAAGTCAGAGCATTTGTAGGTGAACTCCGCATTCTCGGAAAGTACCAGGAATCCGTGGGCAAATCCCTTCGGGATAAAGAACTGTTTCTTGTTTTCTGCTGAAAGAACTACTCCGTACCATTTTCCGAATGTTTTGGATCCCTCACGAAGGTCAACTGCAACATCAAAAACCTCTCCGTTTACCACACGTACCAGTTTATCCTGCGGATAGTTGATCTGGAAATGAAGTCCGCGGAGGACACCGTAACGGGAGCTGGACTGGTTGTCCTGAACAAACTCCACATCAATGCCGGCTTCCTTGAAGTCATTGTAATTGTAAGTTTCCATGAAATATCCTCTGGAATCCCCAAAAACAGTTGGCTCGATCACTTTCAGTCCTTCAATATCTCCGCACTGTGTTACTTTTATTTTTCCCATTTTTCTTTCTCCTTTTCTATTTATGTTTGTTTTTGTGTTTCTTTTTATGTTTCTTTTCTTTCACTCCGAGAGCCGCAAGAAGGGCTATCAGAATCAGAATCATAGCACCCATAATCATAAGAAGGATTTTACGCATGGCAGGCACGCTTTTTTTTTCCGTCGTATTCTCTGCTTCCGTCTGTCCGCTTTCATCCTCTGTCGAAATATCTGTTCCGGTACTGTCGGCTTCTGTACTGTCTTCTGCCTCAGTAGTCGGCTCCGGTGTTGGTGACGGTGTCGCCTGCGCCACACTGGCACTTCCAATCAGATAATCTCCAAAATAATAACTGGTTTCTGTTTTTCCGTCAATATTCTCCGCCTTCGTGGTCAGGGAAGCAAGTTCTGTTCCCTTTGGAAGAAGTACACTTCCGCCATCCACTTCTGTTTTTGTAAAGTTCTCAAAACCGTAGTTAAACATGGCCGTAGTATCCATACAGGAATTCGCCAGATCTGCGGCACGCATGGTTACCGCAATATACGTGGTATTGTCTTTTTTTGCCGCAGTGACAAGTGTATGTCCGGCCGCAACCGTAGTTCCCGTCTTTCCTCCGATACAGCCATCATAATAAAATCCGCTTTCCGGAGCAAACATCGGATGATGGGTATGCAGAATTCTCTGCTGGGTATTCATATTGGTGGGTTCGATAACATAATCTGCAGTGCCGATTACCGTACGGAAATCCTCATTTTTGAGGCCTTCTCGCATAATCAGTGCCATATCCTTTGCGGAAGAATAATGGTTGTCATCCGGAAGTCCGCTGGAGTTGGCAAAATGCGTATTGGTACATCCGATCTCCTGTGCGCGCTGATTCATCATATCAATAAACGCCTGCTCTGTGCCGCCGATATGTTCCGCAATCTGTGCGGCAACATCATTGGCAGACTGGATAATCAGTGCATACAGACAATCCTTCATGGAAAGAATCTCTCCCACCTGCGTACCGATATTGCTGGAATCCGCATTTACGTTACGCACTCCGGTTTCTGTAAAGGTCACCTGCTCGTCCATGGTGGAATTCTCTACTGCCACCAGCAATGTCATAATCTTGGTAATACTTGCCGGATATCTCTGCTCATCCGCACCTTTGTTGTAAAGAACCACTCCGGTATCTGCATCCATCAGAATACCGGTATCTGAAATAATTTCCGGTCCTGCAGGCCATCCCTGAATCTGGTTGGTACTGATCTCATATTTTGCATTGAGATCTACCGCAGCCATGGCCTGTACCGGCAGCATCAACGCCATCCCTGCTGCCAGAACCACAAACAGTTTTTTTATTTTTTTCATAATTTATCCCTTCTCTTATCAGAAGCCATCAAAAGAAGCAATGGCATCAACGACTTTCTTCGCATCCTCCATATCCAGGTTATAGAACATGGGAAGGCGCATCAGACGTTCACTTTCTTTTGTTGTATAAACATCCTCCCCGGAAAATCTTCCAAATTTTTTTCCCGCAGGTGCGGAATGAAGGGGCACATAATGGAACACGCTGCAGATTTCTTTTTCACGGAGATATTTCAGAAGTCTGGTACGCACCTTGATATCATGAACTTTAATATAATACATATGTGCATTGTGCGTGCATTCTTCCGGAACGTAGGGCTGTTCGATCTTGCCTTCTTCCGCAAGAAATTTCAGATTTTCATTATAGAAGTTATAAATCTGCATTCTCTTGTCACTGATTTTTTTGTGCTGTTCCAGCTGAGCATAAAGATACGCCGCATTCAGCTCACTTGGAAGATAGGAGGAACCGTAATCCATCCACCGGTATTTATCTACCTGTCCGCGGAAAAACTTGCTGCGGTCCGTTCCCTTTTCTCTGAGGATCTCCGCCTTCTCCTGGTACTGGTCCTCATTAAACAGGATCGCGCCGCCTTCTCCCATAGTATAGTTCTTCGTCTCATGGAAGCTGTAGCAGCCAAAATCCCCGATAGTTCCAAGCGCTTTTCCTTTATAGTAGGCATCCACACCCTGAGCTGCATCTTCCACAACTTTCAGATTATGCCGTCTGGCAATATCCATAATTGTATCCATTTCACAGGCAACTCCCGCATAGTGAACCGGAACAATTGCCCTGGTTTTTTCTGTGATCGCCTGTTCGATCAGTTTTTCATCAATGTTCATAGTATC
>OLPI01002989.1_pt1 | contig 12501 bp, 6 predicted proteins | sample 1672361 | NCBI WGS metagenome assembly OLPI01 (sample SAMEA3136675, study PRJEB25190) | human gut metagenome
GCTGCCGTCGGTGATGCCCACGAGAATGCCGCTCGTCACCGTGTAGCCGTTGATGGCCATGATGAGCTCGGTAAGCGACGCGCGGTCGGTGCAGGCCACCTTCTTGGCGCGCGGCACCTCCGACAGGGCCTCCTCGAAAAACGCGACGGGGGCATCGGGACCCTGGTCGAAGTACAGCTCGGAGCACGGACCGCACGGGCCAGTGGGGCCAGCACGCCAGAAGTTATCGTCTTCACCGAGCTTCGAGATGTGGCTCGGATCGATGCCGAGATCCTGCCAGATCTCGATCGTCTCATCGTCATCTTCGAACACCGTGAAATAGAGCTTCTCGAGCGGAAGACCGAGCACCTCGGTCGAGAATTCGAGCGCCCAAGCGCACATCTCCTTCTTGAAGTATTCGCCGAAGGAGAAATTACCGAGCATCTCGAAGAAGCTCAGGTGGCGCCCTGTGGTGCCGATGATATCGATATCGTTGGTGCGCACGCACTTCTGCACCGTGGTCGTGCCGATGTAGGGTGCTTCCAGATGCTTTTGCTGCAGGAAGTAGGGCTTGAATTGGACCATGCCCGCTGCGGTGAGCAAAAGCGATGGGTCGTCGGGAATAAGTGAAGAAGAAGGCATGCGCTTGCACCCCTTCTCCTCAAAGAATTTCAGATACTTTTCGCGGATCTCCGCCGTGGTCATATATTCCATGGACACACTTTCTCGTGGATAGGACGAATGGAAAATCTTTGCTTTTGCATCATACAACAGAGCAGCGTGATTCAGTGCTTTTGGTTCTTGCTGTCAACTTTAACGGGCGCCATTTCACCCGTTGCATCGGCGAGCGGGTTAGGAGTGGGCGAAGAATCGCCCTTGAAGAAGACTCCTTCGGGGTCAAGGATGGAGCGACCGGTCTTCTTCTCGAAGTAGTACACGAAGATCGATTTGGCAGCGGCTGCAAGCGGAATGGAGAGCAGCATTCCGATGAAGCTGCCGATGAATCCGCTCATCGCCCAACCGAGCGCTGAACCGATCATGAGAGCAAGGATAACGAGTGCTGGGTGGATGTCGACCGAATTCGACATGAGCTTCGGCGAGATGAAGGTATAGACGATCTGCTGCACGACAACCGTGTAGACGATCGCGATGATGCAGATGAGCGGGCTGATGAAGATACCCGTGATGCCCGCGAGCGCACCGCCGAGCCACGGACCGATAACGGGGATGATGTTGAGCACGCCGGTGATAAGGCCAAGTGCAGCAGCACTGGGCAGGCCCATGATCGCAAAACCGATGCCGCACCCAACAGCGATGATGCCGCATTGGATGAGCGTTGCTTTGATGTAGCCCCCTACCACGCGCGTGAACGTGATCTCGAGCATAACAAGATCTTCGCCATGATTCTTGCCGAGCAGGCGATAGATCTCTTTATTGAGCGCCGGCAATTCGAGCAGGATCCAGAACGCGACGACGAGCGCGAAACCCACGACCAACAGCGTATTGGCGACACCTGAACCGACTGCAGCAACTCCTTGCGCGCTTTGAGAAGCAACGGAGGATGCCCAGCTGGAAAGCGAGGCGAACGCACTGTTCATATACTCCTTGATGGTGGCATCTTGGAAGAAAGAGGCGTACTGCTCGTAGACATGATTCCACCACTCGCTCACTTGCGAGATGTAGGTGGGAACGCTTTGGATGAGCGAATCGAACTGATTGCCCACGCCGAACAAGGGCGAGAACATGAGGAAGATACAGGCTGCGAGCACAAGGAGCATGACCAGATAGGCCACGATCGTGCCGATCAGCCGGTTCGCCCCCCGCTTCTCCAGCCCATCGACAATGCCGCGCAAGCAGAACACGATAACGACCGACCAAAGGATGATGCCGATGGGGATGGAGAGGATGTTCAGAACGACCGTGGTGTAATAGATGATGATGCCGCATAAAACGACGAGCGAGGCGATGAAGAACCACCGCCCCGCTTTCATCGTTTTCAGGCTTACCTCTCGATACTCTTTGTCTTCAGTATCCAACGAGCTGCTCGTCGGATCGACATGCTTCATGTTGGTATTCCTTCGTGTTGCTAGTTTGCGCCTGCGTCTGCGTTAGCCTTGATGAAAACCGCTTCTTTAAGATTCGCAGCCGTCCTGTTCGTTTCTTCGGCCGCCTTATCGCGCGCTTCCTGCGCTGCTTCGCGATCAGCTGCGCGCTGGGCGTTATCGGCCTGCATATCGGCAACCTTCTCGCCCACGATCTCAAGGCCGTTGTCGACATTGGTGAGCACCACGCCTGCCGTACCTTCGGCATTCTTCACCGGGCTGATCTTCTCGCGGATGGCAGACGTTGCCTTCGCGATGATGCCCAGCGGTGCTTGCGTGACCTTGTCGACCGAGCTCGTCGCTTTGGAGACATTCCCCGTGATCTTGTTCACATCTTCCATGATCTGATCGATGCGCATGATCTGCAGATTCGCGCCATCGATCGTGAGCGTGATGCGATCCATGAGCGGATCGACGCGCCCGACGATGGGCTTAGCCTGCTTGATGAGATCAGCAGCATCATCGAGCATGGGGTTGACCTTTTCATTCACGGTGTTGCGAATGATCTTGACGAGGATATACAAGAAATATGCAAGGGCCAGGAGCGCAACCGCACCAGCCAGGCACAGGATGAATAGTCCAACCGGAATGAGATTCTCCATATCGACACCTTTCCTTTCAATCCAAATTTTCTCGATTATACCCTTTTATAGGCCTGAAAAGTCTTTCGTCGAGTAATCAATACGGTAACGTTCCCACCCTCGATCGCTCGGCGTGAAGAAACACCCGCGCTCGAGGCCATCAGGAAGATATTGCTGTTCAACATAGGCTCCAGGATAGTTGTGCGGATAGAGATACGCGCCGTACTCTTCACTACCCGGACGATGACGATCGCGCAGATGGTTCGGCACTGCGCGCGCAGGTCCCTTCTTTACTTCGGCAAGCGCGTTGAAGTAGGCCTGCGAGGAAGCGTTCGATTTAGGGGCGAGCGCCATGTAGACCGCTGCCTGAGCAAGGTTGATGCCGCATTCGGGGTAGCCTATCACCTCAGCTGCCCTGAACGCAGCCTCAGCAACAAGGAGCGCTTGCGGGTCGGCATTGCCGATATCTTCCGAGGCCAAGATGAAGATGCGGCGCGCGATGAACTTCGGGTCTTCCCCGCCGTCGATCATGCGAGCAAGCCAGTAGAGCGCCGCATCGGGATCGGATCCACGCATCGACTTGATGAACGCCGAGATGATGTCATAGTGCATGTCGCGATCCTTGTCGTAAGGCAAGCTGTGCTGCGGCATGGCGACCTCGACCATTTCGCGCGTGATCTCGTGAGCGTTCTGCGCACTCGCCACATCGGAAGCGAGCGAGAGCGTGGTGAGCGCCGCACGTGCATCGCCTGCACACAGGGTAAGGATCGCATCGGCTGCTTCGTCTGTAAGCGCATAGGCATCGCCGAGACCGCGATCATCCACGAGCGCTGCGCCGAGGATCTCGCGGATGTTGTCATCGGAAAGGCTATGAAGCTCGATCAAGCGCGAACGGGAGAGCAGCGCAGAATTCACCTCGAAGAACGGGTTCTCTGTCGTTGCGCCGATGAGCACCACGATGCCATCCTCCACCGCATGGAGCAGCGCGTCCTGTTGGGCGCGGTTGAAGCGATGGATCTCATCGATGAACAGGATGGTGCGCAAGTTGCGATGGACCAGGCGCTCATCAGCTTCCGCAATGACCTTGCGCAGATCCGACACCGTGCCACCGATGGCAGAGACCTCCACGAACGTAGCGTGCGTGGAGTGCGCGATCACGCGCGCGAGCGAGGTCTTGCCAGTGCCTGCAGGCCCGTAGAGGATGATGGAGGAGAGCGTGTCGTTCTCGATCGCAGCGCGAAGCCAGGTGCCTTCGCCGACCGCCTCCTGCTGGCCGACCAGTTCATCGAGCGTACGCGGGCGCATGCGCACCGCAAGCGGCGCGTGGGCAAGACGCGTTTCGTCTTCCATCTGGGTAAAGAGCGTATCCATGGCTCTCCTTTACGTGTTCATCCTTCGGTAAGTTTACGCCGAGCCACCGCGAATTGCCACTTGCAACCTTTTGCGCGAGGGCTCTTAGCTCTTGCGCGCCTCATACGCGGACAAGACCGCCGCTTCGAGCGCTGCGCGCTCTTCGGCCGTGAAGCAATAAGGCACCACCTGCGGCTGCGCGGGATCGCTCTTGCTCGCGCGCTCCACACGAATGAAGTGCGCCTCGACCGTCTCGAAGCCCTGCCGCATGAGCGCAAGCGCATAGCACTGCGCCTGCAGAAGATGCTTCTCATGCAATTGTTCAGGCGTTTCTTCGTCCGAACCGCCGGTCTTATAGTCGATGAAGAACGCATGATCCTTATCAGCTTCGCTTACGGCAAGGCCATCGATCTCGCCTTCAAGATAAAGGGGCCGCTCACCCGAGCCGATCTCGAGCATGAAGGGAACTTCTGCGTAGATGTGCTCACAGGCAAAGAAGCGCTTGCAGAGATCGCTCGCAAACCAGCGCTCGACTGCTTGCGCAAGGCGCTGGCCAGCTTCAGGCGAAAGGCCACCCTGGCGAACCTGCGCCTGGAAGGCTTCGGCGCTCAGTTCGGGAACCACACCCACCTCTCTGCGCGACTCGATCGCCCGCTGGGCCAAGCGATGGAACGCCGTGCCGAGCGTGAAGGCGAGCTGGCGCTTGACCTCCAGAGCTTCCTCGCCGGAGAACATCTCTTCATCTGCATCCTGCTCCTCGAAGACCTCATCGCCCGCTTCTTGGACGAGCACCTGACCATGCGCAGAAGCGATGGCAGAATAGGAGACGACATCATGACGAGGACCAGACACCGTGAGCGCGAGCGCTTGCGTTGCGCGCACCGGGGGCACCATGAACTCCTGCTGCTCGGCCGCATGTACAGGTTGTTCTTCGGGCTTTTCGGTCAATACCTCGTGACGAATGAGAGCAGGCGCACTGCCCCCATATTCAAAGGTACTCACGCTTGCTTCAGGCGTTGTTTCCCATTGGAGCACCTTATGGAGCAGGCCGTATATCCCCTTGCCGCTGTAATTGAAATCCTTGTTCCCATCGAAGGTGAGGGAAAGGAAGAGCGATCTGGAAGCACGCGTGAGCGCAACGTAGAGCAAGCGCTCGGCATCATCGAGCGTGGCGCGCGCAATGCGTGCATCCAAGAGCAGCGCGAGCTCTTCAGGAGCAAGTTCATAGAGCTGAGACCCAACCTCTAGCGTATCAAGATCGGACGAATCGAGATAAGCCATCAGTCCGCTGTAAGTCTTTTCCGCATTGCCTGAAAGCTTTGGTGTGAGTTGATAGAGGACCTTATCACCGAGCGTATCGATTGCGAGCTTTGTGGATTTCGGCAAGCCGAGAGGCGCTTCAGCGATGGCAATATGACCGAACTCGAGCCCCTTGCTCGCATGGATGGTCATGATCCGAACGTAATTGCTATTGAGCGTTGCGAGTACGCCGGGCTTTTCCTTCGAAGACGCAAGGAAGCACGTGAATCGATCAGCGATCTGGGGCATGGTTTGCTGTTGCTGTTCCCATGAGAGCACCAGATCGAGCGCCTTGAAGATGTTCGCTGCTACTGCCTGGCCATCGCTCCCTGAAGCCTGCAAGCGATAGAACCACCCAGTATCGAGGATGAAGGCATGAAGCGCCTGATAAAGTCCCTCTTGCGAGGCTTGCTGCGAAAGTCGCCCAAAAAGCTGCAAAGCGCGAACGAGCTCTGTGCGCTCTTCTTCGGCGAGCTGATAGGAGCCCAGCGGCTCAAGAGCGACATCTTCGCCTGCAGCTGCCAAACGATCGGCAAGGAACCAGAAACGCTGCGCGAACGATGAAGAACGAACGAGCGACACAGATTCTCCTTCTGGTTCGAACTGCGCGAGCGCAAGGAAGGCCGCATAGCTCAAGTTGAAAAGTGGCGATGAAAGTGCCGCGTAAAGAGCGCTCGAATTGCGCTTATTGGCGAGCGCGCTCAGAAGCGCATCGATCAGTTGCACTTCGGGCGCGAGCGCAAAGACCGAGCCACCCGAGATCACGCTTTCAAAACCTGCATCCGCAAGAGCTTGCATATAGCAATCCGCATGGTTCATCGTACCCAAAAGGATGACCATCTCCGATGGCGAGACACCCTCGTCGTGAAGTGCGGCAAAATGCGCCGCGATGGAACGAGCGCTCTGTTTGCGGGCATCCGAGATCGATCCACCCTTGCTGCGGCTTCGTGCTTCAATGACCTCGACCTGAATGCGCGGGCGCGCACAAAAGCGCGGATCAACCTCCTTGTTCACTGCACCATGCGCTTGAAGCGCAAGAAAGCGATCCCCGAAGAATTCAGGGCGTGAGAAGATGGTTTCCACGAAAGCGAGCACATCGCCATGGCTTCTGAAATTATCGGGCAGCGAAAGTGCCTGGAGATTCTCGTGAGCCTGCTCTTGAGAGCTGCGGTGATCGAAGAACACTTCCACATCTGCCCCGCGAAAGCGATAGAGCGTTTGCTGCGCATCGCCTACCGTCATCACGTTCGCGCCGTGCTCGCGTGAGAGCTTGTCGATGATAGAAACTTGGAGCAGATCGGTGTCTTGGAATTCATCGACCATGATGAGCTTGAAACGCTCTTGATAACCCTTCGCAATGCTCGGATGCGTTGCAAGAGCATGCGCGCACGAACGGAGCAGATCGGCGTTGTCGAGACGGTTCGAGCCTTTCAGCTGCTGATATTCTCGATCGACCAAACGCGTGAGCTCGAGCAGATCGGCAGAGATGCGCACCGAAACATCCGCGACGGCTGCATGAGCGATCTCGGCATATGCGCTGCGATACCCCTCGAGCGCTTCTGCATCAGGTCTCACCTTAGCGCGCGAAGACTCAAGCTTCGGGAACAAGAACAGCACCTCAAGATAATCAAGACAATCCTGCATGCTCGAAAAATCGATCTGCGAAGCATCGATCTGTTCGAGGTAGCGATGCGCTTGCGCGATGGGCGCCTGGAGCGCATCGATATTGTTCAGGATAGCCTTATTGGCTTGTTCACCAACCGATAGAGCCAAGCGTTCATAACTCTGCGCCACCTCGATCATGCATCGCAACGAGCGCCGATGATCGAATCTTGCTTGCGACAGTACCACGCTCTCGAACCCGTTTGGCATACCAAGCGTTTTTTCCCACAGCTTCGTGATAAGCGTCGAGATCGATTCGCTGCCAAACGAAGCTTTGGTTTCGGGATACCAGTCGAAAAGCCGCTTGAGCGGACTATTGCCTTCTTCCGAAAGATCCTCGAGCACGCTATCGAGCGCTTGTTGCCACAACTCATCTGCTTCTACGTTTTCGACCACCTCGAAGCCAGGATCGATGCCCAGCTCAAGCGCATGTTCGCGTAAAATGCGCGCGCACATCCCATGGATCGTGGTGATCCAAGCATCTTCGATCATGAGCGCTTGTTCATCAAGGCCTTCCTGCTGAAGCAGTGAACGGATGCGCGATTTCATCTCTGCCGCACCTGATTTGCTGAAGGTAGTGGCCAAGACCTCGTCAACTTGCTCGATGAAAGGCTGGGTGGTACCTTCTTCGCCCACGAGCGCATACGCGATACGATTCGTGAGCGTGAACGTCTTACCACTTCCCGCACCAGCCGCTACCGAGAGCGGTGCATCGAGCGTGGTGATGATCCTTCGCTGGCCTTCTGTCGCACTAGTGAGATCCATGCACCCTCTTTTCACAATAGAGCACCGGACAATAGGTGCAGGCATCCTTGGTGCGAGGATCAGGAGCGATATCTCCGCGCTCCATGCGCTCGATCGTGCGCGCGATATCGGCTTCAACCAGATCGAGATACCCCTCGAAGCTGCCCTTTACGCAGCTCGATCGCGAGATCGTTTCACTCTCGACGAGCGTTTGTGCAAGCGAACCACGCATGAGAGAGCGCTCGTCCTTCGCACTATAGCTCAAGTAAAGAGCTGCTTTAGGATGCAGCCCCTCTTTGCGACGCAACGCCTGAGCATAGACGAGCGTCTGGATCTTCTCGGGGCTTTCAAAGGGTTCTCCTTCGCCTGCTGCATCAGGGTCATAACCGGCAGCAGGATACCTCGCAAGAGAACCCTTGTAGTCGATCACAATGAAATTCCCTTTATCATCCGCATCGATGCGATCGACGCGCCCGTTGATGATCGCGCCGCTATAGATGACCTCATCTTCCACAGGTATAACGTATTCGTGGTCGCGCACATGGAACTCTCTGAATATATTCTGCTGATAGGCCAAATTGGCGAGCAATTTGCTCTTCAGCTGCTCAAGCTCTTGACGCTCCAGTTCATTCACCGCGATCAGCCGATCGCCCGGTTTGACAGTTGCCTGCTGCTCAATCAGATCATCGAAGACCACCGTGAAGAGCTCGCATGCCTCTTGCAGGGTCTCATGCGTGATACGCGCATGCCCCTGTTGTGCCCACAACTCGTAAAAGCGCTGGAAGACGCTGTGAACGAACAGGCCTATCTCGCGCGGGCCGAATTCCTCCCCTTCATCGTTCAGGCGAAGCTTACGCTGAACGAACCACTTGTAAGGGCAGCTTCGATAGGTCTCGAGCGCGGAAGGAGAGACGACCAAGCGCTCCTTGCCGGTGCTATCGCGGCGATACGTGAGCAATCGCGCGCGGTCTTCAGAGTTCAGTTCGCCACGTGCGAGCGGAGCTTCGAGCAAAAGCTCTGCGGGGCTCTCGGCGAAAAGCCGTGCGGTGCGATCGAATGATTCCTCCCCGATCTCTCGCAGAACAACATCCCTCCCCTCGCGCGCGCATTCGTTCAAGAACGTTTCTAAGAAGAACGCCGGATAGCATGCTTCTCCGTTGCGATCCTGCTTCGCATACTCGAACACCACGCTCTTGCGCGCGAGCGCGCACACCCGCTCGAAACGCCGCTCGAGCGAGATGAGCGCAGTATCTTCGTAGGGCAGATCGAAGCGCTCAAGAAAGCTCGTGAGCGTAGAACGATGAGCATTCCCCCGGTAGTGTTCGCTATCGAGCGAAGTGAGTATGACCTGATCGCAGCAAGCTTTTGGAAGTGCTGCAGCAGCTTCGAAGGTAGTGAACAAGATATGCTTTGCCCCGTTTCGCGCCTCTTCGCAAAACGGCACGCATGATACGCCTTCCGCATCCTGTTCGCTTAAGCATGCGTCTTCTGGAGCGAGCGTTGTGGCAAAGGGAGCTGAAAGCTGATCAGCCAGGACTGCCACATCGCAGGGAAGCACGCCGAGGGCTTGAGAATCGTAATAGAGCTCTTTCAAGCGCGCGAGGATGCTGAACTCGGTTGCTTTCTTTGCTGCATCGAGCCTCAAGCGTTGGAGCAGATCCTCGAAATAGGAAAGCACCATACCGCTCTCTATATCTTCGAAGAGCGTCTCGAAAAGCTCAAAGGTGCGCGAAGCAGAAGCGATCGAATTGCAGATCCGTGAAGGATCGAGGGCACGATCGCTTCGGATGGCACTCTCGATACACTGCGCCTGAGCAGGTGGAACCTGCGCATAAGGAGAAGCGAGATAGACCTGCGCAGCTTCGAGCAGGCGAACATGGCTCGATCGTTCGCCTTCTAAAAGGCTTGCAACCGCACCGTAAGCGCGGCCGAACAGCGTATCGCGAAACGCAAGCTTCGCTTCAAGCGTGATGACATACCCCTGCGCGAGAAGCCCCTCTTTCATAAGCCCGAAGAGCACGCGCGGGTCAGGAGCGGTGATGATGGCCTTATGGCAGGTAGGCGCTGTACGGATCGCTTGATCGATAAGGAATGCGCTTGCGCTCGGACCAGCAGGCTTGAGCAACAAGATATCTCTTTCTTGGTCATCTTCATCAACCTCGAAAAGAGAGATCTGGGCATCTTCCTCGCGGACCACACACGCTGTTTCCCCCAAAAAATCTTTGAGATACGCCGGCAGCTCATCTTGGGTCCGTACGATCACCGTGCCCAATTTCACCGAGGATCGAATCTGATCGAGTGCGCACGCAGGCTCGATAAGACCTGCTTGCGCGAGCGCTTCAGTATAGCGATCGACGAACGCAATGATCTCTTCATCGCTCGCGGTAAGGTCGGCCTTGTGAAGCGTCCAGAGATCTGCATCGATATACCCGCCCCAATCACCAACGAAACGCGCCAGGAGTTCGACGGTGCCTGCCGAATCGACCCATTCATCTTGATGAGCAAGGAGCGATTTGATGGTCAAAGACCGCTGATGGGCGCTCACCAGGGCTTCACCACTACCCCATACTTCCCAGAGTTCTTCAACCAGCGCGCTTGGCGTGGTAACGTTCACACCCAAGGCGCTGTCTTTCGCTTGCGAAGCTAAGCGCTTGCGATAGCGCGCGACCTCGGCTTGCGTGGAGAACAATATGGTGGTTTCAGCGATCAATACGACTCTTTTCAAACGCGCGCCCAAGGCGTGTTGAACACGCACCTAACATGAAGGACTTCAAAGTAATGTTCATTTCATACGGAAATGAAACAACCACTTCATTTTAATTCAAACCTATTATAATGAGGGCTGTCACCCTCTATATCGCGATGGACCGATGACTAATACTAGGGAGTTCTACATTGCGTGTGAAATGGGGATTCGTATCCGTTGATACGAAAGCCAGGAAGCCCGCTGCGAACACCCACCTTCTTTTAGGTGGGTTCATCCTAGGAGGGTGACTTTTTTATGCGCTTCGCTCTCCCGTATTCCCGCTCTCCGCTTCACGCGAACGCGCAGTTTCCTTCGAGCAACGACCCGAAAAGCGCCCTCTACCACGAACTCGGTGCCTCGAAATCGATCGTATCCTGTTTCCAGAGCACTACTTCCCCGCTCTTGAGCGTTGCGGGAAGATCGATCACACGCTGATTCGACGAACCTGCCCAATTCAGATCGTAGCTATGCAATGCTTCGACGAAGGGGCCATCAACGAGCACATCACAGAGCGCAAGCAGATCAGGTGCTTTTTCGTGAGGGTGCCCTGCCATAAGATCTTCGAAGAGATATCCCGAATAGATCCACAGATCGTAGCCTTCAGCCTTGAGCAGCTGCGCGAGTTCGAACACGCCTTCGACTTGCTCGAATGGCTCCCCGCCCGTGAGCGTGACCCCATGGATGAGCTTGTTCTTATGGATCTCATGCACGATATCGGCAGGCTCGCACAAATAGCCCCCATCAGAAGGCTGCGATTCAGGATTGTGGCACCCTGGGCAATGATGCGTGCACCCCTGCACAAAAACGGAGAACCGCAGGCCCGGTCCATCAACGATGGACTCGGGTGCGGTTCCGTACATCCTAAGCGTAGTCATTAGTTGACAGCGTGCTTAACGCGGTCGGCTTCTTCAGCGCGCTTCGCGTCGTTGAAGCGGTCGAGCGTGCCTACCAAGTAGCCCGTGATACGACGGATGCGCTCGAAACGGACGTTGTCGTCTTCGGCACGGCCGCACTTCGGGCAGCGATCGCCGATGATACCGTTGTAGCCGCAGACCGGATCGCGATCGACCGGGTGGTTCACTGAACCATAGCCGATACCGGATTCCTTCATGTGGCGGATGATCGACTCGAACGCCTCGAGGTTATTCGTGGGATCGCCATCGAGCTCGACATAGGAGATATGACCACCGTTGGTGAGCGCATGATACGGCGCCTCGAGCGAGATCTTATCGAACGCGTTGATGTCGTAGTAGACCGGCACATGGAAACCGTTGGTGTAGTAATCGCGGTCGGTAACACCGGGAATGGAGCCATAGCGCTCACGATCCATGCGCACGAAGCGGCCGGAAAGACCTTCAGCAGGCGTAGCGATGAGCGAGTAGTTCATCTTGCGCTCCTGGCTCAAGCGATCGAGATAGCCGCGCATGTGACCGACGATCTCGAGGCCGAGCTTCTGAGATTCCGGATCTTGACCATGATGGCTGCCCGTGAGCGCCACGAGCGCCTCAGCCAAACCGATGAAGCCAACGGTGAGCGTGCCATGCTTGAGCACTTCTTCCTGCGTATCGTTCATGGAGAGCTTCTCGGAATCGATCCACACGCCCTGACCCATGAGGAACGGCGCATTGTAGACATGCTTGCTCGCCTGGATCTTGAAGCGTTCGTCGAGCTGGCCGACAACGAGCGCGAGCTTAGCATCGAGCAGATCGAAGAACAGATCGCGATCGCCCTTCGAGCGGATAGCAAGGCGCGGAAGGTTGATGGAGGTGAAGCTCAAGTTGCCACGGCCCGTGGTGATCTCACGGCTGGGGTCGTAAACGTTACCCATAACGCGCGTACGGCAGCCCATGTACGAGATCTCGGTTTCAGGCGTGCCCTTGTAGTACTGCAGGTTGAAGGGCGCATCCACGAAGCTGAAGTTCGGGAACAGGCGCTTAGCTGAGCAGCGCATAGCGAGTTTGAAGAGATCGTAGTTCGGATCGCCCGGATTGTAGTTCACGCCTTCCTTCACGCGGAAGATCTGCACGGGGAAGATGGG
>OLPI01002991.1_pt1 | contig 12499 bp, 8 predicted proteins | sample 1672361 | NCBI WGS metagenome assembly OLPI01 (sample SAMEA3136675, study PRJEB25190) | human gut metagenome
GGATCCACGCGACTCCAGCTAAGAGTTTCGAGCTGGGCGAGGGTAGACTCCAGTTTCTCGGGGGTTGCTCCCCTAAGCGAACGGCCGACACGTCCCAGCGCTTGTACGAGTACGGCCTGCGCCGCAATACTTTGCTCTCTGAGATCTACCTTTTTTAGCTCGCCGCGTGACACCTCATGCCAGGGAATCATGTGCGCTGTTACGCTCTTCCAATACCGCTTTATGAAGTCATCGAGCTCCCCATCGACTTCGTCTCTTCCGGCAATGCGCTTGTTTGCCTTGTAGAACATGTTCAGTGTGAACAACGTAGCCGATAATTTGCCGAGATTGTCCTTTTCTTTATCTGTGTATTGATTAAGAAATGGAATTGACTGCACCATTTCGCGCGTAGCGACAGCCAATGGGTCTCTTCCGTCGTAGAGCTCGGCAATTGAATTAGATGTTCTAACTGCATGCTTATTTAAATCTGTGAACATCTGTTGGCTTCGCGCCAATCCTTGATCCTCGAAAAATACAACGGATATCGTCTCGTTTAGAAGGGTCTCATCTTCCTCGACCGCCTCAAAGATTGCCGCAATGCGATGTTGGCCATCGTTGATTAGAAAAGTAGAGTCAATGGATATTTCTAGCGTACCTAAATCCGTTGACGAGCAAGGGATGAATTCCATTTTCCCATCGATTGATGCCGCTAAAGCAGAGAATACGTATGTGTTTCGATTGTCGATTATGTAGTCTCTTATTACCGGGATACGAGACTCATTAAGCCTTCTTTGCGCTCGGTATTCAGGTAGAACATACTCGTCACCAGCGCCAAATAACTTCTTCAGCATTCGAAGAGGCACCATTGCTGTATAAAAAGTTTTGCCCGCTTGTGTTCCCCTTACGGCAGGAAATTTGTATGCAAAGTCCACGATTCACCTCATAAGATCAAGACCTACTTAAGTATACTACTTAAGTAGGTCTTGAGTAAATCGGGACCTATGCAATCCTCTTAAGATTCGCCTTCCATTAACTCGAAGAATGCCAGGTCTCGCATAGGAATAGGCTTGCTGGTTTCACCCATTTTCGCCAAGCTGCAGTGTTTTGGCATCCTCTTAACCTCGTTGTAGTAATACTCCTCTTCAGCGCTCTTCGCCGTAGTATTGAAGACAAACCTTATGTCTGACGGATCTAAGTCTGAAACGTTGTGTACCACCCAAGTCAAGACGTATTTTGAATAGTCCTCTTCCTTGGATCTGAAATGAGTGAGGAATTGAGTAGAGAGGATGACGCCTACTCCGAACTCGCGACCTTCTTTTAATATTTTCTTTAAGGATGGGAATCCCTGGCTTATGAAGTTGTCTGCCTCGTCTACGAGGATGAACTTCGTAAGCTCCCTCAGGTTTCCTGTTATTGCGCTATGGCCAGCAGCGTGCATTTGCGAATAGAACAGATCTGTCATTATTCCGACGACGAGATTCTGAATATCTTGATCATACCCGGAGAGGTCGATGACTACGACACCGTTTAAGGCTTCGAACAGTGACTGAGTCTTTTTGGGATCGCTCTCGAAGATTTCAAACTCGTGCAGCTTTTCCATCATCGATGCCAGGGTGTCATTTTTCTTGATATCGTCGTCGTTCTGATATATACGATACACCGTTTCAAAAGTAGGGGGCTCGCGGTTCCAAGTTGCTGGGTCACCGGGGTCTATTTGCTTTAGTTCATAAGCTTCCATGATTACGCGCCTCAAGATATTTTCTTGAATGGCACCCATTTTGCTCGAAGCACATGCCTTAACCAGTGTGTCTTTGAATGTGTTGGCTATATGCTTAGGTAGTAGGGGAAGACTATTTTCGCTTTTGATGATAGACAGAGGGTTGAATGGAAGCTTATAAGGTCGATAAACCGTGGCATTTGTTGCTTCAATAAATTCGGCCTGGGAATTATTGTAATCCCCCTTATAGTCAAATATCAGGATCCCAATTTCTCCCGAAACAGGGTTTTCACTGCGGTTTAAGTATAGTTGGGTGACCAGCGATTTCGTGAATTGCGTTTTTCCAGTACCCATGGTGCCAATGATGCCTGTATTGGTATGGAAAAGCTTGTCGGTATTACAGGGCTCCCAAAGAACCCGTTCTCCATTTTCTAGATTCCTGCCAAATTCAACGACGATTCCACTAGGTTCACCTGGTTGGCTGAAATCTACGAAGCCATCGTCTGGAGTATACGGCTCTTCAATAGCTGGTTCGCTGCTAGTTCCTGCCAGAATGGGCTCGTCTTCGTCGTCGCTTTCTGAACCTTCTTGATAATCTACTGGATTCCCAGGAGTAAAAGGAATATCAAAATCGTATCTGCCGATAATCTCATCTGCTGTTTCTAGTGAACCTACGGTGATGTCAGGTATTTTTGTCTCGGGTATTAGCAAAATTCGCGTGTTTCCGCGTGTCTCTACTTCGGTTTGTGCCTTACCCGCCGCAAAAGCGCACACAGTGCCAGTTGGCATATTCAATGATTCGGATTTAACGAGTTCGTAGTCCTCGTTTTGGAGTGCCGTTCGATATTCATTTAAGATTTTCTGCCAGTCTATTTCTTTAAGTACGCCATATGCGTCCATCTTTTCAGCGCTCATGAGGACCTTTTGCATGAATGCGTTACGTGCGACTTTTGTAGACAGTAACTCTCTGGTTATGTCTCCCCAGTATTTGGCCATAAATTTCTCGTAGGTTTGCTCGGCCTGGTAGACGCCCTTTTGGAGCTCTGTCTCTGTGCAGTTTCCAACCTTTACTTCTATGGGATGAAGCAACACGCGCGGGTTTTCTTTCTCGCCGGTAATTCCAACAAGTAGAACGTCGTCCGACATGGGAGCACGCTCGAACCCTAAATTCTTCCATGAGTTTATTTCGGTTGCCGCTGATAGCTTTAATCCATTGGAAAGCCTCAGTATTTCCTCTAGAGATAAAGGCACCCACAGTATATCTTCGCTTCTATAGTGATGAAGCGCAGCCTTCACTGCGGCGAGCATGCTCATGCGAGAACGTGGTGTTTGAGGATTTTTTGATTCGAGGAAGCTCAGCAGCCAAGTGCCATTGAAGGCGTTAGCAAAGCTGACTACGTCTTTTACATGCTCGCTGATATCGCCGCTAGAAGCATCATTGAATGCTTCGGCGATGGCGGATTCATATTGCGAAGTCTTCTTTGTGACCGTTATTGCATCATAACCTGTAGATGCCTCGCGATCTTCATAATGGATAACCAGGGGACGATCAGAGTCATTGGCTTTCGCAAAATGCATGGGATCGACTTTAGGATCTAGGAGTACAACCCAATTTGCTGAATCATAAACAGTGTTGTAAGACTCTTCACTTACTTTGCTTACAGAGACTTGTATGACCTTGTCTCCAACTCCTCCCGAAGTATAGGCTGTCGCATGCAAGACGTTCATCTTTGTCAACATGTCGGTAAAGTCGTTACTAGAGATATCTTTAGTCCCGAATCCGGAATTGAACCATCCGCCTCCCGTACTTCCTGAGTCAGTTGTTGCTGCCGAAATTGTTGCTCCATTGAGCATAACTCCCGTATTGAGCGTCGGATATTCGCCCATTACCTGAGGCGCTTGTTCTGAAGGGCCTGGTATAAAAGCAAGGTGAGCATACTCGCGTTTATCAGTTGATCCGTGAAGGGAGAAACTTAAATGGCTGAGTAGTAGCGATATGCATTCGGAATCGCTCACATCTTTCTGCTTGATAGGCAGTAGTGATTTCTCGTTTAAGAATTGAACCAGCGTATCTCGATTCAAGAGATTCTCAAATGCTGTGTATGTATTTGGGTCACCATAGCAATCAACATGAATAGGAATCACATCGTCAGCGTTTTCGTCGCAATCGATATATTTCTTGAATAAGAATTCTGCGATACCAATAAAAATACCTTCACAAGAGCCTAGGTTGTAACACGCAATACGCAAAGGTTTTTTCTTGCCGCTCTTAAATAGGAAGCCGAAATGATTTAGAAAATCGTCTATTCGCTCTCTAACGATTTTTGAAACTACAGCTCCGAGCGCACGTGCGCGTTCTGATTCGAATTCGTAGTACACCACCCATTCTGGCATTGATGTTATATCTGCAGCCTCGTAATAGGTGTCTTTGTAGTAGATATAGGGAATTGCCTGATGGTGCACCAATTTTGCCAATGCTATGTTCGTTAAGCTGTCGTCTTTATCAAATTGGCCTAACGAGAGTAGGTTTAGCTGATAAGCGAGATTAACAGGATGGAATGGCGATAGAAGAATGTTGCCTGCATTTCCCGAGGCAAAAACAACTCCTACTTCAAGCAGGTCCTCATAACCGTGATCGCCCGGCCTTATTTCTTCTAAGCATTCAGCATATGCCTCTACGCATTCGATTACGGTATCTTTTATCTGTTTATCGCCAACATAGGCAAGACTCATTGTTGTGCCCATGTTCTTAAGCTGGTCAAATAGATTTTCGTATGCTCTGGTCAAGCGTGTCGGCAGCGTGAGGGTCTTTCCTTCTAGCTCTGATCCGTTGCTCTGCGCCGCAAACCAGTGCTTATTAATCATTTTGTCTTCTATGGCCAAGCGGTTGAGGGCTTCCTGCTCTTCGATGGAGTATTCGCTAGTCCCAAGTTGCAGGCGATCCCTCTCTAGTCTTCCGAAGCTCTTTTGGGCAAGTGTTTTCTCTCTGTAGATGCCTACGCCATCGATCTTTTTCTTTCTAGCAATGTCTAGTTTCACGGAAAAAGGAATATGACTTCCATCGCAGACGACAGTGAATGAAATGTTGTTTTCCGATGAGTCCATTTCCGCCTCATCGGTACTTATAACTAGTTTTTGCAAATCGAAGCACGTTAAAGTTTTATCGTTTTCGACTTGCTCACATATCTCTTCAGTCCCAGTTGGATTTATAACGAAAGTTCCATTCTCAACTTCGACAAGAATGGATGACTTCTTTTTCTTGCGTTCAATAAAGTATCTGGTTTCTATTCCTTTTAAGAATTTAGGTCTGACCTTAAGAATGGCAATATTGAGTGTGTTTCTCTGTACAGAGGCCTTGATAAAATTCGCATCCTCCGGGCATTTTAGACTAAACGTGATCGTTGACTGCGTGTAGTGAATGTCCTCATCCGGGTCTAAATCCTTGTTATCCTTCAGATGGTCTTTTCTTACAGGCGAGGTTGTCTTAAATTTTAGGAGTGCTTCGGATGCATCGTTCGGCACGAATACAATGATGTGCTTTCTTCTTTTGGCAGCCGCACTTTCGCCTTCTGGTCTTACAAGAAAATCGTCGGTAGGTATGTTGAGCGATTCGGGTTCGGTTCTGTAGTGAACTTCGATGGGCTCATCGGATAAATCAACGATTTTATCGTCGCTTCTCTTGCTGTCTTTGACCAGGCCGTAAGTCAGCCCTGAAAACCATGGCTCATCGCTAACTTTCTTTTTTTCAAGATCATTGATAAATGATTTTTTGAAAGTTCCGCCTAACTTTTCTCTTATTTCGTCTCGACTAAAGGCAACTTCTATCTGCTCAAATAGCGCCAGATTATCTTTTAAGGTTTCAACAGTTTTCTTATCCCTCACCTTTGTGCATAAATCTAACGTGGTCTTATCGGGCAAGAGCCGGAATGAGAAATAGTCATCGTCAATTACGCTACCGCGCTGAGCAATGCTGAGAAAAGTTTCGTATCCGCTAACAGACGATCTGTCGCTGTACTTGTCTTTTTCCATATTTTCTAGTGCGAATTTAAGCAGTGCCCGTTCTCCGTGAGAAAATGCGTCGCCGTCGATTACCCTAGTAATGCTTGCTCGAAGCTCCTTTTCATTGAAAGGCATTCCAGGATCAGACAGCATAGTTGTGGCTGTGTCCACGGTGTCTAGGCGCTCTAGAGCCATGCTTACAGATATGTGACCATCTGCAAGGATCCGATCTCATCGTTGCGAAGAAATCCGTTTGCATTCCTTCGAGCTGGTATACAAAAACGATCTTTTTTTCATCGGGAAGTTCTAGCGTATGGGTTTTATAGGTCTCTTCGCCATACTCATTGATAAAGCTATACTCTCCGATAATTTTCTGGGAGTTGAGCGTATCAATGATCTCCGAACGTATCCCTTCGATCATCTCTTGATTGTCCAAGCGCAGCCAGTATCTATCGCCAGACGAGATCTGCCCGCTTCTCAGAAATGTAATGAGCCTATTGGCTATTGCTTTATAGAACTCGTTTGACATATTGCGTCTCCCCGCTATCGCTCTTCTTGTCTAGCATGCTACGTTTTTCGAAATACGCTGCCACTTGCTCTTTGGATGATTCATCGAGCGATACGCCTCTTCGTTTGAATTCTTTAAAAAGATCGGTCAAGCTGATGTTTTCATTGCTCCCAATAGAAAGAATCGTTAATAAGAGCAATGTCTTATCTGTGATATTCAGAAGCGTTCCACTCCTGCCACGTCGTTTTTCAAAGCACAGATCGGATTGGCAAAAAAGCCTGAACGAGTTCGAATAATCACATCTTGGCTTGTTTCGTGTTGTGTTGAACAAGATAGTTTTTACGGAGTCGAACAAATAACCGATTTCATCAATGGCGCTTGTAACGGGAGTTTCCTCTAAAGACGAATCTGCAAACAGTTCTGTCTCATACTTGTATGCCTGGATCTGGAGAGTTGCAATTTCTTCTTCGGCATCAGGATCAGCTTCGATTAGATCTCTAATGCCGATGTAGTCGATAGGCTGAACGGAGTTTCCGTCATCTACCGTGTTGAGTATTTCCAATACGCCTGCATGTACGAACATTTCTTCTAATGCGGATTCAAGTTTCTTAAATCCGCTTTTGTAACAGGCTCTCGTCTGGTTGGTTTTTTCCCAATCTAGAGCGAAATACAGCTCCTCTAATTCGTCCCTGTTACCTCTCGTCTTTTTGTTTACGGTAAGACTATTTTGGGCAACAGTCATAAAGAAATAGAAGTGCAGTAGTGGCTTTAGATATAGCTCAGTAAGTTTTGGATCAGACAAAACAAAGTTCAGATCCCCGGAAAAGACACCTGATAGTGCATTGTTAATTCTGAAGTAGTATTTTTCCTCAGATACTTTGCTTTCCTCTATCGGAACTACTTTGTAAATAACCCTTTCTACGACGTTTGCGTCTTGATCGGAATTCCTAATCGCGCTACGAGCAATCGATCGGAGCTTGTTCCTGTCGTCCACCATACTTACTAGATATGTAGCCGTTTTATTTGAGCTGTTTGTAGTCTTTGACGAAAGTGCAATTCTTAGGTTATTTGAGTTTGAGGTTTCGGATGAAACAATGATCTCGTGTAGCACCTCAATAGTTACATCTTTGCCGTCCCCGTACAGTGAGCCTTCTATAAGCGCTATGACCTCTGAATATAAATTGTCCGAGGATAACTCTTCCTTTATATCCAACCCACTAGCGATTTTCATAAAACTTCCGGGGAAGACATCGGGGCATTGCTTGTGCGTAGTGAAAGGGAATAACTTAAACAGATTGTCTTGCCTGTTCGAATAATTACCGTCTTTGCCTTGGTATTGGTTGATGGCTTCAACTGAGGGTCCTTTATATTCCATTGTTTAATCCAACCTCTCCGATGTAAATTCGCCATCGTCGTCTAATTGGAATTCCAAGAAGGGTTGCTTTCCTTCCGACCTTCTGACTACATAAATGTCGGTGTCTTTTGTTCCCTGGGAAAGCAATTGCCTATAGCTGTTTTCAAATCCGCTGAACAGCGTCTTGTCCATAAGGGTGGGTTGATACCCGCCTTCCATTTTTTTCAGCAGCTCGTATATGTTGTAATCGATCTGAAAATCAACGTATTCCTGATAGGTTTTATCTTTATTGGTAATTTTGATACGTGCCTCAGGTCTAAATCTCGTCAAGACGCTTGTTGCGTTTGATTGAATTGAAGACTCACCAAATGATAAGGACAGCTTTTGCAAAAGCTGGATATCATCATAGGTCTTTACGAGCGAGTACTTATTTGGATAGTCGCCATTCCAATCTTCAATTGCCTTGCTCAGTAACGGTTTTTTTAAGTAGCGAAGTTCTTTCTCTTCGCCAATGTTGTAGTAATAAAGCAGTTGGACAAATTCCGGTATATAGTTTTTGCGTTCAAAACCAAGACGTATTTCATCACATGAATTTATTAGATAGGCACATCTGATTACAAAACTAAGGACGGCTTCCTTTATGTCTGTTCTAGCCGACTCGGATTGAGAGATGTTTTTAGGTGAGAATCCTGGGCAGCTGGAAAATGTTTCTTCGTAAGGTGTACCTTTGACGCCTTTAAGGACTGACTTTATGTTTTCTTCCGAAGTTCGGAACGCGGTCGCCACTTCGTCTGTCCAGCCACTGCTGTCGTTCATTGGATCGAGCTGCGTAAATTTCGAGATTAAGCCATTTGAATCTTTCGAGGAGAACAGTAGCTGCGGGGTTGTCATGGCTAAGTATGCGGGCGCAAATTCTCGTGGACTCGCCGCATTTTTATTTACTAGCTTCTCGATATCGAAATCTGGAGACACCAATGACTCGTAAATGAAATCGAGTACGGCACGTGCGGTAATTACGCACTTTTCGCGTAATGCTATCTCCACCAGCATTTCCGCAATATTGTCACGTACGTATTTGTTTTGTAAAAAGTCATAGTTTTGCTTTACGGGGCATAGTGTTGTGTCGATTCCGCACGCACCACACGCCTTACATCTGGCTGCATAAAAGGGGTTGTCTTCTGTAGGCGAAAACACGCGTTCCAAAAGTGTACTTGTGAAGTCGGCTTCGATTTCGCCATCGCGAATCAGGAATATTTGATAATCAGAAAAATCGACAGCATAGAAGTAGAGATTTTCTATTTCAGAAGCGTTAGAAAGTCCCGTTTTAAGGAGTCCTACTTCATCAACGTATTGACGAAGCTCTTTAAAGTTTTCGCCAGACGGTGACTCAAGGAATCTAGCCAAGAGGCCTAGGTTAATTGCGACAACGGTTTTTTCGAGACCTCCGTCGCCAATATGATTATCGTCATATGCTTGCAGAGCTTTCGATAAGGTTTCTGGTGCAGTTCTATGCGGCGCATCACTTTCCGTTGCATCGTTTCTTATGTTAAATCCTTCAAGAAGATCAGCATGCTCACTGTTCTTCAAGTAAGAAAGCATGTGAGATTTTCCGTCGCCAGCGCTGCCGCATAGCAGAACTAAAGATTTGTTCGAAGACTGCTTTGCGCTTCGCAACAGGGCAATCAAATCGTCTTCGATGGATCTATGTACGTGAAGGTATTTTGATTGGTCCGAGATCTCATCGGCAAAATCAACCGACTCCGCAGAGTGTTTCTTCAAGGTACGTAGTGTTTTTAAGAGACCGCAACCCATTACAAATCCTTCTTGGTCAGCTGCTGAATTAGTCCGGCACGCATCATCGCGCTAAAGCTCATTCCTTTAAGTGATGCAAACTCTTGGCTCGCATTTTTGAGATTTTTCGGAATCCGAATCGTTATAGCCACTTGGTCGCCTTGCGATAAATACTTTCGGATATCAGCTTCACTCGCATCTTCTCTAATAAGATCTAAGTAATCCATGCTGCCATCCATCTTCAGTGATTATGCAATACAATGTCATGAACATTATACGCTCGTCTTAATCATGTCCTTGCCGCGTATAGCCATAAATCTGCATATTCGCGCAAGGAGTGTAGTTATTGTCTTACCGGGTTCTTCGCTTCTCTCGGTTGGCTGCCTTTAAGTCATTTCTCTGCAATTAATCTTGCTCTGTACCCTCTCTGTCGCTCGTGCCCTTCGCACGCTTTTAGTCCCGTCATTCACGCACGGAACCTGCACTCACGCGCAAGGGCCGCGAAACTTTTTAAAAACTTTTTGCTACTTGATCAGGCCATCCAAGAATCAAAAACTTTTGAAAAACTTACGTCGGAAGATTTTTCCTCAATGACCGCCTTCGCTTTTACCCCTTGCACGGCGGCAGAACCCGAGCGCTCTCACGTGCCACAAGGCGCTGAGCAAAGGGCTCAAGCCGAAACAGAAAGGGGTCTATCATGACTGAGAAGTTGCAGGAAAAGGCTATCAAGGCAGCCGAGAAGTTCGTCGCCCACCGCGGTTACGAAGTCCTTGACACCAACTGGTCCCCCGAAGAGGGCGTCGCTATCGACCTCGTGGCCATGGAAGATGATGCAGTTGTCTTCATCGACGTCACCGCAAGAAACGACGTCAGCAAGGGCCTTCCCGAGGAAGATGCAGCAGGTTCCCGCCAGCGCATGGAAATCGCAGCAGCGATGTGGCTCTCCCAGCACATGGACGACGAGCGATTCGTAGATGCGACCATCCGCTTCGACAAGATCGCGATGCTTGTCATCGGCGAGGATCGCGCACTGCTGAGACATCACATCAACGCACTAGGCAGCGGTGATTTTGCCGATACGGCCGATTAAGCCCCTTTCGGGCCGAATCGGACAAGCCGCCCGGGCTAAGCTCGGGCGGCTTTCTTTTTACCTGTCGCTCTCCCAGATTCTTGTGGGGCTGCTCGCCCCACGCCCTCGGCAAAGAGCGAGCTCTCTGCACACATCTGGCGTCTAGGCACTTGTGGGGGTACCTAGCCGCAATATCGTTGGAACTGCTGCCGGTTGAGACAAATTGTCCCTTCCAATAGACACACTTCTACTGCTCGATATTCAAACCCGTATTGGGTTTCGTCCAGCGCTCCGAATAGATGAAGAAAGGCTAGCAGGCGCGCTTGTCCATACAAGGGCCGCAAAAACTTTTCAGGACGTGATGCAGTGCGGAATGGCCCTGAAAACTCAAGCCTCCGGTTTTGCTTTGTCTCCCTTGCATGTCCGCGCTCAGCCCGCTTCGCCCCATTCAACGGAGCGCAAAGGGACGCTCCCCAATGAAAGGGGTCTGAAATGAAATCGAACAAGCAGGAGAGGCTGAGCTCCAAGGTCGATGAAGCTCGCAAGGAAGTCGTTGAGCGCGTGTTGAAACTCATGAAAGAAAGGGACCTGTCCTGGATCCGTGAATGGAGCCTCTCGACATGCGCATCCTACAACGCAGAGAGTGGTCGCAAGTACTCCGGTGGCAACCGCCTCTACCTCATGGTCGAGGTAGGGATCGTCCTGCCAGGCATATCCGCCCTTTCGGACCCACTTGTTTTCCTGGCATTTGGCAATGATTGAGCTCTTGGTGGATTCGTCCACTTCGATCTCTCTCATATGCCCCAGGAAGTCAGACATCGTTCTACTCTCTCATCACGGCAAACTGGATTTGGTGCATAAGCAGGCAAGCGAGGGGTAAACGAAGCCTGCCCGCTCATTGAACATGAATATGCAAATGTCTGCCGTCGAGAGCGCTAATTCTCGGTTCTATTGGGTTCCACGGGTCTTTTGGTACTCCGAATAGCCGCCAGGGAAGTTTCTGAAATCCACATCAGGCCTATTGATGATTCGGCAAGTCTCGCTGAGCCTAGACAAGATTGCGGCTGCTGGGTCTCCAAAGCCCTTCCTGCTTAGTCGGCGCGCAAGATCAGGAGGCTCGTATTCACTCGTTATGATTGTCGAACGCATTTCGCCGTAGCGCCCGTTTAGGATCTGGAATAGCGTGCGTGTTGCCCAATCAGAGGCGCTTTCTTTTCCCATATCGTCGATAACTAGGAGAGCGCATGAAATATATTTTGACACGACGTCTTTGGTGGAAATGTCGTTATCGAATGTGTCTTGGATCTCCTGGAGCATATCAATTGCCGTGGTTACAAGAACCCTTCTCCTAGCCTCAAAAAGTGCCTGCGCGACAGCGCAGGCAAGCGATGTTTTCCCCGATCCGCAGACTCCGATTATGTAAAGGCCGTCACCGGGCTCCTCGTTGAATCGTGATAGATACGTCACTGCGGCAGGATCGTCGAGAACGGCGTCCTGGTATCGCGGCAATATTCCGACATCATGCAGTGCCTTTTTTCGAACTCTGCGTCGTTCTGCTTGCTCTCTGGCCTCAGCCGTGGCCCTTGCCGCCTTTTCCTCGCTGCACCCGCATTCGCGGGGCAGCCAGATAGCCCTCTTTCCGAAAAGCACGGCCTGCTGTTCCAGAGGCTTTCCGCAATACTGGCAAAGTTGCTCAGGGGGAGGATCGTATGAAACTTCTAGTTCATCGAGCCTTTCTAGTGTCAAGCGCTCATCTGCGAGCTCGTCATTGCTTGAATCGATATTCGTCAAAGCGGTCAGCTCCTTTACTCTCCCCGATATTTACGCTCCTTTTCTTATCAAGTGGAACTTTGTTCGTGCTGCTTTCGGAACTCTGTTCTTGCTCTATCCCGAATTCGGTAGAACTTTGTTCTAGGAACTTTGTTCCTTTGGGACAGTTTGTCTCAGGGGCGCTCTTGTGAAATGGCACGGTTTTGTACACCTTTACAGTTCTCCCGTTTTTCAGCTGTCTGACCCCGGCCGTATAAATGAGGCTTCTATCCTTTAGGACCTTGTAGGCCTTACCGATTGCCCTAGTGGATA
>OLPI01002994.1_pt1 | contig 12486 bp, 8 predicted proteins | sample 1672361 | NCBI WGS metagenome assembly OLPI01 (sample SAMEA3136675, study PRJEB25190) | human gut metagenome
CACGCCGGTCGGGCGGCAGCTCGTCCGCCGCTCGGCGCAGGGCTTCATCAACGGGCCGCTGCTGCCCATCGGCGCGGGCGCTCCGCCAGAGCCTGCGAAAAATCCGCAGGGCGGCTTCGTCCCGGAAAGCATCGTGTGCCTGCCGGGCGATGTTCTCGTCGGTGCGCGGCGAGGCAAGCCCTTCAGCTGCTCCGGCGATCTCGGCCAGACATGGACGGTGATCGAGGGCGCGGGAAACGGACTCTATCAGCCGTGCATCCGCCTGCTGCCGGACGGACGCGCTGCGGCCTTCGGCCACTGCGGCGCGGACAGCGCGGTCGGGCAGACGCGCATGGCGATTGCCGCCGATCTGTTCCGGCTGGACGGTGCGCCTCCCGCGGGGTGTGAGCTGTCTCTTGAACGCGTGCTTTCTGCGGACGGGAGCCATTACGGCAACGCATATACGGCGCGGCTGACCTGCAAGGGAAGTCCTGTCGCCGGGCGGCGGGTGACGTTCCGGGTCGTGCCGTTCTGGACGGAGGACGGAGTGGTCAATACCCTTGCGCAGGAGCAGGCGCCGATCGGGCTTTCCGCCGTGACAGACGCGGACGGCCTCGCCAATGCGGCCTTTCCCGCGTTTGACGCCGTCCGGGACATTCACTTTGCCTACACCATCGACGCCTTTGCCGAAGCCGCGCCCGGACAGGCATCCTGCGTCAGCGCAAGCCGCTGTGAGCTTGCCATGACGCCGTACCGCCGCTGCCGTCACCCGTACCCGGCCTATTTTGCCGAAAACACCCTCTATCTGTCACCGGAGTTGGAAAAAGCGTTCCCGGACTGCCGCCGCAGGCTTGCGGAGGAAGCGGGACGGGATGTTCCCGCAGTTCCGGACGCGCCGCTTCGGCAGGCACTTTTGGATGCGGGCGTATTGCGGCAGACGGAGGACGGCCTCCGGTGGATCGCGCGCGTACACGGCGCGCAGGCGCTCGGGGCGGTGCTCCCACAGCCGGATGGCGACTGGTATATCTGAAATTCCGCGTATGCGCGGAACGCAAATTATAAACAGGAGAGAGCTGCTATGAAACTTGTAGTATTGGACGGTTATACGGAAAATCCCGGCGATCTGAGCTGGGCAGAGCTGGCCGCGCTTGGCGAGCTGACGGTCTATGACCGCACGTCGTATACCGAGTCCCCGCTGATCGCGGAGCGCATCGGCGATGCGGAGATCGTGGTCATGAACAAAACGCCGATCTCCCGCGCGACGATCGACGCGTGCCCGAATATCCGGCTGATCGCGGTGCTTGCGACGGGCTATAACGTTGTGGATTACAACTACGCGCGGGAAAAGGGCATCCCGGTCGTGAACGTGCCGGCCTACGGCACAGCGTCGGTCAGCCAGTATTCCATCGCCCTTCTACTGGAGATCTGCCACCATATCGGCCATCACAGCGCGTCTGTCCATGCGGGCAATTGGGCCTCGAATCCCGACTGGTGCTATTGGGACTATCCGCTCATTGAGCTGGAGGGCAAGACTATCGGCATCATCGGCTTTGGCCGCATCGGCCAGGCCGAGGGCCGCATCGCGCGGGCGATGGGCATGAAGGTGCTGGCCTGTGACGTGTACCCAAACGATTCCGGGCGCGCCATCGGCGCGTATGTCGATCTGGATACGCTGCTTGCGCAGGCGGATGTGGTGTCGCTGCACTGCAATCTAACGCCGGAGAACACCGGACTCATCAATAAAGAGAACATCGCGAAAATGAAGGATGGCGCGATCCTCATCAACAACGCCCGTGGCCAGCTGATCGTGGAGCAGGACGTCGCCGACGCGCTGAACAGCGGCAAGCTGGCTGCCGCCGGGCTGGATGTAGTCTACACAGAGCCGATCCGCCCGGACAATCCGCTCCTGACCGCGAAAAACTGCATCATCACGCCGCATATCTCCTGGGCCCCGAAGGAGAGCCGCCAGCGGATCATGGACGCCACGGCAGAAAACATCCGTGCCTTCCTCGCCGGAACGCCGCAGAACGTCGTCAATCGCTGAAGCGCTGAAAAACCCGCTGCCGCCTGCTCCGCAGGGACAGCGGGTTTTATGCGGCGGGGCTTTTCGCTGCGCCTGCGTGCCGTTTTGCGGCGTTGCAATATTAACAGAAATATGGTATGATGTTCCCACTTACCGGAAGGGGGAACTGCTTTGCTTTATCTGCTGCTTGCGCTGTTTACGGCGGCGATCGTCGCGGTCGATCAGCTGACAAAATATCTGGCTGCGGCCAATCTCGTGGGGAAGACCGTCACGCTCATCCCCGGCTGGCTCCAGCTGCACTACATCACGAACGACGGCATGGCGCTGAGCCTTCTGCGCGGCGCGCGGTGGCTGTTCGTGGTCATGACGGCGGTGTATCTCGCGGTCGTGATCTACGTGCTCGTGAAAAAATGGTTCAAAAAGACGCCGGAGCTGTGGTGCATCGCGGCCATCACCGGCGGCGCGATCGGCAATTTCATCGACCGCATTTCCACCGGTCTTGTCATTGACATGATCTGCATCCCGTGGTTCTCCACGTTCAACGTGGCGGATCTGTTCATCACGTTCGGCGCGCTGGTCCTTGTGATCTATATTCTGACGAAGGATAAGGAGCTGCTGGCCGACAAGCCGAAGGAGCAGAAGAAACCGCATGACGCTGACGCTTGACAGAGACGGCGAACGGCTCGACAGCGCGCTCAGCCGCCTCGTGCCGGAGCTGACCCGCAGCCAGGCTCAGCGCCTGATCGAGCAGGGCGCGGTCACGCAGGCCGGAAGGCCCGTCAAAAAGAACGAAAAGCTCCCCGCCGGGACGGCGCTGGAGCTGGAAATTCCGGAGGTGCGCGAAGCGCCCATCGCGGCGCAGGACATTCCTCTGGAGGTCTGCTATGAGGACGCGGACGTGATCGTCGTCAATAAGCCCAAGGGGCTTGTCGTCCACCCGGCCCCCGGTCACGCGGACGGCACGCTCGTCAACGCGCTGCTGGCCCACTGCGGCGACTCCCTGTCCGGCATCGGCGGGGAAAAGCGCCCCGGCATCGTCCATCGCATCGACAAGGACACATCCGGCCTCATTATCGCGGCCAAGAACGACCTTGCGCACGCCGCGCTGGCCGCGCAGTTGAAGGATCACAGTCTGGCCCGGACGTATGTGTGCATCGTCTGCGGCAAGATCAAAGACGATTCCGGCACCATCGATGCGCCCATCGGCCGCCACCCGGCCGACCGCAAGAAAATGGCCGTCACGGAGAAAAATAGCCGCAGCGCCGTGACGCACTGGCGCGTATTGGAACGCTTTTCCGGCTATACGCTCGTCGAGTGTAAGCTGGAAACGGGCCGGACGCACCAGATCCGCGTCCACATGGCCTATCGCGGACACCCGATCCTGGGCGATATGGTCTACGGCCATAAAAAGCCCGAGCTGGGGCAGGACAGTCAGTGTCTGCACGCAAAGGAACTCCGCTTCGTGCACCCGCGCACAGGACAGCCCGTAACCGTCTGCTGTGAGCTGCCGGACTATTTTACCGCGCTTCTGGAAAAGCTGCGCGCAAGGGCTTGACATTCCAGTCCCGTTCTGCTACCATGATGCCATCTTCGAAATGAGGTCGTTATGATGTACGTTTCCGCCATGTTCGCGTTTCTCTTTACCTTTACTGGCTTGCAGTAAGGGTAATTTGTGATGCGCAGAAACGAAGTCAGGTTCGCAACGCGGCACAGATTACGCTGTGCCGCGTTTTTTGTTTGTATTTTCTGAAAGGATGGATATCGCTATGGAACTTTCTGATTACAGGTCACAGATCGACCGGATCGACGCGGAGCTTCTGCGTCTGTTTGCCAAGCGGATGCAGACGGCTGCGGGGATCGCATCATATAAAAAAGCGCACGGCCTGCCGGTTCTGGACGTTGGGCGGGAACGCGAGAAGCTGGCGCAGATCGTAAAGGCCGCGCCGGAGGATCTGCAGGAGGAAGCCGTGAGCCTCTACCGGCTGCTGTTCTCCCTCAGCCGCAGCTATCAGCGCGATCTGCTGGACGAAAAGACGGCGCTTCCGGCGCTTCTCAAAGCGGCGCTGGAGCAGACGCCGCAGCTGTTCCCGCCCACAGCAGCCGTTGCCTGCCAGGGCGTTGAGGGCGCGTATTCGCAGCAGGCCTGCGACAAGCTGTTCCAGCATCCGAGCGTATTCTTCTGCGCGACATTTGACAAGGTCTTCTCCGCCATCGAGCAGGGCCTGTGCCAGTACGGCGTTCTGCCGCTGGAAAACAGCACGGCAGGCTCGGTCAACGCGGTGTACGACCTCATGCAGAAGCACAATTTCTCCATCGTCCGCAGCGTCCGCCTGCGCGTGGATCACAGTCTGCTGGCCCTGCCGGGCGTAAAGCTGTCCGAAATTCGCGAGGTCGTCTCGCACGGACAGGCGCTGGAGCAGTGCTCCGAATTTTTGAAGCAGCTGCCGAACGTGACCGTGACCCGCTGCGAAAACACAGCGGCGGCAGCCCGCATGGTCGCCGGAGCGGGACGGCGCGATCTCGTCGCCATCGCCTCGCCCGCCTGCGCGGAAATTTACGGCCTGCAGCCGCTGCAGGAGCGCGTGCAGAACGAGCATGGCAACTACACCCGCTTCATCTGCATTGCGGCCAAGCCCGAGGTCTATCCCGGCGCCGACCGGACGAGCCTGCTCGTCACGCTCTCCAACGAACCCGGCAGCCTCTATCAGGTGCTGGCCCGCATCTATGGCCGGGGCATCAACCTGACAAAGCTGGAAAGCCGCCCCATTCCAGGCTCGGACGACACGTTCCGGTTCTACTTCGATCTCGAAGCCTCCGTCTACTCCCCGGAGCTGCCGAAGCTCCTCGGCGAGCTGGAGAGCATCTGCGAGCACGTCTGCTATCTCGGCAGCTACTCGGAGACGGTCTGAGTCTCCGGCGCGGCCTCACCCTCGTTTGCCTGCTGGATGGTGATGCTTTCCTGCGGGGCTTCGGAGAATTCGAGCTGGATGACGGCCTGCGGGAAATTGACCGAGCAGGACGCGCGTTTTCCGCGTTCGGCTGCAAGCCGCCCGGCAAGCGCCAGCAGCTGCTGCAGGGTGTCCCGGTTCAGGCCGCCGCCGCGCCAGTGGAACACGAACAGGGGCTGCTTTTTGCGCAGTGCTTGCGCAAGCCGCTTTTCCAGCTCCTCCGGCTTCGTGAACGAGACGCTTCGATAGTAAAAGCGTTTCCCATCCGTGCAGGCGGGGACGGGCAGGACGAGCGGGGTGTGGTCGCGGAAGAGCCTGCCGTCGTCGAGGTTATAATAATCGTACCGCTTTTCGCCCCGCTGGAGCGAGTTGTCAAACGTCGCGTCGAGGTGGTAATACTGCCCGCCGACGCGCACGACATTCCATGTGTGGCGGTATTTGATCCCGCGCGCGGGGTCCGCCTCGCTGAGCGCGACGATGCACCACAGGCCGAGCTGGTCGCACAGCGCCTTGACGGTCTTCGCGATGCCCTCGCACACGCCGACGCCCTGCGTCATGGGGCCGAGAATTTCATGAGAATACGGCTTTTTGAGCTTGTCATAGCGCACGTTTTCCAGAATGAAATCGTGCACGGCAAGCTCTTTTTCCGCCTCCGTCTTCCCTTCGAGCGGCTTTGTCAGCCGGGCCAGACGTGCACTGACCGCCTGCTGATGCGTGCGAATTTTTGCTTTGTCAAACAGATACTCCGGCAGAAGCTCCATATGCGCCGCGCCGGTCATCCACCGGCAGCGGTAGCCGGTGACGTAAAAGAGCAGCGGCTCGTCGAGCTTCAGCCGCAGATACACGTCCGCAAGCTGCTTTTCATCCAGCATCGGAATGCGGATGCCGGGCGCAAGCGCGCGAAAGCCGCCCAGAAGCGCGTCATACACGCCCTGCAGCGGCCGGGAAAGCTGTCCGTAATAATATCGCATAGAACCTCAAAACTGCAGCTGCGCGGGCTGCAGATCATCCAGTCCGGACAGCGTCCGCACCGGGACTGCACCGCGCGCGATCAAAGCCTGCGCGCCCTCGGAGCCGTCGTCGCTTACAAACACCGGGCTCCAGCCGTGCCTTAAATTCTCCGTCGTCCCGTCCCACGTGCCGCCTGCTCCGGCGCGGCACTGCGCGACGAGCGTTTTTTCGCCCATGGCGTGGATAAAATGGTTCCGCGACAGCGCCCGCTGTGCGGAAAACGGCAGATCATAGCCCTGCTCGGCCAGATATAAAACGTGCGCCTGCGCCGGGCAGTCCAGAAGCCGCCCGGCCGGGAAAACCACGGCGGAGCCGCCCGCCGTCAAACAGGCCTCCTGCGCCGCGCGGTCCGCACCTATCGCTCCGCCGGAACAGAGCGCGTACCCAGAACGCGCAATGAGCCGCCCGGCGGCCTCCGCGAACGCGCGTCCGCCCTCCGTCAGCTCCCGCGAGCCGACGACGGAAATGCAGCGCATGGAAAGCGGCGTTTCATCCCCCTTCGCGAACAGCACCGCCGGGCACCGCTGGCCGAGCGTCTGCCGCAGGCGTGCGGGGTAGCGCGGCGACAAACGCGTGATGGGCACGATCCCGTTCCGCTCTGCCGCGCGCAGATAGCGCTCCAGCTGTGTTTCGCGCGACAACAGCCGCACGATGCGCCCGCACTGCTCCTGCGAATAGCCGAGCCGTTCCAGATCGCGCGCCGTCAGCTCCCGCAGCGGGTTTTCTCCGCCGGGGCCGAGGGCGCGCGCCCGCTTGGCAAGTTCCTGAAACTGCGCCATGGTCAGCGGCCTGTCCTCCGCCTCCGGCAGCGCGCAGCACAGAAGCAGCAGACCCGTCTCCGCCGCCGTCAACGGAAGCGGCGGCGCGGCGGCGCCTTTTTGGGCTTCGGCGGCTCCTCCTCGACGAGGGAGCCGTCCTCCGCGAATTTCACGGGCTGTATGGCATAGTGGGAATATTTCGCGATCTCCGCCAGCTTCGCCTGCTCCGGGAACGTGCCGAGGATGGACACGGCGATGCCCTTTTTCCGGGCACGGCCCGTGCGGCCGATGCGGTGGATATAATACTCGTTCTCCTCCGGCACGTCATAGTTGATGACGCAGTCCACATCGTCGACGTCGATGCCGCGCGAGGCGACGTCCGTCGCGATCAGGATGGGGAGCTTGCCGTCCTTGAACGTGCGCATGGTCTTCTCGCGCTTCTGCTGCGGGATATCGCCGTGGATGCAGTCGGCGTCAAGGCCCATGCGGACCAGATCGTCGCGCAGGCGCTGGCACATGACCTTCGTGTTGCAGAAGACGATGGTGCGCTCCAGCCGGAGCGTGCGGATGAGCCTGCTCGTCATCTCGATCTTCTCGAGCGGCGGGCAGGTGATGGAATACTGCGTGATGTCCGGGCGGTTGTCCGTATCGGCGGGGACGGTGATCTCCACCTCGTCGCGCTGGTACATCCACGAGACGGTCATGACCTCCTGTGAGATGGTCGCGGAGAACAGACCGAGATTGCGGCGGTTCTTGACCTTCTCGATGATCTTCGTCACGTCGTCGAAGAAGCCCATGTCGAGCATCCGGTCGGCCTCGTCCAGCACGACGGTCTGCACCTTGTCAAACGAGAGCGTATGGCGCTTATAGTGATCCATCAGCCGTCCCGGCGTGGCCACGACGATCTGCGGATGATTCTTCAGCTGCTTGATCTGCCCCTCGATCTTCGCGCCGCCGTAGACCACGGCCACGCGGATATTCTTATAATAGGTAAGCAGCCCGCGCAGCTCGTCGCAGATCTGGATGGCAAGCTCACGCGTCGGGGCGAGGATCAGACCCTGTAAGTCCTCGCTTTCCGCGTCGATATGCTCGATCATGGGGATGCCGAAGGCGAACGTCTTGCCCGTGCCGGTCGGGGCCTTGGCAATGACGTCCTTCCACTGCATGAATTCCGGGATGGCCTCGGCCTGGATGCGGGTCGGGTATCCGTAGCCCTTCTTCTCCAGCGCCTGCAAAATCTCCTCCGACAGGCCAAGGTCGGCAAAAGTCAAGTTCTGTTCCATAGAGATCGCTTCCTCATTCAATGTTCTGGCGAAAATCGCAATTTTTTTAATCATATCATATTTTCGCCGCGTTTCCAATCCCCTTCCCGGAAAAAAGAGGGCGTTTTTTCGCTTGCTTCCGTCCGGAATGCGCGGTATAATGAACCTTAAACACTTTGAAAGAGGCGGACGCTATGACAAATTTCCTGCTGAGGCGCTTTGTTCCGGATTATCAGAATACCGCCGACCCCGCCGTGCGCGAAAAATACGGCAATCTTGCCGGGATCGTGGGTATCATCTGCAATGTGCTGCTGTTTGCGGGCAAGCTTCTGGCCGGGACGCTCTGCGGCAGCGTATCCGTCACGGCGGACGCTGTTAACAACCTCTCCGACGCGTCAAGCTCTCTCGTGACGCTGTTGGGCTTCCGGCTGGCGGCCCGGCCTGCCGACGAGAAACACCCCTACGGCCACGCGCGGATGGAATACCTGTCCGGCCTTGCCGTGGCCGTGATGATCCTTGTGATCGGCGTGGAGCTGGTCAAAAGCTCGGTTCAGAAGATCCTGCACCCGGAGGCCGTGGAGTTTTCCGTCCTGACCGCCGCCGTGCTGACAGGCTCGATCCTGCTGAAGCTCTGGATGGCGCTGTTTGACCGGAAGCTCGGCAGGAAGATCAGCTCTGCCGCGCTGACCGCCGCCGCTGCCGACAGCCGCAGCGACGTGATCGCGACCGGCGCGGTGCTGCTTGCCTGCGTGGTCGGGCGGCTGACGGGGCTGATGATCGACGGCTGGGCTGGGCTTCTGGTGGCGCTGTTTATTCTGTGGTCGGGCGTCGGCGTAGTGAAGGACACCGTCGACCCGCTGCTGGGCGCGAAGCCGGATGAAGCGCTTGTGCGCGCCATCGCGTATCTTATGACCTCGCATGTGGACATTCTCGGCTTCCACGATCTCATGGTGCATGATTACGGGCCGGGCCGCCGCTTTGCCAGCGTCCACGCCGAGATCGACCACCGCATCGACCCGCTTATTGCCCATGAGATTCTGGACGAGATCGAACGGCAGGCAAAGCGGGAGCTGCACGTTGATCTCGTCATCCACTATGACCCCGTCGTTACCGACGACCCGGAGGTCGCCGCCGTGCGCACGCGCGTTCTGCAGATCATGCACGGGCTTGACCCGCGCCTGTCCCTTCATGATTTCCGCATGGTCTCCGGGCAGCATCATGTGAATGTCATTTTCGACATGGTGCTCCCGCCGGAGGATGCACAAACCGCCGAGCAGCTGCGTCGGCAGATCGAAGCGCAGCTGCAGGACGGAAAAAAGACGTATCATCTGATCGTCACGTTCGACACGGCGGCCTTCAACGAGCTGTCGACGGAGGCGGGAGAGCAGCAGTCCCGGTAAGCGGACGCCTTCTTGTGCCTCCCCTTCTTTACACCTACCATATATGGATTTCCTGCTTCGTTATGTTACGCGCAATGTTACAGTTAAATTACAAACCCCCCGAAATGCTTGACGAAACGGGGGCGGTGCGGTAAGATGCAGATACAAATTACACAGGGGGCTTTGCTCCGATGTGTAAAATTTAAACAGGAGGAAATCCAAATGAAGAATCTGAAAAAGGTTCTCGCGCTGGTTCTGGCCGTTGTCATGATCATGGGCACCGTCGCCGTCGCCAGCGCAAAGGACTACGCGGATGTCAAGGCTGACAGCGATTACGCCGAAGCAATTGACGTTCTGTCCAACCTCAACATTCTTGATGGTTTCAAGAATGGTGAGACGTACAACTTCCAGCCGGATGGCTACTTCACCCGTGCTCAGGCAGCCAAGATCGTGGCGATCGTCCACAACGCGGCTACCAACGGCAAGATCAAGGGTCAGGATGCTATCTCCAGCCTGTACAGCAACGCACAGAACCCGTTCGTTGACTGCAACAACTCCTGGGCGCTGCCCTTCATCAACTACTGCCGCATCACTGGTCTGGCTGACGGCATGACCAAGACCACCTACGCTCCCGAGCGCAGACTGACCGGCGTGCAGTGGCTGAAGCTGATGCTCACCACCCTGAACTTCGACACCGCCAAGGAAGGCTACACCGGCACCGGCTGGGACATCAACGTCCTGAACCGCGCCAACGAGCTTGACCTGCTTGCTGGTCTCCCCACTGGCTGGAAAGCCATCGAGAACATCAAGCGCGGCGAAGCTGCTCAGATCCTCTACAACGCGCTGACCACGAGCCTTGTCGAGTATGGCCAGAACATCAAGGGCTACAATCCCACGGTTGCGGCTGGCAACTTCCTCACCAAGGCGTTCGTCGCCAACGAGTCCGTTGTGTCCACCGGTGTTCTGCTCGCCGCCAAGATGGGCGTCGGCATCACCCGTACCACTGACGCATTCCGCCGTCCGGGCTACAAGTGGAGCTATGGCACTTGGAGCAAGTTCTACATGGACGCGCCGGTCAACAGCTACACCACCGCTGTTACCATGTGCGACATCCTGAAGAACGACATGAAGGTTCCCGAAACCTCCTCCGAGGCGGTTGTTCTGAACGGCTACCGCAAGGGCGTTGATCCCACTGCCACCGGCGCTACCACGACCGGTCTGCTGTTCACCGATGCCGACACCGCTCTGAACTACTACGCAGTCGACGGCTTCAAGTATGCTGCTGCCAATGACAGAATTTACATGGAGCTTCAGCATGACAAGGCCAAGGAATGCCAGACTTGGTGGGAAGCTGCATATGGCTGGAAGTCTCCGGTCTTCGGCGGCCAGGGCGATCTGACGCAGGTCTTCAAGACCGAAGACGGCTGGGTCATCACCACCATCCACACCTTCCTCGGCGAGATCACCAAGCTCAACAAGAACAACAAGTACAGCCACGCCACCGGCGAGACTGCGGAACTCAAGTTCTGGCAGGAAATGGTGAATGATGAGCCGCAGTACATTGAGAGAACGACTACGGCTATGACCACCACCGACATGAACTACACTGTCGGCACCAAGGTTCTGGTTCAGGTCTCCCTGAAGAAGAGCGAGACTGTCAACCTTGACAACTCTGACTATGTCAACGGCAATGTTGGTATTGTCGCTGTTGCTGAGGCCAAGACTGGCGCTCTGACCGGTGCTTCCGATGCAAACTATCCGGAAACTGTTTCCATCGACGGCACCAAGTATCCCACCAACTGCCGCTTCGTTCTTGGCAAGGATAAAGCCATGAACATTGCGAACAATGGCAAGGTCTTCACGTTCTACCTCGACACCTACGGCAACGTCATCGGCCGTGTTGCGAACACCGATGCCAAGAGCTATGTGGTTCTCGACCGTATCTACGGCGTCCATGAGAACGGCAAGTTCGCGCTGAAGGCCGACATGTTCGATCTGGACGGCAAGGCCATCGAGGGTGCGACTGTTGCGATCGCCGGCTCCTTCGCTTCTGCCAAGGACGGCTACGACAATATTGGTTATTACAGCAACGACAGCTATCCGTATGACAACTTCGTTTACATGGTTGCCTCGCACAACGATTCGAAGCTGACCAACGCGCTGTACTCCTACACCAAGAACGACAAGGACGTTTACACCCTGACTTGGGTCGGTGATGCGACTACGGCTACCACAGTTGCTGCATCCACCGCAGCTGATGTTGCCAATAACGTCACTTACGGCCATGCATTCGGCCGTCTGGAAGGCTCCTTCGTCCACACTGCAAAGCTGGCATTCATCAAGGTTTCTTCCCTGAATGGCGTAGCCATGATGAAGACCAACGATAAGGTATACAGCGGCAACGATCTCTCCCTGTCCGAGTCCACCAAGTTCGTGGTCAAGAGCGCTGGCGGCGCTGTCACGTCCTACACCGGCTACACCGCTCTGCCCGCACTGACTGCCTCCTACGTTGACTATCTCGATAACGACGGCGACGGCTTCGCTGACATCGTCTACATCGGCAAGGCAGTCTTCGCGGCTGACAATGTCACTGGTTGGGTCCTGAAGTGGACGCCGTTCAACTGGGCAAATGGCTATGACCTCATCACTGTCTACGTCGACGGTGAGCCTGTCACGGTCAATGTCAAGCACGAAACCATCGTGACTGGCGTTGATGCCAACGGCGTAGCACTGCGTCCGGGCCTGTACACCTTCAAGACGCAGGTCGATGCCAATGGCGTGACCTACTCTGAGGTCTACATGATCGACCAGAACGCAAGCAACTGGATGGGCGAAGCTGTTGAGTCCTACAGCAACGATGCGACCGCCATCAAGGTCAAGGATGCCACCGGCTACACGCAGACCATCGGCCTGACCGACGTTGTGATCTACAACGTTCTGGCTGACGGCACGGTCGTCAAGGCTGACGCTTCCTGCATCGCCGCGGGCGACTACATCATCTACTCCAAGGTTTCCAGCATGGGCAATGCTCCGTACGCGGTGATCTACGTCCTCGACAAGACCATTCCGTACTAATTTGAGATTTCCTCTCTGAAACCCCAAAGCAAAGAGGGGGCCCCACAAGGG
>OLPI01002996.1_pt1 | contig 12481 bp, 9 predicted proteins | sample 1672361 | NCBI WGS metagenome assembly OLPI01 (sample SAMEA3136675, study PRJEB25190) | human gut metagenome
ACTTCTGAAAAGAAATCCCGGCTTCCTGCGAATATTACATTGTCTGTTCCATTGTGAACCCCTGCTCCTGTTCCGGCTGCGGCAAAAGCAGCGCGATCTGCTCCTGTACACTGATAAAAAGCGTCCGCAGGCTCTGAGCCAACGGACGCTTGAATTTTATCTCGTTGAAAAAGAGCAGTTTCCCGAAATCAGGAAACTGCTCAAGCTATGGATGTGGGCTGCAAAACCCTGTGGATCACAAAGAAAACGATCGTGGGTGGAAGAGTCTTGGTCCTTCCGTATAGAAGATATAGGCAGGACGATACAAGCTGCGGGAATATACCTGCGATTCAGCAAGCGATACCCATCGTAGGTGTAGAGTTGGTCTTCTCTCACAGCAAGTATCACAGCTGCCGGCGGATGGTGTGTCCATCCACCGGCGGCTGTGTGTAGCCCCCTTTGTTGGGGGCTGTTTTTTGCGCATTTCCCAAAAAGTGCTTGCTTTTTTCTTAGAAATACGATAGACTGAAAAAGTAGATAAGATACGCAGATGAACAAAAGCGATTTTCGTCAGAATGTACAAATTCAGACAACTGAATCTAGCCGGATGAACGAATCAGGAGAGTGCATATCCGTATGCCGCCGAAGGGGAACGCGCAACGAACTCTCAGGCAAAAAAACTGATTCCGGACGGAACTCTGGAAAGCTGCATCCGCAGCACCGAAGAAGCAATCCCGGTCAGCCGGGAGAATCTTTCAGGTTTACGAACAGAGCGCGCCTTCTTTTGGCGCGCTCTGTTTTCTGTTTTTTAAGGAGAAGCATATGATCGTAACAAGAAAAAAGCCCGTGGAGCAGGTGCTTGCGATGCTGCGCGGTGTACGCCGCGTCGCGCTGGTCGGCTGCGGGAACTGCGCCACAGCCTGCCAGACCGGCGGGGAAAAGGAGCTGGAGCAGATGCGCCAGCTGCTGCAGAAGCAGGGGATCGAGACAGTCGGTACGGTCTTGCCGGACGAGTGCTGCCATATGCTGCTCGTCAAGCGCGATCTCAAGCCCCTGCGCGACAGCGGCGCGGAGGCCATCGTCTGTCTGGCCTGCGGCGACGGCACACAGACTGTCGCGGCCAATACCGCGGTCCCGGTCTTCCCCGCGAATGACACGCTGTTTCTCGGACAGATCGAGCGTGCAGGCGTCTTCCGCGAGGCCTGCCGGATGTGCGGCGACTGTATGCTCGGCCAGACCGGCGGCATCTGTCCCGTGACGCAGTGCGCAAAATCGCTCGTCCACGGGCCGTGCGGCGGACAGCGGAACGGCCGCTGCGAGGTCAACCCCGAAAACGAATGCGCATGGCTGCGCATTTACCGCAAACTCAAGGAACTGGACCGGCTGGATCTGCTGGAGGCGGACCGGGCGGATAAGGATTATCGAAGCACTGCATACCCGCAGGCGCACAGCCTGCGCGAGATCAGGAAAAAGGGAGGAACACCATGAGCGAACTGAAACGAACCGTACTCTATCAGGCCCATCTGGACGCCGGAGCCACGATGGTCGATTTCGGCGGCTGGGATATGCCCATCCAGTACCCGGACGGCATCGTCGCCGAACATCTCTACTGCCGCAGCCACTGCGCCATTTTCGACGTGTCCCATATGGGCCGTATCGACGTCGAAGGGCCGGACATGGTCCGGTTTTTGCAGCACGTCCTGTCCAGCAACGTGCAGGCGCTGGATCTCAATCAGGCGCAGTACTGCATCATCCCCGACCAGAACGGCTGTGCCATCGACGACGCATATCTCTACCGCTTTGAGGCGGAAAAGTATTTCCTCGTCATCAACGCGGGCAACATCGACAAGGACCTCGCCCACCTGATGCGCGAGGCCGAGCGTTATAACGTCACGCTTACCAACGTCTCCGACCGCTATGCCGCCATCGCCGTGCAGGGCCCGGAGGCCAAAAAGCTGCTCATGACCCTGTCGGGCGGCAAGGCGCTCACGCGGGAAAACGTCAAAAACGCGCTGGGGACGCTCACCATGGAGGGCCGTCCCGTCCGCATCGCCAAGACCGGCTATACCGGAGAACCCATCGGCTATGAACTCTATTGCGAATCAAGGGACGCCCGGTATTTTTGGGACCGTCTGATCGAACTCGGGGCAAGACCCACCGCGCTCGGCGCGCGCGATACGCTGCGCATGGAAGCTTCTCTGCCGCTCTACGGCCATGAAATGGGGGAGTGCGAGCTTGGCGGCGAGATCCCGGTCTATGCTGTGCCGCTGGCCAAATTTGCCGTCTCGTTCGCAGAGGAAAAGGGCGATTTCATTGGCCGCGCCGCGCTGAAGCGGCAGTTCGAGGCGTTCCAGAGGATCATGAACCGCGATTATTCCGCAATTGCGGATCTTCCGTACCGCATTCAGCCGGTCTATCTTGCAGGCAAGGGCGTTCTGCGCAAGGGCTTCCCGGTCTACAGCAGAGACGCATGGGCAGAGGGAAAGCCCGTCGGCTATGTGACCTCCGGCACGATGATCCCCTATTTCAAGACGGAGGGCGAGGGACTGGAAACGGTCATCACCTCCGAGACGGGCAAGCGCTCCATCGGCCTTGCGTATCTCGATTCGCGCATCTGCCAGGACTTTGATCTTGAGATCGACATTCGCGGCAAGCGGCAGCCGGCCAAGGTCGTCGCGTGGCACATCCGGCAGGATGCCGCGCCCTATGTCCGTCCCATCCTGCCCGATCATCCCGCCCCGGCTGCGCCGCACTGCGACGCGACGTATGCCGAAAAGGCTGCCGCGCTCCTGAAAAAAGCGCAGGAGAACCATCTCTGGCGGCAGCACCGGTGCATCAATCTCATCCCGTCCGAAAACACGCAGTCGCGCGCCGTGCGCCTGCTTTCGGCTTCCGATCCGTCGAACCGCTATGCCGAGCATAAAAAGCAGAAGGCGTTCTATGACGCGGAGATCTTCTATTATCAGGGCACAAACTTCATCGGCGAGGTCGAGGCACTGCTCGTTGAGGAGATGAAGAAGTTCCTCGGCGCGTCGCAGGTCGAAACGCGCGTGACCTCCGGCCAGATGTCCAATACCGCCGTCTTCTCCGCGCTCATGGACTTCAAGAACCGCGTCGACCGCAAGCGCACGCCGCAGCGGCTCGGCTGGGTCATGAACAACCATATCGTCCGCGGCGGCCATCTGTCCGCACAGCCCATGGGTGCGCTGCACGACTATATCGCCGTCGATCCCGTCACCGAAAAGCAGATGGTCGTCAATTTCCCCGTCTGCGCCGACGACCCGTACCGCATCGACACGGAGGCGGCAAAGCTGCTGCTTGCGCAGTACCGGCCGGAATTCGTGATCTTCGGCAAGTCCATGGTGCTGTACAAGGAGCCGGTCGCGGAGCTTGTAAACTTCATCCGCGAGCAGGGCATCCGCACGACCGTCATGTACGACATGGCCCATGTGCTGGGCCTGATCGGCGACCACTTCCAGAAGCCGTTTGAAGAGGGCGCGGAGATCGTCACCGGCTCGACGCACAAGACCTTCTTCGGCCCGCAGCGCGGCGTGATCGGCGTGAATTACAAGCCGGAGGACCTCAAATGGGGCCTCTGGGAGACGATCGAAACGCGTGCCTTCCCCGGCAGCGTCTCCAACCATCACCTCGGAACGCTGCTCGGCCAGCTGATGGCGGCGTATGAGATGAACGCGTTCAAGGACGAATACCAGAGGGCCGTGATCGAGAACGCGAAGAGCTTCGCCGCCAGCCTGAAGGCCGAGGGGCTTGACGTGGCGGGCAACCCGGCCGTGGGCTACACCGAGACGCATCAGGTCATCGTCCGCGTCGGCTACGCCAGAGGCCCGGAGATCGCGAAGCGGCTCGAGGAGAACAACATCATCTGCAACTATCAGGCCACGCCCGACGAGGAGGGCTTCACTGCCTCCGGCGCGCTGCGCATGGGCGTAAACGAAATGACCCGCTTCGGCTTCGGCAGGGAGCAGTTTGCGCACCTTGCGCACCTGATCGCCGACTGCGTCATGCGCAATGCGGACGTCCGGGAAGAAGCTGCCCGCCTGCGCGAGGGCTTTACCGATATGCGCTACTGCTTCTCCGACGCAGAAACGGAAAAACTCATTTCCGCCCTGGCCGAGGCCACGGGGATCTGAGCGGATAGAGTACACTTTATCAGAAATTTGCCTGCTCAGTGTAGGGGCCGATGCCGGTCACAGCCGTTCGCGACGAAGGAGCGTTACGGATGTGGGTCTGCCGCTTGCCGGTACACATCGGCCCGGCAGATTGCACCGCGTTTTACGAAAATCTTCGGCGAATTCGCAGCTTCCCAACGGGCCGATGTGGGCATCGGCCCCTACTATACTGTGCGAATCCGCACTGCCTGCAAATATGGCGAAGCATATCCAGCGCCCCTTTTTTCCCCCACCAACTCAACCAATCAACCCCACAAAACAGAATTGGAGGAACAAATTATGAATTTTCCCGCTGAACTGAAGTATTCCCGCGACCACGAATGGGTCAAGATGCTCGACGACACGACCGCTCTTGTCGGCATCACGGACTTTGCCCAGAGCGAGCTGGGCGACCTGGTCTACGTCAATCTGCCTGAGCCCGGCGACGAGGTGCTTGCGGGCGAAACGGCCTGCGACGTCGAATCCGTCAAGGCCGTGTCCGACGTTATGAGCCCCGTGACCGGTGTGATCGCCGAGGTCAACGAGGAGCTGGACGATTCTCCCGAGCTTCTGAACTCCGACCCCTATGAGGCGTGGATTATGAAGATCGAGCATATCACGGACTTCTCCGAGCTTCTGAGCGCGGAGGAATATGAGGCGTTCACGAAGGAGGAGCACTGATGGGCACCTTTGTCCCGACGACAGCTGCGGAGCGGGAGCAGATGCTGCGGACGATCGGCGTATCGTCTGTAGAAGATCTGTTCCGGGACGTGCCGCAGCAGATGTATCTGGACGGATACTTGGATCTGCCGCCCGGAAGGAGCGAGCTGGAAACGCTTGAGGCCGTCTCGGCGCTGGCAGAGCGGAACCGCGTGTTCAAAACCTGTCTGCGCGGCGCGGGCAGCTACCGGCATTATATCCCCGCGGCGGTCAAGGCTGTCGTGACCCGCGAGGAATTTGTGACGGCCTATACGCCCTATCAGGCCGAGATCAGCCAGGGCATTTTACAGGGAATTTTCGAGTACCAGACCATGCTCTGTGAGCTGACCGGCATGGACGTGTCCAATGCGGGCGTTTATGACGGCGGAACTGCCGCCGCAGAGGCCATCCCCATGTGCCGCGACCGCAAACGCACAAAGGCCTATGTTTCCGCAGCGGTCGACCCGAACGTCCTCGGCGTTATGAAGACCTACTGCTTCGGTTCCGAGACAGAGTTAACTGTCGTCCCGATGAAGGACGGCAGAACAGACCCGGACGTGCTGCGCGCCATGCTCGGTGCGGATGCCGCCTGCTTCTATGTCCAGCAGCCGAATTTCTTCGGCCTGCTGGAGGACGCGGAGCTGCTCGGCGAGATCACGCACGCAGCCGGGGCCAAATACATCATGGGTGTGAACCCCATTTCGCTGGCAGTTTTGAAAACACCCGGCGAGTGCGGCGCGGACATCGCCGTCGGCGAAGGTCAGCCCCTTGGCCTCGACACGGCCTTCGGCGGCCCGTACCTCGGCTTTATGACCGCGACGAGCGCCATGATGCGTAAGCTCCCCGGCCGCATCGTCGGTCAGACGCACGACACGGAGGGGAAGACCGGCTATGTCCTCACGCTTTCCGCGCGGGAGCAGCACATCCGCCGGGAAAAGGCCTCGTCCAACATCTGCTCGAACGAACAGCTCTGCGCGCTGACTGCCGCCGTCTATCTTGCCGCCATGGGCGAAGCCGGACTGCGGCAGGCCGCGGCGCTCTGCACGTCCCGCGCGCATTATTTTGCGCAGCGGCTCGAAGAGGTACTTGGCTGGAAGCGCGTTTATCCCGGTGAATTCTTCCATGAGTTTGTCACTGCCTGCCCGTGCCCCGAGCGGACGCTGGAAGTGCTGGAGGCGCACGGGATTCTGGGCGGCCTGTCGGTGGAGGGCGGAATTCTCTGGTGCGTGACGGAGCTGACAGATAAGAAAACGCTCGACCATGTGATCGGGCTTTTGCAGGAGGTGAGCGGCCAATGAAGACGATCTTTGAACAGGGCGCGCCCGGCCACGGCCTGTCACTGCTTCCCGCGTGCGACGTGCCCGTCGTGACGCTGGCGCCGGCGCGCAAAAAGCCGCTGCACCTGCCGCAGGTGAGCGAAAATGAGCTTATCCGGCACTATACCGCGCTGTCGCACCGCGTCCACGGCATGAACGACGGCTTCTATCCGCTGGGCTCGTGCACGATGAAGTACAACCCCAAGGTCAATGAAGCCCTTGCGGCGCTGCCGGGCTTTGCGCGGCTCCATCCGCTCCAGCCGGAGCAGACGGCGCAGGGCGCGCTGGAGCTGCTGTATGAAACGGGAAAGCTGCTTGGCGAAGTGACCGGTATGGACGCGTTCACGCTCCAGCCCGCCGCAGGCGCGCACGGCGAGTTTACCGGCCTGCTGCTCATCAAGGCGTATCACCTTGCACGCGGCGATGCGGCCCGGACAGAGATCATCGTCCCGGACTCCGCCCACGGCACGAATCCGGCCTCGTCCGTCATGGCGGGCTTCCGCGTGGTCAATATCCCGTCCGGTGCAGACGGCTGCGTCGATCTCGCGGCGCTCCGCGCCGCCGTCGGGCCGCAGACGGCGGGACTGATGCTCACGAACCCCAATACAGTCGGTATTTTCGACAAGAACATCCTCGAAATCACGAAGATCATCCACGACGCGGGCGGTCTGTGCTATTACGACGGCGCGAATCTGAACGCCGTCATGGGCGTCGTTCGTCCGGGCGACATGGGCTTTGACTGCATCCACCTGAATCTGCATAAGTCCTTTGCCACGCCGCACGGCGGCGGCGGGCCGGGATCCGGCCCCGTTGGCTCCTCGCGCCGTTTTTGCCTGGCCCCATCCCGGAAAAGACAGAAAGCGGCTTCCGCTTTGCGCAGCCTGCGCAGTCCGTCGGCCGGGTGCGGGATTTCTACGGGAATTTCCTCGTCGTCGTCAAGGCGTTCGCCTATCTGACCATGCTTGGCCGGGAGGGCGTGCATGAAGTGGGCCGCAACGCGGTTCTAAATGCGAATTATATGATGGCCGCGCTGCAGGATGTCTACGATATGGCCTATCCCGGCCCGTGTATGCACGAGTTCGTCATGACGCTGGACCGGCTGCACAGGGAAACCGGCGTTTCCGCGCTCGACATCGCCAAGGGCCTGCTTGACAACGGTATTCATCCGCCCACAATGTATTTCCCGCTGATCGTCCACGAGGCGCTCATGGTCGAGCCGACGGAAACGGAATCCAAGGCTACCATGGACGAGGCGATCGAGGTCTTCCGTGCGCTTACCCGCCTTGCGCATGAGGACCCCGAAGCGCTCCACACCGCGCCGCACAATACCCCTGTCCGCCGTCTCGACGAGGTGCAGGCGGCAAGAAACCCCGTTCTGCGCGCCGCGCTTGCGGAATAAGAAAAAACGGTCTGCCGCCCGGCTGTGCATCTGCATAGCCGGGCGGTACTGCGCTGTCAGGGGGAGGATGGCGTGCGGTTTAGCAGGCTGGTCATGCCTCCGGTGGCCCCATCTTTTCCGCCTTGCCGGAAAAGATGGGGGAGAAAAGGGGCGCTGGTTACGGTTTGGTGCGTACTGCGGTTACGGTTTAGGCAAGTCCTTATTTTTGGGTATTACGAACACACATACTCACCTTACGAGTGCTATGGTACGCGCCGCCTGTTACGGGACACCAGATTTGTGAGTAGGTGCGTTAAAATTGCTGCGGTGAATCAGCTTTGCGTTCAAATTTTGCAGGACAGTACGGATTCGCCGCAGATCCCAAAAGCCGGAGGGGATATGCTGCAAGGTTCAGAGTGCTCCGAAATTTACGGCATTCGAATCCCCTCAGGCCCTTCGGGTCAGCTCCCGTGCCAGTGCTGTAAAACAAAAAGCAGTGTTGACAAATGCAGATGCATATTATAAAATTGGAATATAGAACAATTAGATGATACAGGAGGCCCGCAATGGGATTACAGCATGGGATCCTTGGATTTTTGAATTATGGCCCGTGCAGCGGGTATGAGCTGACAAAGGCGTTTCATTCCTCCGTGCAGTTTTTCTGGCCTGCGCAGACCAGCCAGATCTATCTGACGCTGGGCAAGCTGGAGGATGCCGGGCTTGTCACGCATGAGACGGTCATTCAAAACGGAAAACCGAATAAAAACGTCTATTCCATCCTGCCCGCCGGACGCGCGGAGCTGCAGCGTTGGCTGTCGGAGCAGGGAAAGACGGCAGACGGCTATAAGAGCGAATTTCTGATGAAGGTCTTCTTTGCTGAAAATCTCCCGCCGCAGCAGGCCATCGCGATGCTGCGCGCATATGCGGACGGCTGCCGCGCGTGGCTGCGGGGGATGGACAATGTACCGCAGAGCATTGAAGATTACGGCAAGCTGACCGACGCCAGCGCGCCTGTATATTGGGCCTTTACGGCGCAGTTCGGCAGAAATTATGCGCAGATGTGCATCGCCTGGGCCGAGGACTGCATCAAACGGCTGGAGGAAATGGTATGAGAGTTCTGGTCCTGAACGGAAGTCCCAAGGGGGACAAAAGCAATACATACCGGCTCACAAGCGCGTTTCTGGACGGCCTGCGGCAGACGCAGCCGGTGGAGACCGAAACCATCGAGGTCGGAAAGCTGCATCTGCTGCCGTGCCGGGGCTGCTTCGCCTGCTGGAGCAAAACGCCGGGCAAGTGCGTATTGCAGGACGATATGGCCGGTGTGATCGGGAAAATTCTTGCCGCCGACGTGCTGATCTGGAGCTTTCCGCTCTATTATTTCAGCATTCCAGGCCAGCTCAAGCTGCTCATCGACCGGCAGCTGCCGATGTCGCTGCCGTTTATGACCGACACGGACTCCGGCGGCCACCCGAGCCGGTACGACCGCTCCGGCCAGCGGCAGGTCGTGATCTCGACCTGCGGCTTCTATACCGCCGAGGGCAATTATGACGCGGTGGACGCGCAGATTTCCCGGCTTTGCGGCAAGGATGGCTATACGTCCGTCTACTGCGGACAGGGCGAGCTGTTCCGCGTCCCGGCGCTGCGCCAGCGCACGGATGCGTATCTTGAGCTGGTCAAACAGGCGGGCGCGGAGTTTGCGCGCGGCGCGATCCTGCCGGAAACGGCCCGCGCCTTGCGCCAGCCGCTGTTCCCGCGCGCGGTATTTGAGCAGATGGCGGACGCCAGCTGGGGCGTCAGCCGGGAGGATACTGCCGCAGCAAAGACCCCGGAGGCCGGGAGGCTGTCTCCGGCGCAGGCCTTTACGCGGCAGATGGCCGCGCTCTATGACCCATCGACATGGGACGGGAGGGACCGTGTTCTGGAATTTTTCTATACGGACACCGGCGAAACCTGCCAAATCGTGCTCGGAAAGGACGGCCAGCGCGTGCTGCAATCGGACTTCCTGCCCTGCACGACGCGCATCGAAACGCCACTTTCCGTCTGGCAAAAAATCGGCAGCGGGGAGCTTGACGGCAAGCAGGCGATGATGGAACACCAGTACCGCGTGACCGGCGACTTTTCGGTCATGCTCCATTGGGACGAGATCTTCGGCCTTGGAGCTGCCGCGCCGCAGCCGTCTTCTGAACCTCGGAAGAAGACGAACATGACGCTCATGCTGCTGCCGTGGATGGCGATCTGGATCGCGCTGTCTATCCACGCGCAGATCGGCGCTTGCGTCGGCCTCGCGGTCTGTGCGCTGCTGCCGTTCGCGTTTCTGAAATACCGTCTGACCATCTTCGAGCCGTGTTCGATTCTGGCCGTCGGCACAATTTGCGTGCTGACGCTTCTGGACGCGCTGCCGCTCACGCTGCTGCTGCCCGCGTCGTATCTTCTGTTCGGCCTGATGTGGGGCGTGACGGTGTTTCTGCCCATGCCGCTGACGGCGTATTATTCCATGAACGGCTATGGCGGCGAAACGGCGCTTCAAAATCCGCTGTTCATGCACACGAACCGCATTCTGACGGCCTGCTGGGCGGTTCTGTATCTGCTCACGCCGGTCTGGACGTGGTATCTGCTGCAAACACCCGTCTCGTATCTGACCGGCGCGCTCAATTCCGTTCTGCCCATGCTCCTCGGCGCGTTCACAGTCTGGTTCCAGCGCTGGTACCCGGCGCATTACGCCGCAAGCAAAAAATAATGACACCCATGCAGTCCCCCTGTTATGCCGATCGAAGCGCATGACAGGGGGCTTTTCTGCATAGTCGGGAGCTGGTCAAGCCTCCGGCGGCCCATTCTTTTCCGTCTTGCCGGAAAAGAATGGGGAGAAAAGGGGCGCTTGGGGACGCGGGGTGCATCCTGCGGTGCGATTCAGGCAGGAATCTGATTTACAGATATTACGAACACACGCACTCACCTTACGAGCGATTTGGTACGCGCCGCCTGTTACGATACACCAAATTTGATAGTAGTTGCCTTTGAATGATTGCGGTAAAAACGCCTTGCATTCGAAATTCGTGCTGCCCCGCAAAAAGTCACGGATCCAGCGAAAAATTTCTGCTTCTCGCCGCTATTGGACGCGGCTGTGTTAGAGGCTTCATCCATTCAGCGGAAAAATCATGTTTTTTCGTTTCTGCTTGCTTTTTCTGACGGAATCCGCTATGATGGGGAAACAGGAACTTCCTGAGACTGATTGTTTCCCGAAACCTGCATATGCTACACGCAGGGAGGATCGCGCTATGACGCTTTCGTCTGAACAATTTCACACACTTTACGATGGAGCAGCACAGCCGGTCATCCTTGTGCGGGACGGCGCCGTCGCGGAGCTGAACTGCCACGCGCAGGAGCTTTTTGCCGTGGGAACGGCGCTCCGCGCCTATTTACCGCAGGACGCGGCACTGCCGGAAATGCTGTACGCACGCCCGGCCGTGCTGCCCGTGATGGCCGGCGGCGTCTGCGTCAGCGCCAATACGCAGCCGCTGGACGATGCGCTGCTGCTGTTCCTGCCGCCGCAGGATACGCGCGACGAACTTGCCGCGTTCTGCCGCGCCGCGCAGTCGATCTCCACGCCGCTGACGACGCTGCTGTCCGTATCCGGAACACTTTTCCCGCTTCTTTCCGAAGCAGAGGATCCGGCTGTGCAGCAGAATCTGGCCGTGCTCAACCGCGCCTGCTATCAGCTGCTGCGGGCATCGGAGAATCTGACCGATCTGAGCTATGTGCAGCACGGGCGGCTGCCGCTGTCGCTGGAAAAGACCGACCTGACCGATTTTCTGGACGGTCTGGCCCAGCGCGCGGACGAGCTGTGCCGGCAAATGGGGCTGGCGTTGGAGGCTGATCTGCCGCAGGCTCCCATTTTCGTCTGGATCGACCGCCGACAGGTGCGCCGTGCGCTGCTGGCGCTGCTGTCCAACGCAGTCAAGTTCTCTGCGCCGGGAGGCACGCTGCATCTGACGCTCACGCGGCACGGCAGACGCGCCGTGATCCGTCTGTCCGACAGCGGCGAGGGCATGGACGCGGAGATCCTATGCAGCGCGTTCCACCGCTACGCAAGGCCGGAGGTACCGGAGGATTCGCGCTTCGGCGCGGGCTTCAGCCTGCCTGTCGTGCAGGCGATCATGCAGGCGCACGGCGGCTCGATCCTGCTGCAGTCGCAGCGGGGCGGCGGCACGGACGCGCTGCTGACGCTGCCGGCCGGAGGGCCGACAGACCGGACGCTGCTCAAATCGCCGCGTATCTCGGTCGACCGCAGCGGCGGCTTCGTCCCGGAGCTTGTGGAGCTTTCCGACGTTCTCCCGCCGCAGGTATTCGATGTGCGGAACTTCCTGTAAGACAAAAGCAGAACAAACGCACGCAGTCCCTGCGGCACACCGCAAAATCGCCAGAGGGCGCTGACCGTTTACCGGCAGCGCCCTCCTGTTGTATAGAATGCCATGCTTTTCTTTTGCCAATGGCACAGCATACGCCATTGATTGACATTTTTCGACCGGTCTGGTAGAATAGTTAAGGTTCTTTTTGAACCCCAAGGGTGCCAAAACAGCGACGGGCGGTTTTCCCCGGAATCCTCTGTAAAGGGGGTGTTCCGATGCCGATCACATTGACTTTCCATATCTTTGGATTGACTATTACGATCCGCATTAACGGGCGAAACCGCCACTCGGCCAAGTGACGGTTTCTTAACATAGTTTAAGAATCAGCATTTCACCGGGGACAACCGCTTGTCGAGGCGTCCTTGGTTACTTTTATTATACCAGACACTTTTGATTTGTCAAGCGGGCACAAACGGCGTAGATTGACATTTTTCGACTGGTCTGGTAGAATAGTTAAGGTTTTTTTGAACCCCAAGGGCGCCAAAACAGCGACGGGCGGTTTTCCCCGGAATCCTCTGTAAAGGGGGTGTTCCG
>OLPI01003000.1_pt1 | contig 12464 bp, 15 predicted proteins | sample 1672361 | NCBI WGS metagenome assembly OLPI01 (sample SAMEA3136675, study PRJEB25190) | human gut metagenome
ACTCTATCAACATTGTATTAACAAACTTACCTGCATCACAATTTAAAATGAAAGAAACATTTAAGAACTCAATAAAAATGGCAAAAAATAAGGGAAGAGACAATAATTAAATGTCTAAGAAGTATTAAAAAAGTTCATAAAGAAAATACAAAAAGAGTTGAAACATTTTTATTTAATGAATAAAAAAATGTAATAAGATTACTTACATTTTTGGGACACATACCAATATTATATTTTTATCAGGTAATACTTGAAAAGATAAAAATCATAATATAAAAATCTAGAAAGGTAACATTACAATGTTTAGTAAAGAGGTGGCTTTGGTGAATGTAATAAACAAATTTTATATAACTATTATAAAAGATACAAAGAACATTATATATGGAAAGAGATAGAAATAATAAATCCTAAATTAATTGTTTTCTGTGTTGGTGAATATAGTGAAAAAATTTACGAAGATTTAAAGAATAATGTTAAATGTAAATATATGATACAAATGCCTCATCCAGCTTGTAGAGTATCTGATGAAAAATATATTGAAGAATTTAAAGAAAAGCTTAATTTACTAATACCTAATAGTTAATTATATTTTCTTTGTCTCTCTATATAAATTAAAAGAAAATATAATACAATGGTTAGACTTATTGAAGAAAAGAATAATAGATAAGTAAAAATGCGTTTGCTATATAATAGCAAGTGCATTTTAATGAGCCAAATTTCGTTTCTAAGACTTTTTATATGGCAGCCTTTTTTAATTAGCAATTATTTGCGATTTTAAAAGTTATGCGTTTAAGAAAGTGCATAATAATTTTGGACTAGTAGAAGCATCCGGCAAAAGATTTATATGTTATGGAGATATAGAAATTTTATCATTCTTTCTTGCAATAATGTTATCACAGCTGTACAAAGATCCCCTGAATTATTAGATAAACTAAAAAGCTCAATAATTATAAAATTACTGAGCTTCGTTTTGGTTGCGGGGGATAGACTCGAACTTACGACCTTCGGGTTATGAGCGAGGTTTGACCGGTTTTTGTGGTTTTGTGAAAATTAGAGTTTTTGTTGGTATTTCAGTATTTACAAGAGTTTTAGTTTATAGAACATTTGTGCATTTTTAGGGTGTTTTTGGAGAAGATTTTACCCAATTTTTACCCAATGGGCATGGTACGTTTGTTCTTACAAAATTGGCTCTTATAAGAGATATTTTTATTGAGAAAAATTTTAATTTTTAGGAGGATTTAGATTATGAATAATTTAAGAGAAGTTAATGATGATATTTTGAAGGATTGGTTAGAATTTAGAGAGGAAACTTTGCTTTGCACTTTAAGTGCTGAAGATAAAAAGCACTTCGTCTATTTTGATGATATTTCTGAAAGGATTTTAAAGAATGTTCCAGAACAGAATAAAAAGTATGTTAAGAAACAACTTGATCTTCTTGATGAGAATTTTATGGATTATATTTTCTATTGGAATGAGAAGTATTATAGGAATGGGTTTGTAGATGGTGTTCAATTGATTATAGGTTGTTATGACAATAACATTTCGTTTTAAAGTGCAAATTTTGCACTTTAATAAATAAAATTGCACTTTAAAAGGCAGAGAATTGTTCTCGCCTTTTATTTGTTATAATATAATTAGACTTCTAATGTTCCTATATAATAGTCATAGCTATTCGATTTATATTTATCCTTTAAAAAAGAAACCGAATAATTTTCATTAGAAACATATATATGTACATTATTAGCCTCACATTCAAATGTTATATCTCCTGCTGAATTCTGAGTTATCGTATTATAATCACTATAATAATTTAAATTATTTGATGGTGCTTCCCCAATTATTATTATTTTTGGATTTATCTTATTTAATATTGCTTTTGGAATTTTTCCAGACTCTCTACCATGATGTGGTGCAAAAATAATGTCAGCCTCTTCTATTTCTAAATCTTCCTTTATATTTTCCATAAAGTCTTTTTCTAAATCTCCAAACCATAATACTTTGACTCCATCTTCTAAACTATACTTAATAATTGGAGATATATTATTAGGACTCTCTCCATTTTTTGCATTTTCTAGTGCATTTTTAAAATATTGATTTGATGTATTGGGCCATAATACATTTATTCCAGAAGATCCTCTGTAGACTCCTGAGTCATCATTTCCTTTCTTGTTCATCCATTTTCTAGAACAGCCTTCATATAAATAAAAATGTTTATCGCCATCCCTTAATGAGCAATATTCCTTAAAATCTTCAGTTTCATCTTTCTTTGTTGATTTGTTTTCCACACAATAAAAATTATTTATACCAACTTTTTCTTTATATTTTTTTAGTCCCATGATGTGATCTTCATCTGGATGGGTAGAAATAAACCTAGTGATTCCTTTATTCTTTGATTCATTAATTATTTCATCTATAATTTTATTCTCGTTATATTCATGCATATAGCAATCAATTACTGTAAAATTATCTGAATTATGGTTAATATAGAACATGTCTCCATTTCCAACCGAAAACGATTTTATAATACTCATTCTTCTTCCTCCTTTTTATTGATTTTCTCTACTACTATTTGACTAACAAAATCTTTAGATTTTAGTCTGCATGATATGATTCCTATTATATATGCAATTATTATAGCTATTAGCTCTTTACAGAAATAGCTTGGCCATATTATAGTTAATACTATAAATGCAATTACGAAAATAAACATTGTGAATACAATATCTCTTATAATGCAATATTCAGCATTCTTACTTTCAACTATTTTATTTTTTTCAACTGGTTTATAATAATCTGAGTAAAATGCAGAATTAGAAATATTATCCAATCTTTTTATCTTACAATTATTTTTATCAATTCTTTTATCATTTTTTATATATTCTTTTGCTTTCTCAAAAGGTGTTTTTTTATAGAAAATACCTAGTGCTATCCTTTGCTTTTGATTCCTATCAAAGATTGATAGAAATAATAATGTAAATACTAATAGTATTGCATCTATTGGCCATATATCACTTATTAAATTTGGGAAAATCACATTTAAGTTTGAAATAATATGATGACTGATTGCTATAATTAAAGTATATAATAGAATGTACCTTTTCTCAAAACTTATTTCCATTATACGTTCTCCTTTCACATAATCTTAATCAGAAAAGCAAAATAATCCTGTAACTTTTAATTACTCTCATACTTCGCTTTTCTTTTGTAAAATTTATTCTAAATACTCTTTTAATCCATCTACTATTTTATAAACTTTAGTCATTGGATTTCTATTTGATGCTTGTCCATTTTTATTTAATTCTTCCATATATTTGCAATTTTTTATTGCAGTATGTAGCTTTCCTTCACTAGTAACTTTATCAAATATATTTGCATCATTCTTAGCGTATTCATCTAATCCATTCCTTTGAAATTCTTTACTTAGTTCTTGTAACACATCATCTTTTGAAATATATCTATTTACATTCTTAAAATGTGCTAATAACCATAATTCAAAATTCGGATTAGACCATGCTACATTATAATCACAATTTTTTATTGCTGAGTCAAATTGTCCATCATTGTAATCATCTTTGTCAAATACAACCCAAACTTGTCCATATATTTTATGAGAATAATTTATTATTTTTTGAGTATATTTCACTAAAGATGTAGTATTCATACCTGTCCCTTTTACATCAATATTAGGAATTAAAACATCTACCTTATTACCATACTTCTTATTTATCTCTTGCTTTAATCCATTAAAATAGTTAGGCTCTGTTTGTTTTCCTTCACATACAATCAAATAATTTGCTGGTGCAACTTGCAAAAAATTTGATTTTCTTTTTTTTCCTTTGGATTCTTTACTTTTCATTATACTATATCAAAATCTTCTAATACTGGAATAGCACCATATCTCCCAGACAAGTAATCTTTATTGTAAGTTGCATCATTTCTTACCTTTGTGTCATTTATTTTGTAATCAGACAACGAGTAAATTGTAGAAATTCCATCTTTGTTTTTTTCAGCAAACCATATTTCATCTCTTCTAAAAGTATCCTTATTTAAATTAACAGTATCATGAGTTGAATATATTAACTGTCCATTTCCAATATTAGTTTCTGGATTATGGAATAAATTTATAATATATCTTGTTAATAATGGATGTAGCTTAGCATCTAATTCATCAACAAATAAAACCATACCTAATTTTAATGCATCCATGAAGAAGTCAAATAGATGAAACATTTTTCTTGTTCCATTTGATTCAAGTTCTAAGGGTAATGCCTTAATAATTCCATTTTCTCCTTTATGAATTAATTCTATCTTTACAACACCATTATTATTTTTTACGGCTTCTACTGAATCTGGAGTAACTTTTATACCTTCAATGCCAGAATCAAATGTTTTTATAAATCTTATTAACTCATTTTTATATTTTTCATCACTTAATATTTTTAATGATATTCTATTATTTATATTATTTTCAAACAAAGGATTTCCTAAGTCTAAATAATTAGCATTTATAAACCATTCTACTACATTATTAAGATCTTTGTTATTGCTATCAATTTTACTATAAATATTTAAAAATAAAGTTCTTTCATCTATATTAGAAAATTCTTGCTTTTTATTTTCGTCTTTTAAAATTACATTGTTACTATCTCTTTCAAATATTGTATAAAACTTATTTATTCTTTTTTCAAATAACCATTCCGAAATAATATAATCTTTTAATACTTCAAAACCATACTTATATACTTTTCCATTTTTAGCCAGTATTTCTACTTCTAAACTAATTGGCTCGTTATTTATCATATAGCTAAAAACATTTTCTTCTGCTGGAGAATTCTTTCTTGAATCGTCTGTTATTAACACTCTGTTTTTCATGTATCCAAATGCTTGTAACACATTAGTTTTTCCACTAGCATTTGCACCATAAATTGCTGATACTTTTAAATATTCACCATTTTCCGTTTTAGCTATATTATATTCATGTTCTTTTAGTGATGTTGCTTCCATATCCAAGCAATTTTCATTTTTAAAAGATTTGAAATTCTTAAAACTAAATCTTATTAACATTTTTAAATCCTCCTTTTCTTTATATATTATATGCTAATATCAAAAAAATATCAATATTTTTGAGATTTTTTCTCAAATTTTGTTAATATTTTCACTTTATTATATTTGTATTTTATTTTAAAGTGCAATTTTTGCACTTTAAAATATTGAAATTGCACTTTAAATTTATAAATTAATCCTCTTTTCTATCTCTTTTGTTCGAAAAAAAATTACAAATATTTCTATACTTATTATTTTCCCATTTTTCATAGTTCTTTTTATAATTTTCTTCATCACTCGCTAATACTTCTGTATCATCATCAAAAATAATTAAAATTTTACTAAAATCTTTTCCTCCAAAGCGTAAATATTCATTACCACCATCAACGTGGCAACTTTCACATTTACAATATACTAAATCGTGGATACTTTTTGATTCGATTATATCTCCACAAATTAAACATTTAATTTTCATACTTAAATTCCTTATCTATATATTTTTGCTATTCATACTTATATTCTTCACTTTCTTCTGCAACATGAAAACTATAATCCTCTGATTCCTCAGCTACTGAATAAGTAATTCCACTATCATCTGGTGAATACTTGTCTATATATTTACTTAAATATTCTCTTAATTTTGGATCACAAACATATAAATAAGTTCCTCTCATTCCTCTTGTACACATTGTAATGTAAATATGTAAGATATACTTAAGTAGGTCTTCATCGGATGTATCTGCTTTTCCTTTTACATCATAATATTCTTTTCTATCTATGTAGATTTTATTTTCTACATCATCATATTTTAACTCATTTCCTATTATTAATCCTGTATAATTCAAATCAAATCCTTGTGTTGTATGTATGCTTCCTATCTCATTTATTGAATTTTCAGAATTTATCCAATCAACTGGTTGACTATTCCAAATATATTTATGACCATTTATATCAATGTCATATAAATTATTATCGTTCATCTCTTTAACTTCTTTTTTAGTTATATGCATTGGTAACTTTTTCCCTTTACTATTCCATTTCCATGCATAACCCGCAATATTTCTACATAATCCATATACATTGTTTTTAGATTTAATATTATTTACCATTTCATCTACATCATCAAATATTTTAAATTCATATTGGTCAAATAATTTTCGTTTCTCAGGAGGATTATTACTAAAGATTTCTTTTACATATTTAATATATTCATCACCGCCTAGCAAGCATCTTAATTGTGTTTTCAAAATATATTTGTGAGTATTTTCTTCAGTTTCTATCTCCTCGAATCTTCCTTTATCTATATCAGTTGGTTTTATACTTTGTTCTTCATCATAAAGGAAAATTTGATACTTACTTTGTAACCTAATCCAATCTAATTCAGTTCCCTGATTACCTAGATTAAATTTTTTATTATTTTGATCAAATGCAGCATACTGAGTTAAATTCTTTCTTTTTCTTAGTCTATGAGCTTCATCTACTATTAACAAATCATATTTTTCAGAACTTTTAGCTACATCATTTGGACTAAGAACCATACTTGAATTTAAACCACTAACATTTCTAAATACCTTTTTTAAAGTTTTTCTTAAATTATCCATAGGAATTACTAAACCTATTTTTAATTTATTAATTGAGTCATGTATTTTTAATACCTCTTGAATATTATCATCAATGATTTCATCTTCTATATTAATATTATTTTCTTTAACTTCCATTAATAACTTTACTAAATATACACCTAAAATAGTTTTTCCTGTTCCTGCTCCTCCATGAACAATAAACGTAGACTCTTTATCGTTTTTTACATCATCCGCTAAAGTTTTAAGAATATTAGTAATAATTTCATATTGGTCATCTGTTAAAGATTTATATGGTGAATATTTAAACAAATCTGAATTTTCTATAACAAGTAAATCATTTTGTACTATTCCTTTTTCTTTCAACTTATTCCAAATATCTTTAAATTTACTTTCATATAAATCTTTTTGATAATAGTTATGATTTTGCAAGCCACCATTTCCATTTTGCAATTTAAACTTGTTATCTGCAGCCATATATTTTATTAAAAAAGCTTCTAAATCAAGAATAACTGATTTATTAAACTTTTCACTGCTTATAATATTTATTAAATTCAACATTTTTCTCTTAGGATTGTCCAAATGTTGACTAGCCCTTACATATGCATTTACTGTTTCCCCTATATATGCCTCATTATCATTGTTGATAATATATACAATAGGCCATTTATTTCCGAATTTTGTATTTTCTAATTTTTCTACAACTTTTGTATTAAACTTATATGTTTCCACATTTATCATAATAATTTGCCCCCAATAATTATTATTTTATAACCTATATTATATTTTTAAAAAATATGACTATTACTGTAATCATTATTAATACAATTACCGTTCCAACACAATTAAATATTAGCATTTGTTTTTGTTTTTCTTTCTCTTCTTGTTCTTTATATGCCATCCATTCTAATAATTCATTTCTAGTTAGTACATATTTATTTTTACATTTTTTCAAAGGTAATCCTTCATTACTATATAATTGCATAACTTTATATCTTGAACATTTTAAAATTTTAGTTAAGTCCGTAATTGTAAAGAATTCTTCATCATTTTTTAATCCATCAGAATTATCTTTTTTATAACCTATTACCTCATTTTCAACTAATTTAATGGTTTCCTCACTAATTTTATCTATATCAATTAGAAAAACTTTATTTAATCTTGGATTAAAAATACCTAAATTCTTTATTTTTGAATATTTTTCCTTATTAGAATGTGTTCCTAACAAATAATATACTAGTAATTGTAAAGTATGTGCACTTTTAGGTTTATCATTAGAAACTTTAAAGTCCCATAAAGTATCTTCTGTCATAAAATCAGCATCACCGGATGTTATCGTTTGTGTATAGCCACCACTAAAAGTCATTCCGTTTTCTTTTATAGGCCCGTATTCTTTAATAAAAATTTCTGTTCTGTTAACCATAATTCTTATATTTTCTATAGTATGTTTATCTGGATTGATATTTTCTACTGGTTTAAAAAAATTTATACCTGCTCTAAAGCATACATCGTACCCAACTAATTTACATGCTGCTACAATTGAATTATCATCTAATCCTTTAATTTTCTTTAATAATTTCTGAGCTTTATCCAATTGTTGTATTATCTGTGCTCCAATTAGTGATATTTTAAATGCCTCTTCTTTAGTATCCCCCATATTTATTCTCGATAAATAATCAACAGCCATACCTATAATACTTGCATGTATATTTTCTTCATTATTTAAACTATTCTTATCATTCAATAATATTTCTTTGAATTCTTTAGGATTAATATATCCTCCTCTGGGTTGTTTTATTGCCTTAATTCTATTGGTAACTGATGACATATTCTTTTTTCCTTTCACATATTACAATTTATCATATTTTGTACTTACACCTTTTGCTTTTTCTACAGGATATTTTTTCTCTGATATTTTCATTTTATCTAAAATTATTTGTTTAGGATCTACTCCTATTTGATAGCATAAAAGAATGCAATAATTCATAACATCAGCAATCTCATATTTAAGTTCATCTTTATTATAATTGTTATTCCATTGAAAACATTCCAGTAATTCTCCTGCCTCAATAGATATTGACTTTGCCAAATTTTCTGGTGTATTAAATTGTAACCAATCTCTATCTTTTGCAAATTTTACTATTTTTTCTTCTAATTCTTTCATAGCATTTCTCCTAAAAAATATTTATCTGTATTCTATCATAGATTTACTATTTTTTCCACATATTGCAAATAATCTGTCGAATTTTATTTCTTATAAAATTCAACAGATTCATCATATTTTAATTTTTCTCTGGCAACAAATATTTTCTCTTTATATTCAATATAAGATTTTGTAATTCATTTTCCATTTTTCTTAAAAATTTTTCATCTTCGATATACCCTTGATAATGTGCTCTTCTTGCAATTTGATTTAATACATTTCCAACTTTTCTTATAGAATTTAAGTCTTCATAAAATTCTTCTGATGGTTTTTCTTTTGGTTCAAATCCTTCTATTAAACTTCTTACTAAAGCTGATTTGTTATATCCAACTTTTTCTGCTTTTAAAGTTAACATCTTCCATTCATCATAATTAAGATATACACTTAATTTTATTTCTCTTTTTCTCATCACTTTCCTCCTTTCTTGGGTTTGGGATATCCCACATTCGAATTTGTGTGAGTGCACAAATTCAGTGCTTGCTGGACAGTAAATGTGCTCTCTTTTCATAATTTCATACATCTATTTTATTAAAAAAAGTGTCTGAACTTTTAATAAAATCCAGACACTTCTTTTCATTAAATATTATAAGTGTTTATACATTTTCCAATTACCATTTCTCTTGCAGAATACGCTATCATATTCATAGCTCCAACCCATTTCATTTGATCTTTTTCTTTTAATTTTTCATCAATATTGTCATGTTTTTTCATCACATTTATCAACATATTTTCCATATCTGTTGCTCTAGCATCCACTTCTAATAAATAATCTGTTAGTGAATCTTCCATTAACATTTTTGTATAAACTGGTTTCATTTCTTCCTTTAAGAATTTTAATCTTAGCCTTCCATATCTTCCAATTTTAGGTCTAACTTTTCCATTGTCCAATATTAAATTTGGTATTAAATAGTCTCCATATCTTGAATATGTTATTGGCTCTTTTTTAGTTTTCTCGCTCATATAAATTCCTCCTTCTATTAATTTTTTCTTTACTTTTTTAAGATTTTGAATTAAAATATTATTATAAAATTTGATTAAAGTTAGTATTTAGTTTGACGGCTTATACTAGCTTTTTTATTACTTAACTTATAATTTTTTTCTTTCAGTTAGTAATAAATCTTATCTACTTTTTTCTTTTCTTATCTATAGTGTTACTCTAATATTTCTGTAACGTTAGCTTGCATTTTACTTTTTTCACGAAATTTTCTTTGTCGTTCTCTATTATTTTTTCGTATTTCTTCTAATTTATCTATACTTTGATACTTTCCCCAATTTCTTATTTCATAGCAGTTATTTTCAAAAATTATCATCCTCAAATCTATAAACTTATTTAATATTTCTCCAACTTTTTTGGCAGATTTTCCTAAAATTTTTGATAATTGTTGCACATTTAATGGAATATTCTCCCCTATAATTAATTTTCCCTTTGAATTGCATTGTCCTGCAATAGTTAACAATTGTATCCATATTCTGAAGTACGTATCCCCATCACGTTCATTCAGTAATAATGCAACTTTTCTGTTTGAAAAAATATTAGTACTAAGTTTAATCCATGATACCTCTGCCATACCTCCTTTCACCTTTCTTTCAGTTAATTAGCCATTGAATCTTTTTCTTTTTTAGTTAAATATTCATCTAATGCTTGCACTCTAAACAAAAACTTGCCTCCAATTTTTGAACAAGGTATTTGTTTTCTTCTTACTAACTGATTAGCAAGCCAATAACTAATTCCTAAATATTCTGCTGCTTCTTTCATGGTTAATGTTGTTCTTTCTACTGTTTTTAAGTCCAATATTGAATCCTCCTTTCTTTATTCAACGGTACCTATTGACTTTTGTTAACAATTGAATTATACTAGTTTTAGTTAACAAGTACAAGATTTTTTATGAAAGTTTTTGAGAATTGATAACAACTAAAATCACTACCGTAACCTAGTTTTACTGTTAACATGGAGGAATTAAAATGCGAAATCCAAATGAATACTCAATAGAATTAAATTTATATAATAAAAAAAATCCAGTTGAAATAACTAGATTTTTTTCTGTTGTATTAGATACAAGAAAAGTTAATTTATCTGCCCAAAATAAAGAAAAGCTTGTAGATAAATTATACAAAAAAACTAAAGTTAAAAGGAAAGATGATTCTTTTAACGAAATATTTCTTTCATTAATTGATAAAAATATCCCACCTATTCCAAAGAATCTACTATTTGTGCGCAATATAGAAAAAGTAGACTTAAATTTAATATTAAATTATGAATATAAAAAAATGGCATTGGGTGATAATTTAATAGAATTTTTAAACTTAGACTTTAATAATTTTGATGATTTCTTTAAATTCTTCTGTACATTTTTCTTTTTATATTTAGATAAAATACCTGAAGAACAATTGTGTAAAATTTTTAAAGGATTTGATAAGAATATTATTCATATAGGCACTAACAAACCTCTTCATATTGCTAATAAGGAGTTATTAAAACAATGTTCAGAATCTTTTTATGAAACTGAAAAAGATTCTTTAATAAAAAGTCAATTATTATTTAGAAATTTCGTTGATTATATTTTTAATAATAACAGAGAAAAAAGATTAAGCAAATTAAATAATGCACAAAGATTTTATATCTTTCAAAATATTAATAAAGACTTAAAAGAAATATCTGAAGATTATATTTGTGATTATTCTTTATCATATAGTATTAAATGATATTGATTATATAAAGAAATGCCAAGTTTGTGGAAAGTACTTTTTCTCTGATAAGAATATTACTTTATATTGTAATGGTAAATATTCAGAAGATATTACCTGTAAAGAATATGGAATTAAAACATCTCAAAAAAGAAAAGAAAATGAAGAACCTGTATATGGCAAATATAGACAAATATATGCAAAAAAAGCTATGGCAGTAAAAAGGCATCCAGATATTCCAGAATATAAAGAAAATTATAAAAATTGGAAACCTTTGGCTTTGAAATATTTACAAGAATATAAAAGTGGCACTTTGGATGCAAAAACCTTTGAAAAATGGTTAAAGTACACATCAGATGAAAAAATAAAATCTAAACTAAAAACTATAGATGAATTTAAAGATTAAGTATCTATGAAAGGAGACTTCTATGCTAATAAAAGTAAATAATATAAATATCAATTATGAAGTTTATGGACAGGGTTCGCCTATAATTTTATTGCATGGCAATCAAGAAACACATGAAATTTTTGACAATTTAATTGAAAAATTGGAGGAAACTCATACCGTTTATGCTTTAGATAGCAGATGTCATGGAAAAAGCGATAATCCAAAAGAAATTTCTTATGATTTAATGGCAGAAGATACAATTGCTTTTATAAAAGAATTAAAAATTTCAAAACCTACATTTTATGGTTTTAGTGACGGAGGAATTATAGGCTTACTAGTTTCAATAAAAGAGCCTGAGTTATTATCGAATTTAATTATTAGTGGTGCAAATATATCTCCTGATGTTTTTACAACTTTTGATATGTTATTAACTAAATTATTTTACTTTTTCACTAGAAGTAAATTTATTAAGATGATGCTTGATGAGCCTAATATTCCTTTAGAAGATTTACAAAAAATTTCTATTCCAGTTCATGTATTAGCTGGTGAAAAAGATGTTATAAAA
>OLPI01003001.1_pt1 | contig 12463 bp, 7 predicted proteins | sample 1672361 | NCBI WGS metagenome assembly OLPI01 (sample SAMEA3136675, study PRJEB25190) | human gut metagenome
CTATTTCGATTCCGAAATTCACAATACAACCTCTTGTGGAAAATGCCATTCGGTATAGTCTGATGAATGCCGTTGATATCTGTGAGGTTTCTGTCACTGCTTTTGTTTCACCGGATCAAAACGGTAGCGAAATACTGACGGTTCGAGTTAAAAATAACGGTTCCTACTTTGAAGACAATATATTACAAAAGCTTCAAAACGGAGAACGCCAGCCTCATGGCTTTGGAATCGGGCTTTTGAATGTATTAAATCGTTTACAGATTACTTACGGAGATCCTTTTGGATTACAAGTATATAATGAATATGACGAATATGATACTTATGCGATCGCTGAAATACGTATTCCTGCTGTATCATTTGTATAGGGAGGTAATCATGCTGAAATTATTAATTGTGGAAGATGAAGAAATTTACGTAAAACAATTAACAGAGTATATCCGGAAATATCAAACGGAAAGGGGAAGATCAATAAAGGTTACGGTATTTGGTGATGGAGAAGATATCACTGAGAATTACAGTGGCGGTTTTGACATTATTCTGATGGATATTCAGATGCGGTTCATGGATGGTATGACAGCAGCAGAAAAAATCCGTCAGATGGATCAGAAAGTAATTATTATGTTTATTACAAATATGATTCAATATGCAGTACGTGGATATGAAGTTGATGCAATGGATTATGTAGTAAAACCAGTTGAGTACTTTTCTTTTTCGCAGAAACTGGATAAAGCGGTTGGACGTATGCGCTCTGAGGTTAAAGAATTTCTTACGATTCCGATTGGGGAAGGAGTTGTAAAGATAGATATAGCAGATATCTATTTTATTGAGGGGCAGAGACATAATGTAATTTATCATACTTCGAGAGGAGATTACTGTTCAAGAATTACGATGAAAGAACTCGAAGAAAAACTTGCGGTACATAATTTTTTTCGATGTGCAAAGGGATATCTGGTAAATATGAATCATGTAGAGGGATTTGTTGGTTCTGATTGCGTGATCCATAATGTACATATACCTGTCAGCAGAACCAGAAAAAAAGACTTCATGAATCTGCTTCTGCAAAACCTCAATATGGAATGATTTCATGCGAAATGGAGGATACTATGTTATATCAGGATATTCCAAGAATTTATACGGCAATAGCAGAGTGGGGATCATGTCTGGTTTATCTTTATATCCTAAAAAAAGAAAACATGAAATCTGTACATTTTTTTACAGGCAGTCTTTTCATGTTGGCAATGCAGAGTATTTTTCTGACTTTGACAGGCAGCGTAACTGAAATTTTGTTGATTCCCTGTATGATGATCGCTGCAGGTATGATGTATGGATTTCTTATGGTCGGAGGAAATATGAAGCCTCTGGGAGCGGCTTATTGCTGTGCCCGTGCATTTGTTCTTGCTGAGTTTGCAGCTTCGCTGCAGTGGCAGATGGTATCTATTGTACAGGCATGGGGGAATCAGAGCCTCGGGGTTGAAATTCTGATCACGATGGTTGTTTTTGGAGGCTGCTTTACTATTGATATTTATTTAGAAAAAGATCTTCTGAAGCAGAATTATCTTGAACAGATGACAGTAAAGGAAGTAGTAGCGGCGGCAATCATGGCTGTTGCAATCTTTGCTTTTAGTAATCTGAGCTTTTTAAATGAAAATGCACCATTTGCGAGCAGAGAACGTGCAGATATTTTTTCTATCAGAACACTGATCGATTTTGGAGGAATTGCAATCCTGCATGCTTATCAGAGCAGGATCAGTGAGTATGTTGCCGAGAAAGAACTTTCAGTAATGAACGTGATGCTGAAAAGCCAGTATGATCAATACCGAAATTATCAGGACAGCCTGGATCTCATACAAATGAAATACCATGATCTGAAACACCAGATAACGGGACTTCGTGCGGAATCAGATGAAGAGAAACGAAAAAAATGGATTGATTCCATGGAAAAGGAAATCGCTGCTTTTGAGAATATAAGCAGAACGGGGAATCAGGTACTTGATACGATTTTGGCAGCTAAGATTTTCCATTGTCGAAAAAATCATATACAGATTACCTGTGTGGCAGATGGAAAATTATTGGATTATATGCATGTAACAGATATATGTTCTATATTTGGAAATGCTTTGGATAATGCGATTGAACATGTAATTTTAATTCCAGATCCGGAAAAAAGACTGATCCATCTGACAGTATCCGCTCAAAAAGGATTTGTGTTCATCAAGATAGAGAATTATTGTGAAGCAGAAATTTCCAAAAATGAAGAGGATCTGATTACAACAACAAAAAAGGATAGTAAAAACCATGGTTTTGGATTGAAGAGTATTCGTAAAGCTGTAGAAAAATATGATGGTTCTGTAGTATTTGGAGTACAGCAGAACTGGTTTGAATTAAAGATTCTTTTACCCAGAGTATTGTAATGCTCTGGGTATTTTTGTTGCCAAGCATACGACAAAAAGGTTCGGTGGACCTTTTTTAGTATTTTGTGCCAGATTTGCTGCATCTTGTGCCAAAAACGGCACGAAATAATAACCATGTTATAGTAATGCCAACAGGAAATGATACCTGAAAAAGATGAGAGAGTCAAAGGAGGAAAAAAGAGAATGATCAGTGTTGAAATGGAAGATGTTCTGGCGGTATTACAATTATGCAAACCGTATATTATCGGTATTATTGCTGCACTTGTAATTGGAATCGTAATTATGATCGCATGCCGCAGGATGTCCAGGGGCAAAAGATTTCTGATAAGAGGAGAAGCTGCGATCGCAATGGTTCTTGCAGTTGTTGTCTGCGTGAATATGATCTGTTTTGGACCAATGGCTACGTTGATTGGACTGGCAACGGGAAATGGAACTTTAAGCGATGAAACAAATGAAGAAGCTGCGGAAGTAGCAGAAGAAATTATGGAAGACGGAATTGTTCTTCTGAAGAATGAAAGCCTGCTTCCTTTAAATGAAACAAAAAAACTGAATATTTTTGGCTGGGAATCTATTAATCCGGCTTACGGAGGAGCTGGTTCCGGTGGAATTAATGATCTGTATGATATTGTCAGTCTGAATCAGGGACTTGAAAATGCCGGATTTTCTATTAACCAGGAACTGGTTGATTTTTATAACAATTATGGTGCAGATAATCCGGAAATGTCTATCCAGAAACAGAGCTGGACATTACCGGAGCCACCTGTAGATACTTACAGTGATGAGCTTATTAAAAGTGCGAAAGAGTATTCTGATGTGGCAGTTGTGGTTCTTTCCAGAAAAGCAGGTGAAGGTCATAATGATATTCCTATGGATGTAAGAAAAGCAGCATATGATAATAATTCAGATGAATATGATGATTTTCCTGAGGGAGAGCATTATTTACAGCTTTCACAAACTGAGAGAGATATGGTGGATATGGTTTGCTCAAACTTTGATAATGTCATTGTAATTTATAATGGAGCAAATCAGTTTGAACTTGGTTTCGCAGATGAATATCCTCAGATTAAATCTGTTGTATGGTGCCCCGGAACGGGAAATGTGGGATTTAATGCACTTGGTAAAGTATTTTCAGGTGAAGTCAATCCTTCCGGAAAAACACCGGATACATTTATTTATGATATGACGACTGCTCCGTGGTGGAATAATGCAGAAAAAACGGAGTATACAAATCTGGCAGATATGGCCGTTGAAGGAATGAACGCAGGAACTGCGCAGGTGTATGCTCCGGCATTTACCAATTATGTGGAAGGTATTTATGTAGGATACAAGTACTATGAAACAGCTGCACAGGAAGGTGCGATTGATTACGATAAGACTGTACAGTATCCATTTGGATATGGTCTGAGTTATACGGAATTTGAACAGAAAATGGGTGAACTGGAGGAAAAAGACGGACAGATTTCTGTAGATGTAGAAGTAACCAACACCGGAGATGTTGCCGGAAAAGATGTAGTAGAAGTGTATTATAAACCGCCATATACAAATGGAGGAATTGAGAAATCTTCTGCAAATCTGATCGAGTTTGCAAAAACAAATCTGCTTCAGCCGGGAGAATCTCAGACTGTTACAGTTATATTCAGTATAGAAGATATGGCCTCCTATGATGAGAATAATGCAAAAGCGTATGTTCTTGAAAAAGGTGACTATGTAATCTCTATTAACAGTGATTCACACACTGTGCTGGATCAGAAAACTTATACTGCAGATAAAGATGTAGTATATAAGGGAGAAAATAAAAGAGCATCAGATGATACTGCAGCAACAAATGTATTTGAAGATGCAAAAGGAGATGTGACATATTTATCACGAGCAGATCATTTTGCAAATTATGAAGAGGCTACAGCAGCACCGGCATCTGCAGAGCTGAGTGAGCCATATGTTTCTGAATATCATCTGAACAGCAACTTTGATAAGACTACATATCTCAATGATGAGGATGTAATGCCGACAACGGGAGCAGATAATGGACTTACATTAGCTGATATGCGTGATGCTGATTATGACGATCCTCGTTGGGAAAAACTTCTGGATCAGCTTACTGTTGATGAAATGGCAAATATGATTGCAATGGCTGGTTATCAGACAGCAGCCATGGATTCTGTGGGAAAAGTGGCTACACTTGATTTCGATGGACCAGCAGCAATTAATAACAACTTTACAGGAGTTGGTTCTATTGGATTTCCAATTGAAGTTGTGGTTGCTTCCACATGGAATAAGGAACTTGCACAGGCCTGGGGTGAATGCATGGGCAAGATCAGTCAGGAAATGGGTGCAGAGGGCTGGTATGCACCAGGTATGAATACTCATAGAACCGCATTTGGAGCAAGAAACTATGAATACTTTTCAGAAGATGGAGTTCTTGCAGGAAATATGGGAGCAAAAGCAGTAGAAGGAGCAAGAAAGTATGGAGTTTATTCTTATATCAAACATTTTGCTCTGTATGAGGGAAATGCAAAGATGGTAAGTGTCTGGTCAAATGAGCAGGCAATCCGGGAAATCTATCTGAAACCATTTGAAATTTCTGTAAAACAGGGTGGCGCAAATGCGGTTATGGTTTCCTGGAGTTTCCTTGGAGATAAATGGACTGGAGAATGCAGTAACCTTATGAATACAGTTCTCAGAGATGAATGGGGATTCAGGGGAATGGCGCTTACAGACTTCTTCCGAAACAATGGTCATGGATTTATGAATGCAGATGCAGCTTTGGCGAATGGAGTAGATGCAATGTTGTCCACATTCAACGGAGAAGAGAACAATGTAGCCAATCCGGAGCATCCAACATCTGTACTTCAGATGAGAAATGCCTGCAAAAATGTCATGTATACAGTTGTAAGCAGCTGGGCTTATGATGGAGAACACGAAGAAACAGGTATGGAAAACTGGAAAAAAGCAGGAATTGGTATCGACATTGTAATAGCACTTTTCATGGCAGGAATGGAAGTACTGGTAATCAGAGGATATAAGAAAAGAAAGAATGCTGAATAAGGATGAAAGTGGGATGGAAAACAGTTATGAAACAGCAAAAATTGGTTGAAAAGATGACAATAGAAGAAAAGGCAGCGATACTCAGTGGAAAAACTGTCTGGCAGACCAGAGAAATTGACAGGCTTTCCATCCCGTCCATCTTTCTTTCAGATGGACCGCATGGAATCAGAAAACAGGCAGGAGCAGGAGACCATCTGGGACTGAATGCATCCTTGAATGCAACTTGTTTTCCCACAGCAGCGACGATAGCAAACAGCTGGAATCAGGATCTGGGGGAAGAGATTGGACAGGCTCTTGGAGAGGAAGCAGCAAGTATGGATGTAAATATCCTGCTTGGTCCGGGATTAAATATTAAAAGAAGCCCATTATGTGGAAGAAATTTTGAATATTTTTCAGAAGATCCATATCTTTCCGGGAAGATGGCAGCGTCATATATTCGTGGAATACAGAGTAAAGGCGTTTATGCCTGCCCGAAGCATCTGGCGGTTAACAGTCAGGAACTTCGGAGAATGGCAATGGACGCAGTTGTTGACGAACGGACATTAAGAGAAATTTATCTGACCGGTTTTGAGATAGCTGTTAAAGAAGGACACGCAAAAGCAATCATGAGCAGTTACAACCAGATTAATGGGATTTATGCTAATGAGGACAAACATCTTTTGACAGACATCTTGCGCAAAGACTGGGGATTTGATGGAATTGTAGTAACAGACTGGGGCGGAAGCAATGACCATGTGAAAGGTGTTGCTGCCGGCTCAAATCTGGAGATGCCGTCCTGTGGGTACGATTCTGCAAGAGAAGTGATTGCTGCTGTCCGAAATGGAAAGCTGAAGGAAGCGGATTTGGATGAAAGAGTTGGAGAACTGGTGGATGCAGTGATGGAACTGACATCAGGGAAGAAGCTTTCAGATAAAAACTTTGACAGAAACGCACATCATCAACTGGCAAGGAAAGCAGCAGCAGAAAGCATGATTCTTCTGAAAAATGAAAAACAGATTCTTCCGCTGGATACAAAAAAATCCATCGCTGTTATTGGAGATTTTGCTTTTTCACCCAGATATCAGGGGGCAGGATCTTCTATGGTCAATCCAACAAAAGTAGAAGATATGTCATCGATTTTGCAACAATATGATCTGAATATTTTGGGGATGACAAGAGGCTATCAGAGAAATGGAGATGTAGATGAGAATGATAGAAAGTTTGCATTAAATTTGTCTATGAACGCGGATATTGTGATTTTCTGCTTTGGTCTTGATGAGATCAGTGAATCAGAAGGACTGGACAGAACCCATATGCGTATTCCACAGGACCAGATCGATCTTCTGCAGGATATCAGTAAAGTGAATGAAAATATTATTGGAATACTGAGTGCAGGATCTGCGATAGAAATGCCATGGCACACCTGCTGCAAAGCGATTTTGCATGGCTATCTGAATGGACAGGCAGGCGCTTCTGCAACATTGGATATTCTGACCGGAAAAGTGAATCCATCAGGAAGACTGGCAGAAACATATCCCATATCTTATGAACAGACACCGGCATTCCGATATTATCCAAGTAATGAGAAAACATCGGAATACCGAGAGAGTGTTTATGTGGGATATCGCTATTATGATACTTCAAAAGTCCGGGTGCAATATCCATTTGGCTTTGGGCTTTCCTATACGGAATTTACATATTCTGATCTTATCATAGAAGAGGATGGAATCAAAGTTTCGGTTACCAATACAGGTGACAGAGATGGAGCAGAGGTTGTTCAGATGTATGTAGGACTTCCTAATGCAATCGTGTTCCGACCGGAAAAAGAACTGAAAGGTTTTGCAAAAGTTTATCTAAAGGCAGGAGAAAGCAGACAGCTCAGGATTCCGTTTGATGATAAGACATTCCGTTATTGGAATATAAAAACGGGACAGTGGGAAATAGAAACAGGAACTTATCAGATTATGGTAGGAGCCAGTGTTGCAGATATTCGTTTAACAGGTATGACTGAGAGAACAGGAAATAGTAAAGGGTATCCGTATAATCCGGCAAAAATGCCTTACTATTATACAGGAATCGTGCAGAAAATATCAGATGAGGAATTTCGTGAACTTCTTGGCCATGAGATACCGAACGGAAGATGGAGTGGAAATCTGGAAATCAATGATGCAATCTGCCAGATGTATTATGCAAAAAGCAGACTTGCAAGACTGATATATAGATGTCTCACAAAAATGAAAAAGAAGAGTGAGGCACAGGGAAAGCCGGATCTGAATATTCTTTTTATTTACAATATGCCGTTTCGGGGGATTACCAAGATGACCGGCGGAGCAGTCAGTATGGAAATGGTATATGGAATTGTCGATGCTGTGAATGGCCATTTTATGCTTGGAGTAAAAAAAGTAGTTGGCGGATATTTCAGAAACAGAAGAAATAATAAGAAATATGAAAAATTATTAAAAGGAGCCGGAGGGAAGTGCAGATGAATCATATAAAAAATATATGGAAATGTTTTGAAGAGAAACATTCTGCTATTGCAAAATGGCTTTATCAGATATTCTATTTTGTTATATTCAGTATGGGCGTGACAGTATTCCAGTATCTTGTATTTACATTTTTACCAGGGATTTTGGGAATTGGTCTGGCTGGTACAGAATTTATGTGGCCAAAGGTTTCCATGAATCTGTTTGGAGTAAAATTTACATGGAGTTTGCTGGGGTATAATGTATTGCGTGATGCAACGGGAAATATACTGATCGGTGGTGGACTTGGCTATTTTATTAGTTATGAATTGGGGTCATTTCTTGCACAGTGTATCAATTTTCCACTTCAGAGAAATATTACTTTTAAAAGCCATGGAAATCCTGTATATCAGGCAATCTGGTATTTTGTTGCATGGGTGGTAATTTCACTGATCTGTAACGGATTTAATAATCTGTGGATGCCAGTTGCATCTGCATATGTGGCACCGGCAGTCTATAACATGCTTGTGACAATTATTACAGGTGGAGTTTCCATGGTGATTTTTTTCTTTGTGTTTAAAATTATTTTCCCGGAGGGGAAGGCTGAATCTTTCTGATAAACTGCGGAGCAGTTATTCGGTTATGAGCAAGTAGCAAAGCGGATTGCGAATATCCGCTTGACTTATTTTCAGGGTTTACGATAAAAGAAAAAAGCTGCAGCCGGGACAAAAGATAGAAAAGAGTGCAGGCTTGGAAATGGGAACGGAAAATGGAGGACAGATACGAGATGAAAACAAAAGTATGGGCACACAGAGGAGCCAGCGCATATGCACCGGAAAATACACTGGAAGCGTTTCTTCTTGCGGCAGAGCAGGGAGCTGACGGTGTGGAGCTGGATGTACAGCTGACGAAAGATGGCGAGATGGTTGTTGTCCACGATGAAGAAATCGACCGGGTCAGTGACGGAAGCGGATTTGTCAAAGATTATACGCTTGCGGAATTGAAGAACCTGAACTTTAATAAGACACATCTGGAATATCAGAATGTAAAAATTCCGACGCTTCGCGAAGTATATGAAGCATTAAAGCCAACGGGAATGACGATCAATGTCGAGCTGAAAACCGGTATTTTCTGGTATAAAGACCTGGAAAAAAAGGTACTCGAGCTGACAAAAGAGATGGAGATGGAAGATCGCGTGATTTATTCTTCCTTTAACCATTACAGCATTGCAAAAATTCTGGAACTGGATCCGAAAGCCAGCACCGGCATCCTCTACGCAGATGTTATTTACGATGTCGTGAATTATGCGAAAAAAATCGGAACAGGAGCTCTTCATCCGGCAACCTTTCATGTGCAGATGGCAGACTTTCTTCCGCAGTATGTGGAAAGTGATCTTGCAGTGCATGTGTGGACGGTCAATGATAAGGCGGAGATCGAACGCCTGATGGATGCCGGTGTTGACGCAGTCATCACCAATTATCCGGATGTGGCCGTTTCCTGCCGCAACGCGAAGTGATACCGATTGGAGAAAAAAAGCTGTTCCTTTTGGATATCGACGGAACCATCTGCGTGGGGAACCGTCTGATTCCGGGAGCAGACCGGTTTTTAAACGGACTGTCCGAGTACGGTGGAGATTATGTGTTTATCACAAATAATACGACGATGAGCGTAGCAGATTACCGGAAAAAATTTGCAAAGCTGGGCATTCCGACAACAAGCGGGAACTTTCTGACAGCATCCGTTGCGACAGCTCATTACCTGAAACAGAAATATGGATCCCGTCCCGTCTATGTGCTGGGAACAGACTCTCTGATCCGGGAATTGGAGAGCTTCGGTGTGTGTACCACCCGCGATCCGGAAAAAGAAGGAATTGCGTGTGTGCTTGCAAGCTATGACAATGAACTGACGTATCAAAAACTGACGGATATCTGTCGGCTGTTGACAGAGCGCCCGGAGCTCGATTACGCTGCAACGAACCCGGACTATGTTTGTCCGATTGAATTCGGCTACGTGCCGGATTGCGGTTCCATCTGCGAGATGATCGGTCATGCGATCCATCGTATGCCGACTTATATCGGAAAACCAGGCATACGGATGGTTGAGATGGCACTTGATATGACAGGCAGAACGCGCGATGAGGCTGTTCTTGTGGGAGATCGTCTCTATACGGACATTGCGTGCGCCAACATGGCGGGCATTTCTGCAGCACTTGTGCTTTCCGGCGAATCTACGCGTGAAGAAATGCAGAACTCGCAGTATCTTGTGGAGTATATGTATCCATCCGTAAAAGAAATGTATTCGGAGTGGGTGTACGGACAAAAAAAGAAATGTTCTTAAAATTCCGAAACGGTTATGGTTTTGGAACAAAAAACAGAAAGAAGAATTCTGAGAGGAGAACCTTTTTCCGAAGGAGTTCTTCTTTTTTGTTGCGGAAAAGGATACTTTCCGGATACGGGATAAAAGCCTGGGACGGTATAGAAAAAGCTTGCCAAAAGAGGGAATTTCCCTATATAATGATTCAGACTATAATATGAAAAAGAAAACGATCAGGAGATCGGAGAATTCCAATACAACAGAAGAAGGAGAATTTATGCATGAGTATTTTAAATGTAGAACATCTGTCCCACGGCTTCGGTGACCGTGCGATTTTTGAAGATGTATCGTTCCGCCTGTTAAAGGGGGAACACATCGGTCTGGTAGGCGCAAATGGCGAGGGAAAATCAACCTTTATGAACATCATCACCGGAAAGCTGATGCCGGATGAGGGAAAGGTTGAGTGGGCAAAAAACGTCCGTGTCGGCTATCTGGACCAGCATACCGTTCTGGAAAAAGGTATGACGATCCGTGATGTGTTAAAAAGTGCTTTTTCCTGGTTGTACGAGATGGAAGAGCGGATGAACACGATCTGCGATTCCATGGGCGATGCCTCCGAGGACGAGCTGAATGCAATGATGGAAGAACTCGGCGTAATCCAGGAGATGATGGATGCACATGATTTTTATATTCTGGATTCCAGAATAGAAGAGATTGGCCGCGCGCTTGGTCTTGAAGAGATCGGTCTCGAACGCGATGTCACCGAACTTTCCGGCGGACAGAGAACGAAGGTACTTCTGGCAAAATTACTTTTGGAAAAACCGGACATCCTTCTTTTGGATGAGCCGACCAACTACCTGGATGTGGAACATATCACCTGGCTGAAACGATACCTTGAAGAGTATGAAAATGCTTTCATTCTGATCTCTCACGATATCCCATTCCTGAACAGTGTTGTCAATCTGATCTATCATATGGAAAACAAAGAACTGAATCGTTATGTTGGTGATTATGATCACTTCCAGGAGGTTTATGCAGTCAAAAAAGCGCAGAAGGAAGCTGCCTATAACCGCCAGCAGCAGGAGATCAGTGAACTGAAGGATTTCGTGGCACGAAATAAAGCCCGTGTGGCAACCAGAAACATGGCTATGTCACGGCAGAAGAAGCTGGATAAGATGGATGTGATCGAGCTTGCGAAAGAAAAACCAAAGCCGGAATTTCATTTCCGCACTGCGCGCACTTCGGGCCGCTTTGTTGTAACTGCAAAAGAACTTGTGATCGGCTATGAAGAACCGCTCTCCAGACCGCTGACCTTTGCGATCGAGCGTGGCGAAAAGATCGTGCTCACCGGTGCCAACGGAATTGGAAAAACAACGCTCTTAAAGAGTATCCTCGGTTTGATCCCGTCCCTTGGCGGAGACGTGGAGCTTGGCGATTATCTGGAAATCGGATATTTCGAGCAGGAAATGCCAAAAGGCAACACCAACAGCTGTATCCAGGAAATCTGGGAAGAATTTCCATCCTATACCCAGTATGAAGTCCGCGCAGCGCTCGCCAAATGCGGTCTTACCACACAGCACATTGAAAGCCTGGTGCGTGTGCTCTCAGGAGGAGAACAGGCAAAAGTTCGCCTCTGTAAACTGATCAATCGCGAAACCAATCTTCTTGTCCTCGATGAGCCGACCAACCATCTCGATGTAGACGCAAAAGAGGAGTTAAAAAACGCACTGAAAGAGTACAAAGGAACTGTTCTTATGGTCTGCCATGAGCCGGAATTTTATGATGGCCTGGCAACCAGCGTATGGGACTGCTCGGAGTGGACGACGAAAGTGATTTAATCGAATCAAGCAAGTCCCCTGCTTCCATTGCGTGGAGCAATAAGCAGTGGGTTGGGACTTGTTTGTATCAGGAGTGGTACAAGTCACTCCTGATAAGCTGCGAAGCAGTTATTCGGTTATGAGCAAGTAGCGAAACGGATTGTGAATATCCGCTTGACTAATAATAAGAAGAAAAGTCAGCAGAAAACGGACTTTTATCCTCTTTCAGCAAGAAGACTCCGACCTCTAAGGTAGGAGATGAATTGCGTCCGTTACCTTCTTGATAGTGGGTTCTAATCATGGTATAATAGAATCAGTCGAATGGCAGAAAGGGGTCGAAATACAATGGATTTGGATAATAATGCACATTCAGTGTTTTTGCTGCACTATCATCTTGTTCTTGTGGTTAAGTACCGCAGACAGGTTTTTGATGACG
>OLPI01003006.1_pt1 | contig 12453 bp, 8 predicted proteins | sample 1672361 | NCBI WGS metagenome assembly OLPI01 (sample SAMEA3136675, study PRJEB25190) | human gut metagenome
CAGACGTACGCCCTTTGGTAAAAAGGTATTTCGAGCAGGCGCGATCCGTTGAACACGCCGCTTATCGTTGCTTTTCCTGCATCCATCCTTAAAGCCCTATCTATCCTTTGCGGTTATTGCTGGCGGGGTCAATTTTATCAATACGCTGCTTGACCCTTTAATGTTCCCGGTCCTTGCCGTCTTCTCCCCAGAAGGTGCTCGAAGATGATGCGCAGGTCCTCGTCATCAAGGCAGCCGCCCTCGAGGCAGCCACGGTCGATGGTATCGATCATCGTCTGCCCCTTCTTCTTCGAGCGGTCGTAGATCACTGTGTCGAGGGATAGCTCCCTGCCGTCGCGCGTGAACATCTCGTGCATGAATTCGGCACTGTTCGCTTGACTCCAATCGCGTACCGCGTGCTCGAGCGGGCCGCTTCCCCTCGATATGGCGACATCCCAATGCTCGCAGTTAAGCAGAAGAAGTCGGTTCATGAACTCGACGCCCGAAAAACCGAGTCTCGCAAACGGCGGAAATAGAGGGTCATCTGAAAAGACCGCAGCATACTCACTGCTCAACGGCATATACGCGAGATGAAAATCGTACGAGTCGTCCTCGGGCCCGATGATGAACATAGGCATCGACGTCGTAACGAACCCTGAGCCGACGGGTGCCCTAAGGATGGAGAAGCTCTTCTCAAAAAAAGCCTTTCGAATACGGTTAACTGGCACAATATCATCGTTGGAGAAGAGCATGGTTGCGGCGGCGGCAAGCTCGACCACCGCTTGGGAATCCCCGCGCCAATCCGACCAATCGAGCAAGCCGAGCTCATAGGGTGTCAGATGAACGTTTCTGAGCAGCTCTTCGGCAGTCTCGCGTGACCATTTCTTGTCGACGCGCATACTGATAGGGTGCCGGACGATGATATTTGCTGCCAGCTCGCAAACGGCGGCTTTCCCATCAGAATACCCTTCGTCTTCGCACTGGTCTTCTTTCTGGCGTTCCAAAAAGCGATCGTAAAGCGGCGCGATGCGGCTCTCGAGCTCAGATAGCTTAACCTCGATGAGGTTCTGCGCATAGAATCTGTCTGTCGCATCGCCTGTCGCATCGGCATGCTCGACCTCATAAAGATCGCGCATGCTGCAAAGGTTCTCGCAATTCGTGCGGAAGAAGGAGCCCTTCTGTCTGCTGTAGGCATGAAGCTGCCCGGAGGAATCCGCGAAATGGCGCAGGTAGAACCGCGGCACCCAGTGCTGCTTTCGCGTCATCTTTCCGGGCAGCTTCGACATCCTAAGCCTTCACCGCCTCGTATTGGTAGGTCGTGCGCACGTTGTAATGGAAGTCGTTTCCGAGGTCCAGCGCCTCGAAGTGCTTCTTGGCGCAGCCGATCTTGATCTTCTCCGCGTCGCGCAGGGCGGGCTCGCCGTTCTTGCCGCCCTTGGTCTCGGTCACGAAGTACACGCGGCGCTCGCCGTCGGCCTCCTCGACGTACGCCCAGTCGGGGTTGTAACTGCCGAGCGGCGTGTCGATCTTGAACGCCGAGGGCAATTTCGCGAACACGAGAACCTCCTCCTGCTTGTCTAGAGCCTCGGCAAAGGAGCGCTCGACCCCCGCCGAGTCGTAGACCACGTAGTTGTACAGGCTCTTGCTCGTCATGTCCGGCTTCCACGCGTTCTGCCCAAGGTAGGCCGTGTAGTCGTCAAGCTCGAGGTCGCGCATGGTGTACCACTCGTCCTCGGGAAGGCGCACGTACTTGATGCCCTGGGCGATGAGGTCGTTCTTCACGCGGTTGATCTTGTCGCCGACCTGCGCGAGGAAGGTCGCGGGGTCGATCTCGAACTCGTCGAGGCGGCTGCAGCCCTCGAGGATCGCCTTGATGGTGCCGCGGGTGAGCCCGACGGCGTCCTGCAGCTCTGCGATCGGGTCGGGAAGGTCGTATTTCACCTTTCCCGAAACGGACACCACGGAGGTGCCCGTGCCCTCGGCGCTCACGCCCGCGTCGTCGATGCCCAGCGAGGCACGCTCGCTCGTCACCTGGGGCGGGCGCACGGCGAGCATGCCGTCGACAGCTTCGATGGCATGCTCGATGAGCTTGCCGGAGTCGACCTCGACCTGGAAGCGCGTGCGCTGGCGGATGCGGTCCCACAGGGCCTGGAACGCAGGGTCGAGCGTGACGTCCTTCTGCAGCTCGACCGAGACCTCCTTGGCCTTGTCACGGATCTGGACCCTCTGGGACTTGTGGATGATGATCGCCTCGACCTGCTCCTTGGCAGGCTCGAGCTCGGCGGGGAGCTCGACCTTGCCCTCCTCGGCGGCCGCCTTCAGCTCGGGCGTCACCGCGCCCTTGCCGTCGACCATGCCGGTCGCGACGAGGTGGTCGTAGACCTGCTTGGACTTCTCGTAGCCCAGGCGCTCCTCGACGCCATCATCGCCCTTGACCGTGACCTTCGTGAAGCTCTCCGGAGTGATGACGCCGAACTTGAAGTCCTCAGCCTCAAGCTCCTTCTGCAGGCCGTTGGCGAAGTCGTCGTAGCTCTCGTTCGCGATGACGGTGAGCACGTTCGCCTCTGGGTCGTACAGGCGCTCGCCATCCTGGTTCACGCACAGGCGCAGACCGCGGCCGATCTTCTGGCGCTTGGTCAGGTTGTCCTTTGTCTCGACGAGCGTGCAGATCTGGAACACGTTGGGGTTGTCCCAGCCCTCCTTGAGCGCGGAGTGGCTGAAGACGAAAGAGACGTCCTTGTCCGCGTCCTTGCCGTCCGGGAAGGAGATGAGCGTCTCCTTCTTCTGCATGATGAGCTCGAAGGCCCCGGCGTCGTCGGCGGTGCCGGCGGCTCCCTTGGAGTCCTTGAACTTGCCCTTCTTGTCCTTGGCGAAGTATCCCTGGTGCACGGCGTGGGGGTCGCGCACCAGCGGGGCGCCGACGGCTTCGTAGCACTCGAGCCACGTGCCCTTGCCGATCCCCGCCGCCTTTGCGATGCGACGAGGCGCCTTCGAGTTCAGGGCACCTGCGTACTCCTCCTCAAACATCAGGGCGTACAGGCCGTCGTGGACTTCGGGCTCGTAGACGCGGTATCGGTCGACGCGGTCGATGAAGAAGAGCGAGAGCACCTTCACGCCGCGCGGCCACAGCTCGAACTGGCGGGCCAGGTGGTCCTCGATGGTGCGGCGGATCTGCGCGCGCTTGACGACCTCCTCGTTGACGTCGCCCAGCGCCTCGCCGAGCTCGAGCACCTCGCCGTTCTGGAACTCTATGAACTCGTCGCCCACTGCGGCGCCGATGTTGTTGACCACCCAGCCGCTCTCGTAGTCGCTGTTCTCGCCGCTCTTCTGGTAGAGGTCGTTGCCGGTCTTCACCGTGACGGCCTTGCGCTTCTGCGTGCCGTCGGCCTGGCGCACGTCGATGGACACCTTGGCGGAGAACGGGTCGGACTTGACGGACTCGAGCCTCACGTACGCGCCGTTGAGGTTCGCCTCGGCCTTGATCGAGTCCACGCAGATGCCCTTCACCAGGTGGCGCTCGAAGGCGTCGACCGGCGTGAGGCGGTAGATCATGTTGTAGGCCTGCTTGTGCGTGGCCGAGTAGCGCAGCACGAACAGCGGGTTCAGGCTCTTGATGGCGGCCTTGGCCTGCTTGGTGTTGTCGACGCTCTGGGGCTCGTCGATGATGACGACGGGCTTGCAGGCGCTCACGAGCTCGCGAGGGCTGAAGCCGCCGGTGAGCTTCTCGCTGGGACGGTGGAAGAGGTTGCCCTCCTTCGCGGTGCCATCCTTCTCGAGGCCCTTGTTGAACGCGTCGATGTTGATGACCATGACCTGGATGGAGCTCGACGTGGCGAAGTTACCCACCGGCCCCATGTCCTTCGAGTCGTACACGAAGTAGTCGAGCGGCGTGCGGTCGTAGAGCGTCTCGAAGTGCCTGCGGGTGGTCTGGAGGCTCTTGAGGACGCCCTCGCGGATGGCCACGCTCGGCACGACGATAACGAACTTGGTGATGCCGTAGCGGCGGTTTAGCTCGTAGATGGAGCGGATGTAGACGTAGGTCTTGCCGGTGCCGGTCTCCATCTCGACGGTGAAGTCTCGCAGGCGCCCATCGGTGAGGACGTCGGTTGCCGGGAGGCAGCCCTCCTCCTGCACGGCGTGCAGGTTGTCGAGGAGCTGGCCCGGCGCCACGCGAAGCTCGTTGCCGTGGCCGACCATGAGCTCGCCGATTGCCGTCTGGCCTTTGCGGCCGGAATCGGCGGAGAATACGCTGCCAATAAATTGTTGTCCGCGGAACAGGTCGCAGGTTGCTTCGATGGCCTCCAGCTGGTGCTGCTGGTCGGATGAGAACTTGAACTCGAGCGCCGCCATGCTAGACCGTCCTCAATTCGATCTCACAGCCCATGCGCTCGCCGGCGTGCTTGAAGATCTGCACGGCGTTGAGCTTGAGGGTGTCGTCGAGGACGGAATCGAGGATGAGAACGCGCCTGGGCTCCATGTCGGCGATGGCCTCGAGCGCCTCAATGGTGAGGCCTCGGGACATGCAGCAGACGAGCTCGTCGCAAGCGACGGACCAGATGGGATAGCCCGCGGCTTCAGACTTCTCGACGGGCAGCGTGAGCTCGAGGCCCCATTTGAGCATCATCTCGAAGACGATATCCATATCGGAGCGATCGGGCTTGACCACGTCGAAGAGGAGCTGACCGGGCTCGGGCTTCTCAATGCCGGACTCATCGAGCTCGAACACACGGAAGCCGATGTCGGGAAGCTGCTTGGGTCCCTCGCCAAGCTTGAGTTGACGGTTGGATTCCTCGAGCTCGGTTTTGATTTTGTCGCCTGCGCGGCGAATGCGTCCTTCGCCTATGTCGCAGAGAGTCTCATACCCGTCCTTGTAGGCGTCGCGTTTCGGGTCACAAGGCTCTGGAAGCTGGACAAGGATAAACTGATAGCGATCATCTTTTCCGAGCTCCTGCAGGAACATGGCATGGGCGGTCGATGCTGAGCCTGAGAAAAAATCAAGCACAATATCACCCGTGCTTAGATCCGCAAGGGTTATCAGGCGCTGAAGTAGTTTCGTCGGTTTCGGTCCATCGAAATAGCCCTTTCCGTCAAATAGAGATACGAGCTCCTTGGCGCCTTCCTGGCTGTGACCCACTTCTTTGTAAAACATGATTGAAGTTGGAGCCATTCCATCATATTTGAGCTCTGTTAGGAAACGCTTGATGCAAGGGACGCTGTCGCCGTTTGGGCCAAACCAAATGCGGTTATCCTGGAGTCTCTCGCGAAACGCGTTTCGCGAGAGCCTCCAGCAGCGTCCTGCTGGAGGCTCTACAACACGCCCCGAGGGCGTTGTGATTGGATAGTCGGAATCTGGGCTGTAAGTCTTTACACTGAGGTCGCTTGGCTTCCAAACGCCTCGAGGGTCGTTGTCTGGATTCTTGTAGCGGGCGTTTGCCTCGTCTGTTCTCGGCAGGCGTCCAATCACAAAGCGCTCAATGGATTTGGCGTATACGAGAACATAATCATGGCTATTTGAAACGTATTTGGCGTCATTCTTGGGCGAGTAAGCTCGTTCCCAGATTAGCTGAGAAACGAAATTTGCCTCTCCGAACACCTCGTCACAGAGGATGCGCAAATTGCGGTCTTCGTTATCGTCAATCGAAATGAAAATGACGCCATCGTCGGTTAGGAGCTCTCGAGCCAGTCTCAACCTAGGGTACATCATCGAGCACCAGTCGCTATGGTAGCGGCCACTTGTGTCGGCGTTGGACTGGCCGGCGAGTCCCGCCTGCTCCTTATAGTTATCGACAGAGTTGCCGAAATTGTCCTTGTAGACAAAGTCGTGACCCGTGTTGTAGGGTGGGTCGATGTAGATCATCTTGACCTTGCCGTGGTAGCCGCGCTGTAGGAGCTTCAGCACCTCGAGATTGTCGCCTTCGATATAAATGTTGTCCGAGTCGAAGGACCCATCCTCTCCATCGCGGCTGCGGCTTTTCTCGATACGGGGACGCAAAGTAGCAGTGCTGGACATCTGCGACTGGCGGATGGCATCGGCCTTGCCGGGCCACGTGAACGCATAGCGCTCCAGGCCCTCGTCTACCTCGTCGCCAAGCTCCAGCCGCAGTTTGTCGAAGTCGATTCCGCTCTCGGAGAACACTTCGGGCATCAGCTCCTTGAGCTTATTCAGGCGGTCGTCAATAAGACTCTCCGATTCAAGAGTCATCTTTTCTATCTCGCTCATGAGGTCTCCTCCTAGGAAAGTTGAGATTTGATTAGTTGAACTATGTAGGGCATGGCGGCAATAAAAACGTCGGTGCCCTTGCCGGCAAGCCAGCTCAGGAGTTTGTCAAGCTTGCTGCCCCGTTTGCTTTTATCTTTTGTGTTGAGATCGCCCATCATCCCTTTGAGCAGCGTCTTCTCGTCATCGGAAAGCGTTGTCTCTGGCAATTTGTCAATCTGTTCAAAGGTTGCCTCTAACGTGACCTGTACGTTGCTCGTGGCGGATGCCGTGAGGCTGACGCTAGCGCCCTGCGCTTCGGCGATTTTCAGCTTACGGAGCTCCTCATCACGGAAATGCTTCAGTTTGTCGATACGTAGTTGCGTCTGTTCATCGTTGAAATCATTGCGATTGGAAGACCCATAGGAATAGGAGGCTAGTCCGTCCGTGTAGGAGTCGTAGCCCCTCGCGTTTGCGTAGACGTAGTCGATTGAGTCGTATACGGCTTTGAGCTCGTCGTCTTTCACGCCCTCTTCAAGAGCTTGCTCCAGTCTCCTGATATGCTGCGTTATAGTTGCGCAGAATGCGGCACCGAACGCTTTGTCGTCTGAGTCTTCCCGCTTTAGGCGCAGCTTCTGGAGAATCATCCCTAGGTCGCTTTTCGAGTAGCGAAATGAGCTTGAGGAATTGATATATTTTAAAGCCTCGGGGTTAGTGTAGTCGAGGTCGAAGACCTGCATGATTTCACGGCAGAGCGCATCAACATCCTCATCTGCAGCATCACTCAAAAGGCGCGCCGCTCGCAAAATATACTCATCTAGAACGGCCATTGCAGATCTCCTTTATCTCATCGGCGACCGCCCTCAGGCGTCGCTCCTCTTCCTTCATTTCCATCCTCAGCTTCGCGGACTCGTTGAGCGTTATGTCCTTCGACCGCCGCTGCTCCTTCAGCCGCTTGACGGAGGCTCCCATCTCATCGTAGCGCGACGTGAGGGCGATCAGCTTTTCCCGGTCTCGAACGGGGCATACGGGGTAGAACCCCAGGCCGCCAATCGCGCGGGACAGCGCTACGGTGCGCGACAGGTCGACCAGGTACTCCCAGAGGTCGCCCTGCGAGAGCCGCCCGAATGCCAGCGCGCCTAGGAAGTCCGCGTATTCTGAACGGCCAGGATCGAACGCGCCCGTCGACTCGACTCGGTCGACGACCGTCGCGCCCTGCTCGGCCTGGCTCCTCCGCGTGAGGGCGACCGATATGCACGCGCAGCCGCCCGCCTCGACCAGGAGCACCGTCGGGTTCGGGAAGCACTTGTGCACGAGCTCCGCCACCTCGGCCACCGCCATGGTCCCGGCTGTCATCTCGCAACGGAGGAAGACGACGCTCTGCACGTTGCGCTCGTCGTCCTCGTACGGCGGGATGCGCGTCGTGGACTTCTGGACCGTGGCGAAGTGCTCGAGGCGCGCGACCTTGTCGAGCCTCTTCTGCTCGGTCTTGGTGAGCATGGCCTGCTTGACGAGCACCGTCTTGGGAATGCGGCGGCATCCCGCGAGCGCCGCTTCGGGCAGGCGCAGGATTCCGTTCCAGTCGATGCCGCTCATCGCAGCACCGCGAAACATACCAACGAGTAGTCGTTGAAGCCCATGACGGTGCCGCTGCCGACCTCTCCCAGGCTGAACAGGCTCTCGATGCCTTTGTCCTGCTGCGTTCCGGTGATGGCCGCAACGACATCGTCAAGCAGGTCGGTGTAGGCGTCCATCCTCGTCCCGTCGCGGGTCTCGCGGTTGAACTCGCGGCACAGCTTAGCGATGGGCTCGGGATGCCCAGAGCAGACGGCGCGCATGATGTCGAGCGCCGGCTTGGGCTGGGTGTGCTTCGTCATGACCTCGCCGTCGGCCGACACGTACACCACGTAGTACGGGAAGACAGGGTTCGTGTCCCTGGGATCGTTGCCCTCGTCGTTCTGCTTGAGGCAGAAGACCACGCCTGGCTTCACGTCGCTGCGAAGCTCGTCGGGGATGGGGGCCACGGCGTGCAGTCCCGCCGGCGAGTTCTCCAACGCGCCGGGATGCTCCTTGGCGTAGCGCTGGAGCTCCACGCGGAAGTCGTCGAAGGCGAAATCCGTGATCGAGATGCCGCCCGAGATGTCCTCGAGGTCGAGCACCTCGCTCTTGAGCTGCTGGAGCTGCCGGCGACGGTACTTGAGGTCGTTCATCTCTCCATTGCCCTTGGCCTCCAGCACGTTCTCCTCGCCGGTTGCCGACGCGTCGAGCAGCGCCATGCGCCCCTTCACGCGGCCCTCGAGCTGGATGTACTCGTCGAGCGCGATGTCCGGCCAGAAGTTGACCAGCTGGATCTGGGAGTTCTTCGATCCCAGGCGGTCGATGCGGCCGAAGCGCTGGATGATACGCACGGGGTTCCAGTGGATGTCGTAGTTCACCAGGCAGTCGCAGTCCTGCAGGTTCTGGCCCTCGGAGATGCAGTCCGTCGCGAAGACGACGTCGATCTCGCCGAGCTCCCGCTGGCTCTCCGGCAGCTCCTTTGAGACGGGAGAGAACCTCGCGAGGATGTTCTCGAAGGTGGTCCTGGGAAGCTTCAGCGAGTAGGTCCGGTTGGAGCTGCCCGCCACCTCGGCGCACTCGATTCCGAGCTCGCGCTTCAGCCAGGGCGCCAGCTGCTCGAAAAGGTACGCCGTCGTGTCGGCGAACGCGCTGAACACCAGCACCTTGCGGTTGCCGGGGTTGTACGGCTCGCTGACCTTGCCCGCGATGAAGTCGCGCAGCTTCACGAGCTTGGCGTCGCGCTCGGGCGTCACCGCGTCGGCATAGGTTAGCAGGGCCCGGAGCACCTGGATGTCGAAGTCGAGGTCCTGGCCCAGGCGCAGGGCGTCGACGTCTCGCAGGTCGACTCGCACCTTGCCGCCGGCCTCGAACTCCTCGGCATCGTCGTCGTCGAACCCGTCCTCGAGGCCCTCGGTGCCGTAGGCGACCCCCGACGCGTCGGCGTCGAGCCTCGCGCGCAGGTCGACGCAGCCGTCGAGGATTCGTCGCAGCGTGATGCGGAAGCTGTTCACGGAGGACTCCATGCGCTTGAGGACGTTGACGCGCATGAGGTTGGCCACCGCCGTCGTGCGGTGGACCTGGCTCTCGAAGTCCTTGCCCCACGTGTCCCCGTAGCGGTCCTCGTACTTGCGGCGCTGGTCGGCGCGCACGTAGGAGAGCACCTGGTACTGGGCGAACGTGAGCTGGGCGATCATGTCGTTGAGCACGGCAATCGGCGGCAGCTCGCCTTCTAGGTCAATGGGCGTCTGAAACGACAGGGGCGGCCGGCGCGCCGGGAAGGTACCGCTCGCGGCGCCGTAGTACTTCGTGATGTGCTTGCGGCTGCGCGCGATGGTCAGCACGTCGAGCAGCTTGAAGTAGTCGGCGTTCACCGCGTTCACGAAGCTCTCGGTCGTGCGCTCGGAGTCGGAGAGCTTGCTCCACTCGTTGAACCTCTGCTGGGCGACGCGCGTCACGTGGGTGATCGACGGGATGCCATCGGTATCGGCGAGGTACGCGTCGTCTCCCTCGGTGATGAGCTCGATCTGGTTTCGCAGGTCGAGCAGGCGGTTGTTCACCGGGGTGGCAGAGAGCATGAGTACCTTCGTGCGCTGGCCCGACTTGATGACGTCCTCGATGAGGCGCGTGTAGCGGTCGGTCTTGTCCGCGTCGGTGCTCTTGTTCCTGAAGTTGTGGCTCTCGTCGATGACGAGGAGGTCGAAGTGGCCCCAGCGCAGGTGCTCGAGGTCCACCTCGCCGCTCATGCCGTGGTAGCGCGACAGGTCGGTGTGGTTGAGCACCGTGTAGCTGAAGCGGTCGTCGGCCAGCGGGTTGCGGTCGTCGTTGTCCTGCGTCCACAGGGTCCAGTTGTCCCGCAGGCGCTTCGGGCACAGCACGAGGATGCGGTCGTTGCGCTCCTGGTAGTACTTCATGACGGCGAGCGCCTCGTAGGTCTTGCCCAGGCCCACCGAGTCGGCGATGATGCAGCCCTTGTACTTCTCCAGCTTGCGGATGGCGCCCACGACGGCGTCCTTCTGGAAGTCGTAGAGCTTGCTCCAGACCACGGACTCCTCGAACTTGAGGCCGGGGCGGATGCCGTTGTCCTCGTCGTCCTCCATGAAGTCGCGGAACAGGTGGTACAGGGTCAGGAAATAGATGAACTCGGGCGGGTTCTCGCGGTAGAGCGTCTCGACCTGGGCGGCCACCTGCGCGGTGACCTCCTCGACCATGGCAGGGTTGTCCCAGACCGACTCGAACATCATCTTGAGGCCGACGGCCTCGGTCGCGTTCTCGAAATGGCTCACGCAGGTCACGGTTCCCGGACGGCGCTCGTAGCCGAGGCCCTCCTGCGTGAAGTTCGCGGCGGCGCCCATGAAGGCGTGGTCGTCGCCGGATGGGTTCTCCACCACGTAGGTGCCGCCCGGCTGAATGGCGCCGGACGTCTTGGCGGACTTGAAGACGCCCTTCTCGCGGATCCACTCGGCGCATTCACGGGCGAGCGCGCGTTGGTTTAGGTTGTTGCGCAGCGTGAGCTCGAGCCCCGAGCCGCCGACGCCGACCTCGCGCGCGCGGCGGGCTACCTCGAACTCGCGCGGCTCCTTCGAGTCGGCCATGCGCTTGATGAAGGTGGGCTCGCTGAACAGGAAGCGCACCTCGTCGACCTTGGAGAGCTCCTCTTTGAGCTCCCCGTAGGCGAACACGGTGAAATACGAGCTGATTATCGACAACTTCGCGCCGTCGTCGATGGATTCGCCGAGGGCGTCTCCCAGGCGCTCCGCGCCGACGTTGCTTAGCGACTTCACGCCTCTATGCCCCCTTTTTCGCGAGCTCTTCGATCATGCAGGTGCGCACGAAGGCGGAGAAGCTCATGCCCCGCAGGGCCGCCTCCTCCTTCGCCGCGTCGCGCAGGGTGTCGGGGATGCGCAGGGTCACGGAGACCTGGTCGCCGTCCACCAGGAAGCTTCTGATCTCGGTCTCGTCGGGATTGCTCTTGATGAGCTCCTTGTAGCTGTCGGGCATCTGCGCTCCCATCGCTCGAAATGCAATACAAATGCGTTTGCAGCATTATAACGCGACGGCACGCGGCGGCACTGGGAATGCGAGGACAGCCGATGTCCAGGCTTTATATGAGCGCGGACGGCGATGGACGCCCTGATCGGGCTTGGATGGCCGCTTTCGTTCGGGTCCTCATCTCTCGTTTTCGCGAGGTTTGGCGTTTGCCCATTCCTCGGCGTAGAGAACCTCGTTCTGAGCCTCCAAGATTCGCGCGGCGTCGCCGATGCGCTCGGCGCACCTCTCACTTATCGACTTCAGGGCCAGAATCCCCTCGACGTCGAGCGGGTCCAGCTGGTCGGCATGCGCCAGGGACTCGAGCAGCTGGTCCAGGCCCCTCGCCAGCCTCCCGGCATCGCACACGGCATCGATGAGCTCGATGCGCTCCAACTTCTCTTCGTGGCTCAACATCAGCTCGCCTCCTTCTCTCAACGGACGTGTCGCGCAGCACCGTAGCCGTTCCATGCGGAGAACCATCTCGCCGCCCGCGGTCCCGTGCGCATATCGGCCGCAAGCGGCACGGGAAAGCCGTCCGTCCCGACTCATGCCGCGGCGCCGCGACTCGGGAACCCGCCTCCGTCCCCGCCACGACGTCGTCGTCAATCCCCGCGGGAGCCCAGCAACCGCCGATGGGCCGCATCCCATGCCCGGAGGGTCTCGGCGCCCACGCCGGATTCCATGCCGCACGCCTGCGCCCCTTTGATCCGAATACCCGCCCCGGCGCTCCTTGGACGCGCAGGGTCGCACGCCGGCAGGCGGCCAGCAAGGGCCGCGACACTTTTTCGGGTTCTTCGCCCCATGCGCTCCGCGCGCGAACAACGCGAAAAACTGCCGTCGGGAGACTTCTATTTCCATGCCCGACTTCGCTTCCTCCCTTGCAGGCACGCCCGCGCTGCATGCGACTCACGCGGCGCAAGGCACGCCACAGGGGCGGGCCTCAGAGTCTAAGGAGCAAGACATGAACGACATGAAGGAAAAGGCGATGGGCGCGGTCAAGGCCTTCCTCGAGCGCAAGGGCTACGAGATCGTCGACGAGGCCTGGCAGGGACCCGAGGGCATCGGCGGGATCGACCTCGTGGCGGTGGACGAGGACGGGACCCTGGTCTTCGTCGACGCCACGGTCCGGATCGGGACGGACGGCTTCCCCGAGGCCCACAGGGCGCGCGGGCTGCGCGAGGCGCTGGCGGCGA
>OLPI01003008.1_pt1 | contig 12445 bp, 10 predicted proteins | sample 1672361 | NCBI WGS metagenome assembly OLPI01 (sample SAMEA3136675, study PRJEB25190) | human gut metagenome
AAAGCCCTCTCAGTCACCTTCGGTGACAGCTCTCCCAGAGGGAGAGCCAAGGGGCAGTACCCTGTCATAAAAGTTTCTGCGATTTTTTGCAAAGCGTGCTTGACAAATTTTGCAAAGCATGCTATACTTTGCTTGCAAAGTTAACTTAGCATTTTCTCTGCGGACGCGCGGGGAAATCAAAGGAGTGTTTATGAAAACGAATATCCGCGAACTGCGAAAGAAGAACAAGCTGTCTCAGGAGGAACTGGCGGACGCCGTGGGGACTACCCGGCAGACCATTACCTCAATTGAGGTAGGGAAGTACACCGCCTCGCTGCCTCTGGCGTACAAAATTGCCCACTATTTCGGGCTGACCATCGAAGAAGTGTTTGACTTCTCGGATTTGGAGGAATAAACTATGGAAAGCTATCGTGAAAAACTCAAATTGCAGAATGTGGTTTTTGCCATCGGGTGCGTCGCGCTTGCCCTGTTCTCCGTACTGGGCTTTTTGGGCGAAGCCGGAGTCGTGAAGCTGGCGCCGTCCGTCGGAGACGGTCACTGGCAGTCCCGGTGGCGCGGATTCATTTCCGGCGCGAGCTTCGGCATTCTGGTGCTGCTGCTGACCGGATTGATTCGAAACCTGCGCGCCCTCAAGGATGAGAAAAAGCTGAAAAAGCTGTATATTAAGGAGAGCGACGAGCGTCAGGCACAGATTGTGGCCAAGGCGCTGTGCGAGGCCATGCGGGCAACCCTGATTCTGGGACTGGCGGCGGTTATCGTGGCGGGGTATTTCAGCATGACCGTCAGCCTTACGCTGCTGGTAACAGTCTTATTGGTCAGTCTGATGACCCTGGCATTCAAGCTGTATTTCGGCAAAAAATATTGAGACAGTGGGAAAATCCCGCTTTAACGTGCTTTGGCTCTTCCAACCGGGGGGAGTCAAAGCACGTTTTTGAATCGCGTGGTTCCGGCCTGAGTGCCGGAATGCCCGCCCGCAAAAGTTAGCGAATGCTAACTAATAAAGGAGAAATAAGGGAAATTGCTGAAAAAAGATGGGAAAATGCTGGACATTTGCATGGAGCGTATGGTATAATCCAATGGTGGTCGTTTGCGTATAAACGGACAACAAAACGATAAGAAGGTGGTATTTGGTGGACTATACCAAGTATGTGTTGAAAAACAGGGATGAGCTGGAAGGCTTGCTTGCCGGGAAGGATAACTTCTTTGTTGTCGCCTGCAACAAGTGCTTCAAGGAGTTCAACACGACCGAAGAGCCGGAGTGCGACAGCTTTGCGGCCATTGCCGAGGAGCAGGGCAAGCACATCACCGGTACGGTAAAAGTGGACTTCTTGTGCAATAAGGTTCAGACCGAGAAGAAGCTGGCAGGTATCGTACCCGAAGGCACTGAGAACGTGGTCGTCATTTCCTGTGGTCTGGGCGTGCAGACCGTGGCGGATCTGGAGTCCGTTCCCGTGTTTACGGCAACCAATTCCCTCAATTACACCGGCCATCATGGCATGGCCCTGACGAAGAAGACCTGCGGCGCCTGCGCCCAGTGCTATCTGAACGTCACCGGCGGCATCTGCCCCATCGTGGACTGCTCCAAGAGTCTGGTCAACGGCCAGTGCGGCGGCGCGAAGAACGGCAAATGCGAGATCGACCCCAAGAAGGACTGCGCATGGGAAAAGATTTACCAGCGTCTGGAAAAGCAGGGTCGTACCAAGGAATTTCTGGATCAGCCCGTTCAGTTGCGGGACTACTCCGTGGCCAACGTGGACGAGATCAAGGCTTACGTAGCCGAGGCGCGTGCCAAGCGGTACGAGGGCTTCTACGGCGGCGTCCATCCCACGGAGAATAAGGAGTTCACGGAGCACCTCGCGCTTCAGAAATTCCCCGAACCCGATACCGTTATCATTCCTCTGGCCATGCACATCGGCGCACCGGCGAACCCCGTGGTTCAGCCCGGCGACACCGTGAAGGTGGGTCAGCTCATCGGCGAGCAGGCGGGCTTCATCAGCGCCCCCGTGCATTCCAGCGTCAGCGGCACGGTCATCGCGGTGGAACCCCATACCCATCCCAACAAAGGCCCCGGCATCATGAGTGTCGTCATCAAGAACGACGGCAAGAATACGCTGCACGAGTCCGTAGTCCCCAACAAGCCCCTCGAGGAACTGACCCCCGACGAGATCGTCGAGATTGTCAAGGAGAAGGGCATCGTGGGCATGGGCGGCGCGACGTTCCCCACCTACGTAAAGCTGAAGCCAGGCAAGCCCATCGACGCCGTGCTGATCAACGGCTCCGAGTGCGAGCCTTACCTGACCGCCGACCATCGGGTCATGCTGGAATTCGCCGACGACATCGTGTTCGGTCTGCGTGCCATGATGAAGGCCGTCAGCGCGCCGGAGGGCGTTATCCTCATTGAGGACAACAAGCCCGACGCCATCGCCCTGATGGAAGAAAAGGTTGCGCCTTACGACAATATCCGCGTCTGCGCCGCTAAAACCCAGTACCCCGAGGGCGCTGAAAAGATGCTCATTAAGAAGGTCATGGGTCGTCAGGTTCCCAGCGGCAAGCTGCCCGCCGACGTTGGCTGCGTGGTAAGTAACACCTCCACTGCCAAGGCTATTTCCGATGCCATTCAGAAGGGTATGCCTCTGGTGGAGCGCGTGGTCTCCGTCACCGGCGAATTCATCCGCAATCCCGGCAACTACATCGTCAAGCTGGGCACCAACGTGCAGGAGATCATCGATCACTGCGGCGGCGTCACCGGGGACGACGTGGTGCTGAAAATGGGCGGCCCCATGATGGGCGCTCCCATCAAGGACACCAATGTGCCCATTATCAAAGGCTCCAACGGCATCATCGCCATTGCCGTCGATCACACCGAGGAGAAAGAATGTATCAAGTGCGGCCGCTGCATGGACGTATGTCCCATGGAACTGGCGCCTCTGGATATCTACAAGTACGCTCAGCTGGGTGACGCGGAGACGCTGCTGAAGCTGAACGTGATGGACTGCTTCTCCTGCAAGTGCTGTGAGTACATCTGCTCTTCCAAAATTCCTCTGGTTTCCAAGATCAACGCTGCCAAGGGCCTGGTCATGCCCTTGCTGAAGAAGAAGTAAGGGGGACGAACACTTATGTTAATGACAAAACTGAAATCCGAAGAGGTCATCGGCTCCCTGACTTCCGGCAAGGTCTTCATCATCAACTGCCACGGCTGTAAGGAAGTCGGCTTCCCCGAGGAGGAAGCCAAGGCTCTGCAGAAGAAGCTCCAGGAGGAGGGCAAGGTCGTGGGCATTCTCACCACCGACTACGTCTGCAACCCCGACGAGCTGGCGCTGCGGCTGCGCGCCCCCATGGCGAAGATCGCCGAGGCGGATGCCGTGCTGGTGTTCTCCTGCGGTGTCGGCGTGCAGACCATCTCCCAGATGCTGGAGGACAAGCCGGTCTACGCCTGCTGCGACACCATCGAGCTGCCTGGCTTTCAGGGCGTGACCCCGCTGGAATACGACTGCGGCCAGTGCGGCGAGTGCTTCCTGAACCTGACCGGCGGCATCTGCCCCATCACCGCCTGCTCCAAGAGCCTGGTGAACGGCCCCTGCGGCGGCACCAAGAACGGCAAGTGTGAGGTCAACCCCGCCATGGACTGCGGCTGGGAGCGCATCATTCAGCGTCTGAAGGCTCAGGGCCGTCTGGATGTTCTGCGCTGCCCCACCCAAATGCACGATTTCAATACCGACGAGGCTACCAAGTCCGCCAAAGAATCTGAATAATCAGGAGTGTATAGAATTATGAGAATTACTGAACTGTTTGACAACGGTGAGTTTGTGGTTTCTGCCGAGGTCGGCCCTCCCAAAGGAATTCATATTGACGGCATGGTAGAGGAAGCGAAGAAGTACCTCGCCGGCGTCCATTTTGTCAACGTTACTGACAACCAGTCCTCCGTCATGCGGCTGGGTTCCCTCGCCACCTGCAAGGTGCTGAAGGATGCTGGACTGAACCCCATCTTCCAGCTGACCTGCCGTGATCGGAACCGCATTGCTCTGGAATCCGACCTGCTCAGCGCCGCCATGCTGGGGATCGACAACATCCTCTGCCTCACCGGCGACCACACCAAGCTGGGTGACCATCCGCAGGCCAAGCCCGTGTTCGATCTGGATTCCGTCTCCCTGCTGCATACCGCCAGCCTGCTGGAAACCGGCAAGGATCTGGGCGGCAACGACTTGGTTGGCGAGCCCCCCAAGTTTGCCAAGGGCGCTGTCGTGTCCCCCTGCTCCGACTCCGTGGACGCGCAGCTGGTGAAGATGGAGCGCAAGGTCAAGGCCGGCGCCGAATATTTCCAGACCCAGGCCGTGTTTGAGCCTGAGAAGTTCATCAAGTTCATGGAGGCTGCCAAGCAGTTTGGCAAGCCCGTCCAGGTGGGCATCATCATTCCCAAGTCCGCCGGTATGTGCAAGTTCATGAATAAGAACGTTGCCGGTGTTCACATCCCCGACGAGCTGATCGCCGAGCTGCAGGCCGACAAGGAGAAGACCAAGGCCGGTATCACCGGCGTGGAGATCGCTGCTCGCATCATCCGGGAGTGCAAGCCCTACTGTCAGGGTGTCCATATCATGTCTCTGGGCTGGGAGTCCAAGGTTCCCGCTCTGCTGGAGCAGGCCGGTCTGTAATAGGGGACTGCCCACAAAATTGGTTAAGCAAGGAGCTTGCCGCCTGTGTTGCACAGGCGGCAGGTTTTTTCTGTCAATTCGCTTTTAAAAGAGAAAAAATACCTTTTATTCGCATGAAAATACAGCCTGAATACGACAGAAGCCCCCAACTTTACCGTCACTTTGCTGAATCTTAGCCGGAATATGAAATGCACCAATGGCAATTTTTCACAAATTCTTAATGGAATCTTAAGCTAATTTGCCATCTTGATTTCCGGGGGTCAGGTGCATATACTGTATCCATGACAGGATCTGTCAAAAAACACCGCTAAAAGAAGGGAGATTCGTAATTCTATGACAGGTATTGGACTTATCATCGTATTCGTTCTTGCCATCGCGCTGATGATCTACTCCATCAGCAAGCTGAAAATCCATCCGTTTCTTTCCATCATGGCCATTTCTCTGATTTTTGGCCTGATCGCCGGAATCCCTCTGGTTAACACCACGGACGCCGACGGCAATACCGTCAGTGGTATCGCAAACGCAATCGGCGCCGGCTTCTCCGGCACGTTCTCCAGCATCGGCATCGTTATCATCTTTGGCGCTCTGGTCGGCACCCTGCTTGAAAGCACCGGCGCGGCTCTGAAGATGGCTGACTGCGTTGTCAAGCTCGTCGGCGAGAAGCATCCTGAGATCGCCATTGAGCTGATGGGCTGGATCGTCTCCATCCCCGTGTTCTGCGACAGCGGTTTCGTCGTCCTGAACCCCATCCGTAAGGCTATGACCCGCCGCACCGGCACATCCAGCGTTGCGATGTCCGTTGCCCTGTCCATGGGTCTTTACATCAGCCACTGCTTCATTCCCCCCACGCCCGGCCCCATCGCGGCTGCCGGTACGCTGGGCTGCGGCGATAATCTGCTGCTGGTCATGGGTCTTGGCGCTCTGTGCTCCATCCCTCCGCTGGTTGCCGGTTATTTCTTCGCAAAGTACATTGGCAAGAAGGTCAAGGCTGCTGACGACATCGCCGACAACGAGAACGTCAAGACCTACGAGCAGCTGGTTGCCGAGTTCGGCAAGCTGCCCAACGCATGGCTGGCCTTTGCTCCCATCGTCGTTCCCATCATCCTGATGGGTCTGGCTTCCGCTCTCTCCATGGCCGGTGTCAAGGCTGACTTCATCAGCTTCCTGGGTACTCCCATCATCGCTCTGGCCGTTGGCTGCATCATCGCCATTATCGACCTGTTCGCCGCGCACAAGGGTAAGGACTTCTACAAGCTGACCGACGACACCCTGAAGACCGTTGGTCCCATCCTGTTCGTTACCGCCGCCGGCGGCGTTCTGGGCAAGGTCATCGCTTCCTCCGACATGGTCAACTACATCAAGGCCAATGCGGAAGTTTTCGAGAGCGTCGGCATCTTCTTCCCGTTCCTGCTGGCCGCGATTCTGAAGTCCGCACAGGGCTCCTCCACCGTCGCCATCACCACCACCGCCGGTATCGTGGCCCCTCTGCTGCCGGTTCTGGGACTGGACTCTCCCGCACGGGCTTGCCTGACGGTTATCGCCATCGGCGCAGGTGCCATGACGGTGTCCCACGCCAACGACTCCTACTTCTGGGTCGTCACCAACTTCGGCGAAATGACCCCGCAGGATGGCTACAAGACCCAGACCCTCGGCACGCTCGTGATCGGCATTGCGTCCATTATCGGCGTGTTCATCGTCTCCCTGTTCCTGCACTAAGATTCAAAATCCTGAAAGGGACGGGTTTACCCGTCCCTTTCTTAATATGAAACATGGCGAAACGGAAGCGGCTCAGCAGCTCCCGTTTCCAAAGGAGGATTCCCTATGCAAACTTTAAGACAGGATGCGCAGACCATCATAGACCGTGCGCTTGCCGACGCAATGCCGGATTCCGCGGTGCGCCGCGCATTGGAGCACTTTCACAGACCGTCCGGACGTCTCGTTCTGATCGCCGCCGGTAAGGCCGCGTGGCAGATGGCGAAAGCTGCCTACGACGTTCTGGGTACCGACGTCAGCTGCGGTGCGGTCATTACAAAATACGACCATGTAAAGGGCGCAATCGGCACGCTGGAGCTTTTCGAGGCCGGACACCCTGTCCCGGATGAAAATTCCTACCGTGCGACCGCCCGCGCCCTCGAGCTGGTCAGCGGCCTGACGGAAAACGACACGGTGCTGTTCCTGCTGTCCGGCGGCGGTTCGGCGCTGTTTGAAAGCCCCCTGATCCCGGCGGAAGAAATGGCGGACGTTACAAAGCAGCTGCTGGCCTGCGGCGCGGACATCGTGGAAATGAACACGCTGCGCAAGCGTCTTTCTGCCGTGAAGGGCGGCCGGTTTGCCGAGCGCTGCCTGCCTGCGAAGGTGTTTTCCATCGTTTTGTCCGATATTCTGGGCGACCCGCTGGATATGATCGCCTCCGGCCCCGCTTACCCGGACAGCTCCACCAGCGCGCAGGCAATGGCCATCGTGAAAAAATACGGCTTGCGCCTTTCCGAGCACGCCCAGTCCCTTCTGGCGCAGGAGACGCCGAAGACCCTTTCCAATGTGGAGACCCACATCACCGGCAGCGTGCGCCAGCTGTGCGTTTCCGCGGAAGAAACGGCGCGGAGCCTCGGCTATGCGCCCGTGGTGCTGACGGACAGCCTGCGGTGTACCGCCCGGGACGCGGGCAGCTTCCTTGCGTCCATCGCCCAGTATAACCAGTCCAGCGAAAAGTCTCTGGCCTTCATAGTGGGCGGCGAGACGGTCGTCCATTTGACCGGCACCGGCCTTGGCGGGCGCAATCAGGAGATCGCCCTTTCTGCCGCACAGGAAATCGCTGGTTTCCGGGACACTGCCGTGTTCTCCTTCGGCTCCGACGGAACGGACGGCCCCACGGACGCGGCGGGCGGCTACTGCGATGGGGAAAGCCGTGCTGCGCTTGCCGCCCAGGGCGTTTCCATCCCGGACGTTTTGCAGCAGAACGATGCTTACCACGCGCTGAAAAAATGTGATGGCCTGATTCTGACCGGCCCCACCGGAACCAACGTCAACGACCTGTCCGTTCTGCTGATCCGCAGATAAGACCGGCTTGTTGACAAGCGCACCTTTTTCGGTATAATGAAAAAGCCAGACGCACAGACGCAGCGCAGACCGGAAACCCGGTTTGCGCTGCGTTTTTTAAGCAGAAACAGGAGAGGGAAAGCATAATGACGAAAATCGAAACAGAGCGCTTATACTATTTCCTGATTAAAATCAAAGATTTTAATCAGGAAATAGTATAAGTGTTGCAAATCGCTCATAATTCTGCTATACTTGTTAACAACGCTGTCAAGTGTTGGAATACACTCTGGCAGTATAGCTGCGATGGACCAAATGCCCTGCCGGATGGCGGGGCATTTTTTTACATGTCGATATGGGGGATTCCTATGAATGCGCAAAAGCGTCTGATTATCATAAAGGGGAAGGACAAAACGGACTCGGTCGCCAGTTTCCGGTTTCGTGATGGAAAGTGCGACGTTGTTTATACCAGTTCACCCGGCAGAATATATAGCTTTCAGAACAGAAATGTGGAGATTCTCCCCCTGAAAAAACAAATCGATCCGGCGCAGGTGATCGTTACCGCGAATGGACAAACGTTCGGCGAGATTGACGAGATTCTTGACTTTGGCGCGTATTACCGCATCATTCGCGCAGGGAGAAAGGACCTCTCGTTTCATAGGAGTGAGGTGCAGTTTCAGCGGAATTGTCTGGCGGATGGCAAAAACAAGGAAGCGTTCCAGTATTTTAAGGAGACCGCTGCGGCAATCAGTCTGGTGACGGATAACGGCATCAATATTCTGAAAATGCAGTATGACAAAATTCAGCAGCTCAGTGAGAACACTGTTTTGGCAAGCTATCTTGCGCCGCAGAAAGAAACCGAAGCACCTCGCAGGCCGGCAGCTGTGATCTATCCGTTTGGCCTGAATCAAAGTCAGAAGCTGGCGGTGGAGCGGGCGCTTTCCTCAAAAATCAGCATTATCCAGGGGCCGCCGGGTACGGGGAAAACCCAGACGATTTTGAATATTATTGCCAATGTTGTCAGAAGCGGGAAAACCGTTGCAGTCGTCTCCAACAACAATTCCGCGACGCATAACGTTGCGGAAAAACTGGAAAAGAAGGATGCCGTCTTTCTGACTGCGTTTCTCGGCAGTCTGGCCAATAAACAGAAATTTCTGGATACACAGACCGGCGTCTATCCGGACATGCACGACTGGGAGATGCCGCTGGAGAAACGACGTCAACTGGAGCTGGAGACGACTGCACTTTCCACGGAATTGAACGAAATGCTCAACACTAAGAACCGCATAGCGGAAATTGAGCAGGAATTATTGCGGCTTAACCCTGAGCAGCACTATTTTGAGGAATATTATGCGGCGTATGGCAATGTGCTGACGGAGCGTCTGGACAGGCTGCCCTCGCAGAAGATACTCGCACTTTGGATGGGATTTGAACAGCACGCGGAGCGTGAGACCCGTCTGGGACTTCTGCAAAAGCTTTCCATCGTACTTCGGTTCAACCGCGATGCGCTCAGGCTGTTTCTTTCTTCTCCGGAACAGGTCATTCCCTATTTACAGAGCCGGTTTTATGTTGTAAAAAGACGGGAGTTGGAGAGTGAAAAGCGGAAACTGACCCGGAAGCTGGAGCATTACGCGTTCGACGCGAAAATGGATGAACTTACGAAAAAATCCTTGCGGCTGTTCCGTGCAGAGCTGGCGGCGCGGTATCCCTGGAAAGGCACTCGGAAACGTTTTGAAGAGGGGGATTTCCGGCGGAACTCCGCAGAATTTACCCGCGAATATCCGGTGGTGCTCAGCACGACCTACTCCATCAAGGGGACGCTGAGCATAGAGCATGTCTATGATTATCTTATCGTGGACGAAGCATCGCAGGTCGATTTGACTACCGGAGTCTTGGCCTTTTCCTGTGCGCGGAATATCGTGATTGTCGGGGATATGAAGCAGCTGCCCAACGTGTTAACGGAGGATGATATCCGCACCAGCGATGATATTTGGGCAAAGTATTCTCTGGATGAGCGGTATCGCTTCTCAACCCACAGTCTGCTTTCCTCTGCGTTGGAAACATGGCAGAATGCACCCGTCACGCTGCTGCGGGAGCATTACCGCTGTCACCCGAAGATCATCAACTTCTGCAACCAGAAGTTCTATCATGGACAGCTGATCATCATGACGAAGGATCATGACGAATCGGATGTGCTGACCATGTATCGGACGGCTGCCGGTAATCATGCCCGTGGGCATCTCAACCAGCGCCAGATAGACGTCATCCAGCAGGAAGTGCTTCCACGGCTGAATCAGCAGAATTTCCAAAGCATCGGCATTATCACGCCGTATCGGGATCAGGTGGCGGCCATCCGGAAACAGCTGGGCGGCGCTTATGAGGTGGATACAGTTCACAAATTTCAGGGACGGGAACAGGACGCTATCATTCTGACCTCGGTTGACAATGTGATTACGGATTTTGTGGACGATCCCCATATGCTGAATGTGGCGGTTTCCAGAGCGGTTCATTCTCTGACGGTGGTCACATCTCAGGACCCCCGCAATGACCAGACCAACTACGGCGACCTGACACGATACATCGAATATAACAATTTTGAAGTCATTCAGAGTCAGGTCTACTCTGTGTTCGATATGCTTTATCAAGGCTATGCAGAACAGCGCAGGACGTATCTGAGAAAGCACAGGCGAGTGTCCGAGTACGATTCTGAGAACCTCATGTACTCTGTGATTCAGGAAGTACTGTCAGAGGAAGCGTTTTCTTCGATCGGGTGTGCAGTGCATGTTTCTCTTGCAGCGTTGGTGAAAGACTATGAACCGCTAACAGAGGAGGAACGCAGGTACGCCCGCAACCCATTGACACATATCGATTTTCTGCTGTTCCGTCAGATGGACAAGCAGCCCGTGCTGGCGATTGAAGTGGATGGGACGAGCTTCCATGAAGCCGGGAGCACGCAGGCAGGACGGGATGAGAAAAAGAACCGTATTATGGAAAAGTGTGGCGTCCCGCTGCTTCGTCTGCGGACAGACGGCAGTGGGGAGCGGGAGAAAATCAGAGACGCACTGGTTTAATTTGAATTTAAAGGTTGGTGATAAAAATGCCTCTGGAAATCGTTCGCAATGATATTACACAAATGCGCGTGGACGCCATCGTCAACGCGGCAAATGAAACCCTTTTGGGCGGGGGCGGTGTGGACGGCTGCATTCACCGCGCGGCGGGGCCGGAGCTGCTGGACGAGTGCCGGACGCTGGGCGGCTGCAAGACCGGCAACGCCAAAATCACGGGGGCGTATCGTCTGCCCTGCAAATATGTGATCCACACCGTCGGTCCCGTGTGGCACGGCGGCACGCACGGCGAGCGGGAACAGCTCGTCTCCTGCTACCGGACGAGCCTTGCGTTGGCGAAGGCGCACGACTGTGAGACGGTGGCTTTTCCACTGATTTCCTCCGGCGTCTACGGCTATCCAAAAGATCAGGCGCTTCGGGTGGCGGTGGACACCATTGGGGAATTTCTGCTGAACAACGATATGACGGTCTATCTGGTCATTTTCGACCGCAAGTCCTACCAGATCAGCGGCAAGCTGTTCGCCGATATCGCCGAATACATCGATGACCACTATGTAGACATACACGCCGACGTCATAAGTGAACGCCGACGCAGTATGAGCATTTTCGGAAGCCGTGGAAAGGACGTCTGCGAGGAAGCAAAGTCCATGCCTATGATGGCGCCCTCGTTCGTCGGCGGGCTGGACGATCTTCTGGCGCATCTGGATGCCGGTTTCTCGGAGACCCTGCTGAAGCTCATTGACAAAAGCGGAAAAAAGGACTCCGAGATCTATAAAAAGGCCAACGTTGACCGCAAGCTGTTCTCCAAAATCCGAAATAATCCGTACTACAAACCCTCCAAAACCACGGCCATTGCCTTCGCCATCGCTTTGGAGCTGGATTTGGACGAGACCCGCGACCTCATCGCCCGCGCAGGCTACGCTCTCAGCGCCAGCAGCAAGTTCGATGTGATTATTGAGTATTTTATTCGGCAGAAAAAGTATGACGTTTTTGAGATCAACGAAGCGCTGTTTGCGTTTGACCAGAGCTTGCTGGGGGCGTGAGGAATGAGAAGGATAGGAGTCCACGTTGCGAACGGCCGAATTGTTCGTCATTTTTGAAGGAGAAAAAGGGTGCGAGAAGTGGAGTATTATATTTCCAAAGATTCCTGTGGAAAAGAATACAAAACCAAGACAACGACCATCTGCGGGTTCGATGAAATCAAAAAAGAGATCGAAGAAAACGAATGTCTGCACGATTGGAGTTTGGAATATGTGGCCTACGATGGGACAACGGGACAAATAACCGCAAAATCCTATAGTAGCCCAACGCTATTTCACTTTTCTTTTGCCGGTATACAGGAGATTTCCATTGATCTTGATGTTCTGGTTCGGTGGATCATGGAGGTTGAAATGGTGAAGGGCGACAATGTTACGCTTACCTTTGACGGCGTCGGAATCATAATCACGGCAAAAAAAGTTGCGCTGAAAATCCAAACGCAGGAATCATGAATTTGTCGCCTGACAGGCGACCAAACCCTCCTTCCAATCCGCTACAATAAGCGCGTAATCAAACGAAGGAGGGGTTTCATTATGACAGAATTGGTTTTTATCCTGGATCGCAGCGGCTCTATGGCGGGGCTGGAGGCGGACACCATCGGCGGCTTCAACTCCATGATCGCCAAGCAGAAAAAGGAAGCGGGCGAGGCGCTGGTCTCCA
>OLPI01003016.1_pt1 | contig 12426 bp, 8 predicted proteins | sample 1672361 | NCBI WGS metagenome assembly OLPI01 (sample SAMEA3136675, study PRJEB25190) | human gut metagenome
AGAGTGACCCCAAACGAGCAGCTGGCGAGGCGTGCATCTCCTGCATGCGCTGCATCGCCGTATGTCCGCGAGGTGCTCGCAAGCTTGATTCCAACAAACTATCCGCTGTTTCCCAGATGCTGAGCAAGGTTTGCGTCGCGCGGAAGGAATGCGAGCTCTTCATCTAGCGCAAGTGAGATTGGTGCAAACAAACCTGGCCCTTTTGCACCAAAAACGGATCAAAAAGGAAAAATAGTAAGGCGCTCTTTTTCACATTGAATATTGCAATTTGGTAACGCGTTTTATCAAATATGGCATTTATCTGCGGTAATGTTCTATTTCACCGCTGAGGGTGACATTTTATACCGCCTGCCGAACCGTATGGAGACCTCACAACTTTTTAGGTCAATGTTGTGCGTGTAGCAATTTCGCCCGGCCTCGCCTCCGGGCTGCCATGTGAGAGGGGATCTTATGGCTCGACTGCACGTAATGGAACGCAGCCACGCTCAGGCCGTCATGGACGACCTGCACGATGCACTCGGACGTCGTCTGGCGGTGAGCTCGCTCGCCCCGTGCCCCGTCGAGTTTACGGCGGCGCTCGTCAACCTGTGCTCCACCCAGAGCTGCGGCAAGTGCACGCCCTGCCGCGTGGGCCTGAGCGCGCTGAGCGACCTGCTCGCCGATGTGCTCGAGGGCCGCGCCGACGAGTCCACGCTCAACTTGATTGAGCGCACGGCCCGCACCATCTACCTTTCGAGCGACTGCGCCATCGGCTACGAGGCCGGCGCCATGGCACTCACCGCCATCCGCGGTTTCCGCGATGATTTTGAGCACCATATCCGCGAGCACTCCTGTGGCTTTGACCGCGAGGCCCGCGTCCCGTGCGTCTCGGGCTGCCCGGCGCACGTCGACATTCCCGGTTACATTTCGTTGGTCGAGGCCGGCCGCTATGCCGATGCCGTCAAGGTCATCCGCAAGAACAACCCGCTGCCGCTCGTCTGCGGTTTGGTGTGCGAGCATCCCTGCGAGATGCACTGCCGTCGCGGCATGGTCGACGATCCCATGAACATCCTCGCCCTCAAGCGTTTTGCCGTTGAGCACAGCGACCTCAACGATTACAAGCCCAGCGTGGCCGACAACACCGGCAAGCGCATTGCCGTGATCGGCGGCGGCCCGGCCGGCCTTTCCTGTGCCTACTATCTGGCCGTGATGGGCCATAAGGTGACGATCTTTGAGCAGCGTCATCACTTGGGCGGCATGTTGCGCTACGGCATCCCCAGCTACCGCCTGCCGCGCGAGCGCCTGCAGGCCGAGATCGACTGGATCTTGAGCGCCGGCATCGACGTGGAACTCGACCACTCCGTCAACGGCGAGGAGCTTGCCCGCCTGCGCGACGAGTTCGATGCCGTCTACCTAGCCATTGGCGCCCACAGCGATAAGAAGCTCGGCCTTCCGGGCGAAGAGGCGCCCGGCGTGGAGTCGGCCGTCAAGATGCTGCGTGCCATCGGCGACGACGAACTGCCCGACCTGAGCGGCCAGCGCGTGTGCGTCATCGGCGGCGGCAATGTGGCCATGGACGTGGCGCGCTCTGCCGTGCGTTGCGGTGCCGAAAAGGTGAGCATCGTCTACCGCCGCCGCATCTGCGACATGACGGCCCAGGATGCCGAGATCGCCGGCGCCCAGGCCGAGGGGTGCGAGGTTCTGGAGCTCACCGCACCGCTCGCTATCGAGACGGGCGAGGACGGTCGCGTGAGTGGCCTGCGCGTGCAGCCGCAGATTATCGGCGAGCCCCGCCGTGGACGTCCGGCCCCGCGTGCCGCAGCCACGCCCGAGCGCGTCATTCCCTGCGAGCGCGTGTTTGTGGCCATTGGCCAGGACATCGATTCCAAGCCGTTTGAGGACATGGGCATCGCCTGCAAGTGGGGTCGCATCGTCACCGATTCGGATGGCGCCGTGCCCGACTTCGATGGCCTCTTTAGCGGCGGTGACTGCCAGACCGGTCCCGCCACCGTCATCCGGGCGATCAACGCCGGTCGCGTTGCTTCGGCAAACATCGACCGCTACCTGGGCTTTGACCACAAGATAAAGCTCGACGTGGAGCTGCCGACCGTGCAGTTTAAGGGCAAGCACGAGTGCGGCCGCTGCGAGCTGGGCGAGCGCGAGGCCGGCGAGCGCATCCACGATTGGAATCTGGTCGAGCAGGGCCTCACCGAGGAGGAGGCACGCCAGGAGGCAAGCCGCTGCCTGCGTTGCGACCACTTTGGCTTTGGCGCGTTCCGCGGAGGGAGGAACCTGGAATGGTAGAGCCCAACAACCCCACTGTCAGCGACAACACCGAAAGCGGAGCACTCAACATGGTCAAGCTCACTATCGATAATTGCGAGGTCGTGGTGCCCGAGCACACCACGATCCTGGACGCGGCCAAGTCCGTCGGTATCCAGATTCCCACCCTGTGCTACCTGCGCGATCTAAACGAGATCGGCGGCTGCCGCGCGTGCGTGGTCGAGGTTGAGGGCTGCGACCAGCTGGTTGCCGCCTGCAACAACTACGTGCTCGACGGCATGGTGGTCCACACCAACAGCCCCAAGGCCCGCGAGGCGCGTCGCACCAACGTGCAGCTGCTACTGTCCCAACACGACTCGCGCTGTACGAGCTGCGTGCGCAGTGGTAACTGCAACCTGCAGACCATCGCCAACGACCTGGGCATCTTCTATCTGCCGTACGAGCAGCACCTGGCACGCGAGGGCTGGGACTTCGATTTCCCCATCATCCGCGATAACGACAAGTGCATTAAATGCATGCGTTGCATCAAGGTGTGCGAGAGCGTGCAGGGCTTAGGGATTTGGGATCTGACCAACCGCGCCACGCATACCGCCGTGGGCACCCGCGGGCGTGCGCCGATCGGCAAGACTGATTGCGTCGCGTGCGGCCAGTGCATCACGCATTGCCCGACGGGCGCCCTGCGCGAGCGTGACGATACCGAGACCGTGTTCGATGCCATCGCCGATCCCGACAAGATCGTGCTGGTGCAGATTGCGCCGGCCGTGCGTAGCGCCTGGGGCGAGGAGCTCGGCATTCTGCGCGAGGAGGCCACCGTCGAGCGCCTGGCCTGTGCGCTGCGCCGCGTGGGCTTTGAGTACGTGTTCGACACCGACTTCTCGGCCGATCTCACCATTATGGAGGAGGGCTCCGAGCTGCTCGAGCGCCTGGGTAAGGCCGCCAAGGGCGAGGGTGACAGCCGCGGCTGGCCCATGTTCACGAGCTGCTGCCCGGGCTGGGTACGCTTTGTGAAGGCACGTTACCCCGAGTTTGTCGACAGGCTCTCCACGTCAAAGTCGCCGCAGCAGATGTTCGGCGCCATCGCCAAGACCTACTACGCCAAGGTGCTGGGCGTGGAGCCCGAGCGCCTGTTTGTGGTGTCCGTTATGCCGTGCACGGCCAAGAAGGCCGAGTGCGCGCTGCCGAGCATGGTGGGCGAGGACGGCACGCCCGACGTGGACGTTGCGCTGACGGTGCGCGAGATGGTGCGTATGATCCGCGCGAGCCACGTGAGCGTGGATACGCTGGTCGAGGAGCCGCTCGATACGCCGCTGGGCTTTGGCACGGGTGCGGGTGTGATCTTTGGCGCCACGGGCGGTGTGATGGAGGCCGCCGTGCGCTCGGCCTATTACCTGGTGACGGGCAAGAACCCCGACGCGGACTTCTTTACCGATGTGCGCGGCCTGGACGGCTGGAAGGAGGCCGTGGCCGATATCGATGGCACCAAGGTGCGCGTCGCCGTGGCACACGGGCTGGGCAACGCCGCCCGCCTGCTCGACGCGATTCGCGACGGCCGCGTGAACTATGACTTCGTTGAGGTCATGGCGTGCCCGGGCGGCTGCGTCGGCGGCGGCGGTCAGCCCATCCACGACGGCTGCGAGCTGGCAGCCGAGCGCGGTCAGGTGCTGTGGGGCCTGGATGCCGCTGCGGACATTCGCTTCTCGCACGAGAATCCCGATGTCCAGGCGTGCTACCGCGAGTTTTTGGGTGAGCCGCTCTCGCCGCTGGCCGAGGAGCTGCTGCATACCGACCATCACGCATGGGCGATGCCTAACGAGGGGACGTGCTAGCGATGCACGCGTTTGATGTTGAGGTGTCGCGCCGGGGGTTTGCCTCGGCGCTTGCCGCGGGTGCACTGTCGCTTGCGCTCGCGGGCTGTGGCGGCGGGGCCGCCGGTGCCGGGTCCGCCGCGGACTCGGCTGCCGGGTCTGCTGCGGGCAGTTCTGCTGCCGAGTCGGTCGAGGTGCACGCCGCCTCGCTCAAGGGGCCGACCTCGATTGGCCTGGTGCAGTTTATGGACCAGGCTGCCGATGGCGAGACGGACAATGAGTTCGACTTTGCGATCAACACCGCCGCCGACGAGATTGTGCCCAAGGTCATTCAAGGCGATATCGACATTGCCCTGGTGCCGGCCAACGTGGCGAGCGTGCTCTACAACAAGACCGAGGGCGCGGTGCAGGTCATCGACATCAACACGCTGGGCGTGCTGAACGTGGTGACGGGTAACGCGGACGTTACTTCGTTTGGCGATCTGGCGGGCCATACCGTCTACATGACGGGCAAGGGCACCACGCCGGAGTACGTCATGAACTACCTGTTGGAGCGCGCGGGCCTGACCGGTCAGGTGGCGCTCGAGTTTAAGAGCGAGCCCACCGAGGTGCTGTCGGCCCTGCTTGCCGATCCGTCCGCCGTGGGCGTGCTGCCGGAGCCGTTCAAGACCGCTGCCATCGCCAAGAGCGAAGGCAGGCTGTCGGCGCCGGTGAGCCTGACCGATGTGTGGGACGAGCTGGCAGGTGACACGGGCTCCCGTTTGCTGACGGGCGTGACCGTGGTGCGCCGGGCCTTTGCCGAGGAGCATCCCGAGGCCGTGGCGGAGTTCTTGCGCTGCCATGAGGCGAGCGTGAAGGCCGTCAATGCGGCGCCGGCGGACTGGGCTCAGGCCGTGGTCGATGCGGACATCGTGGATAACGCCACGATTGCCGAAAAGGCGATTCCCGGGTGCATGCTCGTGTGCCGGACGGGGAAGGATATGAAGGCGGCGCTCGGTGGGTACCTGCAGGTGCTGGCCGATGCGGACGCGAGCGCCGTGGGTGGCAAGCTCCCGGCTGACGATTTCTACTACATGGAGTAGCCCGTGCGTGCGTTTGCTCGACAAATGACGGAGCGTATGAAGGCGGTGGCGGCAGCGGGTGCCGTCGCCGCCTTTTGGCTTGCCGCGTGGATGCTGGTGGCGGCGTTGGTAGCGCAGCCGCTGATCTTGCCGGGGCCGGGTGCTGTTGCCTTGGCGCTGCTGCGCCTGGTGTGCGATGGCGGCACCTGGACGATTTTGGCGGGCTCGGGCGCGCGAATACTGGGCGGGCTGGCGCTTGCCGCGGTGTGTGGTGGCGTGCTTGCCGGGATTTCGTCACGGTCGCGGGCGTTCGCGCACTTGGTGGCTCCGGCGCTGTCGTTTGTAAAGGCGACGCCGGTCGCCTGCGTGGTGGTCCTGCTGCTTATTTGGTTGGGATCGGCGCGCGTGAGCATCGCCGCTGTCTTTTTGATGGCGCTGCCGGGCGTGTATTTTTCGCTGGCCGAGGGCTTGGCACGGGTGAATAAACCGCTGGAGCAGATGTTCCGTCTGCATGGCGTGCGCGGCTGGTGCCTGTTTTGCGCCCATACCTGGCGCGAAGTCCTGCCGTTTGTGCTTTCGTGCGCCCGCGCCGTGATCGGCATGAGCTGGAAGGCCGGCGTGGCAGCCGAGCTGATCGGCATGGCGGTGGGCACCGTGGGTGAGCGCATCTATCAGGCAAAGCTTTTGATTGAGACGGCTGATTTGCTGGCGTGGACCGTGCTGGTCGTTGCCGCCTCGTGGGCGTGTGAGCGCGTGCTGGTGTGGCTGCTGCGGGTTTCGGGACCCGTGGCGTGGCGCGCGGCCGTGCGGGCGCATGGGCATGGACTGCGCGGGCGTGCGGGGGCTGCGAGCGATGGCACTGCAGCGGAGCTTGCGCTTGCCGTGGGCGATCGTGCGCCGTGGGCTCCGGCACTGGACGGTCTGGCGCTCAACGTGCCCGCGGGCGGGCGTATCTGTGTGATGGGTGCTTCGGGTGCGGGCAAGTCGACGCTGCTTGCGCTAGCGGCGGGGGAGTCCGCGCCGTGCTCGATGGTGTTTCAGGATGCACGCTTGGCCGAGTCCGCCTCGGCGCTGGATAACGTGCTGGTGTGCGCCGATGCGCGTGTGGATGCTTCGAGCGCCGCGGCATTGCTGCGCCTGCTGGTGCCGGGAGTCGATGTGGATGCTCGCGTGGCCGAGCTTTCGGGCGGGCAGCGCCGTCGCGTCGAGATCGCTCGAGCCCTGCTGTGCCCGGGCGGCGCGGTGATTCTTGACGAGCCCTTTACCGGCCTGGATGCCGCCGCGCGCGATGCGACGACCAAGGTCGTGCTCGACCTGCTCGACGGCCGCACGCTCTTGCTTGCCACGCACGACGCCGCCGACGCTCAGGCCCTCGATATCTCGGACATCATCACGCTCTAAAAACTAACTCAGCAACAAAATGATTCGTTTTCCTCCGTCCCCATGGGGTCTGGTGTGGTATTCTATCTGCGGGGTAATACTTAGGAATACCAAGTAATACCAACGCCGCAGAAACAAACTCCAGATGCGGGTCAATCGGGTTGCCTTCACAGCCCGTCGCCCAGCCGCGTGGCCCGCATCTATCCGCACCACCGTCGTTTCAAAAAGGAAGCGCCATGGCAGAACACATGACCCCCGTAGTCGCGAAGGTCTTGCCCGAGGAGAAGGCAGCCTTCGCGGCGGCAACCCAGCTCGTGGGCACCACGCCGTCCAACGCCATCCGCATGTTTATCGCCGCGTTCAATCGCTGCGGCACCTTTCCGTTTGACATCTCGCCCAACGGGGCCTTTGGCAAAGAGTGTCCCCAACAGCTAGTCGTTGAAGAACGTCCCCAATGACTAGTCGTCGGGAGGAGGTTGGCATGCTCAATGCGATGATTTGGGCGCTTGCCTGTTTTGGCGTCGTCGCTGCCGATATTGCCCTGAGCATGGTTTTGTTCTCCGCGTTGGACATCGTGTCGGCGCTGACAGGTTTCCCGGTCGACAATCTCGATATCCAATGGTTTCAGGCTGCCGCTCAGACGGCGTCATTTTTGATGGCGCTGCTGTGGTGGCGTTATCTGTGGCCCCGCTCCTTCATGGCGCGCCGGCAAGGCGAACGCCCACTCGGCGGGGGAGCAGGCGCGGCATGGAAGCGCATTGTCTGCATTGTTGTGATCGGCCTATCCATGCAGGTGGTCATTAGCTACCTATGCGACGGCGTACTGTCGCTGCTGCCCGAGGTCGCGGCAGACTATAGCGATCTCGTCGAGGAGACGGGCATGGGCGATACCAGCCTTCTTGCGGTCTTGACCACAGTGCTCGGCGCTCCGTTTTGCGAAGAGCTCCTGGTGCGCGGCATCATCTTTGAGTTTTCGCTGCGTGCGTTTAATCCACAGTGCCGTTCGCTCTGGAAGCGCCGGCGCCGCGCGAACGCGCAGGACGGCGCCATAGTGCCCTGGGCGGCCCCGAGTACCTGGGGCGTCGCCGCGGCGATTGTGCTGCAGGCGGCAATCTTCGGCTTTATGCACATGAATTGGGTACAGGGCTGCTATGCGGGTGCCGCCGGCCTCATCTTTGGCTGGGTACTCGTGACCACCGGAAAGCTCTGCTACACGATTCTGCTGCACTTTGCCTTTAATGCCGGGTCGTATCTCATGACGATGCTCTGGTTTGTGAACACGCCGCTCGACGTGGCGGTCACGGTTGCCATCGCCGGCATCATCCTCGTGGAGGCGATGCGCTCACTGCGCCACGCATGCGAGACGGACATAGCGACGGCACCGCTGCCTTAGTTGCGCCTGCCGCCTCCGTTGGCGCCCTGCCGTCCCTGGGCCGCGCGGTTGCGGCCGGCAGTGTTCTGCGCGCGCGACATGCCGCCGTGACCCTTGCTGCCCTTAGGCCCCTTGCCGGCGCCGCCAGCGCCACCGTGGGCCTTGCCGCCCTTATTGCCGGCGCCATGTCCGCCGCCAGCAGACGTCTCGCCCGGTCGCGGCGGCACGGGACGGATCAGGCAATGCTTGGTGTAGCCGATCAGGTCACGACGCCCGGCTTTTTCCAGCGCCTCGCGCACGAGCTTGTAGTTCTCGGGCTTGCGGTATTGGATGAGCGCACGCTGCATGGCCTTCTCGTGCGGGTCGCGTGCCACGTAGATCGGCTGCATGGTACGTGGGTCCACGCCGGTGTAGTACATGCAGGTTGACATGGTGGACGGGGTGGGGTAGAAGTCCTGCACCTGCTCGGGCATGTAGCCCATGTCGCGCACGGCTTCGGCAAGGTCCACGGCTTCCTTCATCGTTGAGCCGGGATGGCTCGAGATTAGGTACGGCACTACGTACTGCTTGAGTCCGTATTCGCGGTTCAGGCGTTCAAATTTACGGCAGAACGCGTCGTAGACGGCTCGGCTCGGCTTGCCCATCACGGACAACACCGCGTCGCTCACGTGCTCGGGTGCCACGCGCAGCTGGCCCGAGACATGGTGCTCCAGCAGCTCGCGCAAAAACTCGTCCGAGGCATCGGCCATGGTGTAGTCAAAGCGGATGCCGCTGCGGACGAAGACCTTCTTGACGCCCGGCAGCTGGCGCAGGTCGCGCAGCAACTGCGTATAGCCGCTCTCGTCGACCACCATGTTCTTGCATACGCTCGGCCACAGGCAGCGCTTGTTCTTGCACACGCCATGCTTGAGCTGCTTGTCGCAGGCAGGGCGGCTAAAGTTTGCCGTCGGTCCGCCCACGTCGTTGATATAGCCCTTAAACTCAGGATCGCGCGTGAGCAGCTCGGCTTCGCGTATGATCGAGTCGTGGCTGCGCATCTGCAGCACGCGACCCTGGTGGAAGGTGAGGGCGCAAAACGAGCACTCGCCAAAACAGCCGCGGTTGGAGCTAATGGAAAACTTGATCTCGGCAAAGGCCGGCACACCGCCCGCCGCGTCGTAGTCGGGATGCCAATCGCGTGCGTAGGGGAGTTCGGCCACCTCGTCCATCTCGTCGGTGGTGAGCGTCGCCGATGGCGGGTTCTGCACCACATAGACGTTGTTGGGATAGGGCTCTACCAGGCGATGTCCGGTGATGGGGTCCATATTCTGCTGCTGCACATTAAAGCTGCGTGCGTAGTTGAGCTTGTCGGCGGCAAGGTCGTTCCAGCTGGGCAGCAGGTCGTAGTCGTAGACCTCGTCAAGCGAACCCGTGCGGTAGACGGTGCCGTTGATATAGGTGATCTGATCGACGGGCAGCCCCGCGTCGAGTGCGTCGGCGATCTCGACAATCGCGTGCTCGCCCATGCCGTAGATGAGGATGTCGGCGCCCGAGTCGAGCAGTACCGAGCGCTTAAGCTTGTCCTGCCAGTAGTCGTAGTGGGCCAGACGGCGCAGGCTCGCCTCGATGCCGCCGATGATGATGGGAGCGTCCTTAAACGTCTGGCGGATGAGGTTGCCGTAGACCGTGACGGCGCGATTGGGACGGCGCCCCTCCTCGCCGCCGGGCGTGTAGGCGTCGGTGTGGCGGCGGTGCTTGGTCACCGAATAGTGGTTGACCATGGAGTCCATGTTGCCGGCGCTGACCAAAAAGCCCAGGCGCGGCTCGCCGAGCACCGTGATGCTGGCGGGGTCGGTCCAGTCGGGCTGGCAGATAATGCCCACCTTGTAGCCGTGTGCATCGAGTACGCGGCTGATGATGGCCATACCAAAGCTGGGGTGGTCCACGTAGGCGTCGCCGCAGATGTAGACAAAGTCGCACTGGTCCCAGCCGCGCGCATTCATATCGGCGCGACTGACGGGGAGAAACTTGTCGCGGCCCGGACGCCAGGGACGGACGGGCGCTGCTGGGGTATGCGTGGTGTGCCCACCCTGTGCCTTGCCGCCGCGCTTTTGTTGCTGGCCCTGTTTGCCCTGCTGACTGCGCTGGTTGTTCTGAGCGTGCTGAGGCTTTTTTGCCACGATCCCTCCCGGTGTTTGTATGCTGCACGTAATTGTAACCAGTCTTTTTGGGACGGGGCTAAAAAGACTGGTGGAGTACACGAGCTGGCGGATCGGCGTGTCGATGCGGGTGCCGGCGCCGCGCCCGCTGTTTGTTTCCAGACTGTGTATCTGCGCGTTGGAGAACCCGTCTCGCGCGCACGCCATGTTGTCAATGGGTTACAGTATGAACGGCGGCTATGTTTCCGCCAACGCACGAGAGAGTCGTCAACAAGGAGGATGCACGACGATGCAGCGTGCCAAACAGATATCGGAGTCTATTGAGCTGGGCATCATCTTGGCGCTCGCCGGTGGCTTTATGGATGTGTATTCGTACATTGGGCGCGACCATGTTTTCGCAAACGCGCAGACGGGCAACATCCTGCTCGTGGGCGTGAGCATCTCGGAGGGCAATTGGGCACTGGCGGGACGCTATTTCTTCCCCGTGGTGTCGTTTGCTGTGGGCATTATGCTTGCCGACCTGGTACATGAGCGGTTTGGCAGCGTGATTCACTGGCGCCAAGTGACGGTGTTCTTTGAAGCCGTCATCTTGCTGGGCGTGAGCTTTATCCCCGGTGGCGGTTACAACCTGCTCGCCAACTGCCTCACCTCGTTTGCCTGCGGCATGCAAGTCGAGAGCTTCCGCAAGATCCACGGTCACGGCATCGCTACGACCATGTGCATCGGCAACTTGCGCAACGCGCTGCAAAACGTGGACGATTACATCATCACCCACAGGCGCGGCTTTTTGGAAAATGGCCTGCTGTACTTTGGCGTGATCTTTACCTTTGTGTTTGGCGCCGTGTTGGGCAACTGGTGTATTGAGCGCATGGGCCTGCACGCCATCGTCGTGGCGAGCTTGCTGCTGTTTGTCGCGTTTGCCATCATGTTCATCGACCGCGAGCGCGACTTGCGCTTACGCTGGAAGGTTGCGGCCGAGGCTTGGAAAGAGGGCTGCCGAAAGTAACCGAATGCGGCAAAGGGGCTGTCCCTTTGCCGCAACATTATTCATCATCTGTTGAAACGTTTTAACACCTTTGACGTTCTCACGCGTTTTTTGTTTCAAAAGCGTTAGGATGGGACTCATAGCGTGGGGCGTAATGGGTGCCCCGCACACGATGGGAGGCTATCAATGGCTAATCGTTTCGTTCTCAATACCATCTCTTATCATGGTTCCGGCGCCATCAAGGAGATCCCCGGCGAGCTCCAGCGTCGCGGCTACAAGAAGATCTTCGTCTGCTCCGATCCCGATCTGGTCAAGTTTGGCGTTACCGCCAAGGTGACCGACGAGCTCGACGCCGCCGGCATCGCTTGGAGCCTCTACTCCGAGATCAAGCCCAACCCCACCATCCAGAACGTCAAGGACGGCGTCGAGGCCTTCAAGGCCGCCGAGGCTGACGCTATCGTGACCATCGGTGGCGGCTCCTCCATGGACACCGCCAAGGCCATCGGCATTATTATCAACAACCCCGAGTTCGCCGATGTCCGCAGCCTCGAGGGCGTTGCTCCCACTAAGAACCACGCCGTGTTCACCATCGCCGTGCCGACGACCGCCGGTACCGCCGCCGAGGTGACCATCAACTACGTCATCACCGACCCCGAGAAGGTCCGCAAGTTCGTGTGCGTCGACACCAACGATGCCCCCGAGGTTGCTGTCGTCGATCCCGACATGATGGCTTCCATGCCCGCCGGCCTGACCGCTTCCACTGGCATGGACGCACTGACCCACGCCATCGAGGGCTACACCACCAAGGGCGCTTGGGAGCTTTCCGACATGTTCCACTTTGAGGCTATTAAGCTGATCAGCGAGAACCTGCGCGACTCCGTTGCCGAGGCCAAGTCTGGCCAGCCCGGCTCCGGCCGCGAGGGCATGGCCCTTGGCCAGTATGTCGCCGGCATGGGCTTCTCCAATGTTGGCCTGGGCATCGACCACGCCATGGCTCACACCCTGTCCGCTCACTACGACACCCCGCACGGCGTCGCCTGCGCCATGCTGCTGCCGATCGCCATGGAGTTCAACAAGCCGGTTTGCGCCGAGCGCCTGGCCAAGGTCGCCGTCGCCATGGGCGTTGACACCACGGGCATGAGCACCGACGAGGCTGCCGACGCCGCTATCGCCGCCGTCAAGCAGCTTTCCGCCGACGTGAACATCCCGCACGTCTGCGAGGCCATGAAGGCTGACGAGATCGAGGTCCTGGCCAAGGACGCCATGGCCGACGCCTGCTTCCCGGGTAACCCGCGCGAGGCAACGCTCGACGACGTCATCGAGCTCTTCAAGAAGATCTGCCCGGCTGCCTAGCCCAGTTTGGTGGTCCTTCGCCCGTAGGTGTATGGTCTTTTGACGTACCGCTGGCCCCGCCGTGCTACGC
>OLPI01003020.1_pt1 | contig 12416 bp, 7 predicted proteins | sample 1672361 | NCBI WGS metagenome assembly OLPI01 (sample SAMEA3136675, study PRJEB25190) | human gut metagenome
AACCTTCTCCGGATTGACGATAATGCGAATCTCGCGGCCTGCCTGAATGGCAAACGAACCGGAAACACCGGGCGTCTCGTTGGCGATGCTCTCGAGTTTCTCCAGACGCTTGATATAGTTCTCCAGGTTCTCGCGGCGAGCGCCCGGACGTGCAGCGGAGATGGCATCGGCTGCCTGAACCAGACATGCTACGATGGTCTTAGCCTCTACATCGCCGTGGTGTGCCTCGATGGCATGGATGATCGGCTGGGATTCCTTGTACTTCTTGGCAAGGTCTACGCCAATCTGAACGTGGCTGCCTTCAACCTCGTGGTCGATGGCCTTGCCGATATCATGCAGCAGACCTGCACGGCGTGCCGGAACCGGATCGAGGCCGAGTTCGCTGGCCATCATGCCGGCAATGTGTGCCACCTCGATGGAGTGCTGCAGGACGTTCTGACCATAACTGGTGCGGTAGCGCAGGCGGCCGAGAATCTTGACCAGCTCCGGATGAATGCCGTGGATGCCGGTCTCGAAGGTAGCACGCTCGCCTTCGCTCTTGATGATCTGCTCAACCTCACGGCGAGCCTTGTCAACCATTTCCTCAATGCGAGCCGGATGAATACGACCGTCAACGATCAGCTTTTCGAGGGCCAGACGTGCGATTTCACGGCGAACCGGATCGAACGAGGACAGGGTGATGGCCTCAGGCGTATCGTCGATGATGAGGTCTACGCCGGTAAGGGTTTCCAGCGTGCGGATGTTGCGGCCCTCTCGGCCGATAATGCGGCCCTTCATCTCGTCGTTCGGCAGCGGAACGACCGAAACGGTCGCCTCGGATACCTGATCGGCGGCACAGCGCTGGATGGCGGTCGAGATGATCTCGCGGGCGGTCTGCTCGCTCTCGTCCTTGAGGCGCTGGTTGATCTCGCGCAGCTTGACGGCTGCATCGTGGGTCGCTTCGTTTTCAATGGACTGGACGAGCATCTCGCGTGCTTCGTCACGGGTCATGCTGGCAATCTGCTCCAGCTTTTCTACCTGCTCGAGCTTGATGCGCTCGAGTTCTTCCTTTTCCTTCTGGCTTGCGTCCAGCTGGCGGTTAAGGTCATCATTTTTGCGGTCGAGCATGTCGCTCTTCTTGTCCAGTGCTTCCTCGCGCTGAATCAGGCGGCGCTCAAGCTGCTGGGTCTCATTGCGGCGTTCCTTCAGCTCGCGGTCGGCTTCGACGCGCTGCTTGTGGATTTCGTCCTTTGCCTCGAGTATGGATTCGCGTTTTTTGGTCTCGCCGGCCTTGATCGCTTCGTTGATGATGCGGGTGGCCTCGGTCTCGGCAGAGCCGATCTCTTTTTCCGCAACGCTCTTGCGATACAGGAATCCGATGATTACGCCTACTGCGAGACACACGATACCGGTGATGATCGGTATGATGATGTTGCTCATGTCTGTTGGTGTGTCCTCCTATTTACGAATTTTGGGAGACGGCACAAAACCAAGACAATACCGCAGATCTGCGGTGCTGTTTCTCAATAGAGCGGCAGTTCGGCAGAAAACAAGCTGATTCCACGGTGAAACACGCGCAGCACGCATGAGCACTGCACGAAGAATAAAGGCGGAATACGCCGAAAAAGCGAAGATTCGCTCGAAAAATCAGGGTTTTGCGCTGTCAAAAGAAAAATGCGGTTCCGTCAATCCGCATCGGAATTGGCGGTTCATGATAATGCCTTTGAAAAAAGCCGTGCTCACCATTGGCACCGGCTCTGTTACAGCAGGTATTATACTATGTTTAATTGTAAAGCCTATTCGTCAAACTGTCAAGAAAAAGACAAGCTGACATACGCGGTTTTTGGTGTTTTTTGAAAACGGCCGGTGTGCGCTCTTGTGAACAGCAGGGTGATTTGCTATAATAATTCTGTATTCCCTCATGGAAGAGACGAGGAGGAACGACTATGAACGAGTCTATGTGCCGCGTACAGCGCGGTTCTTTCGTATATTATACCTGCCGACGGATTCCGGTGCGGCATGCCTTCACCACCAAATTCGGCGGTGTGAGCACAGGCGCGTGCGAAAGCCTGAATTTAGGCTTCAACCGCGGTGACGAGTTGGAGAATGTACGCGAAAACTATCGCCTGCTGGGCGAGGCGCTCGGCGTGGATGAGACGCGCATGACGCTCACCAAGCAGATCCACGACACGCAGGTGTCGGTCGTGACCGAGGACAAGGTCGGCATGGGTCTGCACCGCCCGATGGAATGGCAGTCGGACGCGATCGTGACCGCACTCGCGGACACGCCTATCATCGGCTTTTACGCGGACTGCGTTGTCACCTTATTATATGATCCGGCGACGCATACCGCAGGCGTGTGTCATTCCGGCTGGCGCGGCATGGCGGCAGGCATTCTGCCCAAAACCGTTGATGTGATGGCAGAGCAGCTCGGCACAAAACGCGAAAGCCTGATCGCTGTGCTCGGTCCGTCCATCCGGCAGGAGTGCTTCGAGACGGATGCGGATGTGCCGGAAGCGATGGAAGAGCTGCTCGGTGCACAGGTGCATCCGTTCATCATGGAGAAAGGTCCGAAATTCCATGTGGACCTGCAGGGCATTGGCGTAAAGCTGCTGCAGGATGCCGGACTTTCGGCGGAAAATGTGATCGACAGCGGCATCTGTACCATGTGTCATTCGGATGAGTTCTGGTCGCACCGCGTAACGCACGGCGTGCGCGGCGTGCAGGGCGGCATGATCTGTCTGTAAGCGAAAGGATCAATACAATGAAAAGTTGGAAAAAACGTGCGCTGGCGCTGACAATGGCGGCTTTGGCCGTGCTCAGTGGCTGCACGTTCCCATTTGGACAGGGAAACGACGGCGACGGCGCACCGGTAGACAACGTGGATGTGTCGGACGCGTATTTCGGTCTGGCGTGGTATCGCTCGGGCACAACGCTCAATCCGGTCATGGACGGCACCGAGGTCAACAGCATGCTGCGTGAGGCGCTTTACGAGGGCCTTTTTGAGATAAAAAACGATTTTACACTCGAAAACGAGCTGTGCGAGGACTATACGAGCGATGGAACCACGTTCAGCTTTACGATAAAAAAGGGCATCAAGTTCTGGTCGGGTGCGGAGCTGACGGCAAGTGATGTTGCCGAAAGTCTCAAGACTGTGCTGGAAAACGAAAGTTCGCCGTACCACAACCGACTGACCGAGGTTTCCTCGATCGAAGCGGTGACAAAGCGCATGGTCCGCATTACGCTTGCGTCGCCGAACGTCAACTTCCCGAAACTGCTGGATATTCCAATCTATCGGGCGGGTACGACTGACGAAGGAGAGTTCGCCGAGGGCACCGGACCGTACAAGCCGGTTCAGAACGGCGCCGCATGGACGCTGGAGGCCAACGAGAACTGGCACGGCGGCTTTCTCGGCACCATTCGGCACATTACGCTGGTCAAAATGACGCGCGCGGATGCGGCGGACACCAGCTTCCGCACCGGCGATGTATCCATCATGCGCAGCGCCCGTATTGCGCCGGACGACCAGAATATCGCATTCACCGGCGAGGTCGATACCGTTCCGGTGAGCAGTGCTATGCTGCATTATATCGGTTTGAATTACAATAACAGCCAGTTCACGAATGCAAAAGTGCGGCAGGCGCTTTCTATGGCGATCAGCCGTCAGGGTCTGTGTGCAACCCAGCTGCAGGATTATGCCGATCCGGCGGTGCTGCCGATCAATCCGCAGCCAGCGGACACCGGCGTGTCGTACAGCCTGTCGGCGGATTTGATGACTGCGGCACAGCTGCTGCGCGAGGCGGCACAGGAGGGTGCGGCTTCGGCAGGCGGCAGCGGCGGCAATACCGATTCTTCGGACGGAGATTCGGATTCTACGGACAATTCCGATGATGATTCGGACACTTCTTCGGACTCTTCCGAGGAGGACGGCTACTACGACGAGGACGGTGACTTTATCTATTATACGAGCGGCCGGGCAAGCGATACCGATTACAAGGTGGATTTTCTGACCGTGCGCACGCCGAAAAACCGGACCGATTCGACGGTTTCGGACGGGGAAGTTGTGCTTTTGGACAATGAGAATACGGACTCCGGCGATTCGACCGATTCTACGGACGGTTCCGGCTCGACCGATACCGCAGTAACCGATACGATAGTGACGGATGCGGCGACCGTGCAGCTTTCGTTCCGCCTGCTCGTCAACTCGGACAACGTGTTTAAGGTAGCGGCGGCAAAACAGGTCGCGGCTTCGTGGAATTCGCTGAACGGCGTCAATGTCACGGTGGATGAGGAGCCGTATGATACCTATGTTTCCATGCTGCAGAGCGGCTCGTTCGACGCGTACTACGGCGAAACCCAGCTGACGCCGGACTTCGATCTGCGTCCGCTGCTGTCTCCACAGGGCGGACTGAACTATGGATCGTACTCGAGTGAGGACATGAGCAATGCCATCACGGCGTACCGCAGCGGCGAGAATACGGAGAGTCTGTACACGACATTTCTGAACGAAATGCCGCTCATTCCGCTGGCATTTGAGCGGCAGCAGGTTGTGCTCAGAAGCGGTCTGATCAATCATTTCAATCCGGCACCGTATAACGCATTCGCAGGGCAGGAGAACTGGGTCAAGCCGTAACCGCCTGTTTTCGCTGACAAGGAGAATATCATGCAGGAAAATCACAGGATACAGGGGCATTTGTTCGGCGCGTTCAGCGTGCTTGTCTGGGGCACGACATTTGTCTCCACCAAGGTGTTGCTGCGTGCGTTCACGCCGCTGGAGATTATGGTGGCGCGGTTCACGCTCGGCTTTCTGGCGCTGCTCCTCGTGGGCAAGGGCCTCATGCGCCCGCAGAAACGGTGGCATGAGGGATTGTTTGCACTGGCCGGTCTTTCGGGCGTTACGCTGTACTTTTTGATGGAAAATATTGCGCTGACGTACATTTCCGCGTCGCTGGTCGGTGTTATTGTAGCGGCAGCGCCGCTGTTTACCGCGCTGATCGCAGCGGTCGTGCTGCAAGAAAAACTCAGCAAATGGTTCTTTTTCGGCTTTGTTTGTGCGATGGCGGGTGTCGCGCTCGTGTCGCTCGCGGGCGTCAGTGAGCTGCATTTCAGCCCGATTGGCGCACTGCTCGGCGTAGGCGCGGCTCTGGTCTGGGGAGTGTACTCGGTGCTCGTGCGCCAGCTTGGTCACATGGGCTACCGTACCATTCCGCTTACCTGCCGCATTTTTGGATACGGTTTGCTGTTTTTGCTCGTTCCTGCGGTGATTGAAGGGTTTCCGTCCGGTTTGAGCGTGTGGACGCAGCCGGTGCATCTGGCAAATCTGCTGTACCACAGACTGATAATATTCTACGAACGACTCAGACGTGCCCGTGCCCAGTTCGTTGATGCCAAACATGATATAAATCTTTCCGTACTGCTTGGCAGTCAGCAAGCCCGTCAGCGTATTGCTTGAACCGCTTTCCGGCGGAACATCAATATTTGCATCCATCACATCATAGATCGTCATACCAACATCGGCAAAGAAATCCGTACTTTCCGGCATATCGCCAAAGAGATACATGCCTACAGTTCGAGAGTTTCCGATAAACAGAGCATCTTCAAAATAGCTTTCATCCGCATTTGCAAGCGGAACATATTCCCCAGCCGCTTCTGTTGTAACCGTTGTTGTGGTCAAATCACTGCCGGAAACAGCGGTTTCGCTGCCGTCCGGTGTTGCTCCATCATTGGCAGGCGGTGCAGTGGTTGCTGCCTCTGTCGCAACGGTTGTAATTTTTGCGACCGTTGTCGGAGCAGCCTTTTGACTGTCATCCTCTTTTTTCAGCAGTTCCCACGGAATCAGCAGAGAGGTCAGCAGTACACAAATCAACAGGGGGCATTGCTTTAAAAAATCCATGAAATCTCCTCTCCTTAGAACTGATAATACAGGAATGGGTTGCTGGTCTGGGTCTGCATCTTATAAACAGACATCAGGTAAATCAAAACCAGTCCCAAAATCACCAGTTTGCTGTTTTTATGTTTTTCATACCATCTGGACGGAAACGGCAGACAGAACACAACGCAAGCGATTAACAAATACCAATAGTCGTGCAGTGCCCGTATAACATCCTTGGTATTGACAAAGCTTGCTGTATTGTCTGCAAAGAACGGGAACAGACGGGAGAAATACGTTCCAATATCCTGCATATTCGGCAGGGCAAACACGACCCATGTCAGCGGAATCAGGAAAATCACATAAATATGTTTCAGTACCTTTGTTTTTGCCAGCAGTTTTCCCAGCCCCAGCCGTTCAATCGTCAGGAGCACGAAGAAAATCAATCCCCACAATACAAAGTTCCAGCTTGCACCGTGCCAAAGTCCAGTAAATGCCCAGACCACAAACGTATTCCGAATGGTCTTTGCAAAGCTGCACCGACTTCCGCCCAGCGGAAAATATAAGTACTTCTTGAACCAGCGACCTAATGTCATATGCCATCTCCGCCAAAATTCCGCCATCGAACCGGAAATATACGGGTGGTCAAAGTTTCTCGGCACATACAAGCCCAGCATCTGCCCCAGACCCATCGCCATCAGGGAATAACCGGCGAAGTCAAAATACAGCTGGAAACTATATCCGAACGCCCCCAGCCATGCATATGGGCAGGACAGCGTTTCATAACCATAACGGGACATCCCAGCCCAGAGCGTTCCCATCGGATTTGCAAGCAGCATCTTTGCCCCCATACCGATGATAAAGGTCTTTAGCCCCGATTCCAGATTCAGCACAGAACAGTGCCGGCGGAGCAAAGTCGGTTCTAGCTCGCTGTAAAGTCCGATTGGCCCAGAGGTAACTTGCGGGAACATCGCAATATATACGCCCAAATTAATGATATTCTTAACCGGACGCTGTTCACCTCGATAGACATCCACTAAGTAAGAAACCACTTGGAATGTATAAAAGCTGATGCCCAACGGCATGACCACAGAAATGGTTGGAATCTGAACATGTGTTGCCGTGAGCAGGGCATTGATATTTTCAATAAAGAAATTAGTATACTTGAAAAATACCAGTAACCCAAAGTTATAAATCAGACCAAGCACCAATAGAAGCTTTTTTTGTGCCCGCCTCTCTCCAATCAACCTACCAAATGTATAGTTGACGACAATCGACATCATCAGCAACAGCAAATAGAAATGCTGTCCCCACGCATAAAATACAAAGCTGCCAATCAACAAGATCATGTTTTTATATCGTGTCGGCACGACATAATAAACGATCAGGAAGATGGGCAAGAATCGAAACATGAATTCAATCGTTGTGAATGACATAAATCCTCCCTAATTCCCTATTTTTTTGTTTCTGAATGCATCTGGAAAACACGATTCTTATTATAGACGTTTTTTTGCAATCTGTCAAGTAGGCATGCAAATTTCGAATATTGATTTTTTAATTTTTATATTTCGGGTTTGACTTTGGTTATTCTCATTCTATGCAGCCATCCCTGCAACCTTTCCGCCTGATCTTCATGCAGAGAAAAAGCGTGCACACAATCGCATGCACGCTTTCTTGTCAATCAGGAAATCCTTATAATCTCGTCAGGAACTGTGCGAGCAGCACAACCAGAATCAATGCAATTGGATAGGTTGCAGCATAAGCAGAAGCTACATTCGGAGTATTGGCTGTTTTAATCAGCGTGCCCAATGCCGGCGTACTGGTCATACCACCGCAAATCGAACCTAAGTTGTTGAACAGGCTCAGCTTCAAAACATACTTTGCAAACAGGAATCCAACAATCATCGGAATCAAAGTCATCAATGCTCCCCACAGGAACAGCAATGCCCCGTATTCCTTCAAGACAGCAACAAATTCTGCACCGCCGTCCATACCAGCACCAATTAAGAACAGAATCAAGCCCAATTCCTGGAACAGGCTCAAAACGTGCTGGTCAACTTTCAGACTCAGCTTGCCGATTCTGCCGAAGTGTCCGAAAATCAAGCCTATAATCAATGGGCCACCCGTTGTTCCCAGATTGAATGAACCTTTTCCCAACGGAATATGAAACGAACCCAGTATCAACCCTAGCATCACTGCTAAGAAAAATGCTGCGATGCCGAACTTATCCATTTCAAACAGCTTTTTCTGCTTGCCGCCAACTGCATCATTCGACTGAATCGAAACCAGCTTTGCCCGTTCTTCATCCATGTTTGCATGCAGGATTTTCGGGATAATCTGAACGAACAATACAACGCCGATAACCCCGAACGGGTACGCAATCGCATAGCCAACGGCAACATTGCCATAGAGCGGATTTGCTTCGCCAACGGCTTCCTGTGCTGCTGCAAATGCCGGCGTACTGGTCAACGCACCGGCAAACAGTCCAACGCTCATGGACGAATTGATGTTTGGAACAAGCAGCGTAATGGCTGCACAAACCAGACATCCAGTAATAATGATAATACCGCCCAGTGCCACATAGGACTTTGCATTCTTTTTCAGGTTCTTAAAGAAGCTCGGCCCTGCAATCAATCCAACAGAGGTTACAAACAAAACCAACCCCAGATTCTGCACCAACTTAAAATAGTGGTCGACTGCCGGCAGGCTTTCCTGCCAAGAAGCAATGTCTTGAAACGCAACGCCCTTGAAATGTCCGGCAACCAATGCAACCAAAAAGATTGCAGCAGAGCCTAACGATACGCCCTTGATGGAAATTTTTCCGACCAGGTAGCCGACAACAATAATTGCAAAGATGAAAAACAAGACCAGCGTCATTGCTTTCATGCTGAAAATATGCGTTCCGGCAACCTCCAGAAGTTCAAACTTCATGCATATGTTCTCCTTTTTTGTTTTTCATGAATGGCGAAATGCTACACCCGTGTTTATTTTTTTGCTGGGCGAATGGGAAAAATGACCAGACCGCACGTTTCCGATGCGTCCCGCAAGACCTGATTGACAAAAAATAAGATACGCTGTTTCCCTTGATTTCTGCAATTCGTGCTCCAAAGATGGGACTTCCTCAGAGCAGTACAAAAAAGAAAAGAAAGAGCGTAGACAAGTGCCGATTTCTGCATTCATTCTTTTTATTATAGCATGATTTTTCTTTCACTGTCAAGATAAAAATCGAAAAAGCGACATAACTTCCACGATTTTCTTGAAAAGCCCGCTTTTTTTGAAAAAAACTTTTTCTTTTTCGGAAAACCGCCGAGATTCCCTGCAAAAAAATAAAAAAAACCGAAAAAAGACTTTCCTTTTTCAATCTGGTGTGGTATAATAAAGAAAAGCGGTTTTCTGTGTGCAAGGGGTGCATACAAACCAAAAGGAGGCAATTTTTACATGCAGGAAAAAAAGAGAAAGAAAAAGAAATCAACTGCTGAACAGGAGGAACAGACGAAAAAAATACAGTCTGTTGCCGAAACCGCTTCGGAACAACCGACAGCAAAAGAACTGCCGAAAGAATCGGTAGAATTACCATCCAAATCGAATCCAACTGCTTCCGGCTCCGCCGATACAAAGGGGAAACGGCAAACGGGCTGGATTTTGGCAGAAGTTGCAATCTCTGCTGCCCTGTTGGTTGCCATGCGGCTGACGCTGCTGCATCCATTTTTGGACAACTGGACAGAAGTCAACACGATGTCCGGCAGCACTTGGCTAGAGGATAACGCCCAGCAAGTTCCGCTCACCACAACCACACCGGATTCTACAGACCCAACAGGAACAACGGATTCCAACAAAAACGGCAATCAGAGCGACCTGTACAAGAGTGTTTCCATGGACAATCAGGAAATTCACAACGGGGATTTGATTCTGGTCAACAACTCCACCGCCTATGAGAGCACAGACGAAAACGAATTGGAAGCGGTTTATGAAAAGAAAACGGATTCCTATTCTGTCAGCGGCTCAGAACTGATGCTGCGGGGCGATGTCATCGAAAACCTGAACAATATGCTGGATGACTTCCAGACGGAAACTGGTCACGATGATATTATTATCATCAGCGGCTATCGTACTACCGAACAGCAGCAGGAATTATATGATGCTGATTTGGAAGACACCGGCGAAGATACGTCTACGCTGGTTGCAAAGCCCGGATACAGTGAACATGAAACTGGCTATGCTATGGACTTTTCACTGTTTGAAGACGGTATTTCCGCCGACTATGACGGCACGGGGGAATATGACTGGATCAACCAGAACTGTGCCCACTATGGATTCATTCTGCGGTATCCGGAAAATAAAACTGACCTAACGGAAATCCGGTATGAATCATGGCACTATCGCTATGTGGGACAGCCTCATGCTTATTATATGCAGCAAAACGACCTTTGTTTAGAGGAATATACAGAAACACTGAAGGATTATTCTGTTGACAACCCGTTGGAAATCACCAACTGGGACGGAAAGGTTTATCAGGTCTATTATGTACCGGCAGAAGCTGGCGACAGCACCTATGTCATGGTACCGCCGAATCAGGAATACACCGTTTCCGGAAACAATGTCGATGGATTCATCATTACTGTTGATACTGGGGTAACCAATCTGGATGAAGCCGAGACGAAAACAACAACGACAACGGCAACCAGTGACGGCGAGGATACAGAAACAACCGAAACGGAAACCGAAACCGATGCACTGGCAGAAACCGATTGGAATACAGAAGATTGGGAATATTAACGAAAATCGCATTTTTTACAAAAAGACGATGCCGACTGTAACAAGTTGGCATCGTTTTTTCTGTTTTGAATCCTATTTATTCCTCTGCACTGCGGTTTCATCATTCATGAACCCCCATCCTTCTGCATAAACTGAACCAAACCCATAGACAGGAGGGGCTTCATGCAACGAAAAAGTATTCTCAAAGATACCATTCAATTGACCGTGGTACAGTTTTTTCTGGAATGGGTAAGTTTATTGCTGAACGTCTGGCTCACGCACCGCATTGGTGCTGCAACCGTTGGGATTGTCGCATTGACCGGCTCTTTTTTTCAGCTGGCTGCGGTCGCTGCCAACGGCAACGGCTTTCTCTGCACCAGCCGCTTTGTATCAGAAGAGTTGGGAAAGCCCAACGGCAACCCCAACCGTGTTCTCGGCTATGCCATTGGTTTTTGTTTGCTATTAGGGATTCCGGTTTCTGCCTTGATTTTTTGCAGTGCCGAACCACTGAGCCTGCGATTCTTGAAAAGTGCAGACCTTGCCGCTGCTGTCCGCATTTTCACATTGATTTTACCGCTGGGCGGTGTTTGTTCCTGTTTAAAGGGCTATTTGAATGCTGTCTGTCGGGTGGCAGACCCTGCCATCTGTGATATTGTCGAATGTCTGAGCCGCTGCGGTGTGCTCATGTTATTGTTGCAGCTGCAATCTGTTCATACGAATGCCTCTGTCTGCATGGCAATGGCATATAGCACCGGATGCAGTACGATTTTAGGCTTTTTCTGCCTGCTCTGGTTCTGCTGGAGAAGCCGCCTTCCCCGTACGGGAACATGTTCGCTCTCTTTTGGCAGATACATTCATGCAGCGATACCCGTTTTATTCGGCGGATGCTTAACAGCTGCTCTGAGCAGCACCAACGATGCTTTGATTCCGGTCACGCTCCGACAAGCTGGAAACTCCACGGAATTGGCACTGAGTCAGTTCGGCACATTTGAAGCAATTGTAATTCCGGTGCTATTTTTCCCGTCTACCATTCTCTGTGCTCTCTCCGGTATCTTAATCACAGAAGCTGCCCGTGCAACGGCTGCCAACAACCAAGCCCACTTGCAGCGGCTGACAAAAGCAGTCATCCAGAAAACCTTGCAGCTCTCTATTTTTATCGCTGCCGGATTGCTGTTATATGGCAATCTCATTGGTACATTGTTAGATGGCGGAGCATTAGCAGGCTATTTGATTCGTCTGTTAGCTCCTGTTGTACCCTTCATCTATCTGGAAATCGTCTTGGAAGCCCTTTTAAAGGGCATGGGGCAGCAGTCATTCTCCTCCCTCAACTACTTAGCAGAATATACCATTCGGATTGCAATTGTTTTAGTTTGTATTCCAAAATTCGGCTTTTACGGAATTGTGCTCTCCTACTATGCCAGCAATGTTTGCGGAAACTGTTTCCGCCTCTGGAAAACCTGTAAAACTGCCCGTATTCGCTTTTCGTTTTGGAGCGATGTCGGATTTCCGCTATTTGCAGCAGCATTGGCATTTCAAGTACCGCTCTGTGGGCTGCGGTTGCTGCATGGTATGCAATTTGTATGGATTTGTCTGCTGCCTGCCATTCTCATTGACTACGCTCTGCTCAAAAGTTATGGGAAAATCGCTGCGATTCCGCTGCTCTCCAAAAAACAGCATGCCTGCTCCTCCGCCTGATTACTCGATAATATTTCAAGTGCCACTTTGTGGACTGCGGTTGCTGCATGGTATGCAGTTTGCATGGATTTGTCTGCTGCCTGCCATTCTCATTGACTACGCTCTGCTCAAAAGTTAT
>OLPI01003023.1_pt1 | contig 12410 bp, 10 predicted proteins | sample 1672361 | NCBI WGS metagenome assembly OLPI01 (sample SAMEA3136675, study PRJEB25190) | human gut metagenome
CTCAGAAACGCAAAGAACAAGCAGCTTTGCGGACCGAAAACGCTCACGCTGCGTGAAAGCGAATTCGAGCTGTCCGGCGAGAACGAAGATACCGTTTACCAGTATTCGGCTGTTCAGCGCACCGCAACCGATGACAAGCATTATTATATTTTTGTTGATGAATTCTCCGCGGTCATCGTGCCGTTCTCAGCGTTTGAAAACGATGCGCAAAAGCAGGAGTTCTACAACAAAATCACCGCAAATATCGCAGATGAAGCCCTGAAATGCTGAAAATCCGAACCACAAGCACCGAGTTAACGCTCGGTGCTTTTTGCTGCACGCAGCATTCCTGTAAAGAATGCAGGCAGATAGCATTTATCGGCGTTACACACAATATTTATGCAAAGAATTTGTGCTATCTGTCAGACAAACAACTACTTTTGCGGCTGATATGCCTCCATTCCAATGTCCGCGAAGCTCACCATTTCCCGATATGGCGCCAGTGCCAGGTCCAAAAGCGCCACGCCGGCCGCCGCGCCTGTCCCCTCCCCGAGGTGCATGCCCGCCGTCAGGAACGGCCGCTTGCCGAGTGCATCGAGCAGCAAAATGCTCGCCGGTTCGTCCGATCTGTGCGCTGCGACCATAAAATGCACGGACTGCGGACACAATCGCACGGCGAGAAGCGCCGCCGCGCACGAAATCACGCCGTCCAGCACGACCGGAATGCGCTGCGCCGCCGCACCCAGATACAGACCGCACAGACCCGCGATATCCAAACCGCCGACCTTGTGCAGCACGTCGATCGAGTCATTGGAGTCGGGTTTGTGAAGCGACAGCGCCGCCTCGATCACTGCGATTTTCCGCTCCAGACCGGCCGTTGACAGACCCGCTCCGCGTCCTGTGACCGCCGCAGCCTCCGCGCCAGTGAGCGCCGCCGTGACTGCTGCGCTCGTAGTCGTGTTGCCGATTCCCATTTCGCCGCCAATAAGCAGCGAATATCCCTTTTCGGCACACATTTCCGCCATTTTAATGCCGATTTCGACCGCTTCGAGCGCCTCTTTCCGCGTCATGGCAGGCTCATGCGCAAAGTTTGCAGTTCCGCGCCGAACGGCAAATTGCAGCACTTTTTCGCTCTTTATCGGCTGTGCAACACCGATATCGACCGGAAATACATCCATTCCGAGCTGTTTTGCCATCAGACATACGGTGGACTCGCCGCGGCCCATATTTTCCGCGACCGTGGCTGTCACCTCCTGCCCGCACTGCGTCACGCCCTCGGCGACCACGCCGTTGTCCGCGCAGAAAACAACCGCCGCGCGTCTGGAAATATCCGGCACCGGCTGACCGAGAATACCCGCAAGCTGCACAATCGCGTCCTGCAGAAGACCCAGTCCACCGAGCGGCATGGCAATATTTGCAAAACGGTTTCGCGCCGCCGTCATGCTTTTCTCATCCAGCGGCCGGATGGCAGAAATAGTCTGTTCAAGTGTCATTTTCCGCTCCTTTCCGCGCATTTTCGGACAAAATTCGCTGCAATTTCAGTTTTCGCACGGAAATACAAATGCGGAAATCCTGCATAGAGCGTGTCCGACGCAAAGCCGCAGTCCCACGCGCGCCCGTTTGGCTTGACTGCACGAAAATCTGTGCCATTATCCACAGCCTGTGCATAATGGAACTCGTGCACAGGAAATTGTCCACCGGCTTCGCACAGCAGGTTATCACTGTTTGCCGTGAGCGTGACATAGCCGAACGGCTGCAACCTGTGCGTCATGTGCGCCGAAGTCGGCAGCACGCCTGCCATTGCCGCGCCGTCGAGCGACTGCAGCAGATAAAGAAATCCGCCGCATTCTGCAACTGTCGGCAAACCGTTTAGAATCGCTGTTTTGATGGAATCTCGCATGATTTCATTCTCTGAAAGCTGTTTTTCATACAATTCCGGATAGCCGCCGCCAAGGTACAGACCGTCGATATTCTCCGGCAGTCGCTCGTCTGTGAGCGGCGAAAACGGCACAAGCTCTGCCCCCAGTTCACGCAGCACATCGAAGTTATCCTCATAATAGAAGCAGAATGCGCGGTCCTTGGCTACCGCGATCCGCACCGGAAAATCGGTCACACGAGCGAGCGGCATGTGCGTATCGGTCAGCGGTTTCGCCGTCTGTGCTAATGCACACAATGCGTGGAGGTCAATGCCTTCCTCTGCCGCATCCGCGAGCCGATCAATTTTCTCACGCAGGTCGGACAGCTCATCCGCCGTCACCAGACCGAGGTGGCGATCAGGTATTTCGGCCTCCGGAACCGGCGGCAAAAAGCCGAGCACAGGCAGCCCCGCTTTCTCTGCGATTTGTTTGTAAAACGAGTACATTCCCGCCGAAACGCCGTTTAAAATCACTCCTGCAAGCGTATTTTCCGCAAATGTGCGGAACCCGTGAATCTGTGCCGCAAGCGACAGCGACTGCCCCTTAGGCCGCACGATCAGCACCGCAGGCGTGCCGGTTGCGCGGGCCAGATGCGCCGCCGAAGCCGTATCCGTCGTACCGGAAACGCCGTCGTAAAAGCCCATGACGCCCTCGATCACGCCGAGACCGTCCGGCTGGATATGCCGCGCAAGCTGACTGCGAATACCGGCCTCATCCTCGAAAAACAGGTCTAAATTGCGGCTCGGAACGCCCAAAACCGCCGTATGGAACATCGGGTCGATGTAGTCCGGACCGCACTTGAACGCGCTGAGTGTTACGCCGCGGCGCTGCAGCGCCCGCAGAATCGCGGTCGTGACCGTCGTCTTGCCGCAGCCGCTGCCGGTGCCCGCAAGCAGCAGTCTTGGTGCATTATTTTGTGTCATTTGCGGCCCTCCCGGACAGAATAAACACCGGATTGTTCGCAGTCAGCATGGTGTACGCGCCGACCGGCTTACCGCGCGTGACTGCCAGCTGTGTGACCTCGATGTCAGAAAACCCCAATTCTTTCAAGGCCGTCTGCGCCGCAAACAAGGTCTCGAGCGCAATCGCGTTCACGACCACGCGGACTTTCGGATTTTTCTCCCTGGCAAGTGCCAGAATCTCCCGCATTCTGCCGCCGCTCCCGCCGACGAACACGCAGTCCGGTGCCGGAAGGTTGTCCAGTGCCTCCGGCGCAGGTCCTTCAATTATTTTCACATTGTATCCGCCGAGTTTTATGCGGTTTTCGTGCAAGAGCGCGACCGCTTCCGGCTTTCGCTCGACGGCGTAAACCGTGCCGTCGCTGGCCTTGCGCGCCAGCTCGAGCGTGACCGCGCCGGTGCCCGCACCCACGTCCCAGACCGTGTCGGTCGGTCGGACAGTCAGGCGGTTCACCGACACCCACCGAACCTCTTCCTTGGTCATCGGCACCTTTCCGCGCGTGAGCATTTCATCTCGAATCGGTTCGTTTTTGTTCGCCGCACGCGGGTTTTCGATCAGCAGAACCGCTAAATCCGGGCACGAAAGCTGCGCGATCTCCGCGGCTGTGCCGTGCACAATCCGCTCATTTTCCGCGCCGAGATTTTCCCCGAGATGAACGGGCAGCGCGCCCAATCCCGCGTCCATAAGGCTGTTGCAAACCGCCTGCGCGTTGTTCTCGCCGCCGGTCAGCGCAAATGTTGCCGCGTGGTAACTTACGGCACCGAGAATATTTCCTGTGCGACCGTGCAGACTCTTAAAACACAGATTTTCGTATAAAATACCGCATTTCGCGCACATATACTGCATACTGGACAATCCCGGCACGAGTGTTACCCCGCCGTACGGCAGGAGCCGCTCGCGCAGCTTTCCGGCCGCGCTGAAGAATCCCACGTCGCCCGAAACGAGCAGAGATATGTGCTTTTCTGTGCACTGTATTGCCCGCTCAGCCAGCTCGGAGAACGCGCAGACATCCGCCTTGGGCGACAGTGCCGCCAGCCGTTTTGTCGCGAACACCGCCTCCGCCGTTGCCAACGCGCGAACCGCTTCGCCGGTCAGCGTGTCCGCCGTGCCCATGCCTGCGCCGATGATGGTGAATATGCGCTGCACTTTTTCCGGCTGTAAGCCGAGCAAATCCGTGATAAATCTCTGCATTTCCGCCTGATTTTTGCCGTTTTCCACACGCGGACGCGCAATGACCAGTACCTTTACGCCGACCTCCTCAGCTGCCGCGACCTTCTCCGCAAAGCCGCCGGACACACCGGTGTCCTTGGTCACGAGGATTTTTGCGCCGGTCTCGCGCAGCAGCGCCGCGTTCATCGCCTGCGAAAACGGGCCCTGCATGGCGATGATGTGCGCGCCCGGGAAGCCGAGTGCGGCGCATTTTTCAAGCACCGACGCGGTCGGCAGCACGCGCGGGAACAGGCGCGTTCGGAAGTCCTGCACCGCCGTGTACGCTTCCAGTTCTTTACTGCCTGTGGTGAGCAGGACCGTGCCCTCGTGCGCGTTCAGCCAGTCAACTGCAGCGGCTGTGTCCAGCACGATTTCGCAGTTCTGATAAGGCAGGACAGGCCGCAGCAACCGCTCGTAGCATGCGCCCGATTTCGCGCAGGCCGCCCGCAGATTGTCGGTCACAGCCGCCGCGTACGGATGCGTTGCGTCGATGAGCAGCGTGTCCGAGGTCAATCGTTTTTCCATCTCCCGCTCATCCAAACGGCCCTCGTGAACCGTGATTCCCGCCATCGGCTCCATCACCGCAGCACCATACTCTGTTGCAACGAAAACATCTGCCTGCACGCTGTTTTTCGACAAAAACCGACACAAATCGTGTCCTTCTGTCGTACCGGAGAAAATCATCAGCTTCATACGCCGCGATACCCCCTCGGCGTGACCATGCGGCCGTCCATCACGCGCGTGCGGCTGTTGCCGACAAACACAGTGGTCAGCATATCGACCTGTGTATCACGCAGCTCACCGAGCGTTGTAAGCGTGCAGCTTTCGCCTTCTCGGCCAATGCTGCGCACCAGACCGCAGACGGTTTCCGGCGGCACGATCTCCAGCAGAATATCGCAGGCTCGGCGCAGATGGTCGGTGCGCTTTTTGCTTGACGGATTGTACAGCACGATGCAGAAATCGCCAGCCGCTGCGCCGCGCAGACGCTGCTCGATCTTGTCCCACGGCGTGAGCAGGTCGGACAGGCTGATGCACGCAAAGTCGCATGTCAGCGGCGAGCCGAGCACGGCGCCGCCCGAGCAGGCCGCCGTGATGCCCGGAATAACCTCGACCTCGAGGTTCGGCTCGTGCTCGCAAAGCTCGAGCAGCAGGCTCGCCATGCCGTACACACCCGCATCTCCCGAGGATACAACAGCGACCGTTTTGCCCTGTTTTGCCGCCTCAACCGCCGCTTTGCAGCGCAAAACCTCGCGTGTCATGCCGGATTCGATGCGCTCCTTGCCCGAAATGAGGTTATCGATCAAATCAAGGTACAGGCCGTAGCCTGCCACGCAGTCACATTTTTCCAGAGCACGCACTGCGCGCAGCGTCATCTGTTCCTCGCCGCCCGGCCCGATGCCGATGCAATACAGCTTCATGCTTCACCCTCCCGTTCTTCAAACGTCACGCGCCAGTCCGTCACGGCGACAGCCGCCGTTACGCCGTTCTGCGCGAATTTATGCAAGATAAGTGTGCCGTTCTGTGCTGCGCACACAGCCGCGCGTTCGCACACATTATCGACGCCGACGGTCTGCTGCACGAACGCCGACCGGCTGAATTCGCCTTGTGCGTCCTGCAGTTGCTCGGCCGTAAAGGTACGGAACGGCAGTCCGTGTTTTTCGCAAAACAGCAGCAAACCCGGCTCATTCTGCTTGATATCAATGCTCGCCGCGCCGCAGATCGCCTGCCAGGGCAGTTTTGCCGATGCAAGCGCCGCCTGAACCGTCTGCTCGATGGCATCCGCGCTCGTGCCCCTGCGGCAGCCAATGCCGAGATATGCAATCCGCGGCACGAGATGCAGCGTGTGTGCAAACGGCTGTGCGTCTGTGCGAAATCCAATCGTAAACCCGCTTTCCGCGTCTTTTTTGAGGTCAATACGGGCGGGCAGCAGCCCGTCTATCGGAAAATCCGAGCGAACGCCCACGGTTTCCCCTCTGAGCAGCGCACCGGATACATATTTAATATAGTGCGGCTCCAGGACTGCACAGCTGTGTGCTTTTGCCCAGGTATCCACGGCGAACACTTGCCGACCGTCGGTCGCGGTGGTGAGTACCGGCACAGCCTGCAGACCTTCCGCAAGTGTTTTTGCAATCTCGTTGGCGCCGCCCAGATGTCCGGACAGAAGCGGAATCACGAACTTTCCCTGCTCATCAATGACGATTACCGCCGGATCATAGGCTTTTCCCATCAAATACGGCGCCGCTGCGCGTACCGCGATTCCGGTCGCGCCCACGAACACGATCAGGTCGCAATCGACCATCGCCTGCTGCGCAAAGCGCTTAAGGCTCGTGCCAGAGAGCGACGCATCCACCGTCCGCGCGTACCGCTCACACCGGAAATCCGGCAGGAGTTTTACCGCCTTTTGCACAGTCTGTGCGCCGCACAGGGTAAAGGATACAAATTTTGCGTGCTTCATCGGCTTGCCTCACGAAATTCGGTCGTAAAGGTCGGGTCGTACAGCTTGGAGCGCTCGTACTCGGTGCCGAGGAACCCGCCCACCGTGATGAGCGCAGTCTTGGTGATGCCCTCTCGCGCACCGGCTGCGGCGAGGTCTGCGACCGTTGTCCGCACAACCTTTTCGTCCGGCCAGGTGGCCTTGTACACGATGGCCGCAGGCGTATCCGGCGCATATCCGCCCGCGATCAGCCGCTCAGACAGGCGCGCCAGCTGACCCGCCGACAGGAAGATGACCATAGTAGCTCCGTGTGCCGCGAACGACTCGATCTGCTCCTTTTCGGGCACGGGCGTGCGGCCCTCCATGCGCGTCAGGATGACCGACTGGCTCACGTTCGGCAGTGTGTACTCGGCTTTGAGTGCCGCTGCCGCGCCGCAGAACGAAGACACGCCCGGACAGACCTCATACGCCAGACCGAGCCTGTCCAGCTCGTCCATCTGCTCTCTATGCGCACCGTAAACACACGGATCGCCGGTGTGCAGACGCACGACCGTTTTGCCCGCTTTCGCAGCAGGCGCCATCACGGCGATGACCTCCTCGAGCGTCATCTTCGCGCTGTTGTACACCTCGCATCCGTCCTTTTTATAGTCCAAAAGTGCCGGATTGACCAGCGAACCGGCGTAAACGATCACATCTGCCTCACTCAGCAGACGTGCGCCGCGTACCGTGATCAGGTCGGGCGCCCCCGAGCCTGCACCCACAAAGTAGATCATTCGCTTTGCTCCTTTACCAATATAATAGAGAAATAGCCGCTCGGCTGTTCCAGCTCATCTAAATTTTCGATCAGCCGCTGACCGTCCATGCCGACCCGCTCGATCAGTGCCGCGCTGCCGAGTTCGCCGCGCTGCCGGAGCAGTTCGCGGACCTCCAATACACTCTTTCCGGTCTTCATCAGCACCTTGCTGCCGGAGAGCGCAAGCCCTTCCTCCGCCCTGCCGTGCGTGGCCGGAATGATGTGCAGCATTTCGCCGTCCTCGCACAGGGCGCGTCCCATGGCGGCAGCCGCGGCGCAGAAGGACGGCACGCCGGGCACCAGCTCGGCTGCATAGCCGCGGGCGGAAACACGCTTGTGTACATACCAGTATGTGGAATATACCGTCGGATCGCCGAGCGTGAGAAACACCACGGTCTTGCCCTCGTCGAGCAGCGCACAGAGCGCGTCTGCCGCCGCGTCGTGGCTGGCATTTCGCGCCTGCCTGTCGTGCGTCATCGGCATATCGAACAGCAGGATTGTCTTGTCCTGCCCGATGTACGGCGAAGCAATATCCAGTGCGGTCTGTCTGCCGTCGGCGGACTTCGGTGCGGCGACCGCATCGCACTCGCGCAGCAGCCGGATCGCCTTGGCGGTCAGCAGCTCCGGATCGCCCGGACCGACGCCGACTCCATATAAAATACCCTTCATTGCAGTTTCAACCTCTCACAGAGTGCGCGCGCGCCCGCTGACTCGGCCAGCACGCCGTATTTTCCGGTAAACATGATGAATTCCACGCGCGCCTGCCCCTTCATGCGCAGGGCGATGCGGGTTTCCATCTCCCTGCCAATGCGCGACAGGACGGGCTGACGCAGATTCACTTCGTCCAGCAGCCCCACGCACGCGTCCACCGAGATGGCAGCCATCAGTCCTTCGAGTGTTTCGCGCGGTGCGCCGCACAGTGCCGCATGCGCGGTGAAAATCTCCTGCCGTGCGTCTGCGACCGACGAATGCGTGTTCATCACGCCTGCGGCCATCTTGACCAGCTTTCCGGCGTGCCCGACCAGCAGGATCTCGGGATAGCCGCGGTACGCCGCATGGTCGAACGCCTCACCGATGAAGTTGGAGCACTTGACCGCGCGTTCGAGGTCAAGGCCGAGCGTGTCCCGCGCGAAATCCGCGCCGTAGTTGCCCGGGCACAGGAACGCAATGCGCTGTCCCTGCGCGTACAGGCTGTCCAGCTCCAATCGGATGGTGTCCACGAGCGCCTTTTCGCTCATCGGCTCGACAATGCCGCTCGTGCCGAGGATAGAGATGCCGCCGACGATGCCGAGGTGACCGTTGTAGGTCTGGGTGGCAAGCGCCTCGCCGTCCTTCACCGAAATGGTAACGGAAAAGCCGCCGTTGTATCCGTTCTGCTGTGCGGCACGGTGCACTGCGTCCGCAATCTGCTGCCGCGGACCGGGATTGATCGCCGCTTCTCCGACCGGCATCGCCAGTCCCGGGCGGGTAATTCGTCCGACGCCGGCGCCGCCCTCTATGGTAACGCCCTTTTCGATTCGGCGCACGGAAGCCGTGATGCAGACCCCGTTTGTGATGTCCGGATCGTCGCCCGCGTCCTTGCGGACGGTGCAGACAGCCGCGTTTCCGCTCATATGCGCGTCCTCGACCGGCAGGCAGAAGGTGATGCCGCCCGGCGTGTGCAGGTGAATCTCCGGCGGCGCGATTCCGGTCAGCAGCAGCACAGCCGCCGCCTGCGAGGCCGCCGCCGCACACGAGCCGGTTGTCCAGCCGCGGCGAAGCGCCTTGCCGCCGCGGTAGGCGGTGAGTTTTTCGTCCGGCATGCGGTGCACCTCCCTGTGAAATGTAATCCAATTTATTATAGCATACGCAGGCTTTTATTTGAAGTGCAAACGCGGGATGTCTTTTCCCTGCCCCGGTTAGTCGGTGTCTGAATTTTTTTCATTTTCCGCGGCAGTACCGCTCTCCCTGCGATTCTTCATGAATTCTTCATCGCGTTGTTTTAGTAGGATAACAAAAATTTTTTATAAATTCGCACTTTAATTACCATGTTCTGTAAAATAATAAACTTTTCTAAGTGCGAGGTGAAAAAAGTAAATATTTTACGCAGTATTTTTGTACAAAAAGTCTGTTCAAAATTATCATTTTTCACAATAGTTGTTGATAATATTGATAAATACGCGAGATTTTTTTATTCATTCATCCAAATTGCACAAATACATCTTGACAAAGAATTTTAAAAGTGATAAATTTATCTCACGAAAGGACGAAAGGAGGCTGAGCAGGAAATGAAAAAGGTTATCTGTTCGGAACACGCACCCGCAGCCATCGGCCCGTATGCACAGGCAATTGCAGCAAACGGTATCGTATTTACTTCGGGTCAGCTTCCGATCGATCCCGCAACCGGTGCTTTTCCGGAAGGGATCGCAGCACAGACCAAACAGTCGCTCACCAATGTAAAGGCAATCCTTGCTGAGGCAGGAACCGGTATGGATCAGGTGATCAAGACTACCGTCTTCCTGAGCGACATGAACAATTTCGGCGCGATGAACGAGGTTTACGCCACCTTCTTCGGTGAAGGCAGCTACCCGGCACGCTCCGCTGTGGAGGTTGCAAGACTTCCCAAGGACGCTCTCGTCGAGATTGAGGTAACCGCTCTCCTGCCGTAAGGCAAACCAAAAAGAAAAGAAAACAGCAAAAAAAGAAAGGTGCTGTCCGCTAAGCAAAGCCGGAACCGGAAAACCGGCTTTGACAACCGGGGTACCTCCAAAACACACAACTGGAGGTAATTTATTATGAGCAAGCAGTATCCGCTGAACGTACCCGCACCGCATCATTTCACTTACGCAGTCCGTGATCTTCCGGAAGTAACCGTTGAGCAGCGTGAGCGCGCTCTTCAGGCTACTCATTACAACGAGTTCGCATTCCCGTCCGGCATGCTGACCGTTGATATGCTGTCCGACTCCGGTACCACTGCAATGACCAATCATCAGTGGGCAAGCCTGTTCCTCGGCGACGAGGCCTACGGCCGCAACACCGGCTACTACGTCCTTCTCGACACCTTCCGCGACATCTTTGAGCGCGGCGGCGAGAAGAACTGGAAGAAGATCGTCGATCTTGTCCGGACTGACTGCCGTGACGTCGAGACCATGATGGAGAAGGTCTACCTGCCCGAATACGAAGGCGGCCTGTTCAATGGCGGCGCAGCTCAGATGGAGCGCCCGAACGCATTTATCATCCAGCAGGGCCGTGCAGCTGAGTCCGTTCTGATGGAAATCGTTCGCAACATCCTTGCTAAGCGTCACCCGGGCAAGAAGTTCACCATTCCGTCGAATGGTCACTTTGACACCACCGAAGGCAACATCAAGCAGATGGGTTCCATTCCGCGTAACCTGTACAACAAGACCCTGCTGTGGGAAGTACCGGAAGGCGGCCGTTACGAGAAGAACCCGTTCAAGGGCAACATGGATATCGAGAAGCTGGAGCAGCTGATTCAGAGCGTAGGTCCGGAGAACGTTCCGCTGATCTTCACCTGCATCACCAACAACCCGGTTTGCGGCCAGGCCGTTTCCATGGGCAACCTGAAGGAAATCAACCGCGTTGCGCATAAGTACAACATCCCGCTGGTATTCGATACCGCTCGCTGGGCTGAGAACGCTTACTTCATCAAGATGAATGAGGAAGGCTACGCTGACAAGTCCATCGCTGAGATCGCTACCGAGATGTTCTCTTACTGCGACGCATTCACCATGTCCGCTAAGAAGGACGGCCACGCTAACATGGGCGGCATGCTGGCATTCCGCGATAAGGGCCTGTTCTGGAAGAACTTCTCCGACTTCAACGAAGACGGCACCGTTAAGACCGACGTTGGCGTTCTGCTGAAGGTTAAGCAGATCTCCTGCTACGGCAACGATTCCTACGGCGGCATGTCCGGCCGTGATATCATGGCTCTGGCAGTTGGCCTGTACGAGTCCTGCGACTTTAACTACATGAACGAGCGTGTTGCTCAGTGTAACTACCTGGCAGAAGGCTTCTACGACGCTGGCGTTAAGGGCGTTGTACTGCCGGCAGGCGGCCACGCTGTATACATCAACATGGATGAGTTCTTCGACGGCAAGCGCGGCCATGACACCTTCGCTGGTGAGGGCTTCAGCCTTGAGCTGATCCGCCGCTACGGCATCCGTGTATCCGAGCTGGGCGACTACTCCATGGAGTATGACCTGAAGACCCCGGAGCAGCAGGCTGAAGTATGTAACGTAGTTCGCTTCGCAATCGACCGCAGCCGTCTGACCAAGGAGCATCTGGACTATGTAATCGCAGCTGTTAAGGCTCTGTACGAGGATCGTGAGAACATTCCGAACATGCGTATTGTTTGGGGTCACAATCTGCCGATGCGTCACTTCCACGCATTCCTGGAGCCGTACCCGAACGAAGAGAAATAATCCCCTGTTCCATCCTTTCGTCAAAGGCGATACCGCATAATTGTATAAATTGTGCGGTATTCCCGCCAATGCTGCAGCAAAGGCGCCGCGGCATTGCATAACAGGAATTTCTCCTGACCTTTTTATAACTTTATAATTAGGGCGTAACCTGTGTCGCGTGGAAAGTGCACAGGAAAGCAAAGAACAAAGGCGTTCTTTTTGCCAGAAAACTAAACAGTTTCTGCGGCAAAGAGAACGCCTTTTTTCTATCCATTTACACATTAAAGGGGTGTAAGATAATGAGTAAAGAGCCTAAAAACTTAGAACAGAGAGATGGTTTCCAGAGTAAGTGGGGATTCATTCTGGCATGTATCGGTTCTGCGGTTGGTATGGGCAACATCTGGCGTTTCCCGATCATGGTGCAGAAGTACGGCGGCATGACCTTCCTGCTTCCCTATTTCATCTTTGTAATTTTGATCGGCAGTACCGGCGTTATCGAGGAGTTCGCTCTCGGTCGCCGTGCAGCTGCAGGTCCGGTTGGTGCGTTCGGCATGTGTACCAAGGAGCGCACCGGCAGCGAGAAATCCGGTAAGGCGATCGGTGCAATCCCGATCATCGGTGCATTGATGCTGGCAATCGGCTACACGGTCGTTCTCGGCTGGATCTTCAAGTACACCTTCATGTCCCTCTCCGGCAGCCTGTTCAGCCTCGGCACGGAT
>OLPI01003029.1_pt1 | contig 12392 bp, 9 predicted proteins | sample 1672361 | NCBI WGS metagenome assembly OLPI01 (sample SAMEA3136675, study PRJEB25190) | human gut metagenome
TCATGCGGACTGAGGAAGCCCCCAGCCAGCTGACTGACGGCCTTATGAAGGCTGCCGGGAACACGGAGTCATTGACTGACTTCGACCCTGAAATCTTCAAAAAAATGTGGAACGGTCTCTCAGACCTTTATCTTGCCGCGGCCGAGCGGGCTCTGCGGGCTCTCGGTCTCTACGACAGGAAATGGACGGGACTTGAAGACTTCATCAGCGAATCCGGCGCAGCAAAACGCTATACCAAGTGGCTCCACCGCGCGCTGACCGCCCTCTCTTCCCGCGGCATCATCGCCGTCGACGACAAAGGGATGTACGCGCCCTGCGGCACGCCGCCTTCCTTTGACGGTTGCCTCAGAAACGCGCTCGGCTGCCTTGAGGAGATGAAGTTCGCCCCAAGGTTCGGGATCATCCTGGTGAAGACCGTCACGGATCTCCCCGCCATTCTGAAGGAAGATAAACACTCCGGCGAGCTCTATACGGACGAAATCGTCCCGGCCCTCTACCAGAAGGTGCCCGCTGCGTGCAACCGCCTCACTGCCGACATCGCCGTCAGGGCTGTCGAAAACGCGGGCGGCAGGCCGTACCGCATCCTTGAGGTCGGCGCCGGGTATGGCTCGGTAACACGCCATATTCTCCCCGCCCTCTCGGGAAAGAACGTCACCTATGACTTCACCGATATCTCCCGCTTCTTCCTCACCGCGGCTGAGAAGGCCTTTTCCGAATATGACTTCGTGAATTACGGCCTCTTCGACCTCGATGTGGAGCCTGAACTGCAGGGCCGCGAAGCCCACAGCTATGACATGATCCTCGCTGTGGGCGTCCTGCACGATGTGAAAGACATGCGCAAATCGCTGACCGCCCTGAAACGCATGCTTGCCCCCTCCGGCATCCTCCTCATAGAGGATCAGTCATCCTTCCAGCTGCCTCTTGATCTGTCGCAGGGTCTGCAACAGGGCTATGAGAACGCGAACGACGCGGATCTGCGCCTGGAGAACCCCATCCCCTCGCGTGAAGAGTGGACGAAGGTCTTCACCGAACAGGGGCTTTCCGCTCCGGTCTGGTTCGTGAAGGAAGATTCCCTGGAAGGCTTCCTCGGTCTCGAGGTTTTCGTGAGCTCCGGACCGGAATCCGTGTCGCGCTTTACTCCCGAAGTTCTGGAAAACTGGACCCGGGAAAGCGTTCCCGGCTACATGGTGCCTTCAGGCTGGCATCTCCTCGAAAGCATGCCGCTTTCCGCCAATGGCAAGACTGACCGCAAAGCCCTTGCCGCCGCTTCCGGCCGCGGGCCTTCCAGGCCGGCCGTGACCGTGGCGCCCCGTACGGAAACGGAAAAGACTATCGCCGCCATCTGGAAAGAGGTCCTTTCCCTCGACAGTGTCAGCGTGGAGGAAAGCTTCTTCCACTGCGGCGGTGACTCCCTGTCAGCCTTCCAGCTTCTGAAAGGACTCCAGAAAACCTTCGGACGCAGGTTCACGCTCAGGGATCTGATGCAGCAGCCGACCATTGCCGGAGAAGCCGCTCTTATCGAGTCCAGAAAGAACGACAGGGGCGGTTCCCTTGTCATTCTGAACGAGGCGGGGAGCAGCAGGACGCTTCTCTTCGGGCATCCCTGCGAAGGCATCGTGACATCCTACGCCAGACTCTCCGCCGCTCTGCCGGAGTGGAACTTCTGCGCCCTGCAGAGCCGGGGCCTTGGCGGCGAATGTCAGCCTGTCACGGACTTCAGTGTCATGACGGAAAACTACCTGAGTGACCTCACGCAGAAGGTTGCTCCTGACAGCGCTGTGTTCGGAGGCTGGTCCATGGGCGCCTTTATCGCCTGGGAGCTTGCCGTCAGGACTGGCAACGGCAACAGACAGCCTCTCGTGCTCATTGACCCGCCGTCCAAGAAGCTCTGGGATGAGCAGTACGGCAGGAGACGCACGAGTTTCATGTCTCTCATGGAACAGGTCTTCCCGGACGCCGTGGGCGTCGTGAAGTCCATGTGCTTCGAACCTTCCGCTTTTGACAGCCTCGACAGGGAAAGCCAGCTCCGCGTCTTCACAAAGGCCATGGAAATGGACGGCCTCGTTCCCGAGGGAAGCCAGGCCGTTCAGGAACAGGTCAGCCGCATCATTAAGGTGGGGCTCGCCAACGTTGAGGCCCTCTGGCACTACCAGCCGAAGCCCCTCTCCGGTCACGCCGTGCTCTACATCAGAGGCGAGGGCCAGAAGGACGAAAGCGTTGAATACTGGCGCTCTCTCACTGACGGACCCTTCACCGTGGTGCCTGTCAGCCATGACCACTGGCATCTCCTGAAATCAGAGGAAGACGTCAGCCGTATCGCAGCCGGCATCCGCCAGATCACCGAATCCGGCTCTGAAAACGGGAGGAACAGCTAAAATGACACTCAGGTCCGATTGGCTCGTCCATAATCAGGAAGAGACCGGCGGCAGGGTCAGGCCGCGCATGTTCTGCTTCCCCTTCGCCGGGGGCGGAGCGTCCATTTACCGCAACTGGGGACGCGCGCTTGGCTCTGCCGTGGACCTGTATGCCGTTCAGCTCCCGGGCCGCGAGGAGCGAATCCGGGAGCCGAGGTACTACAGCGTGAAGAGCCTCTGCGATGCCATGTTCGAGGCCGGGGAAGACGGGGGATGGTTTGACGCCCCGTGCATTATCTACGGCCACAGCATGGGTGCCAAAATCGCCTTTGAGACGGCCCGTCGCCTGGAGGAACAGGGGCGCCCCCCCCTGCTCCTCATTGTCTCCGGCAGCCGTGCCCCTTCCACCCCGCCGGCCCGCCTCGTAAGCACATATCCGGACAGGGACTTCGACAACGAACTCAGGCACCTTTCCGGCACTCCCGAGGCTATCCTGCGTGATCCCGACTTCATGCGGCTCTTACGGCCCCTTCTGCGCGCCGACTTCGCCGTTGATGAAAGTTATGTGACCACCCAGCGCCTGTCCGTTCCCATGCGTGCTTTCTCCGGCATGGAGGACAGTGAAGTGACCGCCCCCGAACTCGAAAAATGGCGGGAGCACACAAGCGCCGGTTTCGAGGCGCGCATGCTCCCCGGCGATCACTTCTTCCTCAAAAAGAATGAAAGCCTCTATCTTCCCATCCTGAAGGAACTTATTGAAAAAGCTGTGGAGAAAACCCTATGAACCTTGAAGCAGGAGAGCAGGCGGCCATGGCCAGGGCCCGCTGGTTCACTGAATTTCTCAGCGCGTGGCGCTGGCTCATCCTGGCCGTCATTCTCATCCTTGCCGCGGGTTCCGTGTATCTCATGAAGGATATCCGTTCGGATAATTCCGATGAATCCTTCTTCCTCGAAGACGACCCCGCCGTTATTGCCATACACCGCTTCCGCGAACTCTTCGGCAACGAGGATTATGTCTACGTGGCGGTCCGGCCCGGCGGGGACGTCTTTGAGCGCAGCAATATGCTGATGCTCAAATCTCTCGCTGACGCCCTCGAGAAGGATGTCCCCTTCCTCCGCGAGGTAAAATGGCTCGGTTCAGCCGAGTACATACGTCCCGAAGGCGATCATATCGCGGCCGGTCCGGGCCTTGAGAAAATTCCGGACGACCAGGCCCCCATCGACGAGTTCAAAGCTGAGGTTCTGAAACTCAACGATTTCGTCAATGTTCTTGTTTCCCCGGACAGCCGCATCGCCACCATAGTTCTGGAATGCGAACGATATCCGGACAATGTAAAGGATCCGAGAAAGCTGATCGCGCCGGCCGTCGAAAAAGTCCTGCAGCGGCCCGAGTTCGCGAAGTATGAGACGCACCTCGCCGGTACGCCAGTGCAGGACTATGAAAGTGACCGCATTACGGCCAGGGAGACGCTCAAGCTCGTGGCAGTGTGCCTCATCATCCAGAGCGTGCTCCTCTTTATGCTCGGGAATGGGATCAGGGCAGTCCTGGCCCCCGTTCTGGTCATACTCCTGAGCATTATTATGACCATGGGCATCATCAGTCTCGCCGGCTGGAAGGTCTCTATGATGGACATCATGCTGCCCACCATGCTCTTTTCCGTCTGTCTCGGTGACACGGTGCACATCGTCGCGAGCTATCACCTGAACAGAATAAACGGCATGCCTCACGGCGATGCCCTGACCCACACCATACGCAGCGTGTTCATTCCGTGCCTCTTCACCTCCCTGACCACCATGATGGGCTTCATGTCCTTCCTCGCGACAGACATCGCGCCAATCCGGATGGCCGGCGTGTATTCCGCGATCGGCGTAGGGCTGGCCTTTATCCTGAGCATCACGCTGACCCCCATCATCTACTCAATCCATCCTGAAACGGGAAACGTCCTTAAAAAGGAACGCCACAGCCGTTTTCTCAACGGTATGGGCCGCGCTCTTGAAAAACTCACCACGTGGTCCATCGATCACGCGTATTTTGTCATTTTTTTCTTTGTCGGCACCGGTGCCCTCGGCGTCTGGCTTTATCAGAGCGTTGTCATCGAGACGAACACGATCAAGGACATCAGCACGTCCGAAAAACTGCGTCAGGACTACGATTTCTTTGACAGCGACTTCGGCGGATCCATGTCTCTCGACATCATGGCTGACAGCGGAAGGGAAAACGGAGCCCGGGAACTGACATTCCTGCAGGACGTGGAGCGCCTGCAGCGCTACACGGAGACCCTGCCAGGCTGCGTCAAGACACACAGCCTGGTGGACATCATCCGCCGCATTAACTTTGTCCTGCATGAAGGCCGTCCGGAGAACGATGTTCTCCCCTCAGAGCAGAAAAACTGTGACGAGTACCTCTTCTTCTACGAGACGTCCGGAGGCAAAAACCTCGATCGTGAACTGAGTTTCCTGAGCGACGTGGCGAGAATTCACGTGCAGACCCGCAATATGGGCACGCAGGAAGTGAAGGCCTTTATCCGGAACATGGACAACTTCGTCGCGAACGAGCTCCAGGGGCGTCTGAAGGTGGAGTACACAGACCAGATGGCCTTTGTGTCGGACATCTCCGACTACGTCAGCGCGGGGCAGGCGGACAGTTTCCTCTGCGCCCTCATCTCTATCTGCGCCATGATGATGATCTGCCTCAGATCCGTGAAGCTCGGCCTCCTCAGCATGCTTCCGAACATCGTGCCCATCCTTATTCCCATGGGACTCATGGGCGTGCTCGGTTTCAACATGAGTATCGTGCTGATGATTTTTTCCTCTGTCATCATCGGCGTCACCGTCGACGACACGACGCACTTCTACGTCACCTTCAAACGGTTCTTCAGGGAAAAGCACGACTATCACTCTACCCTTCTGAAAACAGTGGACAGCGTCGGACACCCCGTTGTCTTCACGTCGATCTCTCTCGTTCTGGGCTTTCTGCTTTTTGAACTTTCCGTCGTGCGGACCACAGGGCAGTTCGGGCTCCTTGGCGCAGCCGCCTTCTTCTGGGGATGCCTCGCCGACCTGACCTTCTCTCCAGCGCTGCTTTATGTGTTCAGGGCCATGGGTAAAGCGAAAAAATAAAGGATAGCAGCTTAGATGAAAGTATTACGTGACAGGGAGACAGGAACTTCCCGCGGAGCCGGCCGCCGGCCCCGCAGGAAGAGAGAGGCAAAAAAAACCACCCTAAAAAAGTTCAGGAGGCGCATCCCCCTGTACCTTTCCCTCACAGCCATGGGATCTGTCCTGGCCGGTCTTATCTTCACAGGAGCCCTCTCCGTACAGGGCGCGTCCCTGACAGACGCCATTAAAGACAGGTTCGCCTTCTCGGGCTACCTCCAGTCGACATACAGACAGTCCGTGCACAAGGGAAATCCCCTGGCCGCCATCCAGAGGGTTGGGCTTGAGACCCGTTTCAACCAGGGCTCCTGGATCAGAGGCTTTGCGAGCGGGTACGTGGATACCGATCTTTCCGTCACCGGACGCTGGCACTCACGGGAACCTGTTGTCACGCCTGAAGTGGGCGAAGCCTACCTCACCATCGATACCCATTACGCGGATCTCATCGTCGGCATGCAGCAGATACGCTGGGGTGAGGCCGACGCGTTAAGCACCTTCGATCTTATCAACCCCATCGACTACCGCAATCCCATAGCCACGGGCCGCTCCACGCAGCGGCTCTCCGTTGGTGCCGCGGATCTGCGCGTGAGCCTCAAAGGACTCGGCCTTCTCGACCTCATCTGCGTCCCCTTTCCCCGCTTTTCCCGCCTCGCCGAATACGGATCCCCCTGGGAAGACAAAGGGCTCAGGGAACTCAGGCATTACGTTGGGGAGGGACTCGTAGGCCGCAAATATGACAACGGTCCTTTCGAGCCCGAATTCGCCGGCCGCCTGAAATTCTTCCAGTCCGGCTACGATCTCGCCTTCATGTTCTTCAAAGGCTATGAGCACAAGCCTCTTTACACGGCGGGCATCGATTATCAGAACATGTCGGCGACCATTCACGAGACATACAAAACCTTCGAGGCCTTTGGCCTGAGCTCGGCCGTCTCCATACTGAAATCCACACTGCGCACTGAATTCACGCTCCGTCACAACTATCCCTTCCAGTCCGACGATATCGACATAGAGCGCCGCAACGACTACGAAGCCATCATCGGCTGGGACAGAATGTTCCTCACAAACCTTAACGTGAACCTGCAGACCTTCTTCTCCTCCTACGACGGGAAGAAGGTACGCGGCAAGGACAGGGAACGCTACGGAGCAACCTGGTCCGTCTCGGACAAATATCTCGATGATGCGCTTACGGCAGGCGTACGCGGCGAGTACTTCGCCAACAACGATGATGCCTGCGTGGAAGTCTTCGGTGAGTACGAATACGATGATCATCTGCGTTTCACGGCAGGCTACATGTTCTTCAGCGGCGGCAAAAGCAATGACCTCGGTCAGTATGACAAGAACGATCATTTTTATTTCGGCGTAAAATATTCTTTCTGATGAGTACGTTTCGCGGGCGATGCGCCTCTCACGCAAAGCGCGCAGGGAAAGGCTGCCGGACAGAATACGGAAACAGGCCCTGCCTGCGTACCGGGGGGAACATGGTGTTTCCAGGGAGCAGAAACGTGAGTGAATCAGCCAGACCGGCATCCCTCGAACTCTGGCTCTTTGATCTGGACTCCGGGGAAGAGGCGGAACGCCTTTCCATGGATCTTCTGAATGAGGAAGAGCGGCTCCGGGCCGCGCGCTTCGTCCGGGCATCTGACAGGCGTCATTTCGCTGTGTGCCGGGCCTGCGTTAAATCCGTCATCGCTTCACGGATTCCGGGTCTGAACGCTCAAAGCATCACCTTTGCCTATGGCCCGTGGGGCAAACCACGGTGGGGAGATATCTCCTTCAGCATTTCCCACAGTCAGTCTCTGGGGATGCTCGCCCTTTCCCCTTCGGGCCCCCTGGGGTGCGATATCGAATGGCATAGCAGGCAGACCGATCCCGTTGGCGTGGCTTCCTATTTTACGCTGCAGGAACGCCTCGCGCTTGCGGAACTCACCGCATCTGCCCGGCGCGACGCGTTTTTTACGCTCTGGGTGCGCAAGGAATCCGTGGGGAAGGCCTGCGGCCAGGGACTCGGCGTGGGCCTCGGAAACATAGCCGCCTCCTACCGCCCAGATGAACCTGTTGTGCGGGTTCTTCCCGGCGCTCCGGTGCCTCCGGAAACCTGGTGGGTTCCGGCCTTCAGCCTGCCCGGCGGGTACAGCGCGGCCGCCGCCCTCCCCATGTCCCTCGCAGGGCTGCCCTTTGTCTGGCACGGGCCATTCGCCCCGCTGGATATTTTTTCCGGAAAAGCCTTCAGACAGCAGCCTCTCCCTTTCGGGCTGAGCTCTGCTGCTCCGGCCGGAACGAAAAAATAAGGAAAATACATATTTTTGTTATTTGAAATTGACATTCAATTTCAAATTATGTAAAAAAGCCCTGTACGAAAAAAACACAACGGTGCCGGAAACAACCGCGGGAGGAAAAAAAGCGGCGGAATCTGGATTTCCACGGCATTTGCTCCCCGGGCCCCCTCCCCGGGGAGCATCATACGACGCGGAGACATTTTGCCCGGGCACTGCCCTTCCTCTGAAAATGAGGGCTTGCGGAACGTCCGCCCCTGAGGGGACAGCGGAAAAAGTTTTTACCATTTTGGAGGCTGTATGAATTTTTTGAAACCTGGGGTTCTGGCTCTGCTCGGCCTGTTTGCCTTTTCTCCCGCTCAGGCGGCAGAAACAAAAGCCATGACAGGCTATGATCTCGCCGTACTTATGGATGGTGTGGATACCAGTAAGGACTCCGTGAGCCTGGGCCATATGGAAATCAAACGGGGCAGTCAGACTCTCGTGCGCGACTTTGAAACCTATACTGATGAAAGCAACAAGGATGTTGAGGAACGCAACCTCTTCGTCTTCAACAGCCCCGCAGAAGTCAAAGGAACCAAATATCTGGAATGGACGTACAGAGGCACGGACAAGGACGATGATCTCTGGGTGTACCTGCCTTCTGAAAGCCTCGTCCGCCGCATTAGCGGTTCCAGCAAATTCGCCTCGTTCATGCGCAGCGACTACACCAACGAAGACATTGAGAACATGGACGACGTTGAGGATTACACGTACAGCCTCAAGGGAAGCGAAGTCGTCGACGGCATAGACTGCTATATCCTCGAGCGTTACCCCAAACCCGAAAAGAAGACCCAGTATTCCAAGCATAAGCAGTGGGTACGCAAGGACAACTATCTGCGTCTTAAGATGGAATACTACGACAAGCATGAGAAGCTCGTAAAAACCATGTATTTCAGCGACTGCCGCAAAATCGACGGAATCTGGACAAATATGCATGTCCGTCTCGAGCGCGCTGACGGCGGTTCCGTCACCACAGTCCTCTGGAAAGAGGTAAAATACAACGTGGGTCTTGATCCCGAACTCTTCACGCAGAGCCAGCTGCAGCGCTAATATTTTTCCCAACCCAAAAAGCCCCGGCCTGTTCCCCCCAGGGCGTAAAGAACCGGAAACCGGATTGAAGCCACGGTTTCCGGTTCTTTTTTGCGCCTCACGCAGAGGCTCTCCCTCCGGCGGCGCCCTGGCTCTGACGACAAAAGACGGACCGCCATCGGAATAACTGACGAAAAAAGGGCGTCAGAAACTTCCCGCCTTGGGCGGACAAAACGATACGCTGCCCCGCTTACAAAGGAGAGAATCTGTCATGCCCCGGGAGGTAAAGTCTTCCGTGACGTCCACCTCAGCATTCCGACACAATCCTGCACAAAAGAGAGAGGATCAGACATTCCTTCTCAGGAACGGGATGGCGTATTTCTCTTTGCGGTGACAGAACAGGCCAGAGCAGACCTTTGGACAGGAGGAAAACTTCATGAACAACGCGAATTTCGAATACCACGTTCCGACTCACATTTTTTTCGAAGACAACCAGATTCAGAAATTGGGTGCTGAGCTCGCGAAGCACGGCAGCCGCGTTCTGCTCATCTACGGGAGCGAGAGGCTGAAATCGACGCCGCTCTATGCCTCCATCCTGGAACAGGTCAAATCCGCCGGTCTGACGCTTTTTGAAATGGGCGGCGTGGAACCCAACCCGCGGCATACGACAGTAGACCTGCTGGGACAAAAACATAGACGTGCTCCTCGCCGTGGGCGGCGGCAGCGTCACAGACTGCGCGAAGCTGACAAGCCCCACTGTTTTTCACAATGGCACCTGCTGGGATTTTCTCACTGGCAGGGCGCAGATGAAAAAATTTCTGCCTATCGTGACCATCTCGACCATATCCGGCACGGGGACGGATATGGACTGCCTTGGCATAGTCAACAATATCGAAACCAGGGAGAAGACCTTCTTCGGCAATCCTGCGCTCTATCCCGCGGCCTCGTTTCTCGATCCCACAGAGGCCTTTACCGTGAGTCCCTACCAGACCGCATGCGGCGCCATCGATGCCTTCATCCATTACCTTGAAGTCTATTTCACGCGCCCCAACCTTTATGTTCTCGACAGGGTCATGGAAGGGTTCATGAAGACCATCCTTCATTTCATCCCCGTGGTCATGAAGGAGCCCGACAACTACGAAGCCAGGGGAAACATCATGTGGGCTTCTTCCTGGGCCCTCAACCGTTTCACCTTCGGGCCCACGAACGGCACGCCCTTCATGTGTCACTGGATTGAGGACGAAGTCTCCGCGAAATACGACATTACCCACGGACTCGGTCTCGCCATCATTCTCCCCCACTACCTCGAGTACTGCCTTAATGAAAAATCCGCGCATCTTTACCATGAGCTCGCGGTAAACGTCTTTGGGCTCTCCCCGGATCTCGACCCCATGGAAGCGGGACACCAGGTCATTGCCAGACTGAGGAAACTCTTCTTCGAAACCTGCGGCCTCAAATCGCGTCTCAGCGAATGCGGCGTCACGGGCACGGACAAATTCCCGGAAATGGCCCGCGCCGCCTGCCGCGGCGGCGTGATCCATGGCTTCGTCGACCTCACGCAGCAGGACGACATCAACATCCTCACCGCCAGTTTCTGATGCGCTCCCGAAATGTGGAATCAAAGGAGAGCCGCGTACCCTGTGTAAGCGGCCCTCCTTCCTTCGTCGTTCTTTCCCAAACGGGCCCCATTACCCGGTTGTACGGCTATACGGTGTGAGTTTTCATTTCACGTGCAGGGGTAACACTCCGATACGGGATCAGTAATATCGCGTATCCTTCTGCGGTCTGTGAATCTCCGGAGGCCGGTATGACGGAAATCCCAGCGTATTCCCTCTCTCCGGAAGTACAGATCATCATGTTTCTGCCGTCCTCACCGCACGTTTAAAAAAATAAACACCTGAGCCAGTGTAGTTGAAGCAATTCCTGTCTATCCCGTACCCGCTGGCTGTTTCCCCTCTCCGGGAAGAAGCCGCCCGCAGAAAAAAGGGGGCGTCCCGCAACAGTATCACAGGACTGGAGGAAACACGCAGCCATCGGAAGGAACTATCCTGATCTCCGCTTCAGTCCTGCTTGTCAAGCCGGGGAAGAGAGTTTAGATCTTCACAGGTTCCATCCGAACCTCACAGGTTTCACAGGGGTGGACGCTGCGGCCGCTTTGCTTCCCCGGCTGGCCGCCCTGTCTCCACGGCATATTTGCCGCACACGCAGAGGGAGGCGAAATTCAAAGGATAGTCGCGGCGGACATGAGCGCAGATCGTTTACAGCAGGCAGAAGATTCTCTCAAACACAGATATGACGGCTATGTCGGTGTCTTCGACTCCGGAGTGGGCGGCATCAGCGTTCTGAAGGAACTCGTGAAAGAAGTTCCTGACGAGAACTATCTCTTTTTCGGAGATTCTCTTCACGCTCCCTACGGTGAAAAGACGCCCGGTGAAATCCGGAAACTGACCATGAAGGGCATAGACCGCCTCGCGGAGGCCGGCGTCAAGGCAATTGTCATTGCCTGCAATACGGCGACCAGCGCTGCGGCAGCCGAGGTACGCCAGAAGTACCAGCCTCATCTGCCAGTCATAGGCATAGAGCCGGCTATCAAACCGGCAGCTGAAGCCTGTCCGCACGGCAAAATTCTTGTCATGGCCACGCCGGCCACACTGAAACTGGAAAACTACGCCAGGCTTTCCGGACGTCTCGCCGGCGAGGCGGAGTTCATCCCGGTCATGTGCTGCGGCCTGGCCGGCAGGATCGAAAAAGGCAATCTGGATGCGCCCGACCTGACCGACATGCTTGAAGGCTTCATCGGCAAATACCGCGGCAAAGTCGACGCCGTCGTCCTTGGCTGCACCCACTACCCCTTCATTAAAAATCAAATCCGCAGAGTGCTGGGAGACGTGCGCTTTTTTGACGGAGGAGCCGGTACGGCCCGCCAGTTCCATCACTGTCTGGCAGCCCGCGGCCTGCTCCGCGCCCAGCAGCTCACGGCCGCAGGAAAGAACGCCCAGGAGAAGCCCCGGACGGAAAAGATGGGAACGCCGCCCGTTCCGTCGGACGGAGATACGGGACACGTTGTCTTCAGATCGAGCCTCGCAACACCAGAAGAAGAACGCCTCTACGAACGCATGTATCACGCCACCATCTGAACGCCGGAAATGGATCATTTTTCTGCGCGTACATGGCCATTGTAAGGCACAAACGGGACAGAAGCTTGCAAAAGACGATAACAGCCTGATAAAACGTAAGTTTTTTCAAAATCGTCTTCTGAGGCCCTGATTTTAATTTTCCGATACAGAATACGTCTGAAGGCCTTTCAGGGGCTCTGAACGGATATTTTAAAATTAATAAATGTTTTCAGCATGTTACACAGAAAAGAGGCTGCCAGGGGCCTGGGAAACACGCTGATATTCCCCAGGTCGCGGCCGGATGAGAGAAAACGCCGTGCCGGCCCTCTTCAGGGCAAAAAAAAGGCTCCGGAGCATTATCTGCTCGACGGAGTCTTCGAAAAATCCTTGGCGGCGGCCTACTTTCCCACATGAAGATATGC
>OLPI01003034.1_pt1 | contig 12384 bp, 12 predicted proteins | sample 1672361 | NCBI WGS metagenome assembly OLPI01 (sample SAMEA3136675, study PRJEB25190) | human gut metagenome
ATGCGCCGAATGCTCGCCACCGAAGTTCATCGATGGCTTATCTCAGACTGTAATGGGCATGTTAGCTACGAATGTCCTTCCGCGGCAAGATTCCTTATCCCCAATTCGCGCAGATAGAGTTCCCCGTGTCGTTCCTCGAAAACATTGGCACTTTCGACGAAACGAATCTTCGGGAATGCCCCACGAACGCTCTTGAGAGACGTCAGAGGAATCGCGACCGACGGCACATCACCATTCCAATTGAAAGCCAGGCGCCGCAACTGCGCCCATCCGCGAACGGCTGCCGCTTCTTCGCCAAAAGCCTTAATGCACTTCAGCAAGTTATCGTCCTCATCGAAAGAAAGCCAGGGGTACTCATCTTCAAGAGCGCCGTCTTCCAAGAAGACTTTATTCTGCTGATAAATTTGCCCGGTATTCTTATTATCGGAGCTGCAATAGTGAACGCCGAGCTTTAATTGCGACTCACTCGCGTAAGAAAGCAATGTGAGCGCCTCCGACTCGCTGCCCGCAACGGGAACCCCGCCGCCATACCAATAGTCGTAGAGGTAATTAAAGGGTCGTTTGCGCAGCTTGAATCCGCGTGATTGAAACTCACCCTCATTGCACAGAGGAAAGCAGAATTCCAGCAGATTGACACCCCTTACCCCTATCGAGTCAAGGCGCAAGAGGAGCGCGCGCATTGCATCGAGGTTCCCGGGGATTACAGGCATCTCAACGACCACGGAAGGCAACGCAGAAACCGCCATGACGATTCGACTAAATATGGGGGCCTCAGCACAAGGAGTGTCTTCGGGCTTGATGCTGAAGCGCATCTCATCAAGCCCCGCTTCAACCAACCCCGCCAAGCACGCCTCATCAAGCAGGTCGCCACACGTATACAAACGAACATGAACACCAGGGTAGAGTTCTTTTGCCCGACGAATGAACGATTCCACCTGCTTTCTATGCAGTAACGGCTCGCCGCCCGTCACGGCAAGGCAATCGAATTGAGCTCCCGAGGCATGCGCAGCTTCAAGTTCGCCAACGATATCGCGTTTATGGGTCAAAAAATACTCGTAGTGGTCCTGGTTGGGATTGAAGCAGAAATAGCAATTCCGCGTACAGCGCAAGTCGATAAAAAATGTCGCCGTTCGCTCCCCCTTTCGACAGGCCAAGCATGCAGGAGAAATCCAGCCGCGCCACAAGGAGCCTTCACCATTTTCGCAATGGCAAGAACACGCCGCGGCAACTTCGGCGCGACGCGATCGAGGGCACGATTCCGAAGCCTCGAAAGGAACGCCGAAGGCGGCGACAGCATGTTCGTAGTCGCGTTCGACCTGGTCGAATGCCCGTGCGTACTCGCGGACGTCCATCAAATCCTCCTACTTGCCAATGCGGTCAATCAGCAAATCGAGCCGCACGTCGTCAACATGGGCAACCACCGTTGCGACTTGCGCAAACGCGGCATAATATCCGCGCGTATCCTTTTCGATTACATTATTGGCAAAAGCATCGATCCAAGTCAGCACATGAGACGTCAAGAAGTCTTTCGAAGTTCGCAACGCCCGTACGCATTCCGCGTCGCGACCGTCGGCGAAGCAATCGTAGGCACGCGTACCCATGTAGGCAAGATACTCCATCATGGCAGCAATGTGGTCATCGGGGAAGTGGCGCTCGGCCTGAAGCTTCAAACCGGCAGCGTGATATGCCGCCCGAACATTCAGAGTGCCGCATTGAAACAAAGCCTGCTCTGTGCCCACGTAAGGAGACTCCCAAGAGCTCACATACGAATCGCCGGGAATCTGGAACAGCTTCGCATAGTCGGACTTCATTTCGGCCGCATATTCGGAAGGCGATTCGTGAACGGCGCCTTGGCGCGAATCGATGTAGGCAAGCGCGGCTTCCGCGCATTGCTCAAGCGTGCGCGCTCCATTGCCGACAATGCGGCGATTGTTGGCCTCGCGACTGCAATCGGAAAGAGCCACAGCCTCATGCGCGATCATTTCACGCGTTTGCTTCCCAAAATACCTCGCAATAGAATCACTCGAACAATCGCCGCCGAAAACCTCATGCAGAAGATCATACAGATACGCACGGCAAGCGAGATCCATGCCGATTCGTTTTTCAAGCTCTTCGTCGAACATTCCGTCATTCCTTTCGCCAGACAGCGGCACTCGTTTTTCATCACGTCTACGAGAACGCCATAAAGAAGAAGCCGCCGCGTCGCATTCGATGCGCGGCGCGGCGGCAAAAGCAAATGATTACCAGGTCAGTTCGACAGCAGATTCGTCGAACGAGCAATCTTTGGCCTTGATGAGAACATTCGGATGGGTCTCATCAGGGCTCGGAAGCACCACGATAGTGCCAACGCTCAAATCGTCGCCATACTTCGCGCGCAGTTCGTCGACATCGCCGAAGTCGAGAGCACGATTGGGGCAACCGGCAACGCACGCAGGCTGGCTGCCGTTAGCACGAATGCCGTAGCAACCATCGCATTTGCCAGATACACCCTTTTCGGGGAAATACTTCGGATGGCCGTACGGGCAGCTCATAACGCACATGCGGCAGCCGATGCATTTTTCTTGGTCCTGAATGACCGTCCCGTCCTCAGCCTTCTCAATGGCGCCAACTGGGCAGTTCTTCATGCAAATCGGATCTTCGCAATGATTGCAGCTTGCAGAATAGCTATACGTTTTGACGTCGGGGAACGTGCCGACCGTGTAGCTCTTCACTCCACGATACAGCGCCCCAACCCCAAGACGGTTTTTATCCTTGCACGCCACTTGGCACGCGCGGCAGCCAATGCAGCGCGTCATATCGAAGTAAAAACCAAAAGCCATGATTCCCCCTTAGCCAAGATCGAGGATGCGTGCATCGATGTTGCAATCGTCCTCCAACGCCGGCCCGTCATATTTCTCGAAATTGCAGTTATTGTTGTTGTAGCTCGTTACACCACCACCAGAAATGTCGTTTCCGGTCAGGTAGTTATCGGCACCACCTTCGTCAATTCCGGTCTCTTCGTTCACGCGAACCCAAGAACCATGGGGAATGCCAACCTCGCCCGGCATAAGGTTTTCCATGCAGCATGCCTTGCGTAGCACTTCGCCATACTTCGTCCAAACACGAACGGTGTCACCATTCTCGATGCCCTTCTCCTTTGCGTCGGACGCATTGAGAAAGACAGGGTTCGCCCACGCCTCACGCAGCCAAGGGCAGTTGTCGAAGACCGAATGGGAGCGGCGGAAATAATGCGGGTTGAACAGCAGGTAAGGATACTCGCCCTTTTCGCCGCCAATCTTTCCGTCCTTGAACGTGGTCTCGTAGCCCAACGTAGGAACGATGTACTCAGGATAGGGAGCGTATTCGTGATCGCACAAACCAATGCTGTTGAACAGGTCGGCCTTCGCCTGGCAGGTAATCTCGAACTTGCCGCTCTTGGTCGTCAACGGCTTGCCCTCGGGGTCTTTGATGAAATCAGAGTAGCCGATAAAGGACGAATACTTGTCGCCCTTCTTGCGCTCGACCTGGTAACCACCATTGGAAATGAATTCCTTCAGGGTCACGCGACCGGTCTGAGGCTTGCCCTCAACTCCCCATTCGGCGATATCTTCGTCGGTGATGGTCACGAGGGTCTCGAACTTGCCCGAATCGTCATTCTTGATAACCGTCGCGGTAGCGATGCTGTTGAAGAACGCCTGCTTCTCGCTGATCGGGTAAACGGTCTTCGGATCGACGCCGAGAGCCTCCATGATCAAGGAGTTGATTTGAACGTCGGTCTTTGCCTCATACAGGGGCTCGGTCACCTGCTTGAAGCAGAAAAGGAACTCGCGGTTCGAAGCGGACAGGCCACCGGGAACCTCCCACTGGGTGGTGACGGGCAAGACGATGTCGGAATACATCGCTTGAGTCGTCATGAATTGCGCCTTCGAAAGCACGAAGTCCATCTTGCGATGCGCCTCAATGCCACGCTTCATGTTCGGGCCAGTTTGCAGGTAGGCGTTCTCGTCGTGAATAATGCAGTGGATATCGCACGTACGATCTTCACCAGCCTGAGAGCCCTTGCCCGAATACCAGTCACCGACCATGCGATACTTGCCGGTCATGCACGCTTCCCAAACCTGGGGACCGGGAATAACGCCGTCGATTTCGTTTTTCAGGCTGGGGTAGCCAGTCTTACCAGCCTTCACCAGCGAAGGACCGCCATTGCCAGCATTGGCATGATAGTTGTTGGCAACGCAATTGCCCGGCTTGCCCATATGGCCGCCCATAGCGCCAATCGTCATGAACAGCTGCGGAACGTTCTCGGAGCCATTGCAGCGCGCGGCAGCGAAGTTGTGCAGCAGCCACACGTTCTTTTCCTTGCCGATTTCACGTGCGAACCAGGTAATCTTGTCCGTCGGAACGCCGCAAATCTCAGAGGCCCACTCGGCGTCATGCTTCACGCCGTCGTATTTGCCCTCAAGGTAGTCAAGGAAGTTAACGTCTTCCTTCAAGTCCTCGGGCTTATGGTCGGCGTCAAAACCAACCGTGTATTTGTCGAGGAAGTCCCAGTCGACGACATTGCCCTCGGCCTTGTCGAGACGAATCATTTCCGAAGCGACGCCCAACAAGAATGCCGTGTCGGTACCAGTGCGAATCGGAATCCACTCGGCATCGAGCATCTGCGCAGACGCGGTGTAAATCGGGTCAACGGTGATGAATTTGACGCCGGCCTCCTTAGCGCGAATGTAGTGATAGCTCGGCGTACCAGGGGCAGACCATGCAGGATTCGAGGCATAGAACACAATCGTATCGGCATTGAGCATGTCGGTACGGTCGTTGCACACGCCTGCGTCGGTGCGGGGAATGCCAATCGTATTGGCGGTGTTCAAAAGATAGGCGCCATGAGAGGTCGTGTCGGCGGTGTTAGTGTGTCCGCCCCACGCCAAAAGCGGCGAGAAAGCCAGGCGAGAACCATAGCTTCCCAGAAGGAATGCCTGGTTGCCGTATTTTTCCTTGATGGTTTTGAACTGACCGGCAATATAGTCGATTGCCTCGTCCCAGCTAATACGTTCCCATTCGTCTTTGCCGCGAAGCTCGCCATTCGGATTGTCGGGCGACCAGCCCTTGCGCTTGATGGGATACTTCAGGCACGGGGGTGATATAGGCCGCCTTTTCCGCTACGGCGGCGAAGTCCACGTCGCCGCAGAGTTTGCCATCTACGCGGTTGATGCCCACATCCACCACCACGGCGCCGTCCTTGACCATGACCTTGTTCATGCAGCGGCCGCCGCAGTTATGCCAGCACGCCGCAGGAATCCACTCGCCGCCCTTTGCGGGATCGACGGGCAAACCCGTCTCCTCGGTCGTCTCGAGGCTCGACTCCGCAGAGCAGCCGGTCGCAGCAAGACCCGCAACGCCCGCCATAACAGCAGCAGATGCCCCCAAGAAACCACGACGGGAAATATTATTCGTACCCACTGTCAGTTTCCCCCTTCAGATTTCTACATCGCGCACGTTGCATAGAACGCGTAGCGGGCAATGGCAACGCCAATCACCAGCAATGCGCACATGGCAATCGCAAGCATTTTCTTGTTCTCGAGTTTGGAAGCCGCAAGCGCAAGCGCAGCGGAAGCGACGGGCGCAACCACCAAGCCGACAACCTGCGTGACGGGGCTTGCGCCCTGACCGCCAAATGCAGCAACCTCAAGCGCCAAACCAATAGCAAGTGCAGCGTCAACGATGAGCAACGCATAAAGAGCCGGCTTCTTGGTGACGTCAACCGACCCGAGCACGGCGCACAGACCGAAACCCATAGCCAAATCTCCTGCGAAAAACGAGAGCACCGTTGCTGGAGCATTGCTCCACACGGCATTGCCATACACGTCCACATACGCGGTGGCCATAAGCACCATGCACACCACAGCAACGACGGCAGCAACGACGCGCAACGCAAACGGGCTGTTTTTCTTAGCAAGCGTGATGATAAGGTCGACAATCACAAGCACGAAGAAAATGCCTGAAGCCGCAACTTCTTTGACCATTCCAGAACCAAAGTTCACCGTGCCAGCGCTGACCGAAGCGAGCGCACGCGGAATGCTCTGGACATGCGTCGAGGCAGCTATCATGCCAACCGCAAACAAGACCACGATCACCAAGGGAACGAGCCACGGGCGCTCACCCGTGCGCGTGCGCTGGAAGCAGGTTTCAAACGCATACGCACCTGCCGCCATGCCCCCTAGCAACGTAAAAAGAAATAAGGATTCAAGACCCATGTTCCCCCTCTTTCCTTAACGCCCGCATTATGCAGGGCGTCCGATTCAGCGGCGCGCGCTTCGCCTGCACGAGCCCGCATTCAGACCCAAACAACGCCACGAGGCGACGCAGCGACCGTTTTGCCGAATGCATGTCATTAGGAAATCAGCTAATTCTCCTCGGTGCGTTTTATAGCAAAATTGTCGTGCGACAATCAATAGTGTCGCACGACAATTAATTGAGTGAATTATTCTATTTTAAGAATAGCAAACGGAAAGCCTCCTAGTGTTTCGCCACGTCATCCTCTTGTTTCGAAGTGAAGCCCTCACCATAAGCGCTCGGAACCACGAACGTTCCGTCGTTGTCTTGCATGCCCTCGTAGGTGAGATGCATCTTGCGCAGCGACAAGGCGATTTCGTCATGGCCATACGTTTGAGCTACATCGTCGAGAATCGCCGAGAGGTCCTTTTCGGCTTCCATAAGCGTGATGCGAGCGCTCTTGCGGCACTCGGCTTGCGCCTCAAGAGACATAATGCCCTGCAGTTCCTTGGGGATGATAAGGTCTCGCACCTCGACCGAAACAATAGAAATACCCCAATCGGAAACCTTCTTCTCTACGGCATCGCGAAGTTCTTGATCGAGCTGATGGCGGCGCATAACCACATTTTGCAGCGAGGCGCGGCCGATGGCATCGCGCAGCGCCGTTTGCGCAGAAAGGGCAACCGCAAAATAGCAATCCTCTACTTCGGTGCACGCCTTTTCGGGATCCCAAATCACCCAAAACAGCACTGCATCGACGTCAAGGGGAACAAGGTCGCTCGTTAAAGCCTCTTCGGCACCAAAAGGAGTCACATTCATGCGCTGATCGACGCGCAGCGTGCAAAACTCAAGCAGCGGAATTGTGAAAAACAGCCCCGGCCCCGCGAGACGGTTGAATTTTCCCAAACGCATAACCACAGCGCGTTCCCAGTCCATACATACATGGACAGAAGAAAGCATCGCGAGGGCAACGATCACGGAAACAAGAATACCCACGAGCGTAAGCTCTCCGCAAATCGCAACGGACGTCGCAAGCACCGTCGCGAACGCCGCTATCGAGAACGCCACCGTCACCATAACGGCGCCGTTGCGCGTAGCTTTTTTTGCCGGATCGGAACGGTACGCATCCGCCGCTACGCCGAATTCCATTTCGGAGCGACGATACGTATCCTTCTGCCCAAGAGGCGACATTTCATCGCTCTTCCTTTTCATGGCCCTCCTTCATCCTCCTTACGCACGACGATACGAGTTTCGGAATATCGTCATACGTCATCCCTTCTTCCAGGCATCCCTTCACAAACGACTCGACAAGAGCATCAATTTCCGGCGCAAGCTTTGGAGAGACCCCCTCGTCGTTTACGAATACTCCGCTACCGCGTACCGTGGTCACATAGCCGTCTCGCTCAAGGCCCATATATGCCTTGCTGACCGTGTTGTAGGCTATGCGCAAATCTGCAGCATATTTGCGCACCGTAGGAAGCTTCTCCCCCGGTTTGTAGTAACCAGACGCAATAAGGTACGCGATGCGATTGCGTAGCTGCACCCACATGGGCAGATCGCTCGCTTCATCAAACTCAAACGCCGGTATTTCCTTGCTTTGATTCACGTACTTCTTTCTTCTCGTTTACATAAGAGGAGCAACGCCGCATGCAACTATGCTGATTCGAAGACACAATCCGCCAACTAATACCAAAACGGCGAGCACCGCCGCAGTCGAGGCAAGGGCGCCTCGGCCAGCAAAGAGCAAAATCATTTCCGCAATGAACGGAAGCACGATGCCGCATGCAACGAACCCTATCCAAAACGGAATGGACAGCGCGCCATCCATAAGGGAGGCAAACGCCGCCGAATCGATATTTTTAGCACTCACGAGCAGCGCGATTGCCGCAATCGATTCAATCACGATAAAGGCAACATCCGCGGGAATCAAAAAATGGTGCCATAGACGCATCGCGCGAACGTCTTCGCATGCGCAGGCGGCCAGCATCACAACGGCACACCCGCACGATAGGGCCGACGCGACAAACAGGACAGACAGCCACGGCGACTGCCACACCTTCACCGCAATGACGCTTTTCAATAACAAAGCCGTATACACCATGACAATGAGGGCCACGGGTATACCCGCAAGCTTCACGACAGATACGAACCTTCGCATCGCCAGAGGCAATCTAAGCAAAGCATCCGAGAGCGCGACCACGAGGCACACCGAAAGAAAAGCCAAGGCGAAAGCGCCGATCGACACCAGGCTGTTCGTCGGATAAAGGAAGAGGTAATAAAATGCCTCGGGACGACCAAGGTCGGCAACAAGGCAGAGCACGCCCGCGAGGATAGAGACAAGACCGGTGCCATACACGAAAGTTTGAACATATCGGCGAGTCGACTCGGAAATCGCGGCGCAGGGCGCGCGAAGAACCCCTGAAACTGCACGACCGCGACCCCAAACGCACCCAGCAACGTCGGCAAGGGCGACAAGTGCGAACGCGCCCGCGGAAGCTCCGCCAAGAAATAGGTACACGGCTATCAATTCGCTAAAACTCACATGCACCTCCCGCTTTTCTCCGTCCGTGACAATCTACCACGCGACCGTCGCACGACAATCGACAAATCCCGCAAAAGCTAATCGAGATTTCACATTCTTTTCCCGAAAACACGAAGCTCATATATTCAAGTAGTGGCGCCCGTCATGCCGAGCGCCACCACAAGCGCTTTCTTCACGTTGCTCGCCCCAAAACCCGGCGCGAGTCCCTTCTGCAAAGGTCCGTGCAAGCCGCTACCAGCTCGCTTCGATTTCGCGAATGCGCTGGTAGAGCCATTCGTTTTGGGGAACTTCGATGCCGTGTTCAGCAGCGAGCCGGCAGATGGTACCCGAGAATTCCTCGACCTCGGTTTTACGGCGCACGATGCGATCTTGCGCCATGGACGGCATGCCTGCGGGATCAAGCGTTTCGAGCAGCTCGACCATCTGCGACAAGTCAGCCTCAGCAATGGCGATGCCTTCCGCATTTGCCACCACGCGAGCCTCACGCATAGCCGCGACCAAGCTGCGGCGCTGCTCGCTTCCGCGCTCGGTCGCGCTGCCGTAAGTGCCGCCATACACCATGCACGTTTGGTTGACGCCCACATTCATCATGAGTTTCGTCCACATGCGACGCTTAATGTCGGGCTCTACCACATGGGCGATGCCCACGCGGGAATATAGATCGGCAATGTCGGCCACCACGGCGGGGTCGGTATCGGGCACCGCGCCGAAGCGGATTTCGCCTGGCCTGCCATATGTGAGTTCGTTGTTCAGGAACACCGCATCCATGCCCTGGCAAATGCCGAGCACCGTGCGATGCCAGCCGAAACGTTCGGCGATTTTCTGCTCGCTCGTAATGCCGTTGCACAGCGACGCAATGCGCGTTTCGGGGCCCACAACGGCTTCCATGGTATCAAGCGCTTGCGTAAGGCCCGTGGTTTTAATCGTAAGAATCACTAAGTCAGCGGGAGTCGCTTCGCTCGCGCGCACACTGCGCAAACTGCACGGCTCGCCATTGATTCTCAGCTGATCGGCCGCGTGACGCTCATAGCGCGCGTCGTCCATCACGAATTCCACGGCGTCGTCGCCGAGCGCGCGGGCGATCATGCTGCCATACAGCAGTCCCACGCCGCCTTTGCCGATGAATGCGACTTTATGGATGCGCATTGGATGCAACCCTTTCTTTGGCCCCGCCGCCAGCGAGCCGAACGCAGCGCCGAATCGCGATAGCGCCGGCGGCGTTTTCCCGAGGCTCACGGCCCTTGTCGCAAACCCCCGTGTTTGCAAAACCGAAGCCGCCTTTTCTTTCATGCGTCTGCAGTTTCCGCTATTCATTGCTCATCCAGCATGCGGTTCAACGGACTATTCGGCATCGACGAATTTCACGTTATACGTTTTCTCAATTCCGTTGCCAACGTTTTTCACATATTGCTCGAGCAGCACCTTCGCGCGCTCTCGAGCCGCAGCCAGCATCGCATCGTCGGATTGAGCTCGCTCAAATGTCTCCTGCTGCGCGATGCTCAAGGCGTCTTTGCGCTCTTCATCCGTTACCAGACCACGCCATCCGTTATTACTTATCGGGTCAGACATCGTCTCTGCTTTAACGTTCGGCTCGGTAAGAACTTCGGCACGCGGAATTGTCACGACAACATTTCCTTCCGAATCGGGACTTGAAATGTCAACCAAGCTCGCGTCGATTCCGAAGTTCACGGTTGCATCGTATTCAAACCATTCATGCTTGCTGTCGCCCAAATCGATAAACCACCATTTGCTAGACTCTTTATCGATTTTCGCAACATTATGATACGTGCACTCGAACGTTGCCAAATTTGCAACTTCTTGCGCGTTACTGAAATCGGGTTCCTTTGATTCCTCCGTCTGGCAACCCGTAAACGAAAGCAAAGAGCCGAGCAAAAGAGCCGTTGCCGCAATCCTCAATTTATTCATTCGAACCACCGTTTTCCTGAGACGATTCCTGCCAACCATTGGCCGACTGGAAATTGGCATCCTCCTCAGACCAAATAATCTCGTAGCCATCCTCCGACACAATCGGCTTAAGAAGCGCATCGATGATTCTCTTCATATTTTCGTGCGCGGTGTACAAAATACCGCCAGCCGATTTGGCTTCAGCCCGCGCATCTTCCTTGCAAATAGTCTCGACATCGCGAATGCTGGCATTCGGGTCTTTGGGCAAATAATCAATCGAAGACGTGTCTATATTAGGATCGCCTATTGTCGGTTCAGGGAGAATCGGTTTAATCGTTTTGGCGTCATTGTCAATTTCAAAATCGATAGCCCCCATGTCGTATGACGCATCCACCGTGGATTCGTAATACACGTGGTACTCGACCTCGCCCTTATCGTTATATTTATCCGCGATTCCGCTATGTCGATATGTCGCCGTCGACAGCTTGTTAATATTCACGATTTTAGACAGTTGACTCGACGTGAAATACGTCGTCTTATTTTGGCTCGCTTGATAGGCGGGAATGCCAAAGACAACCGCCACAACGACCACCGCCGCACAAGCTGCCCCCATTATAAGTTTCGCCTTCATGGGCAGCACCTCCCTACGATTACTTCGCATTGCCCTGCGTTCAGCCTTTGCCGCGCGTTCACGTTGCTTTTCGACGCGGTATTGCGCATCGGCAGCAGCTTTTTCCGCTCGCGCAAGGCGCTCTCTGTCAGCTATTTTGTCGGCTTCGTTTTCTTCCACCGTACCGTCCTTCTAAAATCGAACCCCGAATTAAACTTCCTCAGCAAGCTTTACGCCAAGCGACTCCATCAATGCGCTCGACTCTTCTGTGAGCGCGCCCTCGACGGTCAAAATCGGCGTATCAAGAATCGCCTTCACGCTCCCTGCCATAGTCGCACTGCGTAACACGACGCTCTTCGCCTCGGCGGAGTAAGACGGATAATCATCGCCTTCGCGTTCGAGCACATCGGAAAGCTGAAAAACCAAAGGAGCAAAACGAGCGTCGATGCGAGCTAGAAACGAATACAGCATCGCCGTGCGGCGGCGAATTGCATCACACTGAAACGCCGCAGTGCGCAACTCCTCTGAAATCTCTTCTGCCTGAGCAACGTTCGCTTTTGCAACCTCGAGCTTTTCGTCAGCCTTCTTTCCTGTGATAAGGCCCATGGCCAAAAGCGCGGGGCCGGCAACGAGTCCACCAAGTACCATAGTGCCACCCGCCATGCCCAAACCGCCCGCAGCAATCGATCCGCCACCGAAGAATGCGAGCGTTGCATTCGTCGCAGCGGCACCGCTCAAGCTTGCAATGGCCGTTCCTGTCGAAGCCGAGGCAAACGTCATCGCGGCGTTGTACGCTCCAAATGCCGTAAGCACACCACCGGCAATCCCCGCCGCCGCGCCGCCAGCAACGGTGGCGGCAAATTGCTGCATTTCTTTCAACTCGGCGATAGATTCCTTGTCGACCTTGTATTTCTTCAGCTCGTCAAGACCTTCAGAATCAACGAGGTCTAGATTTTTGATTTTCTCGAACGAGTCGATGAATTTCGCAATGCTGTTGTTGAGCACAAAAAGCTTCCCTGCGCCGAGGTTAGAGAGCTCAGTCGAGCACAACTTACGAGAGCGCTCCAAATACCGC
>OLPI01003037.1_pt1 | contig 12367 bp, 10 predicted proteins | sample 1672361 | NCBI WGS metagenome assembly OLPI01 (sample SAMEA3136675, study PRJEB25190) | human gut metagenome
ACACCGTCCAACCCGACAAGCTCAATGAGCCCATTTTCACGCCGCGCTTCATCGCCGGCTTTGCGGTGAACTTTATTCTGTATATGCAGTATTACGCGCTTATGGTCGCCATGGCGGGTTATTCTGCCATGCAATTCGCGGCAGGAGCAACCGAGGGTGGCTTTACGGCGAGCGTCTTCATTTTGGGCGCGTTGTGCTCGCGCTTGTTCTTCGGCGGCGCGATTGACAAGGTCGGTCGCGGTCGCGTGCTTGTGGCGTGCATGACGGGCGAGGTTGCGTGCACGCTTCTCTATTTGGCTTTTGAGCACGTGCCGGCCATTGGCGTGTTCATCGTGTTGCGCTTCTTGCACGGCGCGTTTTACGGTCTGTCGCAAACAACGGTCACGTCTATCGTGAGCAGCGCTGTTCCGTTTTCCCGCAAAGGCGAGGGCGTGGGTTATTACATGCTTTCGGTCACGCTCGGCGCGGCGCTTGGTCCTCTGATGGGTTCGGCGTTCTCGAACGCGGGCGACTTCGATATGCTTTTCTTCTCGTGCCTCGGCATGATCGCTGTGGGTTACGTTGCCGCGCTCGGAGTTGTTTTGCCTGGTCGCAGGCAGTGTTCGGAAGTGTCTCGGGCAACTGGGGCGACCGAGGTGGCGCATAGCGTGAATAAAGAGGAAGCGCCTGTCGCTGCAGAAAAGGCCGGGGTATCCGAACAATCTGGCGATGCCGGCAAACCCGCGAAAACGCACAAGCTCAGCCTGGCGAATTTCATCGAAGTGCGTGCGTTGCCCGTGTCGGTAGCCATCACGGTGGGCTATCTCGCGTATGGCGCCCTTATCACCTATATCAATCCGTACGCGGCCGAAGTGGGGCTTACAGGTGCCGCGAGCTTCTTCTTCGTGTCGTATTCCATTGCCATGTTCGTGACGCGTCCGTTTACGGGACGATGGTTCGATTCGGCTGGCGATAAAGGCATCATGACCTTGGGCTTTGCCTGCCTGGGCGCAAGCATGCTCATCATGGGCTTCGCGCAAAACGGCGCCATGCTCCTTGTGTCGGCGGCGCTTGCTGGCGTAGGTGTTGGCTCGGTGCAGCCCAATGGCCTCGTGCTTGCCATGCGTCGCTGTCCCGACGATCGTCTCACCGCCGCGAATTCCACCTATTTCGTGTTGCTCGACGTGGCTATTGGGCTGTGCCCCTTCTTGGTTGGCTGGATTGCGCCCGCATTCGGTTATCGCGTGCTGTTCCTCGTCATGGTGCCTGTGGTGGCGGCGAGCTACGTCGTGTACATGGCGTTCCGTCGAGCTGGTCTTATTGCGGGGAAGAAGAAATAGCGCGCTTTTTGGCGGTTGCTATCGCATGGAGCGAAGTGGGGTGCGTCTGTTAGCCGTGCGGTAGGTCGTATCGGGGCGGATGGGCAGGCGATAACTGAGCTCGCGCGAACGGTCTACTGGACTGTTCGGCTCGTGCGTACGCTCTTGGCAGAGCGCCCATCCGCCCCGATACTCAGGCATGAGATGCTCTTCGTCTGCATATCTTCACTTCCTTATGGATTTCTCTTGCATTGCGCCTGTAAGGTCGTATAATGCCATGGTTTCTATATTTCACATGTCCGAGCGACCTAGCACCGCGAGTGGCCACCGAAAAAGGCTGCGGTGTCGGGGATGACCTCGGGCAGACGCTTAACGAATGGAGAATGACATGGCGAAAATCAGCGTCAAGTCCCTGCTCGAAGCAGGCGCTCACTTCGGTCACCAGACCCGTCGTTGGAACCCCAAGATGAAGCCGTATATCTTCGGCAACCGTGGTGACATCTACATCCTCGACCTCAAGCAGACCCTCGTTGGTCTCGACCAGGCTTACACCTTCGTCGAGAACACTGCTGCCAAGGGCGGCACGGTTCTGTTCGTCGGCACCAAGAAGCAGGCCCAGGAAGCCATCGCCACTCAGGCTGACCGCTGCGGCATGCCTTACATCAACGCTCGCTGGCTCGGCGGCATGCTCACCAACTTCGTGACCATTCGCTCCCGCGTTCAGCGCATGGAAGAGCTCGAGGCCATGGAATCCGACGGCCGCATGGAAGTTCTGCCCAAGAAGGAGCAGATCCTGCTCAAGAAGGAACTCGCCAAGCTGCAGACCAACCTCAACGGCATCCGCAACATGAAGAAGCTCCCCGACGCCATCTTCGTCGTTGATACCAACCGCGAGCAGCTCGCCATCCACGAAGCCAAGCGTCTTGGCATTCCCGTGGTGGGCACCCTCGACACCAACTGCGACCCCGACGACGTCGAGTTCGGCATTCCCGCCAACGACGACGCCATCCGTTCGGTCAACCTGCTCTGCACCTTCGTTGCCGACGCCGTGATCGCCGCTACGGGCGCTCCCGTCATCGAAGAGCAGATGGCCGCCGAGGCCGAGGCTGCTGAAGCCGCCGCCGAAGTTGCTGCTGAGTAATTAATTTACGCATACGTCGAAAGCCCAGTGCTTTCTACCAATACGTAGAGGTCGGGCCCTGTTTCTGAAGAGCGAAGCGGGGCCCGTTTTTCCAAGAGAGAACTTGAGAAAGGAACCGCAAAGATGGCAAACATCACCGCTTCCATGGTCAAGGAACTGCGCGAAATGACCGGCGCAGGCATGATGGAGTGCAAGAAGGCCCTCGCTGAGGCCGACGGCGACATGGACGGCGCCGTTGACGTTCTGCGTACCCGTGGCCTTGCCGCTGTTGCCAAGAAGGCCGGCCGCGCCACCAACGAGGGCACCGTTATGGCCCTGGTTTCTGAGGACGGCAAGACGGGCGCTCTCGTCGAGCTCAACTGCGAGACCGACTTCGTGGGCATGAACGAGAAGTTCAAGGCTTATGCTGAGAAAATCGCTCGCGCCGCTGTTGCCAACAAGCCTGCCGATCTCGACGCCCTGAAGGCTTCCGAGATTGACGGCGAGACCGTCGAGGCCGTTGTCGCCGACTGCATCCATGTGATGGGCGAGAACACCCAGCTCGCTCGCTTCGCCACGCTCGAGGCCGACGCTGTGTGCTCCTACATCCACATGGGCGGCAAGATTGGCGTTCTGGTTTCCTTCGCCACCGAGGGCGTTGACACCACCGCTGCTGAGTTCGCTCAGTGCGGCCGCGACGTTGCCATGCAGGTCGCCGCTGTCGACCCCATCGCGACCTCTCGCGAAGATGTCGCTCCTGCTGTTGTTGAGCATGAGATGGGCATCTACAAGGCTCAGGCTGCCGAATCTGGCAAGCCCGAGGCTATCCAGGAGAAGATGGCTACCGGCCGTCTGCAGAAGTTCTACAAGGAGCAGTGCCTTGTTGAGCAGGCGTTCGTGAAGAACCCTGACCAGAGCGTTGCCGAGTACGTCGACTCCGTTGCCAAGCAGCTCGGTGGCTCCATCAAGGTCACCGGCTTCAAGCGCTTCGCGCTTGGCGAGGCTGCCGAATAAACCGACGCCTTTACAATGCCGGCCTTCGGGCCGGCATTTTTTTTGCGCAGATTATGGCCATGTGCGAGACCTGAAGGGCAAGGTGCCCGTGATGGCTCCGCACGGCGTCGACAGCGACAAACCCCCGCTGCGTGTGCAGTGGGGGTTTTCTTGTTTCGGCCTTCGTCTCTTTAATGCTGCTTCTGTTCGTGCGACAATAATAGCTTGCATATACGCCGCCGATGCGTCGGGGGCGCAAACGATTGCGGAGGTAATCTCATGGCAAAAGAGAAAATCGTCGTCGAAGGCGGAACGCCGCTTGCGGGCGAGGTGCATATTTCGGGCGCGAAGAATTCGGCCCTCAAGCTTATCGCGGCTGCCCTTTTAGGCCAGGGCGAGAGCGCCATTCATAACGTGCCTCTTATTTCCGACATTGTGGTTATGTCGAAGGTCATCGAGACCCTTGGCGGCAGCGTTCGCCGCGATGGCCACACGCTGCATGTTGACACTGCTGGCGTTGATACATGGGAAACGCCGTATGAGCTCGTGTCGAAGATGCGCGCATCCATTTCGGTTCTCGGCCCCTTGGTGGCTCGTTTCGGCAAGGCTCGCGTTGCCATGCCGGGCGGTTGCAACTTGGGCGCTCGTAAAATCGATATGCATATGGTAGGCATGGAGGCGCTCGGCGTTCATTTCCATACCGATCACGGCTATATCGAAGCAAGCACGCCCAATGGGTTGCATGGCGCGTACGTCGCGCTCGATTTCCCCAGCGTGGGCGCCACGGAAAATACCATGATGTGCGCCGTGACGGCGAAGGGCCAAACCGTTATCGAAAACGCTGCTCGTGAGCCCGAAATCGAAGACCTTGCGAACATGCTCAATTCCATGGGCGCTCGCATTTCGGGCGCTGGCACGGCCGAAATCATCATCGACGGCGTGGAGCTTTCCAGCTTGCATCCGTGCGAGCATTCCACGGTCGGCGACCGCATTGAAGCGGGCACCTTCCTCGTGGGCGGTGCGCTTACGGGCGGTCCCGTTACCGTTCGTGGCATCGATCCGAGCTTCTTGCGCATGGCATTGATGAAGCTGTCCGCCATGGGCTGCTCGGTCGATGTGGGCGATGACTCCATCACGGTTTCGCGTAAAGGTCCTCTTCTGCCTACCGATATTCAAACGCTGCCGCATCCTGGGTTTCCCACCGATTTGCAGGCGCAGTTCATGCTGCTCGCCTCTGTTGCAAGCGGCAATTCCGTGATTACCGAGAATGTTTTCGAAAACCGCTTCATGTTCGCCGCTGAAATTGGCCGCATGGGCGCCGAAATCACCATTGAGGACCATCATGCGGTTGTCGAAGGCGTGCCTAGCTTGCAGGGCGCAAGCGTGAAAGCAACTGATTTGCGTTGCGGCGCTGCTTTGGTGCTTGCCGGCATTTTTGCTGAAGGCGAAACGCAGGTGCACAACATTTATCACATCGATCGCGGCTACGAAGACTACGTGGGCAAGCTCACGGGCCTGGGCGCGAACGTTCGTCGCGTTCCCGACGAAGACGATATCGACTGGTAGCGCAGGTGTTGCATGTCGCGTAAACCATCGAGCTACAACTACAAGCGATTGTCGAACCGCGTGCGCGAATCGACAATCGAGACGCACGTGTCGGCGCCCCGCCCTTCAGTGGGGCATCGCAAGGGCGCGAATCAGCGCTATGCTCGCTCAGCGGTGCGCGGCGAAATTCATCAAGTGTTGCCGAACACCACGACACGCGAGGACCGCTTTGCCTACGAGGCGCGCATGAACCGACGCTCGTATGTCGAGCGAAATGTTGCTGCGGGCCGAAGGCGCAAGATCGCGCTCGTGGCTGCGCTTGCGGTGCTTATCGTGATCGTCGCGTGCGTCGTCGCGTCGTTTGTTTTCGTGAACGGCATCAACTCGCGCCTCGTGCTCGACGATTCTTCGCTGAAATCGGCCCTCGTTGCCGATTCGGGTGAGGGAAAAGCGACCTATTCGCTGCTCTGCGCCGATTTTGATGATGGAGAAGATGGCGCATCGCCCGATTCGATTGTCGTTATGCGCACCGACCCTGAAGCGAATACCGCCTATGCGATTTCGCTTCCCTCGAACACCCGCGTGTCAACCGATGGTTCTTCGCGCACTTCGCTCGGCGAAATTCGCGCTTCCGAGGGCAGCGCGGGCCTGGTTAGCGCGGTGAACAGCCTTTTGGGCATCAAGCTGTCCCATTATGCAACGATTGATGCGCAGAATTTCGCTCAGCTCGTTGACGAACTTGGCGGCATTGATGTCAATCTTCCCGAAGATATCGTCGATGCCCAGGCGGGCGATATGAGGCTTTCTGCAGGCGAGCAGACTCTCGGCGGCGAGCAAACGGTTTTCGCATGCCGAGCAGATGATTACGCCGTGAACGCTGAAGAGACGCGTGGCAAGGTACAGGCGCTCGTGGCAGTGGCCCTTATGCAGAAGGCGACCTCGGTAGAGGGTGGGTTTGGCTACTATATGCGCATGGACGGACTTGCGAACCTCGTGCAAACCGACATGGACGTAAAGGCAATCGGGGCATTCCTCGAGAGCATTCGCTCCATTTCGGCCGAGAATATGCAGGTTACGGCTTTGCCTACGTATTCTGCGCAGTCGAGCGGTAAAACGTATCAGGTTCCTGCCGACGATGCGATTACGGAAATGATGAATCGCATTCGCGCTGGCGAGACGCCGCAGGCCGATGCTGCCGACGTGTTGGGCTCTATCGATGCGGGCAGCTATACGGTTTCGGTTTACAACGGCGGCGACGTTGTGGGCGCGGCTTCCGAGGCGGCCGACATGCTGCGCCAGGTAGGTTTCAACGTGACCGATACGGGCAATACCTCCATGCAGGTGTATGACGAAACGCTCGTCGTGTACGGCGATGCCGATAAGGAAAACGCCGCCAATGCCGTGGTGGCCGCCCTTGGCATTGGCCGCACGCTGCAAGATACCGTGCATTATTCGTTCGACACGAATGTGTATGTGGTCATCGGCAAGGACTGGCGCACGGTACTCGCCGCGCGCAACGAAACGGTCGACGAGGACGGCAACATCGTGCCTCTTTCGCAAAAGGATGCATCGGCAACCTCGAGCGACGAATCGAATTCAAGCGCGTCGAGCGATTCTGACGTCGATGCGGAAGGTTCGTTCGCTGCTGCCGCGGATAGCGCGGCGTAGTCGATAGACGAAACGCAAGCACGCCCCGCCTTCGTGCGGGGCGAGGTTTTAGAAGGAGAGCCTCTATGACGCTCAACGATATTTACCACGCAATTGACCCCGTGGCGCTTTCTTTGGGGCCGCTGCAAATTCGTTGGTACGGACTGGCCTATGTTGCCGGCTTCATTTGCGCCTTTCTCGTTATTGCCAAACTCTCCCAGCGTTGGAAGATTCGCATTGACGATGACGCCTTTTTCACGGTGGTCTTCTGCGTGATTTTCGGCGTGATTCTTGGTGGTCGTTTGGGCTATGTGCTCGTATATGGCGACGGATACTACCTTCAGCACCCCGAGAAAATTCTTGCGTTCAACGAAGGCGGCATGAGCTTCCACGGGGGGCTTGTGGGCGTGATCATTGGCGGCGTTATCGCGGCGAAAATCACGAAGATCCCGTTTCTCACGTTGGCCGATATGGGTGTTGTCGGCGTGCCTATCGGCCTGTTCTTCGGCCGTTGCGCGAACTTCATCAACGGCGAGCTGTGGGGCGCTCCCACCGATATGCCATGGGGCGTGGTGTTTGGGGGCGCTGCGGGCACGATGCCGCGCCATCCCTCGCAGTTGTACGAAGCACTGCTTGAGGGCGTAGTGCTCTTTATTATTCTGTTCGCGCTCTCGCGTAAAACTCCGGCGTGTCCGCGTGGAACCTTCTTCGGAACGTTTTTGCTGTTCTATGGCTTGTTCCGCTTCACGATCGAGTTCATTCGCCAGCCCGATGCCCAAATTGGCTATCTTTTGGGAACCAATTGGTTCACTATGGGGCAAGCGCTTTCCATTCCGCTTATGGTTGCGGGCGTTGTTTTCCTTATATATGCGTGGAAAACGAAGAAACCCCAGATGGGCCTTCCTGATTCTGAGATAAGCCAGCCTTAGGACGTTTCCTATTTTCGGCTACGACAAGGCGTCCAAAAACAGCGGTGCGAAACCAGATTGGCAACGGTTTGCTTCAGCCATGCCCCAAGGATGCATAATGGAAGTGTTGAAGCTGCCCTTGCGGTAGCGCGACGCGGAATCCGTTTACGGGAAAAGGGGGAGTCATGGACATCAAACTGTACAAATGCGCTCACTGCGGAAACATCGCGATTAAGGTCGTCGATTCCGGCGTGCCCCTGGTGTGCTGCGGCGAGCCGATGGAAGAGCTCGTTGCAGGCGCTGTCGACGGCGCATTCGAGAAGCACGTGCCTGCCGTCGCGATCGATGGATCGACCGTCAAGGTGCAGGTGGGCGAAGTCGAGCACCCGATGATGGATGCCCATTACATTCAGCTCATTGTGCTTGTGACCGAAAAAGGGTACCAGGTCGCGCCTCTCACGCCGGCCGATAAGCCTGTGGCAACGTTTGCGCTTGCCGAAGGGGATGCGCCTGTCAAAGTCTACGAGCATTGCAACCTTCATGGCCTTTGGGTGAAAGAGCTTTAGCGGGCCGAGCGTCCATGGCGCCACGGGAAGAAAAGCGAACGAAAAGAGGTTTCGTCGCAAGGCCCTTGACGTCTTACGATACAATGGCGCAGACAAGAACATCCGATGTGAGGAGCTTACTATGGCTATCGATAAAGACCAAGTCAGCCGCGTGCTCGATCTTATTCGCCCGGCGCTTCAGGCCGACGGCGGCGACGTTCAGCTGGTCGACGTTGACGAAGAGGGCGTTGTCACCGTTCAGCTGCATGGCGCATGCAACGGTTGCCCCATGAGCCAGATGACGCTCGCCAATGGCGTTGAGCGCATTCTGAAAGAGCATATCCCGGGCATCACCAAGGTCGTGTCTGCCTAGTTTGGTTTCGCCGTTCTGTCGAACGGCGAAAGTCGCCGACGCTGCAAACGGCCCTGACGGCCGGCTTGACTTTCAATCGTCGCTCGCGTACCGAAGTACGCGTCGCTCCTTTTTCAAGCCAATCCGACTCGCCAGGGCCGTTCTCGCTGACATTTATTGGGAATGTGCCGCTTTGTAAGAAGATAAGGTCACCGTATGGTGGCCTTCCGCTGTTTTTAGGGGGCTTGTGGGCATCTGCGCGGGCGGCATCTGGGAAAATGGCTGCAGAAGACGTGGTGGCGTGTGCCGCCGGCTTGAAGAAGGGGGCCGAAATGGCGTTGCATTGTTGGGAAACGCGCGGTTGCGACGAGGAAATGGCAAGCCGCTGCCCGCATAATATCCCAGGCGAGCGTTGCCCGGGCGACTGCAAGTTCGCGGTGTGCGATCGTCCCGCCCATGAAACCGCGTGGGGGCTCGATATGCTCGAAAATCCCGATGTCGACCGCGAAGTCGTGGTGAAGGAATTCTGCCTGACGTGCAAGTTCTTCATTGCGCATGGCCCAAAGGTCGGCTCCCCCGAATCAATCAAGGCGCGCGAGATCGTCGATGCGCGCCCCTATGCCGTGAAGCGAGGTTAGCGTATGCCAAAGGTGGCAATTATCGGCGGTGGCGCGGCGGGCATGGCATGCGCTATCGCGGCGGCTCGAGAAGGGGCTGAAGCCCATGTGTATGAACGAGCCGATCGCGTTGGCAAGAAGCTGCTCGTGACAGGCAACGGCCGTTGCAACATGAGCAATACTGACATCATGAGCTCCGATTACAACGATCCCGAATTCGTGCAGGAAGCAATGAATGCGTTGCCGCCCGAATCGGTTATGGCTTTCTTCGAAGATTTGGGCGTGCTCGCGTTCGAGGAAGACGAAGGCCGCATTTACCCTTACAGCAACAAGGCCGCGACGATTCTTGATATGCTGCGTTTGGGCATGAAGGAAGCTGGCGTTGTCGAGCATTGCGATCGCGAGGTTCGCGCGGTAGCGCCTCTTCCGCGCGGCGGTTGGGCGGTTGCTTTTGCCGACGATGCCGTTGAGGGCTTTGATGCGGTTGTGTGCGCTGTGGGCGGCAATCCCTCGCGTGCGCTTCTGCCGAGCGATATTGCGTTCCACGCATGCACGCCTGTGCTTGCGGCGCTGAAGACCGACACGACGAACATCAAGGCGCTTTCCGGCATTCGCGTTCGCGCGCGCGTGTATCTCGATGAAGAGCCCGAAGATTTGCGCGACGCCTGGCTCGATGTGGTCGACCCTGAATTCGAGGCGAGCTATCAGGGCCCTGAAGAACGCGGCGAAGTGCTGTTCCGCGATTGGGGCATCTCCGGCATTGCCGTGTTCGATATGTCTCGTTATGTCGAGCCTGGTCAAATGGTATTTCTCGACCTTCTGCCCGATATGGAGCCGCAAGACAAGGTCGATTTCATTTGGGAGCAGTCCATGGCGCATCCGAGCCGTACCGCTGCCGAAGTGATGAGCGGCCTTTTGCCCTCTCGCGTGGCGCGCGCCGTGGTGGTTGCGGGCGGCTTGAACCCCGACGAGCCTATTATCGCCGAGCAGGAGGCCGTGGTTTTGGCCATGGTTTCCGAGTCGTTTGGGCTTTCCGTGCGCGGCATCGCCGACCCGAAGCAGGCGCAGGTTACGCGCGGCGGTTTCGCGACGGAATGCTTCGACGCGCATACCTTTGAATGCCGCGAGCACGCCGGCCTTTTCGCGTGCGGCGAGGCGCTTGACGTTGATGGTCGCTGCGGCGGCTACAACCTGCATTGGGCCTGGACGAGCGGCCTGCTTGCGGGCGCTTCCGCGGCCCATGTCGAAGATGCCCCCGAGGGTTCTTTCGAGGGGCTTTCGCTGAGCTCGGTCGAAGGTTTGGCGCAACGCGCTCGTCGCTCAACGCTTTCGGGGCATGAAGGCGGTCGCGACCAGCGTTCGGGCGGCAAAGGCGGCTTTCGTGTTGCCGGCAAACGCGGCGACGGCGCGCGCGGCGGCGAAAAGGGGCGCGATGGGGCGTCCCGCGGCCAGGTGAGCGGTCGAGGCGCCGATGCGCGCGACCAGCGTGGCAAAGGCCAGAACAGTGGCCAGCGCGGCAAGGGTGGCCAGCGAAGCAATGCTGGCGCCACTCGTTCCAATGGCGGCAACAATGGCGGGAAAGGGCCCAACGGGCGCCCGAAGCTGAATCTAGGAAGGTAATCGATGCTCGAAGCAAGCAATGTGTACCTGCCGCTCGACGCGGCGCTTCCAAGCTGTGCCGGCATGGCGCAGGCGGAGCTTGCCCATGCGTTGGGCATTCGCTATGCAGATATCACTTCGTGGAAGTTCTCGAAACTTTCGGTTGATGCGCGTCGGAAAAACGACGTCCATTTCACGGCGTCGTTTGTTTTTGAAGTGGCCGACCAGGAAATCGAAGAAGCCTTGGCAGGCAAGCGAACAAAAACGAAAATCCAGGTCAAGCGTCATGTTCCCTATGAGGGCTATCGCGTTGGCGAATGGCTTGGGGGTGACGCTCGTCCCATCGTGGTGGGCATGGGCCCTGCGGGCTTGTTCGCGGCATGGGCTCTTGCGAAGTCGGGCGCGGCGCCCATCGTGCTCGAGCGCGGTGAAGACGTCGATGCGCGCATGGCTTCCGTCAATTCCTTCAAAGAAGGCGGCGCTTTGAACCCTGAATCGAACGTGCAGTTCGGCGAGGGTGGCGCGGGCACGTTTTCCGACGGCAAGCTCACCACGAACATCAAGAATCCTCGTTGCCGCGACGTGCTGCATATTTTCGCGCAGGCGGGCGCCCCTGAAGAGATTCTTTGGGAAGGCAAGCCGCACATTGGTACCGACAAGCTCGTGAATGTCGTGAAAACCATGCGCGAGCAAATTATCGCGTGGGGTGGTGAGGTGCGTTTCGGCGCGCGTTTTGAAGGCATGGAATTCGAAGACGGCCGCATTGTGGCGGTGCGGGGCTCCCAGCGCCAAGAAGACGGAACGCGTGAAAAATTCGTTCTGCCGGCAAGCGATGTAGTTCTCGCGTGCGGCCATTCGGCGCGCGACGTGTTCGACCGCGTACGCAATGCGGGCTTGCTCATGGAACGCAAGCCGTTTGCGGTGGGCGTGCGAATCGAGCATCCCCAGAAGCTCATCGATAAGGCGCAATACGGCAATGCGGCGGGCCATCCGGCGCTTGGCGCGGCTGACTACAAAATGGCGGTGCATTTGCGCAATGACCGCAGCGTGTACACGTTCTGCATGTGCCCGGGCGGCGAGGTAATGTGCTCGGCGTCTGAGCTGGGTGGCGTTGTAGTGAACGGCGCGAGCCGCCATGCTCGCAACGGGCGCAACGCGAATGCGGCATTGCTCGTGAACGTCGAAGACCGCGACTTGCGTGGCGATGACGTGTTGGCAGGTGTGAAGCTTCAGCGTCGCATGGAAACGACAGCGTATCGAGCGGCCGGCGAAAGCTACAAGGCGCCGGCTCAGCGCGTGGGCGATTTCATGGCTTCGGCAGGGAAGTTCAACCGCAGCCAGAGCGAGCATCGCTCGAGGCTCGAGGTCGAACCTACGTATGCCCGAGGTGTTGAGTGGGTCGATTTGAATCAGGTGCTGCCGCCCTTCGTGGCGCGCTCGCTGCATGCGGCGATTCCCTTGTTCAATGGGCGTATTCGTGGCTTCAGCGACCCGAATGCCGTGCTTACGGGCGTTGAAACGCGCAGTTCGAGCCCCGTTCGCATCGTGCGCGACAAGGCAACGTGCCAGGCGCTGTTCTCGCAAACGACCGATTGCGGCTTGAAGATCGCCGACGAGTCGGCTGGAGTTGCGGCGGCTTCTCGCACGGCGGAAGGCGAGCCCATCGCGGGCGGCTTTTACCCGTGCGGCGAGGGCGCGGGCTATGCGGGGGGCATCACCTCCGCCGCGCTGGACGGAATGCTG
>OLPI01003047.1_pt1 | contig 12338 bp, 13 predicted proteins | sample 1672361 | NCBI WGS metagenome assembly OLPI01 (sample SAMEA3136675, study PRJEB25190) | human gut metagenome
CAGCCACGGCAGATTGCCCCGCGCTGCGCTTGATCTGCGTCACATGAAAATGAAACAGTGCGATGGTCAGTCACCTCCTGCATGGCTGCTGACAGTTTCCGTGAGCAGTCTTTGTACGTCCGGCAACGCAAAGACCTGTTCTGCAAAAGCGTAAAACTCGGTTTCGCTCAAATCCTTTGTCCGCGGTGCAACGCTCTCAATGGCAGCACCACGGGTGATAAGCCGGTGCGCCCGCTTGCGCCGTTCTCCCTTTGCATAGTAGGCGGCGCGGTTTTCAAGGCGCTGGATTATGTGCCGTTTCTGTACAAGCTGGCGTTCAACTTTCTCTTTCTCGGCTTGCAGCTTTTCGATTTCTTTTTCGTGCATAATCTCAACCTCCCGACTGATATAAAAATGGATAGAAAAAGACCGCCTACGTTTTCGGTAGACGGTCTAACTTACGGTATGGGATTTTCAGACTTTGCGGTGGGAATGGTCTGCGCCAGCAGGCTGTTTCCGCAGCAAAGTGCGCTGGGATAGCTGCTATGGCAGCGCAAGGGAGGTACTCCCTTGTACGGAGCAACGCGACGCAAAACAGCCCGGACTTCAACCGTCCGGGCTGTCTGTTCCGCAGGACGCACGATACAGGGGCTGCCCTGTATAGAAGTGCGCCATTGTTGGAATGGATTTTCTGTTTCGAGATCAGTTCTCATAACGAGTCCAGTTGGGATCCGTATTCATGCCGGTCCAGGTCTCATAGTTGCCGGCCTTGTGCTTGAAGTCGTGGGAGTTGGTGGCTTCCTGCACCGCCAGATAGAACCAGTCATTGCTCGTGCAGTCCGGCCAGACATTCATGCTGGAGAGCAGGTCGCTGGTCTCCTCGGGGATGCGGTTCAGCACCCGGTTGATCATGGTCATGGCCTGGGCACGGGTGATGTAGGTATCAGGGCGGAAGGTGCCGTCCTCAAAGCCCTTGATCCAGCCCAGCTCGGCAGCCCGCTGGATGTACTTCTCAGCCCAGTGTCTGCTGATGTCGGAGAAGGTCTGGGTGCCGCTGCTCTTTCCGGTGTCAAACCGGGCACAGATGGCGGCAAACTGAGCGCGGGTGATGGGAGCCGTGGGATCAAAGGTGGTACTGCTGCGGCCCTGCACGATGCCCAGGCCCGTCATGGTGGAGATGGCGGTATTGGCCCAGTAATCGTCCGGCACATCGGTATAGGTGTTGCTGGTGAGCAGATTGCCGTCACGGACAGAGTCCTTTAAAAGGCGGAAGAAGATAGTGGTGGTCTCCGCACGGGAAATCAGACCATAGGGGCGGACATAGCCGTCCTTGTAGCCGATGACGTAAGCAAAGTGATCATCATCATTCAACAATTCGGGGGTGGAACTGCGGTAGTTCCGAACCGTCTCGACATTCTTTTCCGCTGTGGTCTGGCTGGTGGTCAGATCACTCTTTTCAATGTCAATCTTGTCGCTGCTCACGACATACCCCTCTGGAGCGGTCAGCTCCTGATAGTACAGCTCGCTCTTGGTATTGATCTTGCGGTAATCGCTCTCAGAAACCCGGAACAGGGCGATGCCGCTGCGGTTGGAGGTTGCCGTGGCAACCTGCTTCCCGTCCAGATACAATCCGAACTTCGCGCCGTTCAGGGCGTGGCTGTCCTGCGCGTCAATCTTCTCAATGGCAAAGTAGTAATAGGTCGTGGAGCTGCCGCCCCCATGGTTACCGGATTTTCTTGTCCAAACTGCTGTATATGTTGCATCACCGGTGACCGTATCAGCGACTTCCGGCGACCATCCCGAGAACTCATACCCGTCCCGGCTCGGCTTTCCGTCAAACGGAGGCGTACTCTCGCCCGCAGAAAGTCCGCTGTGTACCTGGTCACCGAATACAGTTTCATTCTCTACGCCGTCTGTATATGTCACAGTATAGGTAACCGCCGGCAAGGGTAATGTCGTAGTTGTGGTTGCGGGTTTGTAATTCGTTGCTGTATCATTCACACCGGCTGTGATTTCGATTTCATTGGCAGAAAGATCTTCTGTTGCACGAAATGTCGCGGTATAATGATTGTCGGTTTTTGTGACTGTGTCAGATACCAGTACGGCGTGGTCTGCCGAAAAGAAAACTTGCTCCGCAGTGGGCAATCCATCATAATTGTCAAAATGATTCTCAATGGATAAGGTTGCTGTAAATTCGTCTCCGCGCTCAACTGTGGTCTTATCCGTTGTAAGACGGAGGTTCGGCTCCACCCGCCAAATCTCTACATAGGTTGTTACCCTGGGAACATTGATAACAGAATCTATACCATAGTTTATAAACCATGAGCGGCCAAACATTTCAAAGTCTGTCCATGCCAAATATGTATATACCCCAGCATTATAGGAAGGCAGTTTCCCCTCAGCATCCCCTCCTACATCATTGGTTGGGTAACCTTCCGGTTTCGAATCGCCTACATTTCCAGTGTTTGAAAAGTTCTTAAATTCCTCAGTTTTATAATAATCCTCTCGTCGATAGACCTTTGTTAAGTCTGTCCAGTCGCCATTGGTATAATACTGTCTAGGAGTACCCATGTAAAATCCCACATTGAAGACCTTGACATAATCCGTCCCGTCATAATATCGGCTGTCTGCAAATGCGAATGTTTTATCTTCGGGAATATGCCCCCAGTAGGCATCGGGCTGTCCCTCACTCATTTCGGCAGCTGCGCTGACATCCTTCCTTGTATCAGCACTGCCCTCGCCTCCATCCGTTGCAAAAGCTGTCGTGAACATGCTGAATAATAGACTCAATGACAACAGACTTGTCAGTATCCTTTTTTTCATACCCATCATTCCTTTTAAGAATATTTGCGCACATCCTTCTCTGTGAAAAGGTGTACGTTTTTGTAAGGCTTCTCCGTGCCTCTGCCTTATCACGAAACAGCGAAGAATGTTGCCAGTTAGGTGTTGAAAATAAATGAAGATATGGTAGTATAATAGCATAGGCTTATTTACAAAAACGCACACATTTCTGAAAAAATACATCTGTTACGATAATTTGGCTTTTTTGTAAATCTCCGCCCGGTAACGAAACGAAGACAGAGGCATCCCACACTCTTTTGCTGCCGCTGTCCCCGTGATTTCTCCGCTTTTCCATCGCTGATAGACAGCGTGGAAGTTTTCCGGTAGCGGTTTGGGAACCCGCCCGAAGCGGATTCCCTTTGCTTTTGCCGCTGCAATGCCCTCTGCCTGACGCTGGCGGATATTGGTGCGCTCGTTCTCGGCAACAAACGAAAGCACCTGCAGCACAATGTCGCTGAGGAAGGTTCCCATTAAATCCTTGCCGCGCCGGGTATCCAGCAGCGGCATATCCAGCACCACGATGTCGATGCCCCTATCCTTTGTGAGCATCCTCCATTGCTCCAAAATTTCCGCATAGTTGCGTCCCAGACGGTCGATGCTCTTGATATAGAGCAGATCGTCTTTTTTCATCTTCCGTAGCAGCTTCTTATATTGCGGGCGGTTGAAATCCTTGCCGGACTGCTTGTCCATGTAAACATTCTTTTCACTAACCCCAACTTCCCGCAGGGCAATCACCTGACGATTCTCATTTTGTTCTTTGGTAGAAACGCGGATGTATCCGTAAGCCGTAGATTTGATATTACTTCACATCCTTCCGCTTCTGCCACACAATGTCATATCCCAGCGCGTCCGCCAACTCCACCGCCTCGCCGTAGCGAAACGAACCGCGCTTGAGCTTGCCAGAGAGATTTGGGACGCTGCGGCTCCAGCCGTATTCATCGGAGAGGTAGTCCACCACCTCGGTCATGGTCATGCCGGTGCGGACGATATAGGACTTGATCTCATTGCGATAGGTTTCAGATTTTCTCATATTCAAACTTTCCTCCTGTTTTTTCGATGCGCCCTATGGTAAAATGGGTTTGTCAAATCGTGACACCTATTCGCCATAGAACGCTGATTTTTGATGTACGGCTTTTTGCTGGAAATACCGCCGATGATGCGTTGGTCACAGGCAACGCCTCCCGCTTTTGCCATTTGGTGTGTCTTTGCATGAAACGGCGAAATGTCAAACCAGACAGCAAACATCGTTCGCTGCCGGATAGCACTCTATTCCGTGCAGATAACCGCACAGGGCAGAAAACTTTTTCGCCGTTTTCACTTGCTTTGATTTTGACTTTCGATTTTGCCGCTCTTTCCGAACGTCGTTCCTGCCCGGAGGATCGCTCCCGGCGTTTCGTTCTCCTTGGTGCGCTGGATGCGGCACTTCGCCAGAGAACATATCCCGTTCGGACGGTCATGCAATTTTCAAGGTTCAGGTGCGATTGCAAGACCATTTTAGCGAAAAATATAGCCCTCTCCCGTATATCCAAGAGGTCGGAAAACGCGCCGAAAAATGCAAATTTCCACGCTTATGGACAAGACCGGAAAAGGGCAGAAATTTGAAGGGAGGACACCGCTATGCAGCCAAAACTCACCATTCAGGAACGGCTTAAAGACCTGCGCGTAGAGCGCAGTCTGACACTGGAACAGCTTTCTGCGGAAACAGGTATTTCAAAGTCTGCGCTGGGAAAATACGAAGCCGACGATTTCAAGGACATCAGCCCGTTCAGCATGGTAGAGCTGGCAAAGTTCTACGGAGTGTCCACCGATTACCTGTTGGGGCTGACAGAACAAAAAAATCACCCAAACACAGAGCTGGAGGCTCTGCATTTGGGTGATGATGTAATCGAAGTATTGAAAACAGGCAAGTTCAACCATCGGCTGCTGTCGGAGCTGATCTGCCACAAGGATTTCCAGCGTTTCATGCTGGACGCCGAGATTTACGTTGACCGGATCGCAGATATGCGCGTCAACAATATGAACGCCGTGCTGGAAGCAGTCCGGCAGATGGCATTGATGAAAAACGGCGGCGAGGAAAATGATCTGCACCTGCGGACACTGGAAGTCGCGCAGATCAGAGAGGACGAGTATTTCGGAAGCCTGATTGCAGATGACCTGAAAGGTATTCTCCGTGATATTCGGAATGAACATCGTCCCGATACCATGACTGCGGATGAAACATCCCTTGTTGCAACCGTGCAGGGTCAGTTGCAGGATGCGATGAATTTTGAGGGCAGTTCCGAGGAAAGGCAAGTCCGTTCGTTCCTCGCTACCTTTGGTATTGATTATGACAAGCTCACCAAAGAGCAATTCGTCTCGCTGATTGAAATACTCAAGCTGTCCAAGTACTTGAAAAGCCCCATCAACCAGCGTGGGAAAGCAAGACCACAGTTGCAGCACGGAAAAGGCAAAAAGAAACGCAAATAAGAAAAATTGGCACCTGCTTTTTAAGGCAGGTGCCGATTTCTGTTACCCTATAATGCGCTTGAATTTTTGGCGTAAGTGGCGTAAGTTTGGCGTAAATCCGCTTTTGCACACTCAAAAAATCAAGCAATTTCAAGGCTTTGCGGCGTCTCTTAGTACATCCCGCCCATGCCGCCGCCCTGGGCTGCGGCTGCCATGGCGGCGTCGGCCTTGGGGTCGGGCTTGTCGGCGACCAGAGATTCGGTCGTCAGGACACAGGAGGCGATGGACGCGGCGTTCTCCAGAGCGGTGCGCGTGACCTTGGTCGGGTCGACGATGCCGGACGGGATCATGTCGCAGTACGTCTCGGTGTAGGCGTTGTAGCCATAGCCGACCTTGCGGCTGGAGCGGATCTTGTCGTAGACGATGGAGCCGTCGACGCCGGCATTCTCGGCGATCTGGCGGATCGGGGCCTGCAGCGCTCTTGCGATGATCTGCGCGCCGGTCTTCTCGTCGCCGGACAGCTTTGCGACCAGCTTCTCAACAGCCGGGATCGCGTTGACGTAGGCAGTGCCGCCGCCGGCCACGATGCCCTCTTCGACAGCTGCGCGGGTCGCGTTCAGCGCGTCCTCCACACGGAGTTTCTGCTCCTTCATGGCGACCTCGGTCTGTGCGCCGACCTTGATAACGGCTACGCCGCCGGACAGCTTGGCAAGACGCTCCTGCAGCTTTTCCTTGTCGTAGTCGGACGTAGTAACGGAAATGGTGTTCTTGATCTCCGCAATACGGGCCTTGATCTCGTTGGCGTCGCCTGCGCCGTCGACGATGACGGTGTTGTCCTTGGTGACCTTGATCTGGCGGGCCGTGCCGAGATCGGTGATCTGCGTATCCGGCAGGTTCATGTTGAGCTCGCTGGAAATATACGTGCCGCCCGTCAGGATGGCGATATCCTTGAGCATTTCCTTGCGGCGATCGCCGAAGCCGGGAGCCTTGACGCACACGCAGGTGAAGTTGCCGCGCAGACGGTTGACCAGCAGGGTGGCCAGCGCGTCGCCCTCGACGTCCTCTGCGATGATGACGAGCTTCTTGCCGGTCTTGACGATCTGCTCGAGCAGGGGCAGGATCTCCTGGATGGAGGAGATCTTCTTGTCGGTGATGAGGATATACGGATCATCGATGACGGCTTCCATCTTGTCGGTGTCGGTGACCATGTAGGGGGAGATATAGCCGCGGTCGAACTGCATACCTTCGACGACCTCAAGGCCCGTCTCGGCAGTCTTGGATTCCTCGATGGTGATCACGCCGGACGCGCCGACCTTATCCATGGCCTCGGCGATCAGCTTGCCGACGGACTCGTCGCCGGAAGAGACGGCGCCGACTCTTGCGATGTCGTCGGAGCCCTTGATCGTCTCGGAGTTTGCCTTGATGGTGTCGATGGCGGTCTCAACGGCCTTTTCCATGCCCTTGCGCATGACCATCGGGTTCGCGCCTGCGGAGACGTTCTTCAGACCCTCGTGGACGATGGCCTGCGCGAGCAGAGTGGCGGTGGTGGTGCCGTCGCCTGCGATATCGTTCGTCTTGGTCGCGACCTCGCGGACGAGCTGCGCGCCCATGTTCTCAAATGCGTCCTCGAGCTCCACGTCCTTTGCGATGGTCACGCCGTCATTGGTGATCAGCGGAGAGCCGAACTTCTTGCCGAGCACGACGTTGCGGCCCTTCGGGCCAAGGGTAACTTTTACAGTATTGGCGAGCTGGTCAATGCCGGACAGCAGGGCCTTGCGGGCCTCTTCGCCATAAACAATCTGCTTTGCCATAAGAATTGCTTCCTTTCAATCAAACACGAATTATTCTACAACTGCCAGAATGTCGGCCATCTTGACGATGACGTAATCTTCGCCGTCGAGCTTCAGCTCCTGGCCCGCGTACTTGCCGGTCACGACCTTGTCGCCGGGCTTGACCGTAACCTTGACGTCATCGGTGCCGGGGCCGGCCGAGATGACTTCCGCGATCACGGATTTTTCTTTATTGGCGGTGGAGAGGATGATGCCGGACGCGGTCTTTTCCTCAGCTTCCATGTGCTTGAGCAGAACATTGTCTGCCAACGGGGTCAGCTTCATAACAATTACCTCCAGTATCCAGTCGCTGTTTGATGCAGCGCGTTTTACAAGATTTTTTAGCACTCAGTCTCTCTGACTGCTAACATCTATATCATAATCAGATGCGCCAAAAAGTCAAGGGGTAATTTCGGCAAATTTATGACCAGACTGTGAATTTTTCGTGTGATAGGTCAGCCCCTTCGGGTAGAAAAAGCGGATGGCCTGCGGAATGAGTTCGATTTTTGCGTCCGTTGTGTAGGCAGCCTCGCCATCAATATTGACAACAGATTCTTTTACACATTCAATGCGCAGAGAGCGGCAGCGGGCGTGATAGATCAGCGACGGATAATCGGCGTAGCGGCCCTTCTGGTAGTGACCGACGACGGTTGCAACCTGCAGCAGATTGACCTTTTCAACCACAAGCACATCCAGCAGCCCATCGTCCGGCTCGGCCTCCGGCACGGGGTTGAAACCGCCGCCGTACCACCGGCCATTGCAGACGCAGATCATGGTCTTCCGGCCCGAGAACACCTCGCCGCTGTCCAGCGTAACGGTGTAATCCGCCGTCAGGCCGTGCAGCATATTGGAGAAAATGGACAGGATGTACGCGCCCTTGCCGCTCACGAGCGGCAGGCGCTTGAAGCGGGCGATATCCGTGCCGACCCGCGCGTCAAACCCGATGGAAAGAACGTTCAGCGCATAAGAATCGTTGCAGCGGATGAGATCGAACCGCGCCTCCTCCGCGTCCAGCAGACGCTCGATGGAGGTGAAGGCGGCGGGGTCGTCAAAAATTTTGATTGTGTCGTTGCCGGAGCCGCCGGGAAAATGCGTCACGGCGGCGTTGTCATAGCCGACGACGCCGTTGATCACCTCGTTGAGCGTCCCATCGCCGCCGCAGGCGTACAGGCGCACCTCCTCGCCGGACTGCGCCGCCTGCCGCGCCAGCGTCCGGCACTCACCGGGTGCACCAGAAACGAGCAATTCATAGCTTAACCCGCGCGGCGCAAACGCCGCGTCGATCATTTCCCGGTATTCCGCCGTCCGGTCTGACTTCCCGGCTGCGGGATTGACGATAAAAATATGCTTCATAGCGGAACTTTCTCCTGTTCTGTTCGTCTTATGGGTACAGGCGGCGCTCAATAGTACATATACACATTGCACTGCAGCCGTCCGTTGTAGAGCTTGCGCTTTTTAACGGCCTGTTTGCCGTAGTAATGCTCGAACTCCGGTTCGGAGGAGATGATGTATTTTTTCCAGCCGTCCGCGTATTTGAGGTGCCGGCCGAACGCACTGTAGAGCCGCTGGGCGCTGCGCTGCTCAAGCATACGCTCGCCGTAGGGCGGGTTGCAGACGATGAGGCCCCTGTCCGCGGGCAGGCTCAGCTTCGTTGCGTCCGCCTCGCGGAACTCGATCAGCTTGCCGACGCCCGCCTTGCGCGCGTTCTGCTGCGCGATCTCCAGAGAAGCCGGGTCAATGTCGGAGCCGAGAATGCGGTACTCGCCCCTGTACTCGCGGTCGAGCGCCTCGGTCCTGGCCTGCTGCCAGACCGTCTCCGGGACACAGGCCCACTTCTGCGCCATGAACGACCGGTTCAGGCCCGGCGCGCGGTTCAGCGCGATCATCGCCGCTTCGATGCAGATCGTGCCCGAGCCGCAGAACGGGTCCCAGAAGAAGTCCCGTCCGCGGTAGCGCGCGAGATTGACCATGGCGGCCGCCATCGTCTCGTGCAGCGGCGCAAGATTGGCCTCGCGGCGGTAGCCGCGCTTGTGCAGGCTCACGCCGGACGTGTCCAGAAACAGCTCCACATGATCCTTCATGATGGAAAAGCGCAGCTGGTACGTTTCGCCCGTCTCCGGCAGCCAGCCGAGGCCGTATTTCTCGCCCAGCCGCGTGACGGCGGCCTTCTTGACGATGGCCTGACAGTCGGGAACGGAGTGCAGCTGGCTGTTCAGACTGTAGCCCTTGACGGGGAACGCGCCGTCCTTCGGGATAAAGCGCTCGAGCGGCACGGCCTTCACGCCCTGGAACAGGTCCTCAAAGCTGTGCGCGTCGAATTCGGCCAGCAAAATCATCACGCGCTCGCCCATGCGGCAGCAGAGGTTGGCCTTCGCCATGGCGGCGAAATCGCCTTCAAAAAAAACGCGCCGGTCCTCGACCCGGACGTTTTGCAGATCCAGCCGCCGCAGTTCGTCGCCGACCAGACCCTCCAGTCCAAACAGGCACGGCACGCAGAAAGTCATCGTATCCATAGTTTTCTCTCCAAGCATTCTATAGTCTCTCTAAGTATACGGAATCCCGGCGCAAATAGCAAACCCTATCTGTTACGATTTTGTAAAATGTGAGGAAAAACTTTATATTTATTTAAAGTGACAAGCGTTCGGAAATACGGTATACTGGAAGCAGCACAGAAATTCAAAAAAGAGGAGGAGGTTCCCATGTCTCAGGCAGTGATCGGATGGCTGATCGCCATCGTCGTCTTTATCGTGGCAGAGGCCGCGACGGTCGCGCTGGTGTCCGTCTGGTTCATCGGCGGCGCGGTGTGCGCGCTGATCGCGGCAATTCTCGGCGCGGGACTCGGCGTGCAGCTGGCGGTATTTCTCGTCGTTTCGGCGGCGCTGCTGGCGTTCGCGTGTCCGGCGGCTCGAAAAAAGTGGACAAAAAAGCCGGAGCGTATGAATGCCGACCGCCTCGTCGGCGAAACGGCCATGGTCACGGAGCCCATCGACGCATGTGCTGATACCGGAGCCGTGAAGATCAACGGCGTTCTCTGGACGGCAAAATGCACGACGGGCGAACGCGTCGAGGCGGGCGGCCACGTGACCATCGAGCGCGTCGAGGGCGCGAAGCTCTATGTCAGACCCGCAAAGTGTCCCTGTACGAAAGCATAACCATCATAAAAAAAGAACTGAAAAACCGAAGGAGGAACAAGGTTTATGGAATGGATCCCCATTGTTGTGATCGCCGTTCTGGCGCTCATCGTCGTCATCAGCAACATTCACATCGTCCAGCAGTCCCGTGCCTACGTCATCGAGCGCCTCGGCGCGTTCAGCAAGGTCTGGCAGGTCGGCATGCACGTCAAAGTCCCGTTCATTGAGCGCGTGGCCAAGAAGGTCAGCCTGAAAGAGCAGGTGCTCGACTATCCGCCGCAGCCCGTGATCACCAAGGATAACGTCACCATGCAGATCGACACCGTCGTCTATTATCAGATCACAGACCCGAGACTCTACACCTACGGCGTCGAACGGCCCATGATGGCCATGGAGACGCTCACGGCCACGACGCTCCGCAACATCATCGGCGATCTTGAGCTTGACCAGACGCTCACGTCCCGCGACGTCATCAACACCAAGATGCGCGCCATTCTCGACGAGGCCACCGATCCCTGGGGCATCAAGGTCAACCGCGTGGAGCTGAAGAACATTCTCCCGCCGCAGGACATCCAGAACTCCATGGAAAAGCAGATGAAGGCCGAACGTGACCGCCGACAGGCGATTTTGCAGGCCGAGGGCACGAAGCGCAGCCAGATCCTTGTCGCCGAGGGCGAAAAGGAAGCCGCAATTCTGAAGGCAGACGCGGAAAAGCAGGCCGCCATCCTCAAGGCAGAAGCCGAAAAGCAGGCGGCAATTCTCAAGGCTGACGGCGAAGCGCAGGCCATCATGGCCGTGCAGAAGGCCATGGCTGACTCTCTGGCGCTGCTGAACGAAAAGGCCCCGAACGACCAAGTTCTGAAACTTAAGGCGCTTGAGGCCATGCAGAAGGTCGCGGACGGCAAGGCCACGAAGATCATCATCCCGTCTGAGCTGCAGGGCTTTGCGGGTCTGGCCTCCGGCATTGCCGAGACGGTAAAGGCGACGAAGTAATATGGCGAAGCAGGACGAGCGCTTTATCAAGGTGCTGAACGAGGGCAGTACCTGGACCACGAACCGTGAGATTTGGGTCGACAAAACGACCGGCGTCAACTATCTCTGGATCGCCTCCGGCTACGCCGGCGGCCTGACACCGCTGCTCGGCGCCGACGGCAAGCCCCTCGTGACGAGGATCCCAACCGAAGAGGAATAATTTCAAGGCGTATGCAGTCGGTACGGCTTTGCCCACAGCTGAACTGCATATAAAGTTCCCCGCCGCAGTCCGAATGAACTGCGGCGGGGTGTCTTTTACCCGATGAACCCGATGGCGCTGCGGCAGACGAAATAGAACAGGCGGTCTTCGCTGTTGGCGAGGATCAGAACGTCCCCGACCTCGCCGAGCACGCTGACGTTGCCGAGCACAAGCGGGCCTGCCGTCAGGGAAACCGTGCCGCGTCCGGCGATATCGCCTGTCGAGCGGTCGCACGGCGTCGGCTTTACCGGCGTCGACGGCATGGGGCCGCAGCCGGCATGGGTGGCCTGATAGAAGAGCTTCGCAAGCTCGTTATAGGCCGCCTCTGCGCTGGGGAAGTCGGTCGTCTCCGTCACGCCGAAGGCGACGGCGCTCAAGCCGCACAGCCGCACGGAGTCCGCGTCAAAATACGGCCCCTCGGCACAGCAGGCTGTCTCCGTGCCCCCGGTGCAGATGGGGTTGGGATAGTAGATCTGGCCGGAAACCTCTAAATTCTCACACGAATCCGGCGTGATCTTCACAAATTCCCCGTCCAGCGGCCCGGTCAGGTTGTCGTATGGAGTTGTGGCCGCTGCGGGACAATTCAGCGACGAGCCGAGCACGAAATCGCGCGTGATGAACGCGAACTGCTGATAGTCCGTCAGCGCCGCGAAGCGCGGACGGCACAGCAGCTGCAGTGCCGCGACAAGCCCCGGCGCGCAGGAACAGCCGCAGCCGCAGCTGATATCGGCCTCCGTGACCGGCGCGACGGGCCGCTCACCCGGCCAGACCGGCGGGAACGGGGGCGGATACGGCGGGAACGGCCCCGGCCCGGGACACGGCGGCGGGCAGGGCGGCTGGCAGGGCGGCGGGCAGGGCGGCGGGCAGGGCGGCGGACACGTC
>OLPI01003057.1_pt1 | contig 12327 bp, 12 predicted proteins | sample 1672361 | NCBI WGS metagenome assembly OLPI01 (sample SAMEA3136675, study PRJEB25190) | human gut metagenome
AGACGTTGATCTTCTCTTTCTTGACCTTCAGCAGCACCTTCTCGCCCTTCTTGAGACCCTCGCCAATGGAGGACTCCTCTACGATCTCCACCGAGTCGCCCTGATCGGTGTCAATGGTGTAGTGGGTGTTGAGACCGAGGTAGGTGCACTCCTGCACGGTGCCGTGGATGCCATCGGTGCCGTCCTTGCAGATAATGAACTCCTCCGGGCGGATGGAACAGCGCACATCCTGCTCGGCAGCCTTGTCCAGAGCGTCGATGTGCTCATGGTAGCCGTCGGCAAAGGTGATGATGCCGTCCTTGACGTGGGCATTCACGATGTTGGTGCGACCGATAAAGGTGGCAACGAAGACATTCTTCGGGCGCTGGTAGATGTCGCGGGGAGTGCCAACGTGCTGGATGACGCCGTCCTTCATAACGGCGATACGGTCGCTGATGTACTTGACGATGTTGAGGTCATGCGCAATGAAGAGGAACGTCAGTCCGAGCTGCTGCTGCAGGTCGTGCAGTAGGTTGATGATCTGGGACTGGATGGAAACGTCCAGTGCTGAGATCGGCTCATCGCACACGATGAATTCCGGCTCGATAGCGAGCGCACGGGCAATGCCGATACGCTGGCGCTGACCGCCGGAGAACTCATGCGGGAAGCGGTTGGCGTGCTCTTTGTTCAGACCGACCAGCTCGAGGAGCTCGTACACGCGCTCCTGACGGCGCTTTGCGTCGTACATGCCGTGGATGACCATACCCTCTTCAATGATGGAGGAAACGGTCATACGCGGATCCAGAGAAGCGTACGGATCCTGGAAAATGATCTGCGCTTTTTTCGCATACTTGAAACGCGTTGCGGCGTTTTTCAGATTCAGCTCTTCGCCGGCATAGTAGAGCTTGCCGGACGTTGCGGGATAAATGCCCATGGCCACACGGCCGAGCGTGGACTTGCCGCAGCCGGACTCGCCGACAAGGCCGAGCGTTTCGCCCTTATAAATATCGAGAGAAATGTGGTCGACGGCCTTCAGCATACCGCCGGAAACCTTAAAGTGCTTGCATACGTCGTCCAGAACGATCAGTTTTTCATTACTGCTCATCCGGCTCACCCCTTTCTGCTGCGCTCGGGCAATCGGGATGGAGCAGCCAGCATGCTGCCTCATGACCCTCGCCCACCTTGAATACCGGCGGCTGCTCCTCATGACAAATCTTCATGCAGTGTGTGCAGCGGGCACCGAAACCGCAGCCCTTCGGCGGGTTCAGCAAATCCGGCGGTGTGCCGGGGATGGAAACAAGGCGCTGGGTCTTGTTCATATCCACGGACGGCAGGCTCTTTAACAATGCCTGCGTGTACGGGTGCGCATTGCGGTAGAAAATATCCTCGCAGGTGCCGGTCTCTACAACCTTACCTGCATACATGACCGCCACGCGGTCTGCCATGGACGCCACGACGCCGAGGTCGTGCGTGATGAGGATAATCGCGGTGCTGGTCTTCTCTTTGATCTCGGCGAGCAGATCCATAATCTGCGCCTGAATGGTCACGTCCAGTGCGGTGGTGGGCTCGTCGGCGATCAGCAGCTTGGGCTCACAGGCCAGGGCGATGGCGATCATCACGCGCTGGCGCATACCGCCGGACAGCTCGTGGGGGTACTGCTTCAGGCGCTTTTCCGGCTCGTTGATGCCGACCAGCTCCAGCAGCTCCTCGGCGCGTGCCCAGGCTTCCTGCTTGTTCTTTTTGGTGTGCAGGCGGATGACCTCCACGATCTGGTTGCCGATGGTGTACACCGGGTTCAGGCTGGTCATGGGGTCCTGGAAGATGATGGAGACCTCGTTGCCGCGGATCTTGCGGAAGTCCTTCTCCTTCATGTTCTCGATCTCGTGGCCGTTGAACCACACCTTACCGCCCACCAGCTTACCGGGGTAAGCGGTCAGGCCCATAACGGAGTAGGCGGTGACCGACTTACCGGAGCCGGACTCACCTACAACGCCCAGAACATCGCCCTGATTCATGGTAAAGGAAACGCCGTTCAGTGCCTTTACTTCGCCCGCGGGGGTGAAGAAAGAAAGGCGCTCATCTTTGATATCAAGAATTTTCTCGCTCATTTCTGTTCACCTCATCAATTCTTCAGCTTCGGGTCAAAGGCATCGCGCAGGCCATCGCCGAACAGGTTGAACACAAGGATCATCACGCTGATCATCAGTGCGGGGGCGATCAGCAGATGGGGATAGGTGTTCATGCCCTTAACAGCATCGGTAGCCAGAGAACCCAGAGAGGGCAGCGGAGCTGCAACACCCAGACCGATGAAGCTCAGGTAGCTCTCGGTGAAGATGGAGGCCGGGATCTGCAGGGTGGTGGTAACGATCAGAGTACCAATGCAGTTGGTAAGCAGATGCTTTTTGATGATACGGCCGCTGGATGCGCCCAGTGCGCGGGCAGCGGTAACATACTCGCTCTCCTTCAGGATCAGGATCTGGCTGCGGACGATACGCGCCATGCCGACCCAGTACAGCAGAGCAAAGATGATGAAGATGGAGATCATGTTGGGGCCCAGCGTCTGCATCCACTTAAAGCCAGGCTGTGTGGACAGCTTGTCCAGCGGGTCCTTCAGGGCCATGCCCAGCAGGATGATCAGCAGAATATCGGGGATGGTGTACAGAATATCTGTAATACGCATCATGATATTATCCACCCAGCCGCCGGCAAAGGCGGAAACTGCGCCGTAGGTAGCGCCGATGATCAGCACCAGCACAGAGGCGATCAGACCGACAGACAGGCTGACGCGGGTGCCCATCATGATACGCACCGCAAAGTCACGGCCCATACGGTCGGTGCCCAGAATGTGCGGGAACACCTTTTCGCCGGCATCGATGCGGGCCTGCTCAGCGGCAGAGTACTCGAACGGTGCCAGATTGTTGCTGCCCTTCACCTGCTCGGAGTAGCTGTAGGGCCACACGGCGGGCAGAATGTAGGCAAAGATAGCAATGGCAATGATGAACACAAAGCTGACCATGGCGATCTTGTTTTTCTTCAGGCGGCGGATACCGTCCTTCCAGAAGTTGACGCTCTCGCGCATGACCACCAGACTCTGCTTTTCCTCATTGCTGGCGGGCAGAAAATCCTCCGCATTGAGCTGCAGGCTGAGCGGATTCTTTTTAATGTTTTCCATGAAAATCGCTCCTCTCTTACTTCAGCTTGATACGCGGGTCGATGATCTTGTACAGGATATCCACGATCACGTTTGCAATAATGACCATGCTGGACAGCAGAATGGTGGTGCCCATGATCATGGTGTAGTCACGGTTGGTGATGGCAGACACGAAGTCGCGGCCCAGACCGGGCACGGAGAAGATCTTTTCCACCACGAAGGAACCGGTCATCAGGCCGGCCAGCATGGGGCCAACGTAGGTGATGACAGGCAGAATGGCGTTGCGCAGTGCGTGCTTGAACAGGATCATGAACTGGGAAACGCCCTTTGCGCGTGCGGTGCGCATATAGTCCTGACCCATAACGTCCAGCAGGCTGGAGCGCATCAGACGGGTGATATAAGCCGAGGGATAGATGGCCAGTGCGGTGACCGGCATGATATAGGCGGCTGCGCTGTTCAGACCAACGGTGGGCAGCACCTTCATGTTCATACCAAACTGGTACAAAAGCAGCACGCTGGAAATAAAGCTGGGGATCGCGATGCCACAGGTTGCAAACACGATAATAACGTTATCCAGCCACTTACCGCGGTTGTAAGCGGAAATGCAGCCCAGCGGGATGCCCACGCACAGAGCCACAACCACTGCAATGCCTGCCAGGCGGCAGGACACCGGCAGCTTGCTGGCAATGATCTGGTTGACGGTACGGCCGCGCTGACGCAGGCTCAGGCCCAGATCGCCGTGCAGAAGGCCCTTCATATAGTTGACGTACTGCACACCCAGCGGCTTATCCAGGCCATACTTTTCGGCCAGAGCCTGCTGAGCAGCGGCACTGATGGACTTTTCTGCCACGAACGGGCCACCGGGGACCAGGTTCATGACAAAAAAGGTAACCGTAGCCACAATGAAGATACTGAAGATACCCATTGCGACACGCTTGATGATGTACTTTGCCATCGTTTGATGCCACTCCAATCCTATCAATGAATTACTATTTTTGCTCTCAGGCCGAGCCATACTTTCCCGCAGTCCGCCAGCCTCACACATAGCAGACGTCTGTCCTTGGCACGCGGACAGAAAAGCGAATAATAAAACGATGGCATCTTGCGGTTGCACAAACACCATCGTCCATACCCGAGAAACACTCTATTTATTATAAGGATAACCACGATTTTTGTCAATTTACATGAAAATAATTCACTTCATTATAGCAAAGCATGAGTGAAATCTTATACTTTATACAAATTTCCTGTATATTCGTAGGTAAAAGTGCTACTTTTCCGGCCTTTTGGGGGATTGTTTCGTTGGCGCGTACAATCCGCCCTCCCCTGTCGGCGTAAAAGGCAGCGTCTCTGCCGCAGAGTCATCCCTCCATGTCCTTGGCATTTTTCTCCATATTACAGCAAAAAGGCAAAACAAAACCATCCGCAGCCCCTTTCCGGCACAGTCAGTGCCCGGGAGATGTGCTGCGGGTGGTCATGGGTCGTTTTGCGGGTCAGGAGTACAGTTTTGCGGTCAGCCGGGAGTACATGGCGCTCTTCTGTGCCTTATAGGAGGCCATGGCCTGATCCGCCAGTGCGGTGCTCTGGCCGTTGGCGGTCAAAATGGCGCGCATCTGGCTGACGATGCTCTCCACTTCCCTGTCGTAGGAGGCCTGCATCGCATACAGTCTGCCACTTCTGGCCAGCACGATGGATATCTTGCGCGCCTGTGTCTGCTGAGACTCCGGCAGCGATTTGAACTCTGCCTTTGCTCCGGCAATGCAGCTGTTCAGCTCTGCCTCGGCGCGTGCCTTGACGCTGTACAGCTGCCGCAGCAGTGCCTTGACCTCGGCCTCGTAGCCGGCCTCCTGTTTGCCGGAGGAGGACGCCGGTTTTTCTGTACCGGAATTGGCTGTACCGGCAGTCTCCTGCTTGCTGGAGGACGCTGTACTGCTGCTCTCCGTCCGGGAGGCAGCGCTCCCCGAAGAAGCAGAAGAACCTGCCGGGGAGGAAACCGCACCTGTCTCCTGCTGCGGAGCGCTGGCGGATGCCTCCTGTTCCCCGCTGCCGGACGCGGCGGCTTCATCTGCCAGTTCCTCCAGCGTGATCTCACCGCTGAGCAGCTTATCGATCTCATCATCCGTCAGGGTGACCTGTGTGCTGTCCGCCGGGGCATCCGGCAGGGTTTCAGGAATACCGGCTGCCATACTGTGGAGGTAGAACAGCACGCCAAGAACAGCTGCTGCCAGCAGAGCCACCAGCGCGCCCAGCACGATCAACACGATTTTCAGGACCTTATTTTTCTTCATACCAAAATCCGCTGCCCGGGCAGAGTAATTCTCTGCCCGGGCAGTTTTCTCCTTACTTTAGGATCAGACCCACATGCCCAAAAACTTTTTGGGCTGATGCAGGGTCGCCGCGTCCAGTTCCTGATCATGGAACAGTTCATCGCCGTTGCGCACGATGCGGGCAGCAGCTTCCCTGCCCAGCAGCTTTTCCAGCTGCTGCACACCCTGCGCCATGCGGGGCGGGCGCTTGTCCGGGGAATGGGTGTCGGTGGAGATGACATGAACCAATCCCCACTGGATGAACTTACACAACTTTTTGCAGAGCTTAGGCTCCAGCAGTGCTCCTGCGTTGATCTGCGCATAGGCACCGGCGGCTACCCAGTCGTACAGCAGGGTGGGATCCTCCAGCACATAGGGGTAGCGCTCGATATGCGCAATCAGCGGCACGATGCCCTGCTGCTGCAGATTGTACAGGGTCTGCCGGATAAAATGCGGCTTGTGGGTGGTGGGGAATTCCAGCAGCAGATAAGCGGTGTCCCCCATACACAGCGCCCGGGTGTCCAGTTCGCACAGGCCGGGCGAGAAGAACACCTCCGCCCCCAGTTTGAAATCAAACTGCATGGGTTGCTCCTCCAGCGCTGCGGTCAGCTGTTCAAAGGCAGCCTGCCGCTTTACCGTAAAGGCTTCCACTGTGGTACGCTCGCTGTTGAAGTGGCTGGTGAACGCGATGTTGCGCACACCGTCCTCGTATTCCCTGCGCAGCAGCTCCAGCGAGACTGCTGTATCCTTTGCGCCGTCATCCATGCCGGGCAGAATGTGACAATGCAGATCGGTCATAGCAGTGCTTCCTTATTCAGTAACATCAGCCTTCTGTTTTTCGTAGGCATAGTTGTAATTGTAGGCATAGCTGTATGCGTAGCTGGAGCCCTTGAGTGCCTTCTTCATGTCGTAGCGGGTCAGCACGCTGCCCAGCACCCGGACACCGGCATCCTGCAGCTTTTTCACTGCGCCGCGCACCGCATCGGCGGGGGCGTAGTCCGAGCGCACAACGAAAACCGCGCCGTCCACATAGCGGCCGATGACGGCTGCATCGGTGACCACGGACACCGGGGGTGCATCAAAGATGACCACATCGAACTTTTCCCGCAGGGTGTTGACCATGGCCTGCATCTGCGGCTGGCTCAGCATCTCGGAGGGGTTCGGCGGCGGGGTACCGGCGGGCAGGAAGGTCAGATTCATTTCCTTCAATTCATGCAGCGCCTCGTCCAGCGTGCACTGGTTGGACAGCACGTTGGAAACGCCCTTTACGTTGTGACCGGCCTTCAGATAGCGGTGCAGCACCGGCTTGCGCAGGTCGCAATCCACCAGAGCCACCTTTTTGCCGCTTTCGGCCATCGTCATCGCCAGATTGACCGCCACATTGCTCTTGGACTCTTCCGGCACGGTACTGGTGATGACCAGCGTGTGCACGTCCATGGAGCCCGCCATAAAGTCCAGATTGGTGCGCAGAGACTTGTAGGCCTCCACATAGCCAAAGGGCATCCCCTTATCGGTGATCAGCTGCAGGGTACGGTGCTCGCCGTCAGTTTTGTTCTTTTTGTTAAACAGATTCCACATCGTCTTACACCTCCGGGATCAGGCCCAGCACGGGCAGGCCGAGCTTCTTCTGAACATCTTCGTCATCCACAACGGTATCATGCAGCAGATGTGCCAGCACCAGCACGCCGCACACCACCACAGCGCCCAGCAGACCGGCCAGCACAACGTACTTCTTGGTCTGGGGGAACACCTTGTTGGGGTTGATAGACACATCGCTCACCGCCTTGCAGGAACCGGCTTCCACCTTTTCCACCAGCACATCGGGCACGATGTCGGCAATGGTCTGTGCGATCTCGCCTGCGCGCTCTGCATCGGTATCGGTGACCGTGATCTTCATGATCTGGGTAGCGTCCACATCGGCAACATCCACCATGTCGTACAGCTCGGCGTAGGTCATGTCCAGATTCAACTCATCAATGACCTCGTTCAGCACGGTGTTGCCCTTGATGATGACCGCATAGGTGCTGATCAGGTTCTTAGCCGAGTTGAAGTTATCACTGGTAAAGGTGGAGGAGTTATCCTGCCGGGTATTCACGATCATGTTGATAGAAGCCTGATACTTGGGTGTAAGCGCAAACACGCACACCAGCAGGCAAATCAGCGCTGCCGCAACAGCTGCTGCCACGATCTGCACGGCATGTGCCCACAGCAGGCGGGCCAGTTCCATCAGATCAATGGTCTCTTCGTCCTCCATGTTCCGGAGCGACTGTCCCATAGTTGCTTTTTCGTCCATAATAGCGAAACTCACCTTTCTTGTTTTCCGCAGTGCAAGAAATGTACACCGGGTTCCTATAGATACACATTCGTTTTATAATGATAGCACATCTTGTTGTATTTTACAAGTAAAAATGCCATTTTCTGCCGGCAAATATATGGACAAAATATGCCCTGCCCCGTACAAAAAAGGCATCCGCAGCACATTGATGACTGCGGATGCCTTCGTTTTACGGATTTTTAGCGAATACGCTTAGCGGGAGCCCTTATCGTAGGGGATACCCTCGGCCTTGGGTGCCATGCTGTTCTTGGAAGTGAAGGCCAGAATGACCATGGAGGCCACAAAGGGCATCATATTATAGATGTTGCTGGACCAGTGCAACTGCGCAAGGAAGGTAGAGTCTGCAATATTGGCAAGGCTCTTGAACACGGCAAAGAACATGGCCGCGCCAAAGATGTGGAAAGGCTTCCACTGGCCAAAGATCATAACTGCCAGTGCCAGAAAGCCTGCACCGGCCACGCCGACTTCAAAGTTCCAGGTCTGCACCGGGGGCACGATATACGCCAGACCGCCGACGGCGCCCAGCGCACCGGAAAGGATCACACCAGCGTAACGCATCTTGTAAACGTTGATGCCCACCGAGTCCGCAGCCTGCGGGTGCTCGCCGCAGGCACGCAGGCGCAGGCCGAAGCGGGTCTTATACAGCACGATGTAGCTGACCACCAGCAAGATCAGCCCCAGCGGCACGAACACGCTGAGTTCCAGCCCGCCGATGCTGAACAGGAAGGGCTTGTTGGAATAGTTCAGCTTGGCGCTGCCGCTCTCGCTGAAGTACTTGGAGATGACCACGGCAATGGCGGTGGCCAGCAGGTTCAGTGCCGTGCCGCCGATGGTCTGGTCTGCCTTCAGGTTGATGGAGGCAAAGGCCAACAGCAGACTGTAGATCACGCCCGCCAGCGCTGCCACCAGAATGGAGATCAGCACCACAAGGAAAGGTGACAGGCTTGCAGGCAGCATGGTCAGGGTAAGCACACCGGCCACACCGCCGATGACCATGATGCCCTCCAGTGCAATGTTGATGATGCCGGAATGTTCGCTGAACATACCGCCCAGTGCCACCAGCATCAGCACGATACCGTACAGCAGGGTATATTTGATCAGAAGCAGCATATTACTTGCCCTCCTTTTTGGTCTTTTCTGCGGCAGGCGCAGGCTCTGCGTTCACATTGGTCTTTTCGGCATTCCGGAACAGCAGGCTCTGGATCTTGCCGCGGAACAGCATGGAGAATGCGCACAGGTAGATGATGATGCCGCTGATCAGATCCGAGATCTCAGTGGGGTAAAACTTGGTGGACAGGAAGGAGCCGCCGACCGAGATGTGGGAGATGAACAGCGCAGAGAACACGGTGCCAATGGGGTTGGAGCTTGCCAGCAGTGCCACCGAGATACCGTTGAAGCCCATGCCCGGCAGGCTGGTGGAGTTCAGCGGGTTCCACTGGGACACGTTGGACAGATAGAACAGACCCGCGCCGAAGCCCGCCAGCGCACCGGCAATGGCCATGGAGAGGATGATGTTCTTCTTCTCGTTGATACCGGCGTAACGGGCGGCGTTCTTGTTCAGGCCAACGGCCTTGAGCTCGTAGCCGAAGGTGGTCTTGTTCAGCACCACCCAGATCAGCACGGCCACCGCTGCCGCCAAGAAGATGGCAATGGTGGTGCTGTTGGTCTGGAACAGCTTGTTCAAGCCAAAGTCCGGGATCAGGGACTGGGCAAAATCGGCATTCTTGCTCAGGTTCAAAGTACGGGTGTTGCGCACATCGTACATGGGGCCGGTGCCGTTCTGGTAGATGAGCTCATTCACCAGATACAGGCCGATCCAGTTGAACATGATGGAGGTAATGACCTCGTTGATGTTGAAGTAGGCTTTGAAAAAGCCGGGGATCGCACCCCACAGGCCGCCCAGCACTGCTGCTACCAGCAGGCAGACGAACCAGGGCAGCTTGAGCATGATGGCGCAGTACAGCGCACCGTAAGCGCCCAGCGTATACTGACCGGCTGCACCGATGTTGAACAGGCCGGTCTTGAAGGCAAAGGCCACGGACAGACCGGTCATGATCAGGGGTGCGGCATTGGCAAGCTCCTTGCCCACACCGTAGGGGGCATCGTGGAAACCGCCCTTGATGATGCGCACAAAGCCATCGCCCCATGCGTGTGCGGGGTTGATGGCTACCAGCACCAGAAAGCCCACCAGCAAACCAATCAGGATGCACAGCAGTGCAGCCAGCACGCTGGTAACAGAGCTTTGCAGGCTGCTGCTGCGGGAAAGTTTTTTCTTATTCATGTGTTACTGCTCCTCCTTTCCCTGCTTGCGGGCACCTGCCATATACAGACCCAGCTCCTGCACGGTGGTGGTCTTGGGGTCAAACTCGCCCACGATCTCGCCCTCGTACATTACAAGAATGCGGTCAGAAAGGTTCATCACCTCGTCCAGCTCCAAGCTGACCAGCAGCACGGCCTTGCCCTTATCGCGCTCGGCCACGATCTGGCGGTGGATGTACTCAATAGCACCCACATCCAGACCACGGGTGGGCTGCACTGCCACCAGCAGTTTGGGGTCGCGGTCGATCTCGCGGGCAATGATGGCCTTCTGCTGGTTGCCGCCGGACATACTGCGCACGGTGGTCACACTGCCCTGACCGCTGCGCACATCGTACTGCTCGATCAGTCTGTCAGAGTACTCGCGCACCTTATCGGCACGGATAAAGCCGCCCTTCTGGAACTCCGGCTGCCAGTAGCGCTGCAGCACGATGTTGTTTTCCAGACTGAAATCCAGCACAAGACCGTGCTTGTGGCGGTCCTCCGGGATGTGACCCATGCCGTCCTTGGAGCGCTGACGGATGCTCTCGTGGGTGATATCCTTGCCGTCCAGCGTAAGCTTGCCGCTAGACACCTTGCTCAGACCGGTCAGGCCGTAGATGAACTCGGTCTGACCGTTGCCCTCGATGCCCGCCAGACAGACGATCTCGCCTGCGTGCACCTTGAAGGACACATCCTTCACCACGTCCTTCTTGCGCTGGTCGTTGTGGATGGTAACGTTTTCCACGTCCAGCATGGTCTCGCCGGGGTGTGCGGGCTGCTTTTCCACCTGCAGCTGCACGTCACGGCCCACCATGCGGCGGGAAAGCTCTTCCTTGGTGGTACCCTTGATATCCACCGTGCCCATATACTTGCCCTTGCGCAGCACGGTGCAGCGGTCGGCCACAGCCATGATCTCGTTGAGCTTATGGGTGATGAACAGGATGGACTTGCCCTCCTTCTTGAACCCGCGCATGATCTCCATCAGCTCGTCGATCTCCTGCGGGGTCAACACAGCGGTGGGCTCGTCAAAGATCAGGATCTCGTTGTCGCGGTACAGCATCTTCAAAATCTCTACGCGCTGCTGCATACCCACCGAGATATCGCTGATCAGTGCGTCCGGGTCCACCCGCAGGCCGTACTTTTCGCTCAGCGCCATCACCTTTTTGCGTGCCTCGGCTTTCTGCAAAAAGCCCATCTTGTTGGGTTCCACGCCCAGAATGATGTTGTCCAGCACGCTGAAGCATTCCACCAGCTTGAAATGCTGGTGCACCATGCCGATGCCCAGTGCGTTGGCATCGTTGGGGTTGCGGATGGCAACCTCCTTGCCGTTTTTCAGGATCTTGCCCTGTTCCGGCTGATACAGGCCGAACAGCACGCTCATCAGCGTACTTTTGCCGGCGCCATTTTCGCCTAGCAGGGCGTGTACCTCGCCTTTGCGCAGCTGCAGGGTGATATCATCGTTTGCCTTGATCCCAGGGAATTCCTTGGTGATGTGGAGCATCTCGATCACAAAATCCTCTGCCAATCTGCTCACTCTCCTTTCGTGCCGTATCGACACCTATACTATTCTATCTTTCATTATACCTGATTTCCGACAATTTGCACACGGCTTTTTTCGTTTTTGGCAGAAAGTACAGATAAAAGTATTACTTTTGAAGCATCCTGCACAGTTTCCGCCGGGTCTGCCCTGCCCGGACACACAAAAACAGGGTGCCCGCCTGCAATGGGCACCCTGTTTTTGCATTGAGTAATTCATAAAAGCGGCCTGCCGGTTTGCGGCCCGCAGGCTGCGGGAAACGCCGGGTTACTGGATATAGCTGACGGTGGTGAACTCGCTGGCGGTGGGCTTGACCCCATCATCCGAGCTGTTGTCCACGGTGATCTCGCCGGAAGCGGTCACGGTCAGGAATTTGCGGCGGGAAATTTTTATCTTGAGTTCTCCTTGAAATAGTATGACTTTTTGTTTTTGATACAGCAAAAGACGGGGTGTCCCTTTCGGAACATCCCGCCTGGGGAAGCTCTTTACTGGATGTAGTTGACGGTAGTGAACTCGCTGACGGTGGGCTTGGTAGCATCGTCGGAGTTGTTGTCCACAGTGATCTCGCCGCTCTTGATCTTGTCCTTGACGGTCTCGTACTCGTCCTTGGTGAAGGTCTCGAAGTTCCAGCTGTCGTCTGCGGTGGGCAGGCCGATGTAATCGCCATCCTCCAGACCGAAGTTGCCGTTGGAAGCAGCGATCTCGCTCCAGTCACCGGCCT
>OLPI01003058.1_pt1 | contig 12327 bp, 9 predicted proteins | sample 1672361 | NCBI WGS metagenome assembly OLPI01 (sample SAMEA3136675, study PRJEB25190) | human gut metagenome
GGGCCGTGGAGGCGAGCACCTCTTCCACAATCTCCAGGTTGTTCTCGCGCAGGGTGGTTCCCGTGGCGGTGATGTCGACGATGCGCTCGGCCATGCCGGTGATGGGCGCCAGCTCGATGTTGCCGTGCAGGTAGACGATCTCCACCTGGGTGCCGGTGCGCGCGAAATGGGCACGGGTGATGGAGGGGTACTTCGTGGCAATGCGGATGCTGCCGAGCTTGCGGTAGCGCTCCTCGATGGCCGCGCTCGTGCCGGCCGACTCCGCCACGACGAAGCGGCAGCCGCCGAAGCGCAGATCGACCAGCTCCTCCACGGCCGCGCCCACTTCCAGAAGCGAGTCCTTGCCGCAGATGCCGCAGTCGGCGGCGCCCAGGGCCACGAAGACGGGCGCGTCGGAGGGCCGCACGATGATGTAGTCGACCCCGGGGTTGGAAATGACGAGTGCGCGGCCCGGATTGGCAAGTCCTGTCACGTCGAGCCCGGCCTCTTCCAAACAGGCGATGGCCTCGGTGTTCAGGGAGCCTTTGGGCACGGCGATGCGCAACGGGCGGCCAGAGGCGGCCGCGGCGTCGGCCTCGGCAGAGGCAGCGGCCATGGCCTGCTCCAGCGAGAAGGCGAAGCCCGCGGCGGGACGATCGGCCCCGAAGGCGCCTATCATGCGGTCGTAGCGGCCGCCGGAGCCCAGAGGCGAGCCCAGATAGGGCGAGCAGGCCTCGAAGACGAGGCCCGTGTAGTAGTTGAAGGAGCTGGCCACCGAGAAGTCGACGAGCACGGAGTCGGCCAGGCCGGCCTCGCCCAGAAGGTCGTAGGTGGCCTGGAAGTCGTCCAGGTCGGCCACGCACCCGAGCGGAGTCACGAGCGCGCGCACCGCGTCGATGGCGTCCTGGGCGCCCCGGATGCGCGCGAGCTGCCGGATGGCCTCGGTGTAAGCGGGCGCCGCAGCCCCCGCATCGACGGCCTCCCCTTCCACGGCGCGCCCCATGGCGACGTCGCACAAACGGTCGAGGGCCACGAAGTCGGAGCCGTGATAGGCATCCAGCACCGCGGCCTTCCACGGCTCGGCGGCCCCCGAGCGCTCGAGCAGGGCCCGGAGCACCCCTACCGTGGCCATGGCGAGCACGAACTGCGTCGCTCCGGCCAGCCGCAGCGCCTCGGCGAACAGCACGACGATCTCGGCATCGGCCGCCGGTCCCACTTCCCCGATGCATTCCACGCCGCACTGGGTGAGCTCGCGGGCCTGCACCTGGTTCTCCGTCTCGGCCTCGCGAAAGACCCGCTGGGTGTAGCGGAAGCGCAAGGGGCCGGGGACGTTGGCCAGGCGCGTGGCGCACATGCGCGCGATCTGCAGGGTGACGTCCGGGCGCATGGCCAGAAGGTCGCCCCGGGAGTCGAAGAACTTGAAGGGAGTGGCCGGCACCCGTCCGCCGGCCCGCAGGACGTCCATCACCTCCAGGGTGGGCGTCTCGATGGGCACATAGCCGCGAGAGGCGAACAGGTCGGCCACGGCCCGGGTGATGGCCTCGCGGACGCGCGCCTCCTCGGAGAGCACGTCGCGGAAGCCCGATGGTGTCACAGCGTTCAACGCACATTCCTCACTGGCGCAAACGACGCGCGAACGGCCCAAGACCTGTGACCCGGCATGCATGCAGCCGGAGCTTTCGCCCTGGCTCGCAGTCAGCCGAGGCCATCGCCTGGCTCGTCTCGTCGCAAGCGCCTTCGATTACCGAGATTGTCATGTTACACGCCCTCTCCCCTCCCGGCGCCCCGGGACGGCAAACGGCGAATTATCGACAGAGTTCCCGCGCAAAGAACGCACGAGGATCTCGCATCGATGCTAGTACTTTATCACAGTAGAGTGCTAAAGCAATGGGATTTTCGCCTACGGTTGGAATTACTCCGCAGGCTCGATGATCATGGCGCGGAGGATGCCGGGGGTGTCGTAGGCGCGCTTGCCGGCGCCCATGCCGATGGCCTTGATGGAGAAGCGCTCGGGAAGGGCGGCTTCCGTGCGCAGAGCGGCGGCCGCGGCGGCGCCCGTGGGGGTGACGAGCTCGCCTTCCACGTCCACCGGGGAAAGCGTCAATCCGGCAGCTTCGGCGATGAACGCCGTGGCCGGGGCGGGCACGGGGATGAGGCCGTGCTGGCAGCGCACCGTGCCGTACCCGCAGGGCAGATCGGACACGACAACGCCGTCGGGCGCCAAGTCGTCGGCCGCCACGGCGATGGCAATAATGTCGGCGATGGAATCCACGGCGCCCACCTCGTGGAAGTGAACTTCCCCCACGGGCACGCCGTGGGCCCGCGCCTCAGCATCGGCCACGAAGCCGAACATACGGTGTGCAATGGCCTTGGCGCCATCGGTCATGGCAGCACCGTCGATGATCTCCGCTATTTCCGCAGGGCCGCGGTGGTGGTGGCCACCGGGGGCACCGTGGGCATGGTCGTGATCGTGGGCGCGACCATGGTCGCGATCGTGGTCATGGCCGTGGCCGTGCTCGCTTGCGCCTCCGTGCCCGTGCAGGTAGGCCATATCGTGGTCGTGGTTCTCGTGGGCGGCATCCAGCACGACGCTGAAGTCGCAGACGTCCAAACCCGACTTCTTCACCCGGGATATCTCCACAGCGAAACCTTCCACAGGCAGGCTCTCCAGCGCCCGGCGCACCGCTTCCTCGCTCGCGCCTGCATCCAGCAGGGCCGCCGCGCACATGTCGCCGCTGATACCGGAGGTGCATTCCAAGTAGAGAAGTTTCGTCATTGCATCGCCTTTCATGATGGTGCTGCCCTCGAGGCGCCCGCGCTCGGCGGGAACCGCCGCAGGCCTATCCCTGTCGGGAATTCAAGTGATTGATGGCGCTTGCCTGGAAGGCGGCGCCGAAGCCGTTGTCGATGTTGACCACCGACACCCCGCTCGCGCAGGAGTTCAGCATGGCGAGCAGCGCGGTCACGCCGCCGAAGGAGGCGCCGTAGCCCACCGAGGTGGGCACCGCGATCACCGGCGCGGCGACAAGACCCCCCACCACGGAGGCGAGCGCGCCCTCCATGCCGGCCACCGCCACCACGACTCGGGCCGCGCGCAGCTCGTCGGCCACATCCAAGAGCCGATGGATGCCCGCCACGCCCACATCGTAGAAGCGCCGCACCTCGTTGCCGAGGAACTCCGCGGTGAGCGCCGCTTCCTCGGCCACGGGTAGATCGCTCGTGCCGGCGCAGGCGATGGCCACCACCCCGTCCCCGTCGGGCGCGGGCATGTCGCCGAACACGACGAGCCGCGCCGTCTCGTAGTAGACGCACGGGGCGATCCCGCCGCCGTCGCCCCATAGAGCGGCCACGGCATCGGCCTTCTTCGCATCCACCCGGGTGGCCAGCACGCGCGGCTGCCCGGCTTCCATGAGCGATGACGCGATAGCGGCGATCTGCTCGGCGGTCTTTCCCTCGCCGTAAATCACCTCGCCGGCGCCCTGTCGCATCGCACGGTCGTAGTCGGGCCGCGCGAACGCGGCTCCGCCGCAAAGACTCTCAGAATTCTCGCTCTGGTGAAAGGCCACGGCCACCCCGCTTTCCGACGAACGCCCTCACTCGTTCTCAGTTGGTTTCTCGGAAAGCCATGATAAATGTTGGAGTCAGCTCCAATAAAAGACTCGAGGGCAACGCCCACGGAACAAACGCATTCGCGGCGGTTACTCCCCCGCGCGCAGAGTCCGCTCGGTGGCCTTCATGACCTCGTCGTAGTGCTCGATCTTGTACTCGAGACGCGCCAAGGCCCGCTCCAGGCCGGCAATGCGCTCCCGGATCTCGTCGCCCTGCCTCAAAAGAAGTTCCTTGCGGGCCGCCGTCGTCTCGTCGCCCTGTTCCAGAAGTTCCATGTACTCCACCAAAGACTCGATGGACATGCCGGCATCGCGCATGCATTTGACGAACTCGACGGCGTTGCAGCTGGCCTCATCGTAATCGCGAATGCCGCTCTTGTTGCGAGGCACATGGCGCAACAGGCCAATGCGCTCGTAATAGCGCAGCGTGTCGGTGGAAACACCGTAGCGCTTGCTGACTTCCGCAATCTTCATGCCGTCCCCTTCGAAACGCGCCGCTGCGCATCTCACGTTCGCGCAGCCTGCGTGCCCATTAGACCATATGGAGTATGCTATAAGTCAATAAATCGAAATAATATCCCACGGAAAAGCCTCACACACAGCCCATTTTTACCGTTCGTCAACGCTTTGGGAAAGGGCCTTTTTGAGCACGCGCAAGGCATTTCCCCGATGAGATATGCCGTTCTTCTCGGCCTGGGAGACCTCGGCCAGCGCCCGCATGCCGCCGTACTCGTCGGGCAAAAACAGCGGGTCGTAGCCGAAGCCCTCGCTGCCGCGGGGTTCGCGCCCGATGGAACCCTCGATGGTGCCGCGGGCCACCGATTCCGTACCGTCCTCGTCGATGAACACGAGCGTGCACACGAACCGTGCCGTGCACTCGGCATCCGGCACGGCGGCAAGCTCGGCCAGAAGCTTCGCGTTGTTGGCTGCGTCGTCCCCGTCGGGTCCCGCGTAGCGTGCCGAGAAGACCCCCGGCGCGCCGCCCAGGGCGTCCACCTCCAAACCGGAGTCGTCGGCGAGCACCGCCACAAAGCGTCCCAGCGACTCCCGTGCCGCCGCACGCGCCGCCCGGGCCTTGATGCGGGCGTTGCCCTCGAAGCTGTCGGCGTCCTCGGCCGGATCTGATGTCACCCCCGCCTCGGCCAGCGTCGTGAACGTCCAGCCCTCGAAGTTCAGGGCCGTGCGAATCTCCTTCACCTTGTGGGCGTTGTTCGTGGCGATGAGCACTTCCTTCACGGGTTCCTCCTTGCAGACGGGCACCTCGCCGGTGCGGGCGGTTGCTTACAGTGCGGGCAGATCCACGTGCGCGACGACGTCCATGGGGCGGGCGAGCACGCGGCCGCCGAAGCGCCGGAACTCCTCCACGTCGTCGGCCGTGGTGAAAAACGAGTGGACGGGCACGTTGCCCGGGCGGGCGTGGGCGCGGCGCCGGCGCAGGATGTGGTCGACGTCGCGGGCCGTCTCATCGGCCGAGTTCACCAGCGTGACCTTGCGCCCCACCACGCCCCCGATGAGCGCCTTCAGAAGCGGATAGTGGGTGCAGCCCAAAACGAGCGTGTCGATGTCGCAGCGGCGCAGCGGCTCCAGGTACTGCCGGGCGATGTCCTCGAACTCCGGGCGGATGTAGACCTTGGTGGTGTCGGCCATGTAGTCCTCGATGGGCCCGTCGGAGAGCTTCAGCCCCATCTCGGCGATCTCCACGAACCGAGGCGTCGCCGTGGAGAACACGGTGATGCCGGCGTCGATGTGGCGTATGGCGTCGCTGTAGGCGTTGGAATCCACGGTGCCCTTGGTGGCGATGACCCCCACGCGCCGGTTGAGCGTCGTATGGGCCGCCGCCCGGGCGCCCGGCTCCACCACGCCGACGACGGGCACGGAGAAGTTCTCCTGGGCATGGGCGAGGCCAGCGGCCGTGGCCGTGTTGCAGGCGATGACGATCATCTTCACGTCCCGGCCGACGAGCCACGTGCAGATCTGCTGCACGAAGCCGTCCACCTCGGCCTGATCGCGAGGCCCATAGGGGCAGCGCGCCGAGTCGCCGAAGTACAGGATGGACTCCTCCGGCAGGCGCTTCTGCAGCGCGCGGGCCACCGTGAGGCCCCCGTAGCCGGAATCGAACACCCCGATGGGGCGGTTGTCGAAATGCTCCGTATCCACAGCGCCCTACTCGTGCACGACGACGACGTCGCCCACCGACAGAAGCCCGTGGAGCTCTTCGGCCTTATCGGGAGGCAGGTTGACGCAGCCGTGGCTGCCGTGCTCGACGTACCAGTCGCCGCCGAACTTCTCCTGCCAACCCGCGTCGTGGAAGCCCACGGAGTTGTCCTTGAAGGGCATCCAGAACTCCACCTCGGTCTCGTAGTCCTTGGTGCCGTCGGGCTTGTAGCCGCGCAGCACCGACTTGCCGTCGTTGGTCTTGATGTAGTAGGTGCCCTGGGGCGTGTCGCGTCCGTCGGCGGGCTTGCCGCTGACAATGTCGCTCTCCCAGATAATGGCGCCGTCCTCGCCGTAGAAGCGCGCGTGCTGCTCGGTGAGATCCACGTCAATGTAGCGGGTGCCGAAGTCGCGGCCGCCCTCGTCGGGGGCCTGGGCCGCGTTCTGCTTCATGATGATCTCCAGCGTGCCGCCCGCCCCGGAGGTGAGCGCCTCGCGCACGGCGTCGGCGGTGGCCTGGCTGTCGGTGATCCAGCCGTAGTCGCCGCCCTTCACCGTGACGGCCTTGCCGTCGGGACGCGTGAACGTGCGGGTAGCGCCCGTGGTGTCCATGGCGTTCACCTTCTCCTTCACCGCCGCCACCAAAGGCTCAGGGTCGAAGGTCACGGAGAGGTCGTCGCCCAAGGTGATGTGCTCGGCGATCTCGTCGGCGGTGATGGCCATCTTCTCGGCGCCCGCCATGGTGAGGGCAAGCGCCCCGCCGAGGTACTTGTTGGCCGCATCGCGCGCCTCGGCCAGCGCGGGGTCGTCGCGCGTCACCGTGGGCTTGGCCAGCACGGCGTCGGAGAGCGTCACCTTCGGCGCGAAGTTCACCGTGCCCCGCGTCACCTCGTCGATGACGACGTCGGACAGGAGGGTGTTGCCCTCCTCCTCGGGCACGACGACATAGCCGCCCTCGTCGGCGTCATAGGCCACGGTGGCGTTCTTGGGAGCGGTGCCGCGGGCGTTGGCCTCCTCCACGGCGGCGGTCAGCGTGTCGGCCAGCTTCGAGTTCTCCAGAGTGGAGACTAAGTCGTCGGTGTCGTCGTGGCGCTGGAACACCTCGTAGGGCCACGCCCAGGGGTTCATCTCGGCCAGAAGGCCGTCGGCGATGGACTGGCTGTCGAGCGCCATGCCCATGTCCGTGGCGTCCAGCGTGAGGGAAAGACCCGGGCCCTCCACCTTGAAGGTGTAGTCGCCCAGCACCTCGTCGAGCATCTGATGGACCTCTTCGGGCGTCTTGCCGGAGATGTCCATGCCGATGATGGTGGACTGCGGGAAGAAGCGCCCGGAGAACACGATGACGCCGGCGAAGTAGACAAGGGCGATGGCGCCTAGAATGGAGGCCATCACGATGCCGAAGATCTTGAGCCCCCGATGCTTCTTGGGCGGCCGGGCATTCACCTGGTAGCCGGGCACGTAGCCGCCGGACGTCGGGCCCATGGGGGGCACGACGGGCATGGCGCCGGCGCCGCTGATTGCGGGGCGCGAAGGCTGAGGGGGCATCGCGGCGGTTCCCTGGTCGTGCTGGGGCGGCATCGCGCCCGTGGCCTGGGGCCCCACGGGCCTCGGCGCGCCGAAGCGGCCCTCGGGCATGACGAAACCGCGGGTCGCGCTTGCGCCGGCGTCGGGAGTGTTATGGGCAGATTTGCTGTGTCGTGACATAGTGCGCTTCCGTGCTGCGTTTCAACTTACTGTTCGGGACCGCCGCGCGCGTCGGCGGATGCGCCTTTGCCCATTATAAGCCAAGGAGCCCGCGGGCGCCGGCGGATACGTCGTTCGGCGCTACTTTCCCACAGTCTGAGCCCTGCGCGCCACCCTTCATCCCATTCCCCACGACTCCCCCACAGAACTTAAAGGATTTTCAGCCCGTTTCCCCAGAACATGACCGTTTTCGTAAGGAATAAGCCACGCAAGGAGATCATGAACCACCCCTCAAAGGGGTGGTTTGCTCTGGGCCTATAAGGCCGAGGGGGGCCGGCAGCGTCTAAAGGCGCTGCCTCTCACTTCGTTCAAGCCGTACCGCCCTTGTCTCTCGCGGGCCGCACAAAGCGGCCCTCGTACTACCGGGCAGCCCCTAAAGGGGCTCCCCTACTTCCTCTTGAACGGGTCCTCGTACTCCTTGACGCTCAACTTGTCCAGCGCGATGTCGTGGGCCTCCTGCTCCCTGATGTACTTCGCTATCGTCGCCTCGTTCAGGCCGACGGTCGACACGTAGTAGCCCTCGGACCAGAAGTGCCTGTTGCCGAACTTGTACTTGAGGTTGGCGTGCTTGTCGAACATCATGAGCGCGCTCTTGCCCTTGAGGTAGCCCATGAAGCTGGACACGCTGATCTTGGGAGGTATGCTGACCAGCATGTGGACGTGGTCGGGCATCAGGTGCCCCTCGATTATCTCCACCCCCTTGTACCTGCACAGGTTGCGGAATATCTCGCCCAGCGAATCCCTGTATTGGCTGTATATCAGTTTGCGCCTATACTTCGGTGTGAACACGATGTGGTACTTGCACATCCACTTCGTGTGCGACAGGCTGTGTGCCTTGTTTGCCAAAACGGCCGCCTTTCCGGGCTGATACGACTTGAACACCCGTATCGTATCCCGACTGGCGGCGTTTTGACGCAAGGGCGGAGCCTTCGACGCGCACCCGCATAGCGGGTGGTTTTTTGCCCGCCGCGCTTCGCGCGCCGTGCAGGCTCACGAGCCTGAAAAAGAGGGGCGACCAAGGTCGCCCCCTACGGATTCTGCTCGCGAAGAGTTCCAGCTACACCGCGACGATGTTCACCAGACGGCCGGGGACGTAGACTTCCTTTTTCACCGTCTTGCCCTCAAGGGCGGCGGCCACGGCCTCGCGGGCGGCGGCGAGCACCTCGGGCTCCGGGGCATCGGCGGCCACGGTCACGCGGCCCTTGATCTTGCCGCAGATTTGCACGGCCAGCTCCACTTCGTCGGCGCGGACCTGATCGGGGTCGTAGGTCGGCCACGGCTGGTCGTAGACGAAGCCCTCGCGACCCAGCGCCTCGCGCCACAGCTCGTCGGCCAGATGGGGCGTGAACGGCGCCACAAGCTTCACCAGCACCTCGGCCACCTCCGCGTCGAGCGCGCGATGGTCTTCGCAGGCGGCGCGATCCTCGGGGCTGAACGCACGCAGGTACTCGCCGGCGGCGTTCGACAGCTCCATGATGGCGGCGATGGCGGTGTTGAAGGTGTTGCGCTCGATGTCAGCCGACACCTTCTCCACCACGCGATGGCGCTCACGAATGAGCTTCTTCGCCGCGGCCACGGCCGCCTCGTCAGCCGGCTTCTGCGCGAACAGCGTCTCGTCGCCGGCCTTACCGCACAAGTCGTGCACCTGGCGCCACAGACGGTTCAGGAACTTGTACATGCCCGGCAGGCCGTCCTCGTTCCACAGCTTCTCCTTCTCGGGCGGCCCCAAGAACAAGATGTAGGCGCGCACGGCGTCGGCGCCGTATTCGGCGATCATCTCCTCCGGCGAGACCACGTTGCCCTTCGACTTGCTCATCACATCGCCGTGGGCGTCGAGCACCATGCCCTGGCACAACAGGTTCGTGAAGGGCTCGTCGAAGTCGAGCAGGCCGCAGTCGCGCAGCACTTTCGTAAAGAAGCGGCTGTAGAGCAGGTGCAGGATGGCGTGCTCGATGCCGCCGATGTACTGGTCGACGGGCATCCAGGCGTTGGTCTTCTCCGGATCGAAGGGCGCGTGCACGTTGTGCGGGTCGGTGTAGCGCATGTAGTACCAGCTGGAGCACGTGAACGTGTCCATGGTGTCGGTCTCGCGCTTGGCCGGGCCGCCGCAAACCGGGCAGGTGGTGTTCACGAACCCGGCATGGGTGGCCAGCGTCTCGCCGGCGGCCAGGTCGATGTCCTCGGGCAGGCGCACGGGCAGATCTTCCTCGGGCACGGGCACCACGCCGCACTTCTCGCAGTGGATAGCGGGGATGGGGTTGCCCCAGTAGCGCTGGCGGCTGATGAGCCAATCGCGCAGGCGGAACTCCACGGTGCGCTTGCCGCGACCCATCTCTTCCAGCGCGGCCACGATGGCCGCTTCGCCCTCGGAGTGCTTACCGCCGATCATGCCCGTGTAGGGACCGGACTGCACGAGGATGCCCTCGGCGGCGTAGGCCTCCGGCCAGTCCACCGTGGTCACCACGCGGCCCTGCTCGTCCTTGAGCTGCGGGTACAGCGGGTCGTCCTCAGACAGGATGATGGGGATGATGGGCAGATCGTACTTGCGGGCGAACTCGAAGTCGCGCTGATCGCCGCAGGGCACGGCCATGACGGCGCCGGTGCCGTAGTCGGCCACGATGTAGTCGCCCACCCACACGGGCACCTTCTCGCCGTTGATGGGGTTCACCACGTAGCGACCGGTGAACGCGCCGTGCTTCTCGTGGTCGCCCTGGGCGCGCTGGACGGCGGTCACCTTCTTGGCTGCCTCAACCAGCTCCATGACCGGCACCTCGTATTCGGTGCCTTCCACAAGGCCGCGGAGCAGCTTGCTTTCCGGCGCCAGCAAGAAGAAGCTGCAGCCGAACAGCGTGTCGGCGCGCGTGGTGAACACGGTGATGACGTCGTCTTCCGTGGGGTTCTCCGGCGCGTTGCCGTCGCGGTCGCACAGGATGAAGTCCACGTTGGCGCCCTCGGAGCGGCCGATCCAGTTGGCCTGCTGCTGCTTCACGCGCTCGGGCCAGCCTTCCAGCTGATCCAGGTCGTCCAGCAGCTCCTGGGCGTAGTCGGTGATCTTGTAGTACCACTGGGTGAGGTCGCGCTTCTCCACCTCGGAGTCGCATCGCCAGCAGCGACCCTCGATGACCTGCTCGTTGGCGAGCACGGTGCCGCAGCTCGGACACCAGTTCACCGGCGAGTTGCGACGCTCCACGAGACCGCGCTCCCAGAACTTCAGGAAGATCCACTGGCCCCAGCGGTAGTACTCCGGATCGCACGCCACCACCTTGCGATCCCAGTCGTAGGAAAAGCCCATGCGGGAGAAGCTCTTCTTCTGGGTCTCGATGTTCTCGTAGGTCCAGATGGCCGGATGGCTGTGATGCTTGATGGCGGCGTTCTCCGCGGGCAGGCCGAAGGCGTCCCAGCCCATGGGATGCAGCACGTCGAAGCCCTGCATCTTGGAGTAGCGGGCCACCACGTCGCCGTAGGTGTAGTTGCTCGCATGCCCCATGTGCATGTCGCCGGAGGGATACGGGAACATCTCCAGGACATACTTCTTGGGCGCATCGGAATTCTCCGGCACCGTGTACAGCCCGGCCTCTTCCCAGGCCAACTGCAAACGGGGCTCGATCTCATGGGGATTGTAAGCTTTCATGGCACTCCCTCGAAAACGTGGCTTTCGACCGCGCGCATTCCCCGCGGCCGCGAGTTGATTTCCCCATTATAGCCATGATGCGCTCTTGGAAAAGGGGCGCCAGCGCCCGACCGCGCCCCTCACGGGATAGACGGACGAGCCGGAAAACCTATCACCCGATTTCGGGCGTTTTTTTCGACTTGTTAGACATGCCCGATGCGCGCTACGATCCTTTCGAAGGCGACCGCTAACGAATCGCGATAACTTGCGGCGAAAACACGCCGGCGCTCTCGCTGACTATTGCAGCGGACATCTAACAAGTCGGAAAATCCGCCCGACGGCAACCTGCAGATCTTCTGGAACCACACCGCTATGTCAAAAGTTAGCGCACACGGCGCAGGGAGGCGCCGCAGTTCCAGCAGGTTTCTCGGGAACCGTCGTTGTCGGCAGCGCACACGGCACAGGTGCGACGCCCCAGCGGCACCTCCTCGGGCGTTGCGCCAGGCAGCGGCACGTCGGCCTCCTCATCGGCCAAGCGCGCCATGGCGGCGCGGATGCCCTGCACGCCCGTGATGTGCGCCACTTCCAGCGCATCTTTCCTATGATTTGCCGTCATTTCCGCGCCCCTTCGCCCTTCGACCGTCCAATTCAAGTACCATGATAGCGAAATACCGCGATCCCCTCCGCGAAGGAGCACCCATGAACTTCCACAACGCATCGTTTAAAGCCGCTTACGGCACCTCGGAGCAGCTGCCAGCATCCACAGGTCCCGAGGTGTCCTTCGCGGGGCGCTCGAACGTGGGCAAGTCGTCGCTACTCAACAAGCTCATGTACCGCAAGGGCCTGGCGAAGGTGTCGTCCACGCCGGGCAAGACGGCCACCATCAACTTCTACGATGTGGACGGCCACGATCTCGTGGATCTGCCCGGCTACGGATACGCGAAAGTGTCCAAAGCAGAAAAGGGCCGGTGGAGCGAGCTCATCGAGGGCTACTACAATCAAGATCGCGACTTCGCACTCGTGGTGTCGCTCATCGACATCCGCCACGAGCCCTCGGCGCTCGACCGCAACATGGTTCAGTTTCTCATGGACGCCGAGCTTCCCTTCGCCATCGCGCTGACCAAGGCAGACAAGCTATCGAAGCAGCAGCAGATGAAGCAGCGCGCCGCCATCGCCCGTACCCTGGCCATGGGACCGGAGATCGTCCTCTTCGACGAGCCGACCTCCGCCCTG
>OLPI01003067.1_pt1 | contig 12307 bp, 13 predicted proteins | sample 1672361 | NCBI WGS metagenome assembly OLPI01 (sample SAMEA3136675, study PRJEB25190) | human gut metagenome
TCTGATTGGGGACGGTTCTTTTTCCGAAAAGGAACCGTCCCCAATCAGAAATTTTTTGCAAAAAGAACCGTCCCTAATGGAAAATTCTACTAATATCATTATAAGTTACAAATATAGATAAAGCAATTAAAAGCGAAAAACCTAATAATTGTAACTGTATCTGAACCTTATCACTTACAGGTTTTCTCCTTATAGCTTCTATCAAAAGTAACAATATTTTCCCTCCATCTAGAGCTGGAATTGGAAGTAAATTAGTTATTCCAAGTGATACTGATACTACTGCCATTATATATAAATATTCTTTAATTCCTGTTGTTTTTGAAACTAACTCTGATATTCCAACAGGACCTGTTAAGTCATCTGCTCCAACTTGACCTGTAAATATCATTTTTACACTGTTTAACAATGCTCCTGAAAATCCAAGTGTTGCTTCACAAGCTGTTTGCAAACTTCCATATATTATTGCTATTAATATAAAATACACTACTAATCCAAAAACTATATTTACTATAGCCCCTGCCGCAACTATTGCTATTCTTTTGGGTATGCTTGCTTTGTTAAAAGCCCCTGTTTCTTCTGAAGCTTCTTCCTCTCCCTCCATGCTAACAAATCCACCTAGAGGAATTGCACGCAAAGCATATTTAGTTTCACCTTTTTGTTTAGATATTAATTCTGGTCCAAATCCTATTGCAAATTGGTTTACTTTTACCTTGCAAAGTTTTGCAACTAGGAAATGTCCTCCTTCGTGTATAAATATTAAAAATCCAAGTAAGAATATTATTTTTATCGCTGATAAAATAAATCCAAGCATTCTTTCCTCCAACTTTTTGTATTAAAATCGTTTCTTTTTGTGAAAGGACCGTTTCTTTTTGCAAAATGAAACGGTCCTTTTGCAAAAAGAAACGGTCCCAATACGAAATCACATAAATATCATATATAAAAATGGTGCAATAAAAACTAAGCTGTCTAATCTATCTAGCATTCCACCGTGACCAGGTAATAAATTTCCATAGTCTTTTACATCTACAAATCTTTTTACAGATGATGCAACAAAGTCTCCTATTTGGCTAAGTAAGCTTAATCCTAAACTTACTATTGCTATCATACTATAAGAAAATTCTGTTTCCCAGTAATTATTTGATATTGCCATATAAATTACTGAAACAATCACTGCTCCTATAGCTCCTGCTACACATCCTTCTATTGATTTTTTAGGACTTATTTTACTAAATTTGTGTTTTCCGAAATGTTTTCCAATTAAGTATGCAAATATGTCTGTTGACCACGATACAACAAATGTATATGCAAATAAAACTTTTCCAAATTCTAGTTTTCTTACTAATTCTAAAAACATAAAGAAAAATGGTACATACATTATTCCCACCAATGTATATGCTACATCTTTAAAGGTTATTTTCATATCTGTAAGTATTACATTTAAAAATAATAATAACATTACAACTGGTATTGAAAGTGCTACAAAATGTAATAATTTTTCTGTTTCTAAGAACATTGCTCCAACAATATAAAGGTTTGATAAATAACCTACCCATTGTATTGGTTTTGCAACCTTTTTTACTGCTCCAAAATATTCGTACATACTAATTATACTTACAATTAATACTGCTACTCCTATTATATATTCGTTTCCTAATACAAATAATAGTGCCACAATTGGAAGTCCTAATACTGTTGTTAAAACTCTTTTTAAATCCATATTTTTCACCTTTTTTATTTTCCTAATCTTCTAGTTCTTTTTTGATATTCAATTATTGCATTATCTAAATCTTCTTCATTAAAATCTGGCCATTTTTTGCTTACAAATAAAAATTCTGAATATGCAATTTGCCAAGGTAAGAAATTGCTGGTTCTCATTTCTCCACTTGTTCTTATTACTAAGTCTGGGTCTGGCTGACCTGCAGTATATAATTTACTTTCTAATAAATCTTCATTTATATCTTCTAAAGAAATTTTTTTATTTTCAACTTCTTTTGCAATTTCTTTTGCTGCTCTTACAATTTCTGCCCTTCCTCCATAATTTAATGCAATATTAAAATGAACACCTGTGTTATCTTTTGTTCTTTCTATACATTCTTTTATTCTTTCCTGCATTTTGTCATTTAATGCGGTTGTATCTCCTAAAAATTGAATTTTTATATTTTCAGAATCTGCAACTTTGGCATAATGTTCTAAATAGTTTTGAAGTATTAACATCAGGCTCTTTACTTCTTCTTCTGCCCTTTTCCAATTTTCTGTTGAAAATGCATATACTGTAATATATTCAAGTCCTATTTCGTTTGCATGTCTTACAATTTTTTCTAGAACTTTTGCTCCTTCTTTATGACCAAAAGCTACTGGCATTCCCTTAGCCCTTGCCCAACGTCTGTTTCCATCCATTATAATTGCTATATGCTTTGGTAGTTCTTCTTTTTTAAATTCCATTTATATAAACCCCTTATTTATTTCTTGTTTCAATATATCTTGCTAAATTAGTTAAAAATTCGGCCTTTTCCCCAAATTCATCTAATTCTAAGATTGCTTCATTTGTAATTTGATGTAATATTTCTTTAGATTTTTCTAATCCATATTCAGATACATAAGTGCATTTTTCTTTTTCTTTATCATTTCCAACAGGTTTTCCAGTTATTTTTTCGTCTCCAATTTCAGATAAAATATCATCTTTTATTTGAAACGCTAAACCTATTTTTTCTGCATAGTTTGTTATTTTTTCAAGCTGACTTTCTGTTGCTCCACCTAAAATTGCTCCCATTCTTGCACATAGTCTTAAATATGCTCCAGTTTTGTTTTTGTGAATATATTTAAGTTCCTCGTTCGAAATGTTTTTTCCTTCACATTCTGTATCTAAATATTCTCCCGCAAGCATTCTGTCTGTTGCTATTGAAAACTCTTTAAATATCTTAATTTTATTTTTTAATTCGTTTTCATTTTCTGTATTTAATAAATCACTACTTATTACAATATAAGCATAATTAAAAAGTCCATCTCCTGCTAGAATTGCAGTTGCTTCATTAAACTGTTTATGATTTGTTGGTTTTCCGTGTCTTAAATTATCATTATCAATACCTGGTAAATCATCATGTATTAATGAAGCATTATGCACCATTTCTATGCTAATTGCATAAGGCATAGCTACTTCTAGATTTTCCTTAAATAATTTATATGTACTTAAAACTAAAGTTGGTCTTAGCCTTTTTCCTCCTGCCATTAAACTATATTCCATAGCATTATTTAAAATTCGTTCTGGACAATCTTGTTTTCTTAAATACTTTTCTAATTCGTTATTTACTTGTTCTTGGTATTTTTTTAATTCGATTTTAAAATCCATATATTACATCCCTTTTACTTTTAACTATATTGAAAGTATTTCATTTTCCTTATTTGCTAATACTTTGTCTACTTCTTCTATTGCTTTATCTGTTAATTCTTGAATTTTATTTTCAGCTTGTTTTAGTTCGTCTTCTGTCAATTCTCCATCTTTTTGTTCTTTTTTAGCTTGATCAATTCCATCTCTTCTAGCATTTCTAACTGCAACTTTACAATCTTCTGCCATTTTTTTGATGTCTTTTACTAATTCTTTTCTTCTTTCTTCAGTTAATTCTGGGAAAGCAAGCCTTATTACTTTACCATCATTATTTGGATTGATTCCAATATCTGATACCAAAATTGCTTTTTCTATTTCTTTTAAAACTGATATATCCCATGGTTGAATTACTATCATTCTAGCTTCTGGAACTGATACTCCTGCTACTTGATTTATTGGTGTTGGTGTTCCATAGTAGTCTATTTTTACTTTATTTAATATTGCAGGATTTGCTCTTCCTGCTCTTACTTCTGCAAATTTTTCTCTTAAGTTATCAATCGATTTGTTCATTTTTTCTTTTATAATGTTATAGTCCATAATAATATCTTTCCTTTCTCCCCGCTTGGGACCATTTGGGTCGGTTCTTTTTGGTCCCTTTTAGAACATTATTTTACAGTTGTTCCTATTTTCTCACCTTTAACAGCTCTTACTATATTTTCTGGGTCTGCTATTCCAAATACTACAAGTGGAATATTGTTGTCTTTGCATAATGCTGTTGCTGTTGAGTCCATAACTTTTAAATCTTTATTTAATACTTCTTGATATGTTATTTCATCATATCTTTCAGCTGTTGGATCTAATTTTGGATCTGCTGAATATACTGCATCTATTGCTTTTCCAAGTAATATTGCATCTGCTTCTATTTCTGCAGCTCTTAATGCTGCTCCTGTATCTGTTGAAAAGAATGGATGTCCTGTACCACATGCAAATATAACTACTCTTCCCTTTCCTAAGTGTTTTGTTGCTTTTCTTTTTATAAATGGTTCTGCAATTTCTCTCATTTCTATTGCTGTTTGTACTCTTGTATGTATTCCTCTTGCTTCAATTGCATCTTGTAGAGCTAATGCATTCATTGCTGTTGCTAGCATTCCCATGTAGTCTGCCGTTGTTTTTTCCATTTGCTCTCCGTTTCTTCTTCCTCTCCAGAAGTTTCCTCCGCCTACTACTATTGCTACTTCTACTCCCATTTCTACTACTTCTTTTATTTTGTCACATATTTCTCCTACTACTTTTGTGTTTATTCCTGTTTTGTCTTCTCCTGCTAATGCTTCTCCACTTAGTTTTAATAGAACTCTTTTATATTTTGCTTCTGACATTTTTGGTTCTTCCTTTCTTTTTTATTTCTTTGGGTATTTTATCATATTTGTTTGGAAACTACAATAGTTTTTGCATTTTAAAGTTACTCAATATAATATTTTTTATGTTATAAAAAAAGAAAACAGCATTTTTTTGCTATTTTCCTTTGTTTGGACACAATTTAAACATTAAAAAATTGATATACGAAATCCCAAATCGTTGTCATTATGTATATTGTTGTTATTTCCTCTTTTAGATGCTGGAGCATCCGAGCCAGCTCTGTGACAATTTCCTCCTCTATATGCATTTCCTTCTGAATCTTTTTCCAATGTCCATTCCCACACATTTCCCGCTATATCATATATATTTTGCAAATTTGATACTTCAGTTGCTCCTGTTGTTAATAATATTCCATTTGAATATAATGTTTGAGCTTTCTTTTTTCCTTCTTCCACCAAATTTAACATTTCTTTACTATCATATGTATACCAATTTAACATCGAATTATACTTTGCAAATTTTCCTTTGCTTAATGTAAATTCCGAATCATAATAATTTCCTATATCTGTGCTATTTGATTTTAATTTCATTTTTATATCAGAATTAGAATTTTGAGCTATAAATTTTGTTTCAATAAACTTTAAAGTTAAATCCCACTGTATCCCAAACAGCAAACTGCTTGTATAAATTCCAGATTCCACTTTTTCCGCCAATACCTTCGCTTGTGTTCTTGTTACATAAGTATACGGATACAAATTTGCCTTTGTTAATGGAATTGCTGTAGCTTCTCCTGAAACTGTTCTATTTTCTTCAATTCCTGCTTCATATCTTCCTATCCAAAATCCACCATTTTCATATACACTTTTCAACATTTTATTTTTCAATTCATTATACTGTTCTTCATTATCAAACCATCCTGTTGTTTCATCTTTTGCATAAGTGTCACTATAATCTGTACCATTTCTATACTCACTTGTATATGTATGTAAATCATTTTCTATCTTTATATACTCTTCATCAGTAAAATTTATTATATCTGTTCCTGCTATTGGATATACTTCAATCATTCTAGGTACTTCTACCCACACATATTCACTACCAGTTGTTTTTTCTCTTATTACCAATCCTGAAGTTAAATCTGTCCCTGATACTTTTTCAAATTTCATAGCGTCTGGTAAGTATGGCATCGTTTCTTTTGTTGATGGTAAATTTGATGTATATTTATCCATTATTTTTTCATAATCATTTAATGTTTCATTTTCCTCTTTTTGTGCTGCTGCCGTTTTTTCCTTTGCTTCACTTGCTCTATTCAAAATTCCATTTTGACCTGTAAGCATACTTACACTAATTCCTGCCAAAATCAAAAGTACTATAATAGTCACAACTAAAGCTATTAAAGTAATTCCTTTATTTTCATTAAAATTAACTCTCACTATCTTCTCCTCCGTTTTCAACAAAATTCATAATTTGAATTTATATATATTCAAAACATATATTACATCCTGTATTTTCATTTAATCACATTTTGTGTACTTTTTCAATTGCATTATACAAAATGTTATAATTCTGTAAAAAATGTCACACAAATGTAATATTTACATAGTGAACCTGTAATATAACTAAATTATTTATTATAAAATTCAATAGAAAATTTAATTTTAATAATAATCGAGGTAAAAAATATGAAAGTAAAAACACTAAACGGAAATCTAAATATTATAGGAAGAAATTTAAGAAAATATCGAAAGAGTCAAAAAATTTCGCAACCAGAATTATGTAAAAGGCTTGATTTGCTTGGAGTTACAATGTATATTTGTGACATTTATGAAATAGAATATGGCAAAAAAACTGTAAAAGATTTTGAAGCACTTGCTTTTTGTAAAGTTTTAAATATTACACTTGATGACCTTTATTCAGATACAGATCAATATTATGAAGCATAAAAAAATAAACAATTTGCTTTTTAGGCAAGTTGTTTATTTTTTATTTTTAGTACATTCCATCCATTCCTGCACCCATTCCATTATCTGAATGTCCGCAATCACATTTCTTTTCAGGTGCATCTGTAACTAAACTTTCTGTTGTAAGTACCATAGAAGCAATTGATGCTGCATTTTGTAAAGCACTTCTTGTAACTTTAGTTGGGTCAACAATTCCTGCTTTTTTCATATCTACATATTGTTCGCATCGAGCATCAAATCCGAAACCTACATCTGCTTTTTTTACATTTTCTAGAATAACTGCTGGCTCTAATCCTGCATTTCTAGCTATTTGTTTTAATGGTTCTTCTAATGCTTTTAGAACAATTTTTGCTCCTAATTTTTCACTTTCTGGCATATTATCAACAGCTTTTTCAACTGCTGGAATAACATTTATTAAAGCTGTTCCACCACCTGCTACTATTCCTTCTTCAACTGCTGCTCTTGTTGCAGATAAAGCATCTTCTATTCTTAATTTTTTGTCTTTCATTTCAACTTCTGTTGCTGCTCCAACTCCAATTACTGCAACTCCTCCAGCTATTTTTGCTAGACGCTCTTGTAAGTTTTCTTTGTCAAATGAGCTCTTTGTTTCTTCTATTTGAGCTTTTATTTGTTTTACTCTTTCTTGTATTTTTGCTTTATCTCCTGCACCATCTACAATTATTGTATTTTCTTTTTGAACTTTAACTTGTTTTGCTCTACCTAATTGTTCGATTGATGTGTCTTTTAATTCTAATCCTAATTCTGATGTTATAACTTCTCCACCTGTTAGAATTGCAATATCTTCTAGCATTGCTTTTCTCTTATCTCCAAATCCAGGTGCTTTAACTGCTACTACATTTAATACACCCCTTAATTTGTTAAGTACAAGTGTTGATAATGCTTCTTGTTCAACATCATCACATATTATTAATAATTTTCCAGATTGTTGCATTAAGTTTTCTAGTAATGGTAATATTTCTTGGATATTGCTTATTTTTTTATCTGTTATTAATACATAAGGATTATCTAAAACTGCTTCCATTTTTTCTGTATCTGTTACCATATATGGAGATACATATCCTTTATCAAATTGCATTCCTTCAACTACATTTAGTTCTGTATTTGATGTTTTTGATTCTTCTATTGTTATAACTCCATCTTTAGATACTTTTTCCATAGCATCTGCAATTAAGTTTCCAACTTCTTCGTTATCTGCTGATATGCTTGCAACCCTTGCAATTCCGTCTTTTCCTTCTACTTCTGAACTAATCTTTTTTAGTTCTTTAACAGCTACATCAACTGCTTTGTCCATTCCTCTTTTTACTGCCATTGGGTCTGCACCTGCTGCTACATTTTTAACTCCTTCTTTTATCATACTTTGAGCTAAAACTGTTGCTGTTGTTGTTCCATCTCCTGCAACATCGTTTGTTTTTGTTGATACTTCTTTTACTAAACGTGCTCCCATATTTTCAAATTTATCTTCTAGTTCTATTTCTTTTGCTATTGTTACACCATCATTTGTTATTAATGGAGCTCCATAACTTTTATCTAATACTACATTTCTTCCTTTTGGTCCAAGTGTTACTTTTACTGTATCTGCTAATTTGTTAACACCTTCTAATAAACTTTTTCTAGCATCTTCGCCAAATTTTATTACTTTTGCCATTTTTATCACTTTCCTTGTTTTTATTTAGGTTTTTATAGGCTACCTATAAACCTTTTTATTAATCAACTATTGCTAATATGTCGTCTTGTTTTACTATTATGTAGTCTTGACCTTCATATTTTACTTCTGTTCCTGCATATTTGCTTACATATACATTGTCACCTTTTTTTACATACATTTCTTGTATTTTTCCGTCTACTTTTTCTCCTGGTCCAACTTCTACAACTTCTGCTATTTGTGGTTTTTCTTTACTTCCTGTTGTTAGAATTATTCCACTTTTTGTTGTTTCTTCTGCTTCTTTCATTTTGATTAATACTCTATCACCTAATGGTTTTATCATATATATCCTTCCTTTCTTTTTTAGCACTCTTTCTTTTAGACTGCTAATAATATATACCTTATTTTAGCAAATGTCAATAGGTATTTGCTAAAAAATTTTTATTTTTCATCGACAAGATTTGACAAAGGTTTGGGGATTTTTGTTGTATAATGGATTTTTTCCATTAAAGAAAACCGGTATCTTCCACCAAGATACCGGTTTTTTGGGTACTTTGTACCCTTTAATTTTCACATCAATTTGGTTAAATGATGAACTCAAAATTTATACTTATATTATACTAAAAATAAAAATTTTTGCAATACTTTTTTCAAATCTTTTTCAAAAATCGTTTGACAAAATTCGACAAACTACATTCTTGTAAAAAACAATCCAATAACAATTATTCCAATAATTACTCTATAAATAGCAAAAACCTTAAAGCTACCTTTTTTCAAATAATCAAGCAAAAACTTGATAATTAAAACACCAACAATAAAACTTGCAATTACACCAACTAAGAAAGGCAATCCAAAAGTAAAGTTTGTCAAATCAAACACAACTGCTGCAAATGTAATTGGTGCAGCTAACATAAATGAATATTTAGCAGCTGATTCTCTATCAATATTTAAGGCTCTTGCAACTGTCATTGTAATTCCAGAACGTGAAACTCCTGGAAAAGCTGCAGCAAAAGCTTGTGATAAACCAATTAGCATAGATTGTTTAAAAGTTATTTTTTCATATTTTACATTTGATTTTGCATTTTTATCTACAGCATATAAAATTATACCCATTACAATTAATGTTATAGCAATTATAAGCATTTCTACATTTAAGTTATCACCTATAATTTTTTCTGATATTTTATCTAATATTAAACTTAATATTCCTGCAGGAATTGTTGCAAAAACTATGTACCAAAACATTCTTCCATCTGTTGTTCTTTTTTTGTGAACTACTTGGTTATAACCACCTTTTATTAATTTTATCCAATCTTTGTAAAAGAATAATATTATTGCCAAAAGTGTTCCTAAGTGAAGTGCAACATCAAACGAATCTGATATCGTTTCCCATCCAAACACCCATGGAAATAAGTTTAAATGTGCCGAACTTGACACTGGTAAAAATTCAGTTAATCCTTGAACTATACCTAAAATTAATGCATGTATTATATCTGTCATTTTTTCTACTCCTTTTTTATTTCATTTTATTCCGTATAATCTACATTATACTGTTCTCCACTAATTTCTCCTAAAGAATAGTATATTTTTTCATCTTTTTCTATTCCATCAACTAAAATTACGCATCTTGTAGTTAGATTTATCATAAAATCATAATCAATTCCTTCAATATCTAAATCATTTTTTATAATTTCTTTGCTAAAATACTTAAAATCCGCTATTTTTCCAATATCAGAACCATTTAGATTATTATCTTTAGCTGAATTATACGCTGTAAAACATTGTGTTTCTTTTCCACTAGATGATAAAAGTAGTCCTTTATTCCACTCTGTTTTGTCACCATCTTTTTGATTTTCATACCAGCTATTTACCTCTGATTGCATTACTTTCATTTGATGAACAGCATTATAATATCTAGATTCTTTAGCTGTTGAAATTCCACTATAAGTTGTAATTGAGGCTAAAATCATTAGAACTATTACAGTAACAACTAATGATATCATTGTTATACCTTTGTTTTGTTTTAGCATAATTACCTCCTTACCCATTAAGCATTTTTTCTAATACTAATATAAACATAGCATGACTCCAACCAAGACCTATTACCCAATTTGCAGATAGTGTATTATTATCTACTTGTTCTCCAATAAAGTTTAATTTACTAACAGTTTTTACTACAAAATCAAATGTTTCTTTTGCTTTAGTTTTTTCACCTTTTTCTAAGTAATACAATGTCATCCACATATTAGCAATTGGCCAAGGGTTACCATTCATATAATGGTCTCCTTCAAATCTTTGGAATCCGCCTGTATATGTACGTAAACTTAAGTTTATTCTTTCTATTGTATTTAGCACATTTTTTTCTTTGGGTGTAAATACATTAAATGGTGTAACTGCACCTACTATACTTATATCCATTTTTCTATCTTCTGGATTTCTTACATAAGATTTTCTTTCTTCATCATACATATTTTCATTTATGTATTTTTTTATTTCTACTAAAAGCTTTTCAATTTCTAATTTTGATTTTTGTACTTTTTCGTCTTTTAATCTATTGTTTTCAAAATCAGATACATTTTTTCCAAGTGCTTTATATATTCTTAGCATTGCTTCAAATGATGCATATATACAAGAAAGTGAATATAAATGTATTCCCTCACACATTTCCCATAAATCGTAACTCACGTGATATTTATTTGTTTTTTCAATTATATCTTTTACATATCTTTTTAGAAAATCCACTGCTTTTTCACACATTTGTAAGGTTTCTTTTAGGAATTTTTCATCTTTTGTATATTGGTAGTGTGAATATACTCCATAAACTACACTTGCAGTTTCATCAACTTGGTATCCCCAGCAAGGAGCTAATTTTCCATCTGAGAAAAATCTTTGTTCCCACATTCCATTTTTGCTTTGTGTTTGCTTACAAAATACTTTATAAAATTTGTCTACTTCTGCACTCATTCCTAATATATCCATTGCCCTTGTAATAAATACTGCATCTCTTGGCCAAGTATATGCATATCTTCCACATTTAGTAAAGTTTTCGTCAATTTCAGCTGATGCTATTATTCCTCCTGTTTCCGAGTTGGTTAGCAATGGGAATAATAATATACTTCTATAATATATATCTGCTAATTTTTCTTCATAGCTATTTTTAGGCTCTTTCATATTTAATTTATCGTGTGATTTTACATATTTTCTCCAATATGCTTTTGTTTTTGTATATTCAGAATTAAAATCTATTCTTCTTATTCTTTCTATTTCTGCCTCAAAATCAGCCATAATTTTTGGTTGAGGCTCTAATAAAACACATATATCAATTTGCTTTTTTTCTCCTGGTTTTATTATTTCCATATCATAAGAAACAGAAGATTCATTAGACATTCCTATATAGTCTTTATCCCAAATTTCACCTGATTTTATGGTATTAAAACTTCCGTGAATTTGATGTGATAATGTTTTTTGTTCTTTACTAAATGTTGATATCATAAAATCGTGTGCATATTGTACCATTCCATTATCGATTTCTGTACATCCTACAAAATTATTTGTATCTGATAATATTCCTTGATGTATTAAAAATTTAATGTTTAAATCTATTGAGTTTTCATTTATTAATGTGTATCTTCTTACTAATACATTTTCTTTTACAGGTATAAAATCTGTTTGTAAGATTTTTAATTCAAAATAGGTATTTGTAATTTCTGTATTTAATATATTTGTATCTACATCGTAATATTGTTTGTATATATTGTTTATGTCATCGTGTAAATATATTAAATCTGAATCATTTATTTTTACTCCAATATGACTAAAGTCTATATATTGTCTTATGCTTCTTCCTGGGAAATATAGTCTTTGTAGTTCTCCTTTTCCTGTAAATGTTGCTAGTACATTTTTGTTTCCTATTATTGCTTCATTTAAGTATTTTTCCATTTTATTTTATCCTTTCGTTTTAGGTAATATCTTGTGTCGCTGGTGGGACCATTGGGGTCGGTTCTT
>OLPI01003074.1_pt1 | contig 12288 bp, 9 predicted proteins | sample 1672361 | NCBI WGS metagenome assembly OLPI01 (sample SAMEA3136675, study PRJEB25190) | human gut metagenome
ATATCCGCCCCGGGGCAGCAGCTTCATGGCCCGGTAGTTGATCTCCTTGTACCCGCGCATGGCGTTGTCCACCGTGCGGCGTGCCTTGGTAAAGGCGGGCGGGTCCAGGATGATAAAGTCGTAGGGATGGCCCTCCTTTTCCAGCCGGGGCAGCAGCGCGAAGGTGTCCTCACACAAAAAGTCCATGTTGTCAAGGCCGTTGCGTTCGGCGTTGCGCTGGGCCATGGCGATGGCGTCGGCGCTGATGTCGGCAGCGGTGACCCGGGCGGCCCCACCCTTGGCAGCGTTCAGCGCAAAGCTGCCGGTATGGGTGAAGCAGTCCAGCACCGTGTGGCCTGCTGCCAGCCGTGCCACGGCCCGGCGGTTGTACTTCTGGTCCAGGAAGAAGCCGGTTTTCTGGCCGTTCTCAAAGTCCACATGGTAGAACACGCCGTTCTCGCAGATCTCGGTCTGGGTGCTGGCGGGGTGGGTCTCGCCGGGCAGGTCGAACCAGCCCTTGTTCTGCTCCAGCCCTTCCTTGGCCCGCAGGGCCTCGTCGTTTCGCTCGTAGATGCCGGCAATGGTCTGGCCGTCGGCCCGCAGCACCTCGGCCAGCAGGGGGAACAGCACCGGCTTGAGCTTTTCCATGCCCGCGCTGAGGGTCTGGGTGACCAGGATATCGTGGAAGCGGTCCACGGTCAGGCCGGGGAACTGGTCGGCCTCGCCAAAGATCACCCGGCAGGCGGTCAGGTCGGCGGGCTCCAGCACGGTCTTGCGGTAGGCCCAGGCGTACTCCACCCGGCGGCGCCAGAAAGCGGCGTCAAAGGTGTCGTTGGCGTTGCGGCTGATGAGCCGCACCCGGATCTTGCTGTGCAGCGACACGAAGCCGGTGCCCAGGTACGCCCCCTTGGGGCTGACCACATCGGCCAGGACGCCGTTTTCGGGTTCGGTGTCCGGGGCGTGGAGGATGTCGTTCTCGTACACCCAGGGGTGGCCGCCCACCAGCAGGCCCTCGGCGTGTTTGTTGACGGTGTATACAGGATAAGCGCGTTCTTTCATGGAGATCTCCTTGGTTGCTCTTTTCAAATTCACCCCTTTATAATACCATAGATCCATGGTATTATAAATAAGAAATTTCCCAAAAAGACCGGAAAGAGGGGATCTGCAATGGAGATCGAACGCAAATGGATGGTGACCGGCTGGCCGGAGGGCCTGCCCATGGAGGAAGAATTTGCCATGCGGCAGGGCTACATCAGTGTGCGGCCCACGGTGCGCATCCGGGAGGAAGCCCTTGCGGGCGGCAGGACCGACTATGTGCTCTGCTTCAAGAGCGAGGGCGGCCTTGCCCGGGAGGAGATCGAGCGCAGCATCGACAAAGAACTGTTTGAGGAGTTGGAACACAAGATCATCGGCAAACCCCTCATCCCCAAGCCCCGCCGCACCTACCGCCTGCCGGACGGCAGTGCGCTGGAAGTGAACCATGTGGACGCAGGCCGGCCCACCGCGTTCTGGTACGCGGAGGTGGAGTACCCCACCGTGGCCGCCGCCAACGCCTGGCAGCCTGCCGCCTGGGGCCTTGCCGAGTACCTGAGCGACGAGGTGACCGGCCAGCCCGGCCAGAGCATGGGGGCCTACTGGCTGCAGACCCGCGGCTGACCCCTTATATTATAAGAGAGAAAGGATCGTATCGTTACGAAAAAGGCAAGATTCAAACTGGAGCTTCAATACAACTCCCCGGTGATCCTCACCTTTTTTCTGCTGTCGCTTCTGGTGCTGTTCCTCGACGACTGGACCGGCGGCTGGACCACCATGCACCTGTTCTGCGTCTACCGCTCGTCGCTCAAGGATCCGCTGTTCTACATCCGGCTGTTCGGCCATGTGCTGGGCCACGCCGGGTGGGAGCACTTCCTGAACAACATGCTGCTGCTGCTGGTGGTGGGCCCGCCCATGGAGGAAAAATACGGCAGCATCCCCCTGCTGAAGGGCATTGTGCTGACAGCCCTGGTCACCGGCGTGCTGCAATGCGTGCTGTTCCCCCGCACCGGGCTGCTGGGGGCGTCGGGCATCGTGTTCATGCTCATCATGCTGTCGTCGCTGGCGGGCTTTTCCGGCGGCATCCCGGTCACCATGCTGCTGGTAGCGGCGCTGTACTTCGGCCAGCAGGTGTACGACATCCTCCTCGTGCACGACAACGTGGCCAACTTCATGCACATCGTGGGCGGGCTGTGCGGCACGGCCTTCGGCTACTATTTCGCGCTGCCCCGCCGCAAACGCCGCCGCTGACGCATCCAGCGAGGCCGCTTCTTCCGAGGCTGCTTCCAGCGAAGCCGCAGCCTCCAGCGCCGCAGCACAGTAACCGGCAGACCGGACAGGTCAACACATAAAATAAACGAAGCACCTGCTTTTTCTCCGGGCACGACGCCCCGGTGGAAGGCGGGTGCTTTTTTGTTGCTTCCCGTGCGGAGTGTAATCGCGTGGGGCAGGGGAATAGCCTTTTGTAAGAGGTGTCGCCTGAAAGAAGCTGTGCTCCACAGAATAAATTTGACTGAATGCATTGACAACCTACCCCCCCGGTATAATTGAGCTGACCGAAGTAATTTGATTGGTGAGGTGCAAAAATCATGAAAAGAAGAACATTTCTTCAGCTTGCTCCCTTTGCGGTAATCGGACTGACGGCCTGCGGTAAGTCTGACTCGGCAGAGGCAACGAATAAATCGTTGTCTTCGGCTTCTTCGTCCTCTGGTTCCTCCAGTATGGAGACAAACCAGATTATAGATGATATGGACGAAGATTACGAGGAAAGCGGCCTGACGCTGGAAGAAGCACGGTACTACAGCAAAACCTACAATTGCGCATATTTTATCCGCCGTGCCGATGATGGAATGTTTTACCCGGTCGCAGTTCCGCTGGTTGCGATTGAGAGAAGCAAAAAATACACGACAGACTGTGTTTTTCTGGATTCCTTCAGCTACAAAAAATACGCATCTATGGGTTCTTTCCAGTTCTCTCTTTCGGAGGGAGACGAACTCGTCTATATCTCTGAAGAGTTTGCAACGCCCGACACCGTGGAGCTGTATCCGGTTACGGACTCGACAGAAACGTTTCCCTTTGTCATAGACCACAGAAGCAACTCTATGGATGTATACCCGAATGGAAGCTATGAGTTTGATGCGCTCCATGAACATCGCTATGATCTGTACGATCAGCTTGTTACGTCTTCCAATAAGAGCTTTATTCAAACGCATCACGCCTATCGGGAACGCCATTTTTCGGACTACGACCCATCTCAAGGACCGGATGCTAATTGGATCTCAAACAGTGACGGGCCGCTGACGGCAACCCTTTTGAATGGCGGCGGCAATTCGGGAGAGATGCCTACAACGCAAATCAACGGCGATGGTTTCGACAATATGAGTGTTTTCGTTCCGAACAACGAGTCAACGACGATTGATGATTTTGACCCGTCTTCTCCAAAAGCACAGGCAGAGATCGGTTACTATGAGGGCTCCAATTACAAGAGTTTTGTACTGTCTGCCGATTGTCTCGCCATCGGATACAGCACAAGTTATGCCTATCAGGCTTCGACTACGCTGACGCAGGATGGCTATTCGGTTGTGGACATTTCCAATATTCTCAGTTCCTATGAACTCCCGGATCAGCCGATTCAGTTTGTGATCAACTGTAATTATTACAGATTCGAGGTGGATGGAATTCCCTTTTTTGCTTTCATCGCGGTGCACCCGTAAACTCCAAAAGCGAATCGGGTTGCTGAAGACCGATTCGCTTTCTTTTTGTCTGCCTCATTGCGTCGCCCGCTGGAAGGTGCTATACTGGAACAAAAAACTACCAAGGTTGTACAAAAGCGAGGAAACGACCATGAAGCGGGCATATATCAATGGCATTCTGCTGGACGGCACCCAGCATATGGAGCCGCAGGCACACAAGGTGCTGCTGTGCGAGGACGGCGTCATCACCGCCGTTGCGGACGAGGGCACCGACCTGGACGGCTATGAGGTCATCGACCTCCACGGCGGCTATGCGATGCCGGGCCTCATCAACCTGCATGTGCATCTGGCCGGCAACGGCAAGCCCAGCGCAAAGCCGCGGGATAATGCGGCGCTGGTGCGTAAAATTCTGAGCAACGGCCTGACCCGTGCGGTGGCTTACCGCATGGTGTGCAGCTATGCAAAGCTGGAGCTGCTGGGCGGCGTGACCACCATCCGCACCGTGGGCGGCATCGCGGATTTTGACACCCGCTGCCGGGACGATGCCCAGGCCGGGAAGATCCTGGCCCCGCGCATTCTGGCCGCCAACGAGGGCATCTCGGTGCCGGGCGGCCACATGGCAGGCTCGGTGGCCATGGCGGCCCACAACAACGGCGAGGCCCTGACCCAGCTCACCAAGGTCAGCACCCAGCGGGTGGACCTTGTCAAACTGATGATCACCGGCGGCGTGCTGGATGCCGCCGAAAAGGGCACCCCCGGCGAGCTGAAGATGCCGCCGGAGATGGTAAAGGCCGTGTGCGATCAGGCCCACGCCATGGGCTATCCCGTGGCGGCCCACACCGAATCGCCCGAAGGGGTGAAGGTGGCGCTGGAAAACGGCGTGGATTCCATCGAACATGGTGCAAAAATGGACGAAGAAACGGTAAAACTGTACAAGGAGCACGGCGCGTTCCTGTGCACCACCATTTCCCCGGCGCTGCCGTATGCGCTGTTTGACACGGCGGTGTCCGGTGCGTCGGAAAAAGACCAGTACAACGGCAGGATCGTGTTTGACGGCATCGTGGAAAGCGCCAAAACGGCGCTGGCCAACGGCATCCCGGTGGGCCTTGGCAACGACGTGGGCTGCCCTTACATCACCCAGTACGACTTCTGGCGGGAGCTGTGCTACTTCCACAAATATTGCGGCGTGAGCAACCAGTTTGCCCTGTACACCGCCACCCTGCGCAACGCCCGGCTGGCCGGGGTAGGGGACGTGACCGGCTCGCTGGAAGTGGGCAAGAGCGAGGACCTCATCGTCACCTGTCAGAACCCGCTGGAGGACCTGCGGGCGCTGCAGCATCTGGAGCTGGTGGCCTGCCGGGGCCGCGTGGTGAAAAAGCCCGCGCCCAAGCGCAGCCAGACCGTGGACAAGCTGCTGGACCCCTATCTGGAATAAGAATTTATCCTAGAAAGGCTCTCCCGCAAGGGGGAGCCTTTTTACATGCTCGCCATCACGGCCAGAATGCTCTGCCAGCTTTTGGTGCGGGCGCAGGCGGGGGCCGGGCGTGCCGGACGGCTCACCGGCGGGGTCTGGGGCTGCGTCTGCAGCTGGGCGGCAGCCGGTACGGCCGGGTGGAAGAACATCTCCACTGTGCCGCTCTGCCACTGTGCGGCCAGCTGGGCGGCCTCCGGGTCGGCCTGCAGGGTGCGGCGCTCGGCTCCGGCCAGGCTGTCGGCCAGCCAGTACAGGATGGCGGCCACCGGCAGGCAGGGGGCCTTGCTCAGGGTGCTGTAGCTCCAGTGGGCACCCCGGCCCACAAAGCTGTCCACCGTGATGACGGCCCCGGTGCGGGCGTCACGGGGCAAAGGCAGATCGCAGTCCGTGCCCGCCAGCGTTTCCAGCTCCTGCACCATGCGGTCGGTGCGGGCAGCGTCCAGCCGGTCCTCGCGGCAGCAGGCGTGGAAGTCGGTGTCCTCCAGCAGGCTCTCGGCCTTGGCGGGGAACTGCCCGGTGAGCTGGCCGCTCTCGTTGTGGCAGAGCATCCACCCCTTGCGGAACAGCTGGAAGTTCAGTCCTCTGCGGCCCATCGTGGAGTAACACACGGTGGCGCAGTGCTCCCCGGGCATCCGCCGGACTTCCAGGTAGGCGTCGTTGCCGCAGAGATCCTGCAGGCGCACGGCGGCCAGAAGCTGCGCCCCCGGCAGACGGGATGACATGGCGTTGTGCATGGCGGTAAAGTAGCGGTTGGCATCCATGATACGTTCCTCCCTGAATGGTTCGACTGACAGCAAAGTGTTGTATTCAAAGGACTTCCAACGCGGGCCGCCGCCGTGCACTGCGGGGGACATCGCGTGTTCCTGTGGTTCGTCTGAACATAGTATAGCATAAACCACGACAAAAAACAACTAAAAGTTTGCAAAAACAACCAGATTTTTGCGAACGCCCCGGAACTGCTCCAAAATACAACGCGACGGTTGGTTGTAAAATGCCCGAAGCGGTTGTGTGCCGGACAACAAAAAAGCCTTCCCCCAAAAGGGGAAGGCAATCTCTCAATCTCCCAGCTCCCGGATCTCGTTCTGGATCAGGCGGCCGGCGGCGCGGGCCAGCTGGTCCATGCCGCGGATGCGGGCCATATTTTTACCATAGATGCGGGCAGCGTCGGCGGCGGAGCGGTCCTCGCCCATGAACACTGCCGACACCCGGATGCCCTTGCGCTGCAGCACGCGCACCTGGGCGGCCGCGTCGGCCACACCGGCGGCGTCCTCGTAGCCGCAGCCCAGCGGGTTTTCCGGGCTGGGCGGGATGCGGCGGCTGTCGTTGGGGGAAGCGTCGGTCAGCAGGATGAGCAGGTGCCGCGGGGCGGGGCCGGGGGCAAAGTCCAGCAGATCGCCCGCCGCCAGCAGGGCCAGGCCGTCGCGGTTCCAGCCGGAGGCAAAATACCGGTTGATGTTCTGGCGGTTCTTGTCGGCAAAGTCCTTGAGCACCCGCAGCACGGTGTAGCCCCGCAGGCTGCTGAAGGCACTCACCCGCACCGGGATGCCGCAGTTGGCCAGGCTCTCGGCCAGGATGGACCCCTGCGCCGCGATGACCTCCTGACAGTGCAGGCGGGAGGCGGAAGCGTCCAGCAGCAGGTCCACCGTAAAGGCGGGGTGATTTTCCTCTTCGGCGCACAAAAACACCCGGTCATCGTTCAAAAGCGGGGCGCGCCACACCCGCCCGGGGTCCACATTGCCGCTGCGGGCCACCCGCGCGTTGGGCTGCTGATGCACCAGAATGCAGTTGCGGATCTGCTCGGTGAGCCGCAGCACCACGCTGCGGTGCAGCTCCTGATTTTTGGCGTAGTAGGCGCGGTTGCGGTCGGCCTGCAGCTCGGCCTGTTCGGCCAGATGCCGGGCCTCCGGGGTGGGGGCCTGTTCCGGGCTGGGCACGCCCGCGCTGAACCACAAATGGCACCCCAGATGCACCCCGGTGCACAGCTCCTGTTCGGCCTTGTGCAGCCGCTCCGGCGGGTAGAGGGAGCGGCCGAAGCAGCTCTCGATGTAGGCGCGGTCCTGCGCGGCGTTCTGCTTCAGGGTGATGTGGGCCTGCCGTTTGTCCACGCTGGGGCCGCTGCCGGCGGCGTCCACGGCGTTGGAGTGCTCCACGGTCACTCGGTCGGTCTTGATCATCTGGGTGGGCAGGGCCTTGGTGGCAAGGGTGGCCAGCAGGCCGTCCAGATGCAGGTGCAGCGCCGCTTTCGGATGCACGGTGCCGTCGAAGAGGTCAAACGTTGCGTACACGGCCAGCAGGGCGTCCTGCAATTGGTCCGGCTGCGGGGCGGTGTCCGGGGCCAGCGCCCGGAACAACCCGCTCTCGTAGGGGGTCATCACGGGCAGATTGCGCCCCAGCACGCTGCGCCAGCGGGCCGCCTGCATGGTGTACACCAGCTGGTTCCTGGCCATCCACTCCTGCCGGGAAAGTTTGTACTGGATGGCAAAAAAGTAGTCGGCGTGAGAATAGCGCAGCGCTTCCAGCACCGGGCGGTGGGGCAGCTCCAGCCGGTAGGCCGCGTTTTCGAGGTAGAGCCACGCCAGATCGTCCAGCATGGCCTGCCGCAGATCGCCCGCCCAGCGGTCGAAGATGCTATTTATCAACTTGTCACCGTAATATTTGTGCACAAGGCCCACGATGGTGTTCATGTAAAAATCCACCGTGCCGTCGGTGTTGTGGGCCAGAAACAGCGGCTCAAAGCCATAGGCGCCCGCAGCCGCCCAGACCTGATTGGCCGCCCGCCGCTCCTGTGCGGTGTAGCTCTGGGCTTCCATCAGGCAAACAGCTTGGCCGCATCCAGTTTGGCCGGGATGCGGGCCGCGATCACGTCGCGGATCAGGCCCTGCTCGTAGCTGTCAAAGGCCTTGTTGGTGATGCCCATGTCCAGCGCGGCCCCTGCGGGGATGCCGCGGCGGATCAGGCGCAGCGCGTCCAGCATGCCGCGCAGGTCCAGTGCCTTGGTGGAAATTTCCGCACTGTCGCACTTTTTCTGCAAGTCGAGGAACAGCAGGGCGAACTGGTGGGCGTACTTCGCAGCAAGATCCGGGAACTGTGCCCGCAGCAGCTTTTCCAGGTTGTCCTGGGTGATGGTGGGCATCTGGATGACCACGAAGCGGGAGGTCAGGGCCTCGTTCAGCTCCCGGGTACCGGCGTAGCCGTAGTTCATGGTGGCGATGAAGCGGGTCTCCTCGGCCAGCGGGATGCGGTCGTAGCCGGGCACGTCAATGGCGCGGCGGAAGTCCAGCACGGCGTGCAGCACGGCCAGCGCCTCGTTCTTGGCCATGTTGATCTCGTCCAGCACGCCAAAGCCGCCGCACTGGGCGCAGCGGTACACCGGTCCGGGGCGGAACTCCACCCGTCCGTCGACAAAGGTGTCCATGCCGATGAGGGAGGCCGCGTCCATGTTCACATGGAACGAGATGTCCCACGCGGGGCGGCCGAAGGCGGCGGAGAGGTTCTCGGCCAGCACGTTCTTGCCGGTGGCCTTGCCGCCCGCCAGCAGCAGGTTTTCGCCGCAGAGCAGGGCGGCCAGCGCCTGCTCCCACACCTCTTTGCCGTAGTAGGTAAAGGCCGGGGCCGGGATGCGGGGCCGCAGCGCAGCGTCCAGCGGATGGGCGGCACGGTATTCCTCTACCGCAGAAAGCAGGGCCGGGTCCACGCCCTCCTGCCGCAGCGTCTCAAGAAGTTCAGACATTGTACAATACACCTCGATGCTTTGCCGGTTGTTTGCAGCAAACCGGCTGCTCAGCCCTATCATAGCACAATCGCGGGCATTTGTGTAGGGGGTGTGCGGGGCAAAACAGCAAAGAGGGGCAGCCCCGACCGGGACCGCCCCTCTTCCCATGAAAAAGAAGAAAAGAAGAAATGTTGGATCTATGCAGGAGAACTGCGCCTTATCAGGCGTTCTCCAAGCCTGCCATCTGCTTGATGGATTTAATGGCAAAGGTCAGGGTACGACCGCAGGCAGTACCGCCCATGACGCAGGGATAGTTGTTCTGGAAGAAGCTGCCGGACATATCACCGGTGATATACAGACCGGGGATCGGCTCATTGTTGCTGTCCTTGGCCTGGCAGTTCTCGGTGATGGAGATGCCCTGCATACTGCACAGCAGAGAGGCACCCAGCCAGCAGCCGTAGAAGGGAGCGGTGCGGATGGCGCTCAGACGGCTTGCAGGCTTGCCGAAGTCCTCGTCGTTCTGCTTGTCGTACAGCTCGTTGTAGCGGGCAACGGTGGCTACAAAGTTGTCCTTGTCGGCACCGGTAAAGCCCATCTTGTCGGCAAGCTCTTCAATGGTGTCGGCCTTCATGATCAGGCCCTCACCCTCGTACTGCTCCAGCTGACCTTCCATCATGCCGGGGATGTAACGGGTCAGTGCAGAGCAGCCAATGGTGTGGAAGCGATCTACATCCTCGCGGAAGTTTGCATCGTGGATCATGGCATAAACATGACCCGGCTGCTGGAAGGAAGCGTGAGAAGCGTTGTCGTACTCCTGACTCTCATTCATAAAGCGTTCGCCATGGCGGTTGACCTTCAGGAAGGGCTGGCTGCCGGGGTTGTACTGACCCACAGTGCCGGGGAAGGCCTTGCCGCCAAAGGCGTTCTCGCTGTCCACATAGCCGGCATCCACACCGGGGGCCACCAGACCACGGTCGAACAGAACGGGAGCGGGCTCTGCATCCAGATGTGCACCTGCCCAGATGGCGGCACGGATGCCGTAACCCTTGTCGGCAGGCGTATAGGAGCAGGCAGTGGTCACACTGGTGCCCAGCGGGTCCAGCTGCTCCATCATGTAGGGGTTGCCGGCATAGCCGCCGCAGGCCAGCAGCACGCCCTTGGCTGCGTTGATGCGGATAAAGTGGTCATCTGCGGTACTCTGGGCGATCACGCCGGTGATGCGGCCGTCGGCATCCTTTTCCAGCTTGGCAAGGCCGGTGTTAAAGTCGATGCTGTAGCCTTTGCTCTCAATGTACTCCTGGAACACCACGTTGCGGGGCTTTTCAGCGCTGCTGTAATCGACCTGCTGCACAGGGAACATCAGCTTGCTCTGGCTCACCTGCGTGTCATCCGGCCACTTGGCTTCATCGCCGGCGGTCAGGTTGCACACATAGTTATAAGGTTCGTTTTCCAGGATGCCGGAAACAAAATCATGCATGGCAGCGGATTCGTTGATCCAGGTCTTGACCACGCGCTGGTCGCAGCGACCGCCCATAGAACGGGAGATCTCGCTCAGCAGCTCGGCGCGGTCAACCGGAGCGATCCCTTTTTTCTTTGCTTCGCTGCTATCAATGGTGCCGTACCAGTGACGGGTCTCCATGACGGAAGAATTCTGTTCGATCAGGCGGAAATCCAGCCCGTTCTGTGCAGCATAAGCGGCTGCGCACATACCACCGTTGCCTGCGCCCACGATGACGATATCGGTATCCCATGTCTCGGTGATGGCGGCCTCGTCGATGTCGGGCTCGGTGCCCAGCCAGTCGTTCTCATCGCCGGTGGGCAGCTGCACGCTCGCAACCACAGCTTCGCCCTTGGCCTGTGCGTAGCAGCTCTTGGCAGCCTTCATCACGGCATTGGAGGTGACGGTAGAGCCGGAAACACCGTCGATCTCGGCAGAACCGGCAGCCATCAGCTGCTTGCGCAGCTCATCGGCAGCGGCAGCGCCGTAGGAAGCGGTCTCGCCGGAGGTGTCCACTACCACATCGGTCACGGCGCTGTCGGAGAAGGTCATGGTGACCTTGACGGTGGAGGAGATGCCCTCGGCAGTGCCCTCGTAGGTGCCGGGAATGTACTGACCGGCAGCACCGGAAGTGGAAGCGGAAGCAGAGCCGGAAGCGGCATTGCAGGCAGCCAGGGCACCGGCGGTCACACCGCTCATGGCGGCGGCAGCGGCAATCTTGATAAAGCCCTTACGGGAGATCTTGTTCATAGGTACGCTCTCTTTCTTTTTATTCTTCTTTGTATTCCTTCTTATCCTGCAGCAAGGTGAAAGGTACTTTGCGGAATCCTTAACAATTGTAGCGTAGAAGGGCACTATTTACAATTCGAGTTTTGAATATTATAATTAAGGAAAACCTAATGTATTGCGGGAGGGAGAAAAGCATGAACGAGAGCGCACTGGAAGGCTTTGTAAAGATCGTGGAACTGAACAGCTTTTCTGCGGCGGCAGAGGCACTGTATCTTTCCCAGTCGGCACTTTCGCAGCAGATCCGCACGCTGGAAGGGCAATTGCAGTTTGAGTTGTTCCAGCATGTGCCGCGCCGGGTGGTGCTGACCCCGGCGGGACAGGATTTTTACCCCAAGGCAAAGCAGCTGGTGGCTCTGTATCAGCAGGCGGTGCGCCACGCCCGCGCGGTGCAACAGCAGGAAAAACCGCCGGAACGGCATCTGGTGATTGCAGGCTGCCATGAGGCAATGCGGATGTTCGCATACGACTTGTTTTCCCTGACAAGTGACTTGTGCCTGCAGTATACCTCCATTCTGGGGTGGTGTGCCAACCGCAGCGAGGTCTGGCGCAGCCTGAAAAAAGGGGAGATGGATCTTTCCTTCCAGCTGGAAAGTGCAGAGTTCTACGCGCAGGGGCTTACCTTTGTGCCGCTGTTCTATATGCCAGAACTTTGCATCCCCATCCACCCGCCCGCTGATATGCCGGTGGGCAGATTGACCTTGGAACAGGCATTGCAATATCGCTGGCTACCCATCAAGGAGATGTACCAGACTGTCTACGAAACAAGCCTGCTGCAGGAGGGAATGGACCGAGGGGTGGAGTTTACGCCGGTGGGCGGTATCCGCAGTGCGGCCTACGGCGACCCGGCACTCAAGATGGTCCCGGCGGTCTATTACCGCAGGCCGGACCTCAGTTTTGTGCGGGTACTGGACTGGGGCAGGGGACACCGCTTCGGCGTTGTGCTGGGGCAAAAGCGCGAGGATCCGGTAGTAATGGCCTACGTCTGCGCCTTGCAGCAACAGCTGCCGTCCCTCTCGGAAAAGCTGTTCGGCTTGAAGCTGGAACCGGTGGAGGAATCATAAAGAAAAGACGAAAACCCTCTCAGACACTTTCGTGCCAGCTCTCCCTTCAG
>OLPI01003083.1_pt1 | contig 12261 bp, 10 predicted proteins | sample 1672361 | NCBI WGS metagenome assembly OLPI01 (sample SAMEA3136675, study PRJEB25190) | human gut metagenome
ATATAATCTCAATATCCCTCAAAAGGGTTCTCCAAGCTTGGAGGTTGTGATCTCATACAGCCGCTGTCGTAGTGCTTGGGTAGCTCAGTTACTCTTCAAGGGGAGGGCCTGACTCGGATTTGTAAATAGATATTTATTTTAAAGGTACGGAAATCGTTTTATTTTTTGTGCTGTAGAATTTAACTGGTGATCCTAGAGCTAATATGAATTGTTTAACATAGGGAGGGAGAATGTATATTGTCGCCTATGACATCTCCGAGACCAGAGAGCGTAATAAAGTGATTAAGGTTCTGAATAACTACGGAGAGCGGGTTCAGGAGAGTGTGTGGACTTGTGAACTGGATACCTTTCAATATTCTGAGCTCAGGAAAAAACTTGAAAAACTACAGCTGAAATCAGGTTTTATTTCCATCTGGCAGGCCCGATCTACCCCTTGGAAAACTGGAGATGAGACTTTAGCTCCTGTCAGCCCCTGGTCTTACTGCTTTTAGCGAATGGCAAATGAATACTCCACCAGCCGTTTTCTTTGTATAATTCCAAGTCAGCCCCTCTCGTGCAGAATAACCTGATCCTGCGTATTTGATCTTCCATAAGTTCGAGCCAGGTTGAACAACAGCCCTGTTGGCATCGACCAAGTTCCTTCTCGAATTCTTCCAGCAGTGAGTGCCATGCGTCCCTGGTAAGAGACCATGGATGTGTATTTTCCTGTTTTTCCAGCCAGGAGATATCAATCCGTCCATCAAGAATCGTGTCTACCAGCCAGTGCTCTGTTCGAGCCCGAAAAATTTCCTGCAAGTCCGCAGCCAATGTTGCGTATCGGGCATGCTGACAGTGCAGGTACCCCCGATAAGGAGAAAGCCCTTCTCCAGTCAGAAGGACACACAGGCGACTGTAAACAAGAGAGGAAGCAGTATCGAGAAGACAGTTCCAGGCATCCCGCCGCTGACGTGGCAGGCGCTTTGAGCTAGCAAAGCCGTGCCCGGCAACCATGGAGTTGATGGCCGTGAAGCAGAGCCTGGCAAAGCTCCCCTCTATGCCGAGGGCTATATTGCGTGTTGTCGCTTTCCTAAGCTTTGAGATGGCTTCCGCCGCTGCCTTCCGCAGGTTTGTGCCGGAAGCTGTGTTGCTGAGCCAAGAGGTGAAATTGCATATTTTTGCCTCTATGATGGCAATGCCTGTGGCCAGGCGTCCTTCTTCGCCCAGTCTGTCCCAGTGACGCAGCTGTCTGTCTGATCGGTCTCTCCAGACGAATCCTTCAGGGGGGATCATACTCTGATAGCGTCCTGACGATGTACAGAAGATAATCGGAATATTTCTGCAGCCGCAGGCCCGTACCAAAGGCAGGCTGATGCTTCCAGCTCCCTGCAGAATAAGCATGCTGACGTGTCCCAGAGGAGCTCTTCCGACGACAGCCCCCTGATACCGCGAGCAGACGTTTTCATCAAGGAGCACTGCTGCGGCGCCGGGCTTGAGAAGATAGCATGGCCGGCGCAGTGGCGGGGCTTCCATTTCCCTCTTCTCCGGCCCATTGCCGGGATTTGCATCCGGTTCTGACGGCCAGCATACTTCCTCTTCTTCTGACTGGGGTGAAGTGAATCCGACGTTGGCCGGAGGGGTGATACCGGTAACCCGCCTTACGAGAGAGCGCAAAAGTACGTCACAGGCCGGGAGAAGTTTGTCTACGGCTGCCGGGATATCGCAGCCTTCGGGCATCCAAGGGAGGTTTTCCTTCCAGCGGGCGCAGAGAGGCGGATCAAGACGCGCCAGGCTTTGTGACAGCAGTCTGTAGAGTCCTGTGCCGAGCAACATGTCTGAAGAGCGGAGGTGGAATCCGGATGGATTAGGATTTTCGAATTCCTTGTATAACTTTTCAACGATGCCTTCCGGCAGATCCGGCGTGAGATTAGGCGTATGCTCAGCCAGTAAAGCCCATGAGCGTATCCAGAAGTCATCTGAATAAAGGGATGCATCAAGGAATGGCTTTTCCGGACTGATGGAGAGAGCCCCCTGGCCGGCACTGAGCCGGGAGCCAACGTTGCAGTGGGCTCCCATTGCCAGGAGCGGCAGAGCGGCTTCCAGATCCCCTTCAAGGAAAAGGTGCCCGCAGAAGCCGTTAAGATAACGAACGCCGCCGGTCGATTTGGAGCGGTGCTGAAAAACCACATAGTTCCAGAACCAGGGGATAAGAATAAGGGGTTTCCATGCGGCGGCCACTCTTTTACGGAGGTCGGAAGGCATGGAGCCGAACAGACGTTCCACCCGGCGAATCAGGGATTCTCCGAGCCAGGCGGCAGTGATTTTTCCTTTCCAGCCATCTTTCGTCTGAAAGGGCAATGGGCTTAGCACTTCAATGGTGACGCCATCCGCAGGCCCTTGGAGGCTGAATGTCTGTTCCGCATCAGCAAGGATTTTGCTTCCGGTAAGGACACACGGCGGGTCTGCTTCGATGAGCCGGAAATGCCTTTTCGGACTATCAAGCCATTTTCGGATGCAGGAGATGGCCTCACTGCCCTGACTCACGTCTCCACATCCAGGGAAAATAAGTCGGAGGCTGTACTGTTTTTCCCGGTTCATGCTCGGGGCAAAGGTTGTTTCTGGTCTGAAAAGCCATGTAGGCCAGGGGTGTTTTCCCTGATGGGACGCGTATTTGAGGAGGGCATCAAGCACGAAGAGGGGATGCTCCCTGGCCTGCCCCGCGAAGGTGTTCTGAAGAACGAGGCGGCATTCCACCCATTTCAGCCCGGAAAGCCATAGACGTAGTTCTGAGATTGCGCTGTTCATTATTCCTGTGAAGCGCTGGCACAACGAAGAGAAGTAAGACTGGCCCTGATTTCCGAGTCGGAAGTCCATCCGGCATCAAAAGCAATGACGGCATGATCCATATCTTCTCCAAATCCAGTTCCTCTGTGGCGGCGCCCTGTAAGGACAATGCGGTTACCAGTAGCTTTATAGTTCCCGCATTCAAGGGGAAGAGGACCGTGTTCGCCTTTGGAGATGATAAGGCTGGGAAACGTTCCGAGGACATCGGTGCTATATTTATCCCACAGCTTCGCTTCCAGAGGTTTGAAGACAGGAACTGCTGGCCGCCCGAGTGATCTTGTGCGATCGCCTCCAATCTGCATGAGAGACAGGACTGTCTTCAGAGCGACCTTTTCCCTTCTCCAGGAAATAGTTCCGTCGGTCTCCATTACAAGTTCATGGGTCTTTCCTTTTGTGAGGAAGAAAGCCCCTGTCAGGACAGTGGGAGCAGTGCAGTTTCTGCCGCGGGCAAGAACGATCTCCGTTTCGTAAAGGCATCCGTCCATGGCTGATCTCCTGGCGCTGTCGAGAGCGACACCATAGGTGGACAAGAGGTACGTGTATTCCAGCTCACGCAGGCTTTTTTCTTCCCATGGGAAGAGCGGAATCCCGTTCTCATTGCAGACATACAGAGGTGTGCAGCGGAAACACGAGGACAGGAGCGCCTCCACAGCCGCATAGGAATCGTGTCTGTCCGGCATGGCAAGTGCGCGTACTGCAGCGGGTACCATGGCGAAAACGGGGATGTGACAGGGAATGTAGGGAAACGTACGTGACACAAAACCGAGGGGCAGGCTGCCGCAGTGCAGGTCTCCTGTTAGGGTCAGTCTGAGGGAGTAAGCTTTCCAGTTCATGATGTCAGCCCATTATAAGTCTGCTCTTTGCCTTGCAATGATACCGGGCAAAGGTAAGGGCCTGTTCGGCTACTTTGCGGGCAAGTATAAGACGCGGCAGGTTCTCTGTAATGAGGCGGATTTCTTCAAGGGCATCGATACCCCGTTTTTTTGTGTTCGTGAGGGAGAGGCGTTCATCATAGAGCATATCCACAAGATGGTCGAAAACGCAACCAGCATAATCCTTGGATCTGTTTGCGGAGAGCAGGAACACGCTCATGGCGTAAAAGCCGTTTTCAGTCAGAACGCCGAGAGCCTTATTGATGATGTTTTCCTTATCCGCGACTTTGAGTCCCGGGCCTTCCGGGAGGCATTCCACAAATTTCATGCCGTATTCCGCGACAAGGGGCTCGAGATTAATGCATGCAGTCATGTTATTTTTCCTCCCTGGAAAGGAAACGTACGCGTCCAAAACCTCTGGTGGTCATACCGCCAAGGCCGAGGCTTTCGCAGTAGCCAAGGGCTCCTGAGAGAACGCTGTTTACTTTTTCCACTGGCCAGTCCCCGGGACAGCGGTGCCGGTCAATTCCAATGTCGAAAAAGAGGAGCGTGGCGGCGGGGATGGCTTCATACGTAAAGAGAGCTCCTTCCTTTGCCGCGCCTGTTTCCGGATCTATGGACACAGAAGTGCGGACTTCGAGGTTGCTGTTGATGATTTCCGAGAACAGCCAGTCGGGAGCGATGGCAATTCGGGAGATGAGTTTTTTTGTCTGATCGTCGAGGCCGAGCTCAAGAGTACTGATTTTTTTTGCGGGAAGGTACAGCCATCCGAGATTCAGTTTTGACGAACTGTGGTTAAAAGTAATGAGCACTTCTTCCTCGCCGATTTTTTCGGCCAGGAGGATGTCTGCCTGCGCAAGCACGGAGGGACATGTAACCCAGACGGGGCCGGTCATGCTTTTTACCGGGAAGGCCAGAATATGTCCGTCATAGAAACGAAGGAGGCCGATTCGGCTGTCTTTTCTTTTGTTGTCAGAAGCGTAACCGAAGAGCGTTTCTACGGCACTGCGTTTTTCCTGTTCCTCCAGGCCGTTGTCCTGCATAAACCATTCAGCGTAGCAGCGGACAGCTCCCGCAAGACTGCTGCCGGGGATTTTTGGCAGTCCGGATCCGGCATCCCTGACAATGGTATTATCAACCCTTCCGAGACGGTAGCCGCCCGCTCCCACGTGAAGCGGATCAAGTGTGATGGCGAGATGTCTGAAGCTGTTCATTTTGTCTGCTCCTTTTGGGCGAGGAAGTCGTACCATTCAAAAAGATCAAAGAGCGTGCCGTCCACAGCAGCGTTGAGCAGCTGTTCATCCGGGTAGTGCCCCTGAGTCATCGTATTGATCAGAATATCCGCGGCCATGGGTTTGAACGCAGGCTCGTACGCACTCCAGTCGGAATGCAGACGGGCCAGCAGTTCGAGCGCAGTTTTACGCTGGCTTTGTGTGCTTTGGGTTTTGAAAAATGACTCCAGACTTTTCCAGTTTTCCACTTCTTCAAGTGGGTACGGGCGTGGGCCGGGGGTAGGTACGGCATACGGTTTTGTTGCTCTTTCGGGCATCATAAAATGCGGTCTGCGCCTGATGCCCGGTAGATAACGAATATCGTAGCGCCGGGTAGACGCGTCCAGCACTTCAAAATCGAATGTGGACGGCCGGATGCGATATTTTTTGTCTTTCTGAAGGCCTGCGAGAGAAACGGGAAGATTCCCGGAGTCGGCGGGCTGGAACCATGTATCCCAGAGATCAGCCTCCCCGCTGGAAAGATGGGAGGGAATGTTCCATGTGACATTTCGTTTATCTGGGAGTTCCCAGGTCAGGCGGATTGAATCCTGTCCTGCGCTGTATTCCGTGAGAGTCCAGGGCTCAGGGCTGTCGGGAATCTGCCGGAATCTTCTGGCTGCGTCCATGGCGATGTACAGCGGGGCTTTGTGATAGAAGACAGAGGCGGAAAGATGCAGCGGGAGAAGATGCCGGACTCTTCCGAAACATTCTATGTAAAGCAGGGTTATGGCACGGACATATTCGAGGGTTTTGCTAGCCGGAACAAGAACCTGGAAGGTTCCCGCGTCGCAGGTGAGCGGAATGAAAGGGATGTCCTGTGCCAGAGCTACAGCTGAACGCGTGAATTCCTGCACCTGTTCTATTGTCCGTCCGAGCCGTGACGGAGAAGGATGACGCCGTGCTGCCCACGTGAGGACAGCTTGTTCAGGTTTCATCCCTGCGAGAGACGGATCACTCAGGATAATATTTCTCAGCCAGACAGACTGTCTCTGGTTTTCTTCAGATGCGCTACTGCTCCAGCCATCGCCTGCTGTGGCGAAATTGCTGCCCAGCAGAGGAGAGAGGGCCTCGTGAGTGGATGTGTCCTCCCTGCCACTCAGAATTTTCTGACACGCGGGTGAAATGTCTTTCAGGAGTTTTTCCCAGGATTTTCCTTCATTCGGGGGGGAGAGCAGAAAGTTGAAGAATGAACCGTCATAAATTCTGTCAAGAGGCATGGTGCCCTGCACGAGGCAGAGCCGGGTATCGCCTTCAGCATCCGGCGTTTCCAGCATATTCCAGAAATCGCCGTTATTTTTCAGAGAAATGGAACCAAAGGCCTGTGCTGCGTAGCCCTCTGCCTTGCCGTGGCGCAGAGTCTCCATGACACGGGCTCCCTCGTCTCTGTACCTCCGACATTCTCCACAGGCATTATCCCCGCTGCTTCCTGAGCGGGAGGCTGTCCAGGGTATCGGTCTGATCCCGCACCGCGGGCAGATCTGACTGTTGGCATTGTTAATCCATTCCTGCATCCATACAGGTTCTGCCGGGCCTGACAGGAAAACATTTTGCGCTGACGAAAAAGGTTCCCGGCAGAGTGACAGCATCCCCGTCAGCAGAAGCCCCTGGGATTTGATTCGAATCTTCCAGGGGAGATCTCCCCTGATGATGGCGCCATTGCAGAATTTTTCGACGGATTCGCAGACAGATGCAAGGCATTTTTTCTCCGCTGGAGAAGCGTCATCCCGTATAAAATCCGGAACGAGGAAACAGATGCCACGGTGATCACGGTATACTTCGTTCCCGATGCAGAGATCAGTCTCGATTTTTTTTTGAATGGCGTTGGCGAGTTCGTTGAGACGGGCCCTTCTGCCAACGATTTCAAATGGCCTCACGCTCTTTGCAAGAAAAGCCTCGTCATCCCACTGAACATACAGCATGGCCAGTTTTTGTCTGGCATGGAGAAGCTTTGTGCTGTTTTTGCCCTGTTCATTCTGCAACACGGCAGTTAGGTCGGTCCAGTCGCCAGAGAGAAGGTGGGAAGCCAGAAGGGGCTTGAAGATGTCCGACACATGCTTACAGTGTTGCCAGAGACTGACATCGTTGTAAGGAATTCTCGTTTCCGCCAGATTATGCGCAGTATTTTTTTTTAGAATGACGCGGAGAGCGTCCCTTTTTTCGGCTAATTTTTTTTCGTCCCATCCTGAAGGGTCCTCGTTCGCCCAGGCTGTTAGATCCGAGGCAAGGGCATCTCTGTCACTGTCAACGGAATTTTTGTCAATTGTGTTTTCCACGCCTCCCTGCGGCCGGGCCAGGCAGATAGCTCCTTTCTGCTGAATGTTGTTTCCCAGGAGGCTTTTTTTGCTGTCAGAGGCCTGCCCCTTGGAGAACATAGATTCAGAGGTGTCCGCGAGCTGGGCAAGTCTGACGCTGTCAGGGAGAGTGGTGCCCTGGCAGGACAGGGGGAGCAGAAAATCTGTTACTGTCTTTTTTTCTTCTCCGATCGTTGTAGTCTTGGGAATCTGATGATGGAGCGCAATCAGACTGCCCAGGCATGTGAGCGCCTGTCCGTTGACCTGGACCCACGGTTTGTCAAATTTTTTCAGGAGACGTTTCTGTAGAGCCGGCAGGTTGTCTTTTTCCTCAATAACACGTCTCAGAGCCTCGTGAAGTTGATCGCTCTCTTTTATTCCCTTCAGCGTTTCCGTATTGGCGTTAGCGAGGAAAAGCAGAGTATGGCGTGTAGTTACTGAAATATCATGATGTTCAATGCCATCGTCCACGCCCGTAGCCCGCGAAACGAATGGCCACGAGAGCTTGCCGATGTCGTGAAGCAGACAGAGAATTTCTCCCTGAAGCACGGTTTTTCGGATATCCATCATGCCTTCTGCCTCCTCTCTCCCATTACCTGCTGCAGAGCCTGCTTCAGCGAATCAAAATCACTAAAATTGATCCACTTTGTCTTGTGCCGCTCTTCCCAGTCCCGCCGTTTTCGTTCGGCTGCTGCCTGACGTTCTTCCTCTGCCTTCCGGTCCCGTTCCGCCTGCTTTTGTGCGGCATCGGCGGCATCGCTAGCAGCCTGTTTCTCAATACGTGCATTTTCCTCTTCAAGCCAGCTTCTGACTTCTTCGTAGCTTTTCGGTCTGCGCAGATGCGGCCAGCGTTTGTTCAGTTCGCTGAATTCGGCTTCTTTTTCCTTTTTGTTTCTGGGTTTCCAGCCACCAGGGTGAAAACCCAGAATTTGATAGTCTGGTTCAGTGCTCTTGCCCTTTTTCTTTTTTTTGTAAGGATTGAGGAGATTACCGCTGCTGTCGGACGCCGCTTCACGTGCGGCTTCGAATGCTTCTTTTGAGGGCAATACGAGGAGTTTTCCGGAAGGAGATGGAGCCGTGGTGAGGGTAGCCTCAGGCTGTTTTCGCGGAGACTCCGTCTCATCTTCGGGCATCTTTTCCCTGGCGGCTCTGATGCAGTAAGCGGCATGATCCAGCTTAAGCGCCCCCCAGCCTGTGCTGGATTTGGCAGATATTCCGCCCTGTGTACACAGAAATTTCAGGTCATCGATGAGGGAACTTACGTGATCAGAGGAAAGCCTGCAGCGTCCTGGAAGATTTGGAAGCAGGAAGAAGAAGGTTCCTGTGGCTCCGGGCTGAACGACTTCATATTTGACGGGCACGCTGCCGGCTCCGGTTTTCCTGTCCTGCGGGTTGATGGCCTCAAGCCCGAGACTGCCTCCGCTGAGAAAAAAGGGGTAACAGATGAGAGCGCCAGCCAGGGCAGAAGCCCCGTTTTGGGGATCTCCGGAGGCAGAAGTATTATTCCGCACGGTTCCGAAGAGGAAACGATCTTTGTCGTCATCCTCAAGCGAACCGCGTCTCATGCGGGAAGCCCATCGCAGAAGTCCTTTGATGCCGCTTGCCGCGAGAAACGGCACATCGAACACCTTATGGCGCTTTAGCGCGTTGTCGATCGGATAGAAGGGAAGATCGTCCCGGCTGAAGAAGGGCGATAGGAGCGTGACGTCAAAGCGCAGGAGTACGCATCCTTTAGGTAGCCCGTCGAGGGTTTCGGGTCTGGGGTCGGAATATTTTTTCCATACTTGGAGATCCCGGGATTCCGTGGAACAGCGCGCAACGAGGCCGGGATATCCTTTTATATTTATATGGTCCTTCTTATAGCCGTTCTGCGCGATCGTGGACAGATCCAGTCCTATCTGTTTCCCATAGGCTTTCAGCGTGGCTAGGAGCTGTGCCGGGTACGTCCAGGACGTTCCTGCCTGCCCACAAAACCCTTCAGGCAGCCTGTCTACACGGATTTTATCCTCCAGACATTTCTTTTCCCATTCTTTCGCGGAGGAAAGGAATTCAAATGTGCTGCTCATGACTGTCTCCATTCCGTGCTGATAAGCGAAGCCAGATAGCCTGGCCAGTCCCGCGGGCTTGAAGGATCACGGGGGGTGCCGAACTCTTTCCAGACAAAGCTGTTGCCGGAGCATTTTTTTCTGACTGTGTCGTAGACGGCTCTGACGGCTGTTTCCCTGAATTTTGTGAATTCCACGCCGGCCCTAGCAAAGTGCCCCCAGCCGTAAATCTGTCCGGTACGGGGATCAACGCTGTACGCGTAGTTTGTCCCACCGGCTGGATTTCCGAGGGCGCCGCAGAACCAGTGTCTCAGCTTCGTGGCCACGGGGTCCGGCAGGCTGGGAGCTCGAAGCAGGTTGCGAATATCATGACGGATTTCATACATGGCTTCCGGATTCTGAGCTTCCGTCACGCCTTTAAAGAAGAAAAAGTCACGGAGTGTGACGCCTCCGGTGTCGGCAGGTCTGTCTTCGGTCTTCCAGGCTGAACAGGCCTCGCGCAACGCTTTTTTCTCGTCCGCATCCATGTTCACCTGACCGCAGCCGTACTGATCATAGGCCCCGAAGGTTCCGTATTCCAGCATGAGATAAAGAGCCGTCAGCACTTCGGGGGGAAGTGTGAAGGATCTATTATGGGGCCGGCGCATGGATAGGCTGAGCGTAATTGGCCCGCGGTAGCCCTTTGCCCGGTAATACTTTGGAGTTTTTTGCCGGCCCTGGCTATTGTGGTAGACAAATTTGTGCAGATAGATTGCTTGTTTGCCCCCCGTGGGGGCATGGGCGAAATCAGGCGTTTCTGTGCGGACCGTGAAGGCCCGGGAAAGCCCGGTGCAGCCGAAAATGGCGCAGGTCGGGCATACGGGTTTTCCTCCTCCGCCGTAGCTGCAGCGGCTCTGTCCTGTGCAGCATTCCCTTCCTTCTGCCCTGAGAAGGGCGTCAGTCCAGAAACGCAGTCCCCCGGTGAAGGAAGTCGTCTTCAGAGAATCCATTTTGTCTGGAGCGGCACCACCGGTCCAGACACCGTAATCATTTGCTGTCTGCAGATGGAGTGTCCATGAAGAGGGCGTTCGTGTTTCAGCCATGCGATCTCCTTGAAGTAGCAGATGCATAAAGTTCTTTCCACACTACGCTAACTTGTTTTAGAGAGCAAGCAAAAAAGCTATTTTATGTCAAAAAAAACAGAGTATTCTAATTTATGATTGAAAATATGCTATTATATACAAATATATCAAGGTTAAAAAATTACCTTTATAGAAAATATACATATTCCGTATATCGGAATGATATAATGTTCTATCTGTAAAAATTGATCATTTTGTTTTACCATAAATATTATAACTATGAAGGAGAAATAAAAATATATGGCTTGATCGGCAGATCCGGACAGCACTGAATTCCAGAATTTTGTTTTCTAGAAACATGTATACAGATTATTAAAATGTTAATCGTTTTTTAGCATAAAAACCGTACTGCTTATCACATCTTATCAGACTGATTTTCAAGCGAAAAGCTATTCAACCTCCTGCCGCTGCGCGTCCTTGGCATGTAGAGGTGCGCCGTGTCTTTTCACATAGAAAACAGCCGACAGGGCCCCAACATCCGGCTGCATCAGACACGGAGTGTCCAACAGGTCCTCCACCTTTAAAAATATGCAGGCTGATGGTATCATACCGGAAAGGCGTGATAACTTATTCAGAGGCATGGCATGGAAAAGGTTTCGCGGATACTTCTTGTAGACGACCACCGCCTCCTTATGGAGGGAGAGCGCAGCCTGCTGGCTCCGTATTCGCACCTGCGCATAGGAGGGCAGGCCGTCAGCGGGGAGGAGGCCATTTCCTCGGCAGCCTCGCTGAGACCTGACATCTGTCTTCTTGATCTTTCCATGCCTGGCATTGGCGGCGTGGAGGCCTGCCGGGGCATCCTCGAAACAACTCCCGAATGCCGCGTGATCATCTATTCCCGTCACTATGATGGCCGCTATCTGCTCGAGCTCTTTCATGCGGGAATCTGGGGCTATGTGTGCAAGAAGGACAGCCCCAGCCGCCTTCTTGAGGCCATCGATGCCGTACGCAGGGGGGAGGTCTTCATGGGGCTCCCTGATCCTGACGGGCAGAGGACGGCCATCCTGAAGAAAATGCGCGCCACGAAGACCGATGACGCGCTCTCATCCCTCTCTCCCAGAGAAAGGGAAATCCTGCGACTGATTGCCGATGGTACTTCCATCAGGGACATCGCCGCGAGGCTGTGCATCTCCCCCAAGACTGTCGAGTCCCATAAATACAATATCCTGACCAAGCTCAGGGCCGGGTCTGTTACGGATCTCGTGAAGGTGGCCCTGAGAAACGGCCTGATCCATGTCTGATTGGACTTTTCCGCCAGGAGTTGTGAAAAATATCCCAGCATATGCCTTTCAGTCGGGAAGCGTCTTCAGGGGCAGGAGGTGAGCGGAAAAGCGTAGTGTTTTCGCGGTTTTGCCCTGATGGTGCTTTTACGAATCTGTTTTTCCGGGCAGGTATATGGGATTTTTCCCCGCTTCAAAGGGGCTTCTCAGGTATTTTCCTAAAGAGGGTTGTGAAAATAGGTTTTTTCCTGATGTTTCAGAGGCGGCTGAAGTGAGAGTGTTCCTGCTGGATGATGTTTTAACGGTCAGACAGCAAGGAGACAGTTATGGTTCAGTCAGCCGTTTACCCTCATAGTCCCAAAGTCAGGAATTTTGTGACCCGCACAGCGGCGGCAGTGGTTCTGCTGGCCGCCGTGCTTTTCTCGAATGGCGCCATGGCAGCTGATGAAGCGCCTGCGTCAGCGCCCGCCGTGCAGACGGAGCAGGCCGCCCCGGCCCAGCAGCCTGCCGCCCAGGCTGCCCAGGTACAGGCACCGGACAAGGCTCAGGCCGCCCAAGCGGCTGCCGCCAATCCGGACGCGGGTGATCAGGTGGACAATCATCCGTGGTGGTTCTGGCCCG
>OLPI01003087.1_pt1 | contig 12242 bp, 14 predicted proteins | sample 1672361 | NCBI WGS metagenome assembly OLPI01 (sample SAMEA3136675, study PRJEB25190) | human gut metagenome
GCTTGACATACTTTGTGCAAATATTTTGATGCAGCTTTGTAACGCAAATATAAAAAAAGATACTGTACCCAAGCTCGCCAATGATATATTTGCCTGGATTCGCATTAATGCCAACGCAAAGCTTTCCGTTACGGATGTTGCTGCCTTTTTTAACTTTACTCCCGAGTATATGTCGCGCATAACACGAAAGTACTTTAATGTATCGCTTAAAGCGCTTATAAATAATTTTATTGTTTCGCAGGCTAAAAATCTGCTTATTAACTCAAACTACTCTGTAAAAGAAATTGCTTCAATACTTGAGTTTAGCAGTTCAAATTCTTTTATTAAGTTTTTTAAATACCATATACACAAAACACCTATGGAATATAAAAACTTTTATTCGCGCACGTATCTTAATAATAATAATGAAAACAAAGCAAACGGTATTTTGTTAAAGGAATTTAAGGAAAATTAAGTACGTGTCGGGTGAAGTGAACATATTTAACGAAAACACGAATTGTTCTCTTACACTAATTTAGCAAAGTAATCACTATTTCTTTTGCAATATCCCCTATTCAGGTTTTAGTCTTCTTGTGGGTTCACTGTGAACCTACCCTCGGTTCAGTGAACAGACAGGCGGGTTGCGTTTTAGGAAATTCGGTTTTTATTCGCCCAGTTTATATAAATTACTGCTGTTGCCGCCGTTTGGTCTGTACCTTTGCTCTTCGTCGATAAATCCTGCACTCTCCAAATCACGGATTGCTCTCTTGACCGTACTTCTTGACAGTTTTGTTTCTTTGCAGATTGTCGATATGGAAGGAAAGCACGAATCCTTGTTATAGCATTTATGAAACAGATAGTAATACACACTGCAGGCTCTCGGAGGCAGGTCTGCAAGGTACAATTCCTTAACCCGATCTTGATTTGTGTTTGATTTCATCTACCTCATATCCTCCTTTCAACTGCTGCATAACATCTCTTTCCGTTATTGGCGTATGAGCTGTTCCGCCCGCTGCCCGTCTTGATGCCGCACTGCTCGGAGTATCTCTGTGTATAATGCCCTCTCTGCGTTCAATTTCTCTCATAAGACCGTCTTTTCCGGCATAATGAACAGTTTTAACTTCTTTCTTTTCCACGATATATTCGCTGTTAAATTCAATGCCCCACTTGAAAAACAAATCGAGTTTTGTTCTCATTGGGTGGCAGCCTGTTTTGGTTATAATAAAGTGAAACCTCGGCAGAGTTTTAAGTTCATCTACGGTCATCAGCGGTCTTGACATCATTTGAAGGCTCCTTGATCCGTCATTCTTTGACTGTGTTACAGAACCCGAAAGAATTGTTTGTTCTCCGAGATTTTTGCTAATAACCTCCGCCGTTTCAGAGTTCGGAGCAAAGCCGCCGAACACGGTGAGCTGACAGTTATCCCATATGATTTCCGCACCTTCCTTGCCATAGTTTTTTTCAAGCTGCGCCTTACTCTGTATAATTGCAATAATACTTATTCTTCTTGATCGCCCTGCGGAGAACATCATTTCGGCAGAATCTATTTTCGGAATTGTACCGATCTCATCAAGATAAAACATAACTCTGTTTTTAAGTTTTCCGTTTGTTTCATCAGCGATTGCAAGCATTTCACGGTAGAGCTGCTGAACAATAAGCGATATCAGAAAATATTTTGTATTGTCCTCCTCCGGCATGATAAGAAAAAGAGCCGATTTCGTATTACAAAACTTTTCAGCGTCTATCGCCGTATCAAAGCACAGTATTTATTCCATTTCGGAATCGAGGAATGCGTTCAGCCTCGAAAGTGCAGTTGACAGAACCGACTGCATCGCCTGTTCTGATGTGTTAAGCGCCGCTCCTGCAAACCATTTTGCCTTATGCGTATCCGGCAGTTTTGCCATCAGCACTTGAAACTGCGTCATTTTCTGCTTGGCTTTCGGATCGGAATTACCCGGTGCAAGCAAATCCTGTATCATTTTGAATACGGATATAATATGCCGCTCCGCAGGCTCACAGTATTCGGCAACAAGAAGAATAACCGATGTTAAAAGACCTTCCGCAGCATCATAGAAAAAAGCGTTTTGCCCGTAGCTTGACGCATCGCCTTCGCCGGAATATATAATAGTTTTAGCCGTTATCTTGGCATACTTTTCTGCCTTTGCTTTATCTGAAAGCTCTCTTGTTTCACGGTATGCGTCCATATATTTATTCACCATAGAAAGCATATTGAATGTGTCGCTCTGCACCGGATTTCTCAAATCTATAACCGCAACATTATATCCGTATTGCTTACATACATTGCCGTAGTTTCTTGCAAGATCGCCTTTTGTATCGGTTGAAAGAAAACTCATTCCGCTTGCACACGCATATTCGAGGTTCGGATATAAAAAACACGCAGTTTTACCGACACCTGCCGCACCTATCATCATTGTATGAACATCGCCGGGATCGACAACCGCACACAGCTTGCCGCCGTGCTTTCGCATACCGACCACCGTTCCCTGCGGAAGCTCGCCGTTACCTTGCATATTTCGCCATTTTTTCGGCTCATAGGGTACGAGCCTGTATATCTTTTTAACCTCCTTCTCGGTGGCAAATCGGGCGTTACCGTGCTGTCCGTGTCCGACTCTTTTGTTCTTGATATTATTTAGGCTGTAGATATTTGATACCACTGTCAGTATCCCTATAACCGCAAACATAACCGCTCCCATAATAATAAGTGTTATTACTGAATTATTCACTCTGTCATCTCCCTTCACATTGTCAATTCAAAATTTTCTGTTTGTTCACTCCCTGCTGTAAGATCTTCGTTCCAGTCTTTATTTTCAGGGAATATCCGCTCCCATTCGTAGCCCATTTCATTAAGCTCATCGCCTATTCTTTTGACAGTTTTATCCCCGACATCATCTCTGTCAACACACATATAAACCTTTGATATTTGCTCATTTGTACTCAGTATATTTTTAAGTGCGTCTATTGCAACACCGCCGAGGCACACATAACTGCTCTCCTGCCAATTTTCCCTATTCATTGTTATGTATGAGAGCATATCTATCGGCGCCTCAAACACATAGACATCATGGTTTGTCCCGATATGTCTGAAATAATACTGCTTATCGCTGCCGTCTATATCCAGAAAAAATCTGTTTCCGGGCAGCGTACTTCGCAGGTGCATTTGTTTCATCTCGCCCTTTTCATCATAACCACAGAATGCGACATTATGATATCCTTCGGTTTCAAGGATTTTCTTTTCATTGACAAAATGTTGAACAATATCCGCATCAATTTTTCTTGTTTTAATTAAATACGCAAATGTTCTGTGCATATTCTTTGACAATTTCGGAGGAGTAAACGGCAGCTTCGGCTCGGGAGTTCGGCTTGCCTGAACAAACTCCGCACCCTCCTCACCGTCAAGCAGATATTTCACCGCCTCCACAAAATCCATACCGTAAAAATGCTGCATAAACTGAATCGGTCCGCCGCCTATCTCACGGCTGTGTCTGTACCAGCGGTTTCTGTCTATCACCGTACTGTCGTATCTCATCCATCGATAAACCCTGCCCTGCTTTTTGAGTTTCTCTCCCTGCCCTTGCAGCATAGCCGTAATATCTATACCGCTTGCCCTTTGGAGCTGCTCATCGGAAAATCTTTTCTTTTTCAAAACACAATCACCTCATTTTCATACCAAGACTCTGCTTTTTCCTGATGATATGTTTTCTTTCCTTAGAGTCAACAATGGTTTTATAAAATCCTTCCGTTTTTCTTTCCGTATCGTTTTCAATGATACTTGCAAGTCTGCAAAACAAATTTGCGGCGGAGGATATAACTTTCGGATTTATATTTTTTGCCCGACTGTCCGTATCGGCTTTCGGATTATCGGTTGCAGGTTCTTTATATTCACCGTTTTCGTCACTCTCCGGTTCTTTGTTTTCCGTTTCTTCATCAATGAAAATGCGACTGTCTCCGAGCTTTTCAGCCTCCGAAGCAATCGCATTTTTCAACTTTTTGAATTCTTTATTTTCCCAGAGCGGAGCAAACTCAACATCTTTATCCGTATAAATTCCGTATATTTTCCGCTGCAATATACACCATTCGTTATACAGCCTCTGCACATCTTTGTCCTTTGAAACGGTTTTCAGAATTTCGTCCACTTCTTTTTTCACCTTCGGCGGCAGATAACCGTATACCTTTTTTCCTCTGCAAGTTTTTAAGCTGACCGAGAGATTAACAAGCATATCACACAATTCAGACTGCGAGTAATCTTTTTCTCGGATACTTTCCGCCAGTGCTTTTATTTTTGCTCTTGTTTCCTCTGCCAGCTTTTCTCTTGCTTTCGTTTTGTCATCATAAAGCTCGTACATTTCGTTTTTAAAGATTTCGTTTGCAAATACGGACTTGACATTTTCAATATCCCTTTCGGTTATATATCCTTTGGTATCGCCTGTCGCATACACCACCATATGAATGTGCGGATGCCCTGCCTCATTATGAAATGCGCCGTACCACTTAAACTCATCAAAAGGAATGTCAAATATCTCGGCAAGCTCCATCTGTTTTGAGCGGATAAGGCTCCGCCACATATCGGCATTATCATATCCGAGCCTTTCGGCATCTTCTCTTTTTAATGAGATTATCGGAGTCCAGACGACGCCGTTTATATTCTCAATTTCTTTTTTTACTTCCGAAAGATTTACATTTTCCTCGCTCCCGAACAGTCCGTGCGAGGACAGCTTTTCAACGCGCGGCCTGGTCGCAATATAGTTTATGTATGTTTCCTTGTTTCTAAGTGCGTCGGGATTATTTTCCGCTATTGTTGTAATCAAAGCCGACGCATTTTGTTTTGTGGGATTTTCAATATAGTCCTCATACTCAAAAGATTTTTTCACATCGGGACATTCCGAAAGCATTTTATCAATAAATTCAAGCTGTTTTTCAGTTGGTTTGCCGACCAATATTTGCTCATTTACTGTTTTATCAACGCCTTCCCTTTTTGCAACATAATCTATTAAGCCACCGACTTTTTTTGACGCTTTAAGGTGTTTTATCTTTACGATTATTTTCGGCATTATTCATCGTCCTTTTGCTTATACGGGAATTTTATCGCTCCGTTTATCTTTTTGACTTCGTCAACACAACTTGCGTGAAGTGTGTCCGCATCCTCCGGTTCAATCTCCATTTCTTTGACTATCAGCCAGAATATTTTTGATATTTCAACCGACTGTTTGAACATCTGCCGAGCCATTCTTTTCTCAAAGCTGTCAAGCAAAGCCTGAACAGTATTCACAACATTTTTATTGACATAGTCCTCATTATTTTTGTTATGAATGTATCCGTTATAGAATTCAACCGCCTTGTCAATGTAGTCGCTGCGGCTGTTACAGCCTATGCTTTTCATATTGATTTCGCATTCCTTTAGGTTTGAGTTTTTTATCCAAAAACTGATGTGTTGTTTGCTCATATTTGCCTCACTCCCTTCCGCACCCGTGATATGACCTCACACAGTCCGCATTATTCTTTGTAAATCAGGCATACCACACCCAAAACCGCACCAAAATTTTCAAATCGCACCCTCCCGAATGGCACTGCCGGTCGGTGTTTGAGGCTTGGTGCGTGATAAAACGCACCAAGCTTTTTCCTGCTTAAAAATATTTCGGCTCTGTTTTATGCCTTTTTGCCCTGTTTCGGATTATCCTTCATAACCTCCTCAATGTATAACCGTGCAGGCTGTGGCACTACCTTTTGATATATTTTTTCTATCTGTTCTGTCAGCTGTTCTTCAAGAGACGGGCTGTCTTTCGGCATAAAAAACTTGACGGCTTTTAATTTTTCAGCGTTAAAACCTATGCTGATTTTTTCAATTTTCAAAGAAATCACATCCTTATCACAAAAAAATTACACAAAAAACAGACGATATGTTTCAATCGTCTGCATTGCATTGATGTAGTTAATTTTACTGCATTGTCATTCCGTTATCATTTCCGGAGTATGCAATGTCTTCTTCAACCTCATCGCCTATAGCTTGAATGTTTGTATATTTTACTCTTTGCTCCATAACATTTTTGAGCATTCCGATTCGCATATTCAGAGTGCTGCACAAAATATCCTTTCGCTGTTCATCTACACTTTTCGATGTTTTTAAAATATCAGCGAACTCCTCATCAATTCCATTAAGCTTATTTAAGTCAATCCACAAAAAATTCGTATCAGCCCAAAGTTATTCAGATGTCTGTCCTCATTTACAATAATATAACCAAGCGTAAGCATTTAATTTATTGTATGTCGTATATCTTTAATGCCTCTCTGCTCACAGCAGTCAATGTAATGCTCATACAAAGATTTATTGTCCTGTTTTTTCTCAAACCTTCCCGTTCGTAATACCAAGGCTTTCATTCGCGCCCAGCGTCTCGTCTGCAATCATATCCGCTATGCATTGTGCAATAGCGGCACGGTCCACATTCCTATGCGATGGCTGCACTCCCTCTTTTGTCAGCTCATAGATTTCATTGTCGCCGTTCTGAATGCCGGGACAGCGAAGAAGAGTAGTCACGGCAGAACTTGCCGCAATGGTATCTGCTGCCTCAATATATTTAGGTCGCTTCTTTGCCAGCTGATTCAGCATCACACCGCGCAGACCACTAATCTCATGGTGAATACCCATACCGGCAATCCAGGTAATCCTTTTCACACCCGTCTTGCCGAGTGCCGTTACAATGTTATTCGCCATTGTCAGCACATCGCCCTCAAGAGAGCAAAGGAGAATTTCCTGCCCCTCCATTGCACGCTGTACATCATCAGCATTTAGCGCATCGCCCTGCAAGATATTGACGCCGGTCATATCCATATCTCCGAACTTTGCCGGATTACGGACAAAAACAGAAAGATCAACATCCTTCGTTTTTTGCATCTTACGTATCAGATACTTGCCGGTGTGCTCGGCAGCTCCGAAAATAACAACTTTTTTCATAGTGTCTTTCCCTTTCTTTGCCATACAAATCGTTACAGCAATTTATATATTTTCCCTTTCGGGCAACACAAACAATACCACAACATTTTCCGAAGGTCCGGACAAATCCGCAAACTTTTCAAAAGAAAAAGACAACCCGTGCAGGTTGCCTTATACTATATAAATCGGAATTTATTATGGCTATCTCCGTGACCAATATCAAAATTAAAGTTCTTTTGCAGTCTTCTTTTCCTGTTCAAAAGAAAGCAATGCTTTCTTTTTGAATTTATAATAAAGCAAACCGATCAAATCCGCCAAAGCCCAACCTATCGGAATCGACCACCATATGCCGATCACGCCGAGTACCGGAATAGCGGACAGCAGGTATGCCAGCACAACACGGGTACCCAATGAAAGGACCGTGAGAACCACGCTCATTCCCGGTTTTCCCAGCGCGCGATACAATCCGTAGAGCAGAAACAGGCAGCCGATGCCGCAGTAAAACGAGCCTTCAATGCGCAGATACCGCACACCTTCGGCAATAACCTCGGATTCTCCGGCTTCCACGAAAATCATTATGAGCGGTTTTGCAAAAACGCATACGAGAGCGGATATGACAACGCTGAAAGTTATGGAAACACAAACGGCGTTTTTCAGCCCCGTGCGTATTCGAGTACTCTCATTTGCTCCGTAGTTCTGCGCAATAAATGTAGAAAAAGCGTTGCCGAAATCCTGAACCGGCATATAAGCAAAAGCATCAACTTTCACGGCGGCGGCAAAGGCAGCCATCACTACGGAACCGAAACTGTTGACAAGCCCCTGAACCATAAGAATACCGAGGTTCATAACCGATTGCTGTACGCATGTCAGCGTGGAAAAAGAGATAATTTCGCAAATACGTTCTCTCCGCAAGCGGTAAATCTTACCTATTGAGCGCACCTGTGAGAAGCGCAGAAACGTATAAACGGCGATGCCGATGCCGGAAAGATACTGTGCTGTTACAGTTGCTTCCGCCGCTCCGGCAACACCCATCTCCAAGCCAATCACAAACCAAAGATCAAGAACGATGTTCAGCACAGCTGAAACAGCCAAAAACACCAACGGTATAAAGGAATTCCCGATTGCCCGTAAAAAACAAGAAAAGTAATTGTACAGGAAAACAGCGGGAATCCCAATAAAAATCACGAAAAGGTACGTCCGCATATCGCCCCATACCTCGCCGGGAACCCGAAGAAAAGTGCGGAGTCCGTCCAGGCAGGCAAAAGCTAAAATATTCAAAATCACTGTAACAAACGCAATAAAAAAGAAAGACGCACACAGACTCTCGCGCAAAGCCTTTTCATCACGTTCCCCGAACCGTATGGAAAACAGAGTGCCGCTTCCTATACACAGTCCAAGAATAACAGAAGTCAAAAAGGTCATCAGCGTAAAAGACGAACCAACCGCTGCAAGGGCATTCCGTCCAAGGAACTGTCCGACAATCAGTGTGTCGGCGATGTTATAACACTGTTGCAATAAATCCCCCAAAATCATAGGAATGGCAAATAACAACATAGACTTGATAACAGTTCCTTTTGTTAAATCCCGATTCATAACACCCCTCCAAAACGAAACATACAACTTACATATCGTAATTATTATACTGCTTTTGCGTCAAAAAGTCAACATATCATTTACTTTTAGAAAAAAATGTGCTATGATATACTTGTAATAATCAAATTGACGGAGGAATTGTTATGTATTTGAACGGATTGGATGAATTGGATCGGGAAATTGTGCAGCTCCTGATAGAGAATGCGCGCATATCCTATTCCGATATCGGTGGAAAAATCGGTATTTCCAGAGTTGCGGTAAAAGCCAGAATACAGGCTTTGGAGCAGAAAGGAATTATCGAGGAATATACGACCGTTATCAATCCGCAGAAGATCAGCGGAGCAGTCTCCTGCTATTTTGAAATAGAAACAACGCCCAACTGCCTACCAAATGTCACAGAAATATTGAATCAGGATAACACAGTTACACAGATTTACCGCGTTACCGGAAAAGACAAACTTCATGTTCATGCGGTTGCCGCTTCGGCAGAGGAAATGGAAAAATTCCTGCACACAGTCATCGACACACTACCCGGCGTGGTCAGCTGCAGCTGCAATATGATTCTGTCCCGTATTAAGGACATAAAGGGATTACGGCTGTAAAACCGGAGTCCGGCAAGGAGAATATCTCTGCCGCCATTGCCGTACTGATAATTTTCTTGTACTTCATATTTGCTCCTTTAATTTATATATTTTCCCTTTCGGGCAACACAAACAATACCACAACATTTTCCGAAAGTCCGGACAAATCCGAAAACTTTTCAAAAGAAAAAGACAACTCGTGCAGGCTGCCTTGAAAGTGGTTATATAAACCGAGTTTTATTAAAATGTCAACCGCATCTGGTGCCATTCAACATTTCCGTGTGTTGATTTATCAGACACGCCCTCATCAACAAATCCAAATTTTGCGTAATACGAAATCAATTTTTCTTTGCAAGTCAGTACAAGTCCCTTGCGTCCTTGCTGTTTTGCGTCGCCAATGGCACGATAAATAAGCTCGCCGGCATATCCGCGCTTGCGGTAATCAGGCACGGTATTGACACCAAAAATCATCTGCCACGCACCGTTTTCATTGTGCATAGCCGCATTCTCATACATTTCGTCCGTTAAATCCGGCTCGTCTGTTACAAAACCGTCCACAAATGCAATCAGCTTTTCGTTATCGAACATAAGCCAAAAGTGATTTCCGTAATGTTTAATTCTTTCGGCAAATTCTTTTTCGGTTGCCGCTTCCGCAGGAGGAAAACACTCTGCCTCAACCGCAGCAATCGCAGCAAGGTTTTCCATTGTTGCATATTTTATATCCATAATACATTTCACCGTAAATTCTGATTATTTTACAGATATTATACCACTTTCATTGTAATATCTTATCTGTAATCGCATTTTTTGCGAAAAAGGAGGAACGACGGCGCGTGTGACTGATTTTTTACAAAAAAATCGGAACGAAGCAAAGTCCGTTCCGACGTGGGTGCAGGGGAGGGATTTGAACCCCCGACCTCCGGGTTATGAGCCCGACGAGCTACCAAACTGCTCTACCCTGCGATATTTAATTGGTGCCGGAGACCGGGATCGAACCGGTACGGGATTAAAGTCCCACAGGATTTTAAGTCCTGGGCGTCTGCCAGTTCCGCCACTCCGGCGAGCTTCGCTCGGACAGCGTCTCCGCTAAAGCCTTATTATAATAACACATTTTTTTGAATTTGTCAAGTGTTTTTTAAGGCTTTTCTCCAAATATTTGTTAAATATTAATTTTTCCTTTATTAAATATCTGCTTAAGCTTACTTCCTATTTTATTAATATGCCCAAAAATCTTTAAATAATACACATTTAAAAAAGAGAGCCAAAAACAAATGTTAATTGTCTCCAGCCCTCTTTTCGGTCTCTTAAAGTTCTTCCGTGAACTTATCTATTTTATCCGCAATGTCTGCGGCGTCCTTGGTTTCTATTTCATAATAGAACTTGATTTTCGGCTCCGTTCCGGACGGACGAACGGCAAACCACCCCTTATTGAGGAAGAATTTAAGCACGTCCGACTTCGGCATTCCGTCTATTCCCAACGAATAATCCTTAACCTCTTCTACCTTGCAGCCGACTATATATTCAGGCTTATTCTCGCGCATACGTTTCATTATCGCCTTAATCTTTTCTGCCCCATCGGAGCCTTTTAAGGTCAGCGTTTTAAGTCCGCTTTGCATATATCCGTACTTTTCATATATTTCCGTCAAGCCGTCATACAAAGTTTTACCGCTCTTTTTATAGTCTGCCGCCATCTCGCATATCAGCATTGCGGCAACAACCGCATCCTTATCGCGTGCATATGTTCCTTTAAGATAACCGTAGCTTTCTTCCAGTCCGAAGAGGAACTCTCTGTCACCGTTCTTCTTAAATTCTTTTATCTTTTCGCCGATAAACTTAAATCCCGTCAGCACATCTATTACTTCCGCGCCGTAATCCGCCGCGATTCTGCTTACCATCTCGGTTGTGACAATTGTCTTTACTATTGTATGCTTTGGTGTCAGTCTGCCGCTTTCCTTCATCTTTCTTAATATAAATTCGCAAAGCAGCATTCCCGTCTGATTTCCGTTTAAAACCTTAAATTCGTCATTGCTTGTTTTCACAACAACGCCTATTCTGTCGCTGTCGGGGTCTGTCCCGAAGACCAAATCGGCGTTTTGCTTTTTTGCATATTCTATAGCAAGATCAAACGCTTCGATATTTTCGGGATTCGGTGACTTAACCGTTGGGAAGTTCCCGTCGGGCAGCTCCTGCTCGGGTACGACAAATACATTTTTTGCACCGATTTTATCAAGGATACTCCGCACAAGCTTATTGCCCGAGCCGTGAATCGGTGTATATACCACCTTAAAATCATCGGGAATCGAAATATCCATAGATTCGGCTTTAACCGCCGCAATATATGCCTCGTCAATATCCTTGCCTATGCTGATATAGTCGGGATTATCACTCACTTTAACACCGCCGAAAATATCAGTATTATCTATATACTTTATAACCTTTTCAGCGACCGACGGCGGAATCTGCCCTCCGTCCTCGCCATAGACTTTATATCCGTTATACTCCTTTGGGTTGTGGCTGGCGGTAATAACTATACCCCTCGCACAGCCGAGGTGCCGGACCGAAAACGAAAGCTCGGGCGTGGGTCTTAAATCGTCAAACAGATATGTCTTAACTCCGTTTGCACAAAGAACCCGTGCACATTCATACGCGAATTTTTTTGAATTGTTCCGCGAGTCAAAAGCGATTACCACGCCCTTGTTCTCTCCGCCGTTTTCTACGACCTCATTGGCAACACCCTGTGTTGCCTGCCGAACAGTATACACATTCATTCGGTTAGTACCTGCGCCCATAACTCCGCGCAGTCCGCCCGTTCCAAACTCAAGGCAGCGATAAAACGCGTCCTGCTTTTCGGAATCAGTCATCTTTTCAAGTTCTGCTTTGGTCTCGGCGTCGGTATTTTCAAGCCATTTTTTATATTCATTTATGTAATCCATCTCAATCACCTATTTATTCATATCAATCAGTTTGCAAATGTTTTCTACGCTTGTATGTGTTGTATATCCGTCCTTCGGGGTATTCTTACAATAGTCAATCATCTTATCCACCGTGGTTGTTGCAACGTGAAGTCTTGTATCCGATGCCGCATAGTATATAAAGATTTTTCCGTCCTTTTCTATCGCTCCGTTACAGAATACTACGTTTGA
>OLPI01003096.1_pt1 | contig 12220 bp, 10 predicted proteins | sample 1672361 | NCBI WGS metagenome assembly OLPI01 (sample SAMEA3136675, study PRJEB25190) | human gut metagenome
GACCTCCTGGTCCCAAACCAGGCGCTCTAGCCAAGCTGAGCCACACCCCGATATGAATTTTTATCCTGAAAAGCAAGTCATTCAAGTGCTTGTCTTTTCCGTCTCATCCGTGACGCAAGAGTTATTATATAGGACGCAAACATAAATGTCAACACTTTTTTTTATATTTTTTCAATTTTTTTAATTTTTTCTATAAATACTCGATTTCATAATGCGCCACACCCTTTTTATCAATGTCCATCAGGATATACGAAGGGCGTTTTCCCTCCTGTCGCGGATAGGAAATACTTCCAGGGTTCATGACAACGATTCCGTCCCCGTATTCGATCAGCGGAATATGTGTATGCCCGAACATTGCGACATCCGCGCCCCGCGCTAAAGCCTCACGCTTTAAATCCTCTATCCCTGATCCGACATAGTAATAATGTCCGTGTGTCATAAACACACGGTAATTTCCTACCATGATCTCCTTTTCACGTGGCAGAGAAGAGAAAAAATCATTATTTCCAGCCACAATTTCTAATGGACAGCCACAAAGCTCCCCAATATAGTCTTCATACCCTTCCGCATCCCCGAGATGGATCACAAGATCCACCGGCGAAACTCTCTCTAAAACAACTTTTAAATTTTCATGTTTTTTATGCGTATCACTAATAACCAGTACTCTCATAAGGCTACCTGCCCCATCCTATGTATTTCCAATCCCCGTTTTTATACATCAGATTCCATACTGATTCAATTTTTCCTTCATGGCGCGCAGCGCCTTTCCCCTGTGGCTGATCTGATTTTTCTGTTTCTCCGTAAGCTCTGCAGTGGAACATCCAAACTCATCCACATAAAAAATCGGGTCATATCCAAACCCGTTACTTCCTGCAGGTTTTTCTCCGATATAACCTTCTATCGTTTCTCTTGTAACCAGCACATCTCCATTTGGCATTGCAGCAGCGATCGCACAGACAAAACGAGCCGTACGCTTTTCCTTCGGCACACCTTTTAACCGGTCTAAAATTGCCTGATTTTTGATCGTATAAGAGGTATCTTCCCCCATATAGCGGGCAGAATATACGCCTGGTTCCTTATTCAGATAATCCACCTCAAGTCCGGAATCATCTGCAAGGACAATATCTTTTGTAAACTGTGCCACTGCCTTTGCTTTTATTCTGGCATTTTCCTCAAATGTCGTCCCGTTTTCCACGATATCCGTCTGGATCCCGGCTTCTTTCATAGACAGGATCTCTGCATCCATATCCCCTAAAATTTCTCTGATTTCTTTCATTTTACCGGCATTTCCGGTCGCAAAAATAATTCTGTTCATTCCGCTTCTCCATTTCCCTGTATGACATTGGTTTTCACACTAATATCCTTCTTCAAATGCACGCAATATCGCATGATAGATACCAAGTGCTGCTTTTTTCTGATAATCCTCCGACCGCAGCAGATCAAGCTCCTGCTGATTGGTCATAAATCCAACCTCGATCAGCGCAACCGGAACCTTGCTTGTCCTTATAATATAGATACTGTCTCCCTCAACAAGACCACGGTTTCTGCTCTGTAACTGTCCCGTTACTTCCTCTAAACAGATCTGTGCCAGCCGCTTACTTCCAAGTTCGCTCTCATCCGACTCGTTATACATGACTGCTGTACCATTTGCCGAGGACATTCTTCCACTGTTTGTGGAATTGTTATGTACGCTGATAAAAAGATCAGCGTCCGACTTATTTGCAAGCTGTACCCTCTGATCAAAAGTAGGGTTGCTGTCGTCGGTTCTGGTATAATAAACACCGATATTGTGATCATCCTCATCAAGTATCTTTTTTAACTGAAGCACAATATCAAGATCAATTTCTTTTTCATTGACCCCCTGTTTGTTCGCTCCCGGCGCACGGCCTCCATGCCCCGCATCGATTACGACTACTTTATCATACACTTCCTGCGGTGTCAAAAAATCAAAATAATAATATGCACTGTCACATTCCGTTTTTAATTCATAAACATGATCCATTACGATCTCTATCACACCATCTTCTCCCTTGCTGGAATAAGAAAGTGTCGCAATGTGATTACTGCTTCCCGTAATCGGTCCGTTTTCAAAATAAGAGCGGTCTGTTCCCGGAATGCTGATTTTTATCGTCTGTGTCACATAATCATTTGTAAATTGAATATCAGATCCATTTATGCCCTCCGGCAGTTTCAACTGCAGCTGTCCGCCATGAACCTGTTCTGATGTATCTGCAGCAACAATTTCAAGATCTTTCATCTCTGTCTGGTTTTCCGCATATTCCTGCTCTGCTAAACGCTCTTCCCGCGATTCCACTGCCCAGGTATGGATCTGTGGAAAAAACGGAAGTCCAATGCAGACTGCCACAGTAAGCACCACAACAACTGCTGTCGCAAATTTTAATATTTTATCTTCCATGTAATAACTGCTTTCTATCGATTATCACTGAATGCCTTGATACAGAGATTGGATTTCTCTACGGTATCAACACTCACCCATTTCGAGCCATTTGCACTGATATAGCTCTCTCCATCATCTAAGTCTACATTTTCAGTCGCTTCATCCGCAGCATACTCGATTGCCATCGGATGTACGGATCCGGGTGTAATTATATACAGAACAACCGCATAACGCTCCCCCGCATCCACTTCAATTCCCTGGTTAAAGTCAACGGTATAATAACCGGCATTCCCAAGCTTGCCGGACGCAACCGGAATCATCTTCTCCAACGATGTCTCATCCTCAAACTGACGCACCACATATAATTCATACTGTGAGTCTTTTCCAGTCGCATAAAAAGATGCCGCCTTTAAGGTTTCATTCCCCTCTGCGGTAAATACATTGGCACCGTAGATGCTGTCTTTATTATAACCAAGCTGTCCAACCCATCCGCACAGATCACTCTGATAAATGTGATCATAATTATCCGTGTTTTCTATATCCGTATAAACAACATTATGTGTTCCAATGTTTGTATCATAATAGGAAATATAAAAGAAGCCGTTTTCCCCGAAATTATCTCCCCAGCTGTTCTGACAGATAAATGCTCCATCACCCTCGAGATCAGTGTTAAAATTATCCTTAGAATAAGAATCATCCCATCCGACGATCACCACATCATGGTTTGGTTTCTCTGTACCAATATAGCAGTATGCATCTGTGCTTTTGTTATAATATGGGGAGGAAGACTGTGAACTGCGCAGTGCATTGTAAATGGATGTCTGTACTCCGCCGTATTTGAATACAGCTTCCTTGATCTTTTCATAATCTTTGCTTTCAATGATCTGCATTTCCTGCACATGTTTTACCGCGGTAAGATCCTCATTTGTCTGATTATCTCCATAAGGATCATCTTTTTCATAGACAGGTCCCTTCCATGCTGCAAGATATGCCATTCCCATGGTATATTCCCCACCGTCATTCTGCGTCATATTAAATCCGTTACAGAGTGTCATATGATCCACAGAATACTGCTCACTCTCCTCCGGCAGAAGCGATGATTCCAGCGCCCCTAACGCCGCAAATGACCAGCAGGTTCCATAACTTCCCTGATTACGCACTTCTGATGTCCGTTTTTTCGTCCGCAGATCATAACTGGTCGGCACGATCGACGCATCTGAATTATCCGCAGCCTGTGCCTCATTTTCCTGCATGTTCCAGCTATATGTATAATCCATATATTGTGAGAGATCATTGAGACTGACATAATACTCATTATCTATCATGGTAAACGGAGAAGTGATCTTTTCAATGTCCCCATTCACGGTCGCAGTCTCCTGATCCAGGGAAAATGATATGTCGCTGGAATGTTTTTCCACCACAAGCCTGTCCCCGTCATAAATATGTGCGCTGCAGTTTAAGGCATCCCGCAAAATGGAAACCGGCATCATAATGTCTAAATTGTCATCCATATAAAATTTGTATTTCTCATTGGTATACTGTTTATTATCAATGATCACAGACAACAGATTATCATTCACACTTGATGCAATCAGCGGATTCCAGGTTTCTGCTTCTAAACTCGCTCCGCGGAAACTGCCGATCTGCTCATACTCAGCACCAGGTATATTATATTTTATCAAAAAAGCAATCGCCACAATTCCACCAAAGGCAATAAATCTTTTCGAATAATGCATGAATCAGAATCTCCTTAATGAAAATTATCCCGTTTTGGCGGTTTCGGTCCCATAAACTGATAAAAATACGTCTTTAACATTCCGTTGTAGATCTTGCGGTTTTTATCTGCCTTCCGTCCTATGTAACGCTCGGTGTCCTCATAACTGGTGATCAGATACATAGACCATGCATCCAGTCTGCGGTAAGCCTCCCCGATCTGACTGTATAATTCCGGCAGATCCGCCTTATCCTCTAAACGCTCTCCGTATGGCGGGGTTGTCACGATAAAACCGTATTTCTTTGGATGGTGCAGTTCTGCCACTGGTCTCTGCTGGAAATGGATCAGGTGGTCAACTCCTGCACGTTTTGCATTCTCCCGCGCCGCCTTAACCACATCACCGTCAATGTCATATCCCTGGATATCCACGGTAATGTCATCATTTACCATGTCCTGTGCCTCTTTTACGCATTCATACCACACCTTACGGTCAATGATGTTTGTCCACTGCTCTGCCGTAAATTCACGGTTCATTCCCGGTGCAATATTAGCAGCGATCATTGCCGCCTCAATCGGAAATGTACCACTTCCACAAAACGGATCCACGAGAATACGGTCCGGTCTCCACGGTGTCAGCATAAGCAGGGATGCCGCAAGTGTCTCCGTCAGCGGAGCCTTGCTCGTTAAAGTACGGTATCCTCTTTTGTGCAGAGAATCCCCTGATGTATCAAGTGTCACCATCACTTCATCCTTTAGCAGGAAAATACGCACCGGGTACGGCGCCCCATCCTCCGGGAACCACTCCTTATGATACTGCTGCTTTAACCGCTCCACCATCGCTTTTTTCGCGATCGACTGAATATCGGACGGACTGAACAGTTTACTCTTGATGGAGGATGCTTTTTTAACCCAGAACTTACCGTTTTCCGGGATATAATTTTCCCATGGAAGCGCTTTGATTCCCTGAAATAATTCCTCAAACGTTTCTGCATGAAAACGTCCCACCTGGATCAGGACACGTTCTGCCGTGCGCAGGAAAATATTCGCCCGGCAGATTGCTTCCTCATCTCCGGTAAATGTGATCCTTCCGTCTTCTACTCTGCCTATCTCATAGCCAAGATCATATATCTCTCTTTTCAATACCGCCTCTAACCCAAAATGGCACGGTACCACAAGCTCATATGTTTTCATGAATTCTCCTTAACTGTTTCTTTTACCTTAGTACTATATTATCCGTTCTAAAATACCCTGTCAATGTTAATCATAACCATTATAGCGTCTGATTGCCTGCATTCCTCCAACAACGGTATACACCTCATAGCCACATTTTGAAAGCTGTCTTGCTGCTAAAAGACTCGTACTGCCATATTCACAGTAAACTAATAGTGTTCTATTTCTGTTAAAATGCCGCATCCACCCATCGATCTCCTCATATGGACAACAGTATGCTCCCCTAAAATGCCCTTCCCGGTAAGATTCCCGTTCCCTTACATCCAACACCAGGGCATGCTTATTTAAAATAATCTGTTCCATCTCGCGTGGATGGATCGTAAAAAAAGCCATACTCCCTCCGAAATAAAAACAGATTACAAAGCTCTGCCCTGTAATCTGTTCTTCTGCTAATGTTTTTTCCTTACATTATATGCAGTTTCCGGTACCCGTGTTCTTATTTTGATACGTTAGAACCTGTACTGTTCTGTCCGGATTTATTCTGTCCGTTGCTGTTTGTTGCTTTGTTGGAAGACTTATTTTTTGAGCTGTTCTGCTCATAACTATTCTCATAGCTGTCCTCGTAACTGTTTCTGCAATTAGATCCACTGTTTGCATTGTCTGCATTCTTTGCCATTTCTTTCTCCATTCCGGTGCTGTTCTGCACCTTGTTTACTACAATTTCGTTTACATGCAATTTTCCTTACACCCAATTCTGATTACGCATAATCTTTCTTACACGCAATTTTGGGTACATGAAACTTTAATTACATGAAACTTTTATTGCAAGAATATTATGGGAAGAAATTCTCTAAATTATACATACAGTTACATCATAAATTATACATACAATTACATCATATAATATTCTAAATTATCCTTCAGTTCATCCGTGATCTTACCACCGGCCTTCTGATATTTATCATAGACTCCCTTGATACGCTGAATCTTTTTCGTAATTAAAATATCATATCTCTGCCATGCATTCTGATACATCGGATTGGACTTTAACTCTTCTCTGATCTCCTTGGAAAATGGACAGTATGTCACAAGGATCTCTCTTGAAACTTTATTTAAACGGAAGCTTCCCTTTGATTCATATTTGATCCAGTTCTGATAATCTTTCACAAACACCTCGCGGTAATTATTTTTTCCACGAAGCAATGCACTTTTTATCTTCTCTTTTGCCTCAGTCGAAAGATCATGATTCTTCTTATAAAACTGAATATAATCACAATACTCTGCCGTCAGGGATTTATCGCGGATATCATTCCAGTGAACCCCCTGAATTTTACGACAGATCTCCCAACGGTAACGGCCGGTCGTTTCAACCATCATATCATCGAGATCAACTGCCGTAAAAATAGGGAACATATATCTTGCCGGTGTATCACGTCTGACCCCCGCTGTTTCCTGCCACATCATAGCTCTTGTTCCAGCGTTCGGCATCAGAATAATATTCGGAAGTACCTCTTTCATGATCTCCTCGCGATTGATTCCCTTGTCCGGATCAGAAAATACAACGCCTCTGTAAAATACGGAAAAATCAACTTTCCGCACTTTATTCATGGCATCTTCGATTTTCTGTGCCGTAACGAGCATCTTATCAACGGAATTGATCAGATCATTTTCGCCAAGGATCGGACAGAATGTTGAAACTCTGCCGTATGTAACACGGTTTCCGGAAGTAAACATATTCTGTATCTCAAATTTTACCTTCATCTCACGGTTATTCGCATAATCGCGCATCTGTTTTTCATTTACTTTTCCGGTCTTTTTCAGTTCTGCCAGATAGCCCGCATAATCTAAGTCAAATTCGTTTTTTGACGGTTCATTCTGACCGTTATAAATCGTTTTTAACCATTCAAAAATAGTAAAAATATGCTCTGAATTGCAAAGTTCTAAATGTTCTGTCAGATCGTAAAGGATATTGGCATTATCCTCACCTACCATCTGTACATCCATAAATCCGAAATTCAAAAACATCTCTATGATCGGTGTCGGTTCATCATCATCTTTCATCACATTCATAAATACTTTATAATATGCATCATAAAAGACCTGTGAAAGCTGTTTTCTAAGCTGGAACACTTCCGCATCCGTGGAAAGCATATCCGGAAGCTCCCTGTATTTCCGGATCAGATTACGCATATCTTCGATCCGTTCCGGTGTATATCCGGCATAGGTCAGGATATGTTCTAAGCAGTCTTCTGACTCTTCTTCCTCTTCATCCCACTCATCATCCGAAACATTATCATCTTCCCCCGGCGTCGCAAACTCATCCATCGCATACTGGGTAAAGTCGTGATTTTTGTATTCATTCAGACGATAGGACACCAGTTTGTCATCATAGATATTTAATTTGCGGATCACTTCCGCAATTTTATCCATACGTTCTTTTAACGGCGTCACATCATAATGATTCATTTCCGCCTGTATTACAAGTTCAAAATAAAGATGGAATAAATCGTTTTCAGATTCTGATAACAGGATATCCTGATTATATTTTAAATAATCAACCATCTCGATAATTCCCTGCATCACTCGCCTTGTCTGATAGGAAGCCTCCATAATAGCCCCGATACAGAGACTGTCGTCTTTTTGCATGAGTTTTATGTATTCATCAAGATATCCTTTTTTTGTAAGGCTTGTACTGTTATTAACCTCCCAGTTTTCTGCCATATGTACCATATCAAGCGGTTTAAAGTTGTCCATCCTCGTAAACCCCTGTCCATCGATACGCATCTGACTGCAGAGCATGGTATAGTCGTTATATTCCGTTTCCACAAACGTATGGAACTGTCTTACCAGATTTTTAAATCCAGCATACATCTCAAGCAGCATCTGCCTCTGCTTTAATGCAGCACGAAGAAGCGTGCCTCTCATACTCTCCTGCCCATTTAATGCATTGATCAGATCATCTGCTGTATTGTATGGAAAAACTGCAAGCACAGAATCTTCTCTCGCAATATAATCACACAAAAACCGGTCTTTTTCCGAGACACCGATCACACTTTCTTTGTTCAGAACAATCCTCGCATAGGAATTTCTCTGTACGACCGAACCTTCTAAAATTAAATACCATGCTTTTACTTTTTCTTTTTGTTTTGCAATGATCTGATTTTTCTGTACTTTAATCGTTTCCATATAGCCTGTCTCCTGTCAGCTTTTCACGCTGCAACACTTTTTGTTTTACACCGCCATTATTTTTTGTTTTTCTTAATTTTTAACAATTCATCTAGCAGACATTTTGCTGCTTCGTCCTTACTCATAAGTGCAAGTTCTTTTTCCCAGTCTTCTGTAATCAGAGTCAGCACATTGGTATCACCAGCAAATCCGGCTCCCTGCTGTTTTAAATTATTTGCAGCGATCATATCAAGATTTTTCTTTTTGCGTTTTGCCCTGGAATTTTCCAACATATGCTCTGTTTCCATGGAAAATCCACATAAGACCGTATTGCCTTTATTTTTTCCGAGTTCTGCAAGAATATCCGTCGTTTTTTCCAGTGCGAGTGATAACTCACCTTCTGATTTTTTAATTTTCTCATCTGCGGTATGCGCCGGTGTGTAATCTGCCACTGCCGCAGCCTTTACGATAATGTCCTGTTCTTTTGCACATTCCATGACCGCCTGATACATATCTTTTGCAGATGTTACGGGAACCGTTTTTACAAACATCGGCGGTTCTAATGCCGTCCTGCCTGTAACCAGTGTCACTTCTGCACCTCTTAACATTGCGTTCTTTGCTATGGCATACCCCATCTTTCCGGTAGAATGATTTGATATAAAACGTACCGGGTCGATTGCTTCCTGTGTCGGTCCTGCTGTTACCAGTACTTTCAGTCCCTGCATATCCTTCTCAAATGCCAGTTCCCTTAAAACATACTCCACCAGCGTTTCTTCAGACGGAAGTTTTCCATCACCGGTATCACCATTTGCAAGCATGCCGCATACCGGATCTATCATCTCATACCCATGCCGCTTCAGTTTTTCCAGATTCTCCTGCACGATCGAATTGTGATACATATTATGATTCATCGCCGGTGCAACCAGTACTTTACAGGTACATGCCATCACTGTCGTAGTCAGCATATCATCCGCAATCCCGTTTGCTATCTTACCAATCACATTTGCAGTTGCCGGTGCAAGTAATACAAGATCTGCCTGCTTTGCCAATGCAACATGTTCCACCGAAAATTCAAAATTACGGTCAAATGTATCAATCAGACATTTATTGCCGGTCAGTGTTTCAAATGTTGTTGCTGTAATAAAGTTTGTTGCATTCTGTGTCATCAGAACATGTACGTTACAATGCATTTTCTTTAGCATCCGCGCCACATTCGGCATCTTGTATGCTGCAATCCCTCCTGTTACACCAAGAAGTACTGTCTTTCCCTGAAGCATTTTATTTTCCTCCTGCTCTCGTTCTTTTACGATACGATGCTTTTTAAAAATATTTTATACTGTTTTTGTATATTTCGCAACAAAAGATTTCATGCGACAAATTACATGCAATTTTCTATGACAAAAAAGAGACATGATAATATCATGTCTCTTTTCATACGTGCGCGAGAAGATTCGAACTCCCGACACCTTGGTCCGTAGCCAAGTGCTCTATCCAGCTGAGCTACGCACACATATTCAATTCATTGTATCTAGAACCAGATACAATGCCGGCGACCGGAATCGAACCGGTACTGTATTTCTACAACAGGATTTTAAGTCCTGCGCGTCTGCCAGTTCCGCCACGCCGGCATAATGAGATAAACTCATCAAATGGGACCTATAGGGCTCGAACCTATGACCCTCTGCTTGTAAGGCAGATGCTCTCCCAGCTGAGCTAAGATCCCACTTCCTGTATCTGTTGCTTCAAGAACTCTCTTTCGAAGTATTCTCTCGCAACCGACTTCGTTAGTATACTATGTGTTTGGCAAAGTGTCAACACTTTTTTTAATTTTTTTTATATTTTATTTTGTTCACAAATTTCCTACTATTTTATCCTTGATGATCGCAAGGATCTCTCGTGGCACATAGATGAATAATCTCCAGCTCCTGTACTTTGCCGGAATCGGATAAATTCTCCTGCAGCCACACTTCCTGCCGATCGCCACACCACGGAACACATGAAAATGATTCGTCACGATCCCGATCGATGCATCCAGCGTCCCGATCTTCTCCAGGCTGAAATCAAGATTCTCCTTCGTATTGGTGGACCTGTCCTCAAGGATCAGCCGTGAACCATCGATCCCATGTTCTGTAAGATAACGGTACATTGCTTCCGCCTCGCTGATCTGTTCTCCCTGCCCCTGTCCGCCGGAGAGAACTGCACGTGTCCCAGGATTCTCCTTAAGATAACGCAAAGCCCTTCTGGTTCGTTCCAGAAGGGCTTTGGATAACCGTGTGCCTGCCACATGGGCACCAAGCACGATAATATAATCCAGATCTGACCGGACTTTCATTATCTTCCACAGCAATGTTTGTATTTCTTACCGCTGCCGCACGGACAAGGATCGTTGCGGCCAATCTTGTGCGGTTTTACAACTGTACCGGATTTCTTCTGCTCCATGTACAGTTCTTTACGTTTCTCCTCTGTGAAGATCGCATCCCACTGAGGAAGCTGATACAGCCAGTCTGCCTTGGCATCAACCATGTTCTTGTAAAGAAGCTCTTTATCAAAAGCCAGAGTTACTCTGGTGTTCTCATCCATTGTCTCGATCGGGTTCGGGATCTTAAGGCTGTCATTGATTCCGTCAAGGAAACCAACCATTGTCAGGACTTCCTGTCCGTATTTCTCAGCCAGTTCTTTGACTGTACCACTTACAACTTCGTCCGGATTGGAAAGAAGCTGCTCGTAGATTCCCTTCTCGATATTGAAATAGTTTGCCCAGAATCTCTGGAGCTGATTGCGGTCTGCCTGCTGATCATAAGCAATTGAACGCCACTGCTCTAAGATTGTTTTATCACTCATTGTTTCATCCTCTTTTCAAAAATTTTGCCTGTGTTCCATTATATCATCTTTTTTCCCAAAACACAAATCCTATTCTTATAATTTTTGTGAAAAATGTGTATATATAAAAAATAAACCGGTCATACTGTAAATGTTCCCTGAAGGATTCTTCAGGAAACATACTGCAAAAGATAATTTCAGGAAAAACTTATATCCTCCCCTTAAAAGGTCTCAGGGCTGACACAGATACGCGGTTCTGGGACTTTTCTCGTTTTATTTCACACCAAGTTTTTCAAGATCTGCTGTTACCTGTTTAAAATCTTTAAAACATATGGTATGAATTCCCTGTTCCTGTGCTCCCTGACAGTTCTCCGGTCTGTCATCAATAAATACACTCTCTTCTGGTTTCAGCTGATACTTATCCAGAATCGTCTGATAGATCTCCGGCTCCGGCTTCAGCTGATTAACATAACAGGAAAATACTTCTCCATCCATTTCTTTGCGGAATGTGAGTTCCTTTTTGGTATGGTCGATCATATAACTTGCATAATTGGAGAGTATATACAAATGATAGCCCTTACTCTTCAGATATTTCACCCAGGTATCTGCATATGGTCTCTTGTGAATCGTGCCACCGGTACCTCTTATCACCTTCTCAATATCCTCGGCATCCTCTGGATCCAGCTCCTGAAACTGTTTCAGATAAACATCCTCTTCATATAAGCCTCTGTCACGTTCATCCCAGACAGGGCTTTGAAAAGTTGCCTTTGCGATTCGTTCCCTTTTGACCGGTTCAAATCCAAAGCTGTCCAGATATGTTTCCCAGTCATAATCCACCAGCACCTGTCCAACATCAAAAATGATATTTTTTATCCCGCCAGTCTCTGGCTTCTCTTCTTTCTTTTTACTCAGGTATTTAAACAGCATCAAAATCACATAGCACATAACCGCCA
>OLPI01003099.1_pt1 | contig 12210 bp, 6 predicted proteins | sample 1672361 | NCBI WGS metagenome assembly OLPI01 (sample SAMEA3136675, study PRJEB25190) | human gut metagenome
TTAACAGACTCGAGCCCCGCAACGTTTTCGTAAACAAAAAAAGCCAAGGAACATGTCCCTGGCTTCGGATTCCATGGAGCGGGCGACGGGAATCGAACCCGCGTTGTAAGCTTGGGAAGCTCAAGTTCTACCATTGAACCACGCCCGCAATTTAGCGTTGATAGTATAGCGTATCGCGCAGCTTTGTCACCGGGAATCCTCCTTAAGTCCATGCTTTCCCCGCCATCCATGAGCCCTGGGACGAGCCTGCCGACGTAGCGGTTCGCGCCTGAACTCGTCGGTGTACTTGACGGCCACAAATGCAGGCATTTGAAATAGGAATTGACGATTCGGCATCAATAATCGATTCCTGCACCCCCACCAGTCCCCAATGAAACTGATAGACTTACTCCGTACCCTCATTGTCGATAAAAGAAGCCGAACATGCAGATCCCGTTTTTTTCGAACATAGGCAGACTATCGAAAAAAGTTGTTTGCCGTATTCTTGCGCTCGTGCTGTCCGCGTCGTGCATCGACATTTCTGCGCAATCCATGATTGCAGTATTGTCCAAAACACCCAGCGTTCAATTTCCTTCTGGTTTTTTCCACCCCACGCTCTTTGTCGTTGTCACCGCAATAGCCTCCCTCATCTTTATCGCCCTGAGCGCGAAGTGGCAGTCACTGAGGAGACATCCCCTTTCGCTCTACCTTTCTGCCGGCGTCGCAATGGTCGGGCTTTCGGCTATGTGGACTACCGGAATGCCGGAATTGTCAATGTGCCTGTATATCGCATTCTCATTTGGATGCGCCTTCATGACCTTCTACTGGATTGAATTGCTCGCCTCCGTTACCGCGTTCGAGCTTATGGTGGTTATTGCGGGGAATACACTTGCCACAATCCTGGTAACGCTCATAACGGATTACCTTTCCTTTTACGAGTACTTCGGTATCCTCTCGCTTGCGCTCGGATTTCTTTGTTTGAAATACGCCGACGACACCGTAACATCCACGCCGCCTAAGCACTCGGAAAACGCCTCCACCATCGATACGAGCACCGTCGCGCGAACCATCACAGGACTGTGTCTTGTGGGGCTTGTCGCGGGAACCACGCAAAGCATAGCCCTTATAGAGGACCCATCTTGCTCCCTCTATTCCGTAGCTCCGTCGGCCATTGCGCTTGTCATCGTCGTCGCAATCATCGTCAACGCACCCGACGTACGCCTTTCAACTGCGCTTAAGATTATTTCATCGCTTACCGCCGGGGCTTTGCTTCTTCTTTTAATGCCGGGAGCAACGCCCCTGTCATCGTATTTCCTCTCCCAAATCGCCTTCTCCGTGCTCTCGAGCATTGCAAGCTACGCCTTGGCGCTCGTTGTTAAGTCTCGCACGTACCACACGCTAAAAGCGGTAGGGACCACGTACGCAATGCTCTCGTTCAGCTCCTTGATTCTGCTCGTGCTTGTCGGATTGGGCGTCGATATAACCAGCTCCCACTTTGTGATTGCCTTAAGCTTCATTTTTATCTGCGCAGCAATTTGGCTTATGGGAGATAGGGGAATCGACACGCTCATCAATCCTTTTCGTCCCATCGGAGCGAACGAAAGCCCCGCATCGGGAGCCTTCAAGAAAAAGGCCGAGCTTGTCGCCCAACGGTCCAAGCTCACTCCCAGAGAAGCTGACGTCTTCTATCTGGCCGTGGTCGGACGAAGCTGCCCCTTCATTGCGGAAAAGCTCGTTTTGAGCGAAAACACCATACGTTCCTATCTCCAAAAAGTGTATTCGAAATGTGGGGTTCATTCCCGACAAGAGCTCATCTCTCTTGTCGAAGAAACGTCCGAATAACCCACAGGTGCAAACAAGATAAGATCTCTTCCCATCCACTCTTTCTTCGGAATCGCTACCTGGGACACGGCAGGTTCCAGCATGTCCTATATCCTATAGGCTGCCCTGAAACCCCAGCTCATGTAATGCATATATTTTGTATGTAACTTCTTTTTCCCGCAATTAGGTGCACTTCGCATCTATCGCTCCCAAACGCCATGGGTCATGCTTCCCCTCAACGGAATCGACACCGATGCCAAAACCAAGGAGGAATCATGAAGACAAGCTGTCAAGTTGCCAAAGCTGGAGTCACGCGCCGTGGATTTTTAGGCTTGGCGGCTGCGAGCGCTGTTATTGCAGGATCGGGAATCGCAGGGTGCGCCCCGGCCAAGCCGTCTAAAACTGACGCCGATGCCGAACAGGCGCAGACGGCCCTTGAAATCGCCGAAAGCGAGATTAAAGAGACAAAAGAAGCGGACGTTGTAGTGGTCGGCTTGGGAGTGGCTGGCGTCGCGGCGATGAGGTCTGCAGCCGAAGCAGGAGCCCACGTCATCGCCGTTGAAAAAACGAGCATCGCGAATTGTCGCTCGAACATGTTCGCCGCTTTCAATTGTGATACCGCTCGGAAACTGGGAATTCCCGATACCGACCCAACGGAAATCGGCAATGAGCTCATGACTCAGATGGCGCATCGCGCAGACTACAGGGTAATCAACACCTGGCTCAAGCATTGTGGGGAAGCGTTTGAGTGGTATACGGGAGCTTATAAGGACCTTCTGCTCCTAGGCCCGGAAGATGCCTTTCCCGAAAACCCCGACCAGATTTATCTGTATGCGGAAAGCGTCGGGGGATCGACATATAGACCCGGCATTGATCATGAGCATCTGTTCGCAGCATGCTGCTGCGTAGGCAGCGGAGACGGAACCCATCGACCGATTCTCGAGGCGAATATCGAAAAGGCCCTGGAGACCGGCAACGCCGAAACTGTCTTCGACTCTCCTGCAGTGAAGCTGGAAACGAAAGACGGCAAGGTGTCTGCGGTAGTATGCAAAAACCTGCAGGATGGCACCTACACGCGTTATACTGCCTCCAAGGGTGTGATTCTTGCTTCGGGTGACTACAGCTATAACGACGAGATGCTTCAAAAGTATGCTCCCTGGGTGTATGCCCACAAGGATAACTACCTTTTCTCTCACGAAGGAATGGACTGCAAAGGAAACCACGCAAGCACTGGCGACGGCCAGAAGCTCGGAATCAGCGTCGGCGGACACCTTGATATCGCCCCCCATGCAATCATGGCGCATATCTTCCAATTCGGCATCGAAAACTTTATCGAGCTGAACGAGCACGGAGAACGCTTCTGCAATGAAGACCTCAGCATGACAAACATCGCGAAGGTAATACTGAATCAGCCTGGAAGTAAAGTCTTCCAAATTATCGACGCCAAGGCGAACGACTACTATCCGATTGACGAGATGCTTCCCATGATGAGAGGCGCTGACGGTGAGACGTACTCTGCAGAGGCGGACACCCTCGAAGAACTCGCCGCCAAGCTTGGATTCGATAATGACGCCGCAAGCACCTTTGTGGCCAGCATCGAAAGATACAATGAACTTTGCGAAAAGGGACATGACGACGACTTTGGAAAAGCCGCCGAGAAAATGCATCCGATTATTGAGCCTCCGTTTAAGGCGGTAACTTACGATACGCTCAAGCATACGTCCGTCGAAGACGTAAGCTGCATGCGCCTTCTTGTCACCATGGGCGGTCTTGTCACCGATACAAACGCACGAGTTCTTGACGACGACCTGAATCCCATCCAAGGACTGTATGCGGTTGGAAACGTTCAAGGTGGCAGGTTCGTCGACGATTATCCGTTCAGCCTGTCGGGCGCCAGCCACGCAGCCGCACTAACCTATGGTTACCTTGCCGGCGAGCACATTGTGAATGGCGAAATCGCGGAATAGTTCATTCAACCAAATCGTATTACGACCCTCCCTCCCGAGCGCGTACGACGCATGCGGTCGCCCCCTCCCTCCAGGCCGCATGCGTTGTGCGCTGCCGTCAATCCCCTTATCTCCACAGCCCCATCCCACTAAGGGTGTATGAATGGAGAAAAGCCCTCTGGCATGGGGTTATTGAGAAAGTTGATTTGCGCCAGAAGTTAGCGGAACGTGCCAGCAAAAACATTGGGAAGCTGATGCCTTGCCGCTTGGCGATGTCTGCATGAAATTTGATTAAGAAAGCAAAAGAAGCGTGCCTATGCTGAAATAATGCACGGCAAAGGCAAATCATGCGGCTCGGTTGGAACTTGATTAACCCGCTGCGTTTCGAATGCCACACCGATGATTTCGACATTGGCTCCAGGGTTTTTTTCACGTGAAACGAGCCCGAGGTATTCATCATAATTGCCACCGCCGTACCCCAAGCGCTGAAAGTCGCTATCGAATGCGACCATGGGTACGATTACCGCATCAATGAATTCAGGTGCACAAACAGGGAAATCGGAAACTGATTCATCGTCTTCCGCAAAGCGTTTAAGAGGGTTATCGATAAAAGGGACGTTCCCATCTCGCCAAGCCCGGTATTCGACCGAGCGCATATACATGCGAGGGATAGAACCTTTTATATTCATGCAAGGGAAAACCACGGTTAACTTTTGCGTATAGCACCAGGCAATAAAATCCCCAAGGTTGACCTCGCTTTTCATTGGGGCATATACAGCGACCGTCGAACCTGCGCTCAGGTATGCGAGTTGATCCTTGAGCTTCCGGCAAATGGCGTGTGAGGCTTGTTCCCGGGCGGAAGTTAACATGGCGTCACGCCGGGTAAGCACCTCGTGGCGGAGTTCCTTCTTGATATGTATCGCATCGTCTTGCATGACCGAAGTATAACGCGTGTTCGGCAAGAGAAGAATTTGCTCCTGTTTCAATGTGTTCCCGAGTGTGATTCCTTGGTCTATTTGAGTTCAGATTGATTGGGGCACCAATGAAGACGAATTCTGCCTCGCGGTGGCATAATTGCTGTTCTCTTTGTTTTCACACCTCCTGCTTTAAGGCCAATAGCTCACGCATCTCGTGAGAATTAATACAAAATACGAGGTTGCAATCGAGCTGGAAAAATTTTTAAAAAAAGTCTTTGCAAATCTTAGGAAAGCTTGTTATTATAGACGAGCTGACAAAGCAACGCGCCGTTACCTCAGCTGGATAGAGGGACTGACTACGAATCAGTACGTCGGGGGTTCGAATCCCTCACGGCGCACCACTTAAATGTTTAAGCCGCTCAAATGAGCGGCTTTTTTGTTTCTCAGGTATTTACCGCCGAGTGGAATTGGATGTCTGTGTGCGCAAGCGAGGATGCCTCGCTCACGCTCGATGCCGCTACGCTTACCATGGATGGCGCTGGCGCTGGCAACGTTCATGCCGTCCATTTCTGCAACAACAATAAGCTCAACTTGAAGAATGGCTCTAATCTCACCATTAAGAACTTACAAGCAGGACACTCTTGAGCGGGATGGCGGCGACGGCGGGTACAACGTGAACATCGAAGGCGGCTCTACCTACACCTCAGACCACTGCCGTTCTGGCTTTACGGGCACGTTTATCGTCACGGTCGACAACTCCACGGTTACGGCCAACAACAAACAACGCTCTTACAGACATCATCTTCACTGGCAAGGGCGAGTTCAAGAGCGCAAATGTTCAGATTTCTGGTACCAAGGGCACGAGCTGCTGGTATGCCGCCAAGGAGCAGCAGCCTGTCGATGGTTGGACGTTCGATGGTTGGTATACCGATGAAGACCGTACTGCCAAATGGGACGATGATGCCAAGCTTGCAACCTCCATGATGCTGTTCGGCAAATGGATCAAGAATACAGACCCTGATCAGTAATGCCGCATGTAATCAACCCACATCTTCGCTTGTTATCGCGCCGCGGCCATCCTGACCTTTCGCCATGCAAGCACCCTATGGAGAAATATAGCGCTTTGCGTTTTACGCGGGGGGGGTGACATAGCGTAAAAAGTCAATTTGTTGCGCAACTTCTGAGCGGTTCTTCCCAAAGCTGTAAAACTATGGGGTTTTCCTTGGGTGTGGCGGCCATTAAACGGGCGTCACAGGGCGCGGAGTGGCCTTATGACTCACCTTTTACCTTAAAAATCAAGAGAAACTGCGTTCGAGTGTTAAAATAACACGTTGAGGAACTATCTTTGCTACCCCTGGTTCACTTTCTTTTAGAAACTAATCTTACTGAGGTATCGCAAAGGAGCTGCTCAAGCCATGAAGGCAACCGATTGAAGGTTAATGCGCTTGATGGGGGACGGAAATGACTGAAAGAATGAGGAAAAAAACAAGAAGAGAAAGTGTGGCAGACCGCTACTCTTTCGGACACAAAGCCCTTTCGGTAGTGCTCTCGGTAGTGCTGCTGGGCTTCGGTTGGCCGGCGGTGAACCCGTCGGAGACTTTCGCGAGCGATGAATCGGCGCAGGCCGATCAGATGCAAGCTGAAGTCGCGCAACCTGAAGAGACTCAAGCCCTGGAAGAGACGGCAGACGATTCTGCCGCAATGACTTTGGCGACTGCCGACGAGGCCGCTCCGGTTGCGGCTTCCGACAAGCAGGCTGTTGCCGAGCCGGCGGCTGATGAGTCGGCAACGGCATCGGCGCCGAGCGCTTCCGACGAGGAAGAGGCTTCTGCTGTGGAAAATGCCGTGGAAGAGGATTCCGCGGTAGACAACCAAGGCTCTTCGCAGGCGGCTGCTGCCCAGGCGAAAACTGAATATGATATTTCGCTTGTACTGAAAAACGCTTCGATCAAGAAGGCCGACGGCACCAATGAACTCGTGAGCTTGCCCGCCACGAAGGTCACGGTTTCCGCCGATAAAGATTTCAAATTCACGGTTGTGCCCGATTCTGCCTGTAAGCTGAATCGCGTGCTTGTAAACGTTGCTGGTCAGGAATCCCCCCCCTTACCCCTGACGCCGATGGCGTTTACGTTGTTGCATCGAGCGATATTGCCAAGGGCGCAACGTTGACCGTTGAAGCCAGCTCTGCTCTTGGAAACGTTGGCACCGTGCTTGGTGGAGTGCTTGGCGGCGGTGCTGCTGCTGCGAGCGATGTGAGCGGCAATGCCGGGGAAACTACCAGCGCCAAGGTTGGCGATAAGGTGACCCTGAAAGGCACTTCCAATAAGAATTGTAGCTATGTGGGAGAATGGACTGTTAAGAAAAACGGCGAGTCGACCAGCGCCGCTACCATTAAAGGCAACGGAGGCAGCGCGACGGCGGTATTCTCCGAGGCCGGAACGTTCGAAATTGAACATGCATATTGCGAAGCTTTGCATTTCCTTGGTTTCGGTGACCATTCTGTGAAGACTGAGACGTTTACCGTCGTGGTTCAGCCTGCCACGCCCGCTCGGTCTATCTCTATTTCTGGCAGCGATACCGTTACGCAGTTCTCAAATATTCAGCTGACGGCAACGGTCGACCCCGCGGAAGCTACAGGAACGTATGAATGGTCCTCGTCTAATGAAGACATTCTGACGGTTGACAACAGCGGTAACGTTACGGGCGTTCGCCAAGGAACGGCAACGGTCACGGTTTCGTTCATAAGTGCTGTCGGCGGTTCGGAAGTTTCTGCGTCTAAAGATGTGACGGTTACCGCAACGAAAGATGAGACTGATCAAGCGCTCGTTTACTACCTGCTCGACCCCACCAAAGACGCCAACTCGAACGACTCGGGTCACTGGGGAAAAACATCGCTTGGCACCGCGATGGTGAATACCACTGGTGCTACGTGGACGGGTGGCAAGAATTGCTTCGATAACGTGGATCAGCGCGTTGTTTCGTGGCCCAATGGCACCAACGTTGTGCCGAGGGGCTCTGACGCTTGGAATGAAATCTTCAATAACTATAGGACGACCATCCAGGCCCAGCTTCCGGGCGTTACCTTTACTAAGGATGATGTAGAAGAAATCGCTCTTGTTCCCGCAAAGATCTCAAAGAACAACGGGACCGACCCCGATATGCATCTTGACTGCAATGTCTCCATCAAATGTAAGAATGTTGCACTGGTGAAGTATTACCTGCGCGATGCGGGCAGCACGCAGTTTGAGCAAAAGGGAGCCAGGAACTATATTTCCGGTAACGCCACCCAGCCTTCCGATGTGATGAACGAGCAGTTCCCTGAAACCAAGACGGTCGATGGTGTAACTTACACATTCTCTGGCTGGTATTTAGACCGGAGTTTCACGCAGCCTGCAACGTTCCCGTATACGGTTAACAGCTCTACGATCTTCTATGCCAAGTACGTGGGCGGTTTCCGGGTTGCCTATGACCTTGCTGGCGGTTCATGGAACAACTCCGATGCGACCACGTATATTGCTCAGGAAGGCTCGACGCAAACGGTGAAGAGCGAGCCCACTCGCGAGGGATACAAATTTACTGGCTGGACCATCGAGGGTCTGCCCGATACTACCGCGCTTAAGAGCGGCGAGACCTTTGCTATGCCCGCAGGCAACGTAACCATTACGGCAAACTGGCAAGAGCTTCTTTCCTATCAGGTTAAATATCTTGAAAAAGGCACCGGGGCTCAGCTTGAAAAGCCGATTACCCAATACGGCGAGCAAGGTAAAGAGGTTTCCGCAGATGCTAAGACTATTAACGGCTATCACCTTGTAGAGGGATGCCCCGAACGTATTACGAAAACCCTCGGAAGCAGCGATAACGATATCACCTTCTGGTACGAGAAGGATTCCGTTGAATATACGGTGAACTACTACCTGAATGGCACCGAACAAAAGGTTGCCAAGTCTGAAACAAAGAGCGCTCCTTGGGGCACCCAGATAAAGGCGTCTGATCTTGCGAAGGATATTGACGGGTATACCGCCGTGCCCAACCAAGATGCGACCATTACCGTTGATCTCAATGGCAACAATTCCATCAACGTGTACTACTACCAGAACGTTTCCCTCAAAGCCAAGTCTGCAGAAGTGACTTACAACGGAAACCCCCAGAGTGTTTCTGGCTTTGAAGTCCAGAGTGCTTCCGGCTTTACCGGTGCGCCCAAAGGTGCTGATTTCTCCAACATTACCGTTGGCGCACACGGCACCGATGTAGGTACGTACGATGCTCAATTTGCAAACGGCACCGTTGGTACCGTTGACAAAACTGAGAAATATATCGTTGTAAGCGCCGAGGATGGCAAGCTCGTGATCGGCAAGGCTAAGGTCACCCTGAAGTCCGCCGACCTGAGCAAGAAGTACGACGGCACCGCGCTCGAAAACGGTGGCACCGCGCTTGCGACCGAAACCGGCTTCGCCGAGGGCGAGGGCGCGACGTACACGTTCACGGGCTCCCAGACCCTCGTCGGCTCTTCAGCCAACGCGTTCAACTACACGCTGAACGAGGGCACCAAGGCCGACAACTACGACATCGATAGGACCGAAGGTAAGCTGACCGTTACCGACCGTGAAGAGGCCGACAAGTACGAGATTACGGTGACTGCCAATTCCGCGACGGAGACCTACGACGGAACTGAAAAGACCGTCTCTGGCGTGACCGACACTACATTCACCAACGACAAGGGTGCTCAGTTCACCGTTGAGGGCCTTAGCGCAACCGTGTCTGGAACCGATGCGGGAGAGTATACGAACGAGGTCAGCGGCACCCCTGTCGTTAAGGATGCAGCGGGCAACGATGTGACCTCCCAGTTCAAAGTTAAGACGGTTAACGGCAAGCTTGTCATCGACAAACGCGCCGTGACCATTAAGCCCAAGGATGCCACCAAGGCTTACGACGGCAAGCCCCTTAAAGCTACCGAGTGGGAGGTTGTATCGGGTTCGTTTGTCGACGGCCAGAGCATTGCCAACCCGCAATACGACGGCTCGCAGACCGTGCCCGGATCCAGCGAAAGCTCGATTACGAATTGGAGCTGTGCCGAGGGTACCAACGCCGATAATTACAACATCACGGCAGCGAAGGGATCGCTGACCGTTACCGACCGCGCTGACGGTGAGAAATACGAGATCACGGTGACCGCCAATTCCGCCGAGTTCACCTACGACGGCAATGAGCATATGGCCGAGGGCTTCAAGACCCTCGAGTTCCCGGTTGACGGCAATAAATACACTGTGTCGGGTCTCAGCGCGAGCGTGTCTGGAACCGATGCGGGCACCTATCCCAACAACGTTACCGGCACGGCCAAGGTTACTGACGCTGCGGGCAATGACGTGACCTCCCAGTTCTCCGTGACCACCGAGAGCGGTTCGCTGGTAATCAATAAAGCCAAGGCTACTATTGCGCCCAAAGACGCGACCAAGGCCTACGACGGCACCGATCTTAAGGCGAGCGAATTTGTAACCGAGGGATTCGTGAAGGATCAGGGCGTCAAGAGCGCTACCTTTACTGGCTCCCAGCTGAACGTGGGTAAGAGCAAGAGTGGCATCGATGGCTACGTTCTCGCCGACGGAACGAACGCCAATAATTACGACATAACGAAGGGAACGGGCAACCTCGAGGTAACTCCGGTTAGCGATGAAGTGACCGTTACCATTACAGGCAACGCCGCGACCCTGAAATACGATGGAACCGAGCAGTCCGTGACGGGCTATACCGTTGCATGCTCCAATGGCCTGTATACCGCCAATGACTTCGATTTCACTGGCGCTGCTGTTGCCAAGGGCACGAACGTCGGTACCTACAAGATGGGCCTCGAAGCCGACCAGTTCTCCAATACGAGCGCGAACTTCTCGAACGTGACGTTTGTGGTTGAAAACGACGGCTCGTTGACCATTTCCCCGCGAGAGGTTGTTCTGGCATCCGATTCTGCCGAGAAGAGCTATGACGGAACTGCGCTTACGAAAAACGAGCAGTCCAATGTGAAGGTGTCTGGTGACGGCTTCGTCGATGGCGAGGGCGCGAGCTTTGACATTACTGGTTCTCAGACGAATGCTGGGTCGAGCAAGAATACGTTCACGTACTCCCTGAACGAGGGCACGCAATCTGCTAATTACGAGATTACTCAATGCGAGGGCGACTTGACGGTCAATGCCATTACCTCGCCCGTTGTTGTTACTATTGTTGGTGACAACAAGCAAGCAACCTATGACGGTGAAGAGCATACGGCCGAGGGCTATACCTTCACTTCGGATAATGAGCTGTACACGCAGGACAAAGTGAACTTCTCTGGCGAAGCGAAGGCTCATCGCACCGATGCCGGTACGACCACCATGGGTCTTGAGGGCCAATTCACCAACGCTGATACGACCAATTTCAAAAACGTGACCTTTAAGGTAACCGACGGCTTTGTTCGGGTCGACAAAGCACAAGTGACCCTTAAATCCGCCGACCTGAGCAAGGATCAGAGCTATGTGCTCTATTCCCTGACCCAGGATCAGCTTTCTCGCACCCTGTTTCCGCTGGGAGGCCTCCACAAGACGGAAACTCGCCGAATCGCCGAAGAGCAGGGCTTCATCAACGCCGAAAAACGGGACAGCCAGGACATCTGCTTTATCCCGGATGGGGATTACGCCGGCTTTATCGAGAAGTACACCGGCCGAACCTACCCTTCCGGCTATTTCACCGACCGGGAAGGAAATATTCTGGGCGAGCACCGGGGCATCATCCACTACACCATCGGACAGCGCAAGGGCTTAGGTCTCGCCCTGAAGAAACCGATGTATGTGCAGGAGCTGGATATGGAGCGCAACCGGGTCATCCTGGGAGACAACGCAGATCTCTTTACTCGGGAATTCGACGCCAAGGACTTCAACTGGATTGCCACGGATACCCCGGCCTCTGACATTCGGGCCAAAGCCCGAATTCGCTACAAGCACAAAGAGGCGGATGCCACCATCGTCCCAACGGGACCGGATACCGTCCATGTAATTTTCGACGAACCCCAGCGGGCCATCACCCGGGGCCAGTCGGTCGTTCTATACGACGGCGACTACGTCATCGGCGGCGGAACCATCTGCTAGAACCGATTCTGTTTTTACAGAAAATCAAAAACAGGAGCGACTTTGCCGGAATCTTCCGGAAGTCACTCCTGTTTTTTTTGATTATCCTTTTAACACTTTTTGTGCCATCTCCATGTATTCATCTCGGACGACGGACGGGGAAATAATCCGGATTTTTCCGGCGAAACGGAAAATCCAGGAAAAGAAGTTCGGACTGACGGATACCTCCATCGTAGCGAGGAAGTGTTTTTCATCCGTTACCCGCGTGTGTACGTCCTCCCCGAAATGGTCGATGACGTACTTCATCACCTCGTTCTCGCATTCCAGGGTCACAATCTGAAGCTCTCCCCGGTACATCTCGAACACCTTCTGGCAATAATCCTCCGGATCCCAACCCATCGGCTTCTTGGCCGCCGGAAGATCGGCGATTTCCACATTGGTCATCCGATCCACCCG